>SXGT01767117.1_pt1 | contig 13818 bp, 12 predicted proteins | sample 3176221 | NCBI WGS metagenome assembly SXGT01 (sample SAMN11356862, study PRJNA531348) | freshwater metagenome | isolation source: freshwater sample F1-120 | place: China: Fuxian Lake, Yuxi | collected 2017-12-25 | reverse complement strand
GACAACTTGGCCGCCCCGCCGTCGGGTGCGGTCAGCACCCAGATCCCGCCATCGTGCACCGCGACCGAGTGTTCCCAATGCGCCGCCCGTTGGCCGTCCTCGGTCACCACGGTCCAGTCGTCGGCCAGCGTGCGGCTGGCGATATCGCCGCGGACCAGGATCGGTTCGATCGCCAAGGCCATTCCGGGACGCAGTTTCGGCCCGCGGTGCTTGGACCGGTAATTGAGCACATCCGGCTCCATGTGCATCGCCGAGCCGATGCCGTGCCCGGTGTAGTCCTCGATGATGCCGAACTTGGTGCCGTACTTCCCGGTCACGAAATCATCGATCGCATCGCCCACCTCGCCCACCTTCGAGGCCGTCGCCATCGCCGCGATGCCGTGCCACATCGCCGCCTCGGTCGCCTTGGAAAGCTCGACGTCGGCCGGATCGGCGTTGCCGACGATCACAGTGCGTGCCGAATCGGCATGCCAGCCGCCGATGATCGCACCACCGTCGATGGACACCAAGTCTCCGTCTTCGAGTTTGCGGTCGGTCGGAATCCCGTGCACCACTTGTTCATTGACCGAGGTGCAGATCGTGGCCGGGTATCCGTAGTAACCCAGGAAATTCGACTTCGCACCGGCTTTGGCCAGCTCCGCGGCGAACAAGGCATCGAGTTCGGACGTGCTCGCGCCGACCGCAGCCGCGGCCACCGCGGTGTCCAAAGCAGCCGCGAGGATCAACCCGGCTTCCTTCATGAGCCGGAATTGCTCCGCCGTCTTGAGCTCGATGGTCGATTTTTTGCCGATTGCCACGTTGGTCACCTGTTCCCGGGATGCGAAAGCCTGCCCTTCGAGACTACCGGACCGCGGTTTGCCGGTTTACCGGGCGTAGTCGCGCAGCGGCGGCTCAGCCGCAACCCAGGGGGTCGCCACGATCCGGTCGACGATCGCGGCCGCGGTGATCGCCAGCTTGGCCATGCCGAGGTAGTCGATGCCGGCGAAGCTGGAGCCCCAGCATACCGAGGTGCTGATCCGTTTCTGCACTGCGGGGCCCGGATTGTTCAACGCGTCCATGACCACCGCATTGACGGCATTGTCAGCCAAGGCACTCACATGCCCCACAAATCGCCAGGGACAGATGCTCTGCACGATGATGTTGCTTGCGCCGACCACGTTGGTCGCCGCCGGCGAGGGCCAGACCAACTCGTCGTTGTTCGAGCCGATGGTGGTGTAGGAAAGTCCGGCGGGCAGCGGCCTGGCAGCCAAGGCCTTGGTCCATTGCGATCCGGTTTTCACCTGCCAGCCCACCGCGGGGCAGCTGGTGCCGGGGCAGATCACCCGGTTTGCGATGTCGCTGCCGTTGACCGGCGCGGCAATGTTGATCACATCGTCGAGCCGCGGAGCCAGATCCGGCCAGAATTTGACCGCCCAAGTCAGCAGCATGCCGCCTTGGCTGTGCCCCATCGCGGAGATCTTCACACCGCTGCTGAGATTCATGTACCTGATCGCGGCGACCACGAACTCAGCGCTGATTTGGAAATCCACAGTGGCCCGTTTCGGCAGCGTCAGCGTGCAGACCGGCCGTCCCTGCGCCGCCAATGTGCGCTGATAACCCCAGCTGTAGATTTCGTCCGCAGACTCCACGGTGCCGGGAACCAACAAAACCGGAGTCTTCGCCGGGCTGGCCAGGTCGGCGGAACAACTCAACGCCGCGGCCAATTGTGCTGCCGGAGTCTGCAAGGCCGGTCCCGGATCAGGCACGACGGCGGCTGAACTCGCCGGAAGACCGCTCAAAAGCAGTCCCCCGGCGGTAAACAACACGAGTGCTGATCTAGCCATAACTTTGAACTTTTTCATTGATACTCGCAATCCACTTCATTGTGTTTTGACTGTTCACGATGCAAAGCCAGAGCTCATTGGACTCTGTTGTTGAGTTCTTCCTCCTCGCTGGTTTCGGTCAGCTAAACCAATGCCGAATGCCCGGTAATCGCCCGGCCCACGATGAGCGAATTCACCTCGTAGGTTCCTTCGAAGGTGAGAATCGGCTGCGCATCGGCAAAGATCTTCGCCATTCCGTAGTCACTGACAATCCCGTTACCGCCGAGCAACGAACGGCCCATCGCCACGGTGTCCAGACAGAGCTTGCTGGTGTGCGCCTTGACCAGGGCCGCTTGCTCCATCCGCAGTTCCGGACCTTCACCACGGTCATAGGCGTCTTGCACCTGAGCCAATCTGGCTGCCATCGACAACGACGCCGTCGCATTGCCGAGCATCTCGACCAATTGCTGCTGAATCAGCTGGAACTTAGCCAGCGGCTTGCCGAACTGCATGCGTTCCAGCGCGTATTTACGCGCAATCTCGAAAGCGGCAAACTGCACGCCGGTAGCCATCCAGCCCGCCATCATCCGAGTACCCATCAAAAGCACGTTGGTATCCGCAAAGGAACTCACGGTCGACAAGCGATCAGCTTCGGACAGCCGAACGTCCTGCATCACGATGTCAGCGTTCTTGATGCCGCGCATCGAGATCTTGTTTTCGATCTTGGTTCGGGTGATTCCTGGCAGACTCAGATCCAGAATGAATCCGCGGATCTGACCATCGTCGGCATCTCGGGCCCAGAGGAAAACGTATTCGCCATCAATCGCGTTGCCAATCCAGCGCTTCGCTCCGTTCAGTAGCCAACCGTCACCATCGCGACGCACCAGAGTGGTCAAACCGCCGGCAACATCGGAGCCGTGTTCCGGTTCGGTCAGCGCAAACCCACCCAGGATCTCGCCGTCACTGGCCCGTTGCAAGAAGCGCTGCTTCTGCTCCTCGGTGCCGAAGATCCGGATGCCCTCAACGAACAACTCATGATGAATACCGAAAATTGCACCGGTCGAAAGGTCGGCTTTGCATAGTTCTAAGGTCGCCAGACCCGAGTACAAACGCGAGTAGCCGGCGCGGAACGGCACCCCGGCGCCGAGCGCGGACAACTTCTGGAACACCGCACGCGGCACGTCCTCGGCTTGCCACCACTGCTGCGCGAACGGTGCTATTTCGCGCGCGCAGAATTCACGCAGTTCCAACAGCTTTGCCCGCTCCGCCTCGGACAACAAGGACTCGAATTCAAAGAAATCTGCGGTCGGCAACTCCCGGCGCGGGCGTTCAACCCGCGCCGGCGCCGCCGGTTCAATAGTTTCGGTGCTCATGGCATTAGCCGTTGAACCCACCACCGCAGACCACGGTCTGGGCGCTGATGTAATCCGATTCCGGCGTGCAGAACAAATACACAGCGTTCGCGGCTTCCTGCGGCGTGCCGGAGCGGCCGAGCGGAATCATCTGCTCTGCGGCGGACAGCAGCGCATCGCTGATCCCGACTTTGATCTCGCGCCCGTCGACGTCGATCGTGCCGTTTCCGGCAGCGGCTTCGGTCAGCCGGGTCTTGATGATCCCGAAGGCCACGGTGTTGACCGTGACGTTGTAGCGGCCCCATTCCTTGGCCATGGTCTTGGTGAACCCGGTGATGCCGGCCTTGGCCGCACTGTAATTCGCCTGGCCGGCATTGCCGCTGAGCCCGGCGACCGAAGAGATATTGACCACCTTGCGGCACGGCACCGGCTCGCCCGCGGCGACCGCGGCCTTGGCTGCCGCCGAAATCACCGGTTGCGCGGCGCGCAGAATCCGAGACCGAAGAATCCTTGCGGAATCTGGTGGCGGCTACCCGGGAAGTCCGGGCGCAGCTGGTCTGAGTCCGATCGAACGCCTCGCGCGGGAAATTGCCGACGGCCCGCTCGGCCGGTCAAGATCGTGTCATCTGCCGAGCGGGCCGGTCGAGGGTCTTCCGAAATAAGTTACCGACGGGTAAGTTAGCTCCATGAGCAACGACGCTGTGAATTTGGCCCGGAAGGCTTTCGAGACCGGCGAAGGTTTGGACCTGGATACCAGGCTGCGCCGAATCGACGCGGTGCGCAGGATGTTGCTGGAGCAGACCGCGGATTTCACCGCGGCGCTGGCCCAGGACCTGCGCAAACATCCGGATGAATCCTGGATGACTGAAATCGGCTTCACCTGCAACGAGGTGCAGCATACGACGAAAAACCTGCGCAAATGGCTCGCCCCGGAGCGGGCCTCGGTGCCGTTGTCCTTGTTGCCGGCCACTGCGAAGATCGTCCGGGACCCGCTCGGCGTGGTGCTGGTGATCGCACCCTGGAACTACCCGGTGCAATTGTCCTTGGTTCCGGTGATGGCTGCGCTGGCCGGCGGAAATACCGTAGTGCTGAAGCCGAGCGAGCTTGCTCCGGCGACCTCGGCGGCTTTGGCCCGCTGGATCCCGGAGTATCTCGGCGAGGCTGTCCAAGTGGTCGAAGGCGGAGTGCCGGAAACCACCGAACTGCTGAAAGAGCGCTTCGACCATATTTTCTATACCGGCAACGGCCAGGTCGGCAAAGTGATCCTGCGCGCTGCTGCGGAGCATCTGACTCCGGTGACCCTGGAATTGGGCGGGAAATCCCCGGTGTACGTCGACGACTCGGTGGACCTGACCGCGGCCGCGCAGCGGATCGCCTGGGGAAAGTACCTCAACGCCGGGCAAACCTGCGTGGCCCCGGATTATGTTCTCGCCAGCCCGGAGACCGCACGGAAACTGGCCGAGGTATTGCCGCAGGTGATCAAGGGGCTGTTCGAGAAGGATCCACGGAGCAGCTCGGACTACGGCCGGATCGTCAACCAGCGGCATTTCGGCCGGCTGACCGGGCTGCTCGAAGGCGTAGAGCTGGTCACCGGTGGCGATTCCGAAGCGGGCGATCTGTATTTGGCGCCGACGGTGGTCCGGGCGAAGTCCACGGACCCGGTGATGCAGGAGGAAATCTTCGGACCGATCCTGCCGATCGTCGAGGTCCCCGACGAAGCGGCGGCGCTGGCGTTCATCAAGGAACGCGACAAGCCGCTGGCGCTCTACGTTTTCAGCGAGAACAAGGCAACCCGGCGGAACTTCATGGACAATACCTCGTCGGGTGCCCTGTGCTTCGGGGTGCCGGCGGCGCACTTGCTGGTCCCGGGACTGCCGTTCGGCGGAGTGGGCCCCAGCGGAATGGGCGCGTACCACGGCCGTGATTCGATCGACGTCTTCACCCACCGCAAGGCGGTTTTCGACAAACCGTTGAAGCCGGACACCATGAAGCTGATCTACCCGCCGTTCAACAACCTCAAGCACCAGGTGATCACGAAAGTCATCGCGCCGGCCGGGAAGTAGTCCGGTTCAATCCGCGACCGCTTCGGCGAACGCCGCAGCCAACAAGTCGACGAAAAGGTCCAAACTGGCGTCTTCGGAGGCCGCATCCTGCCGTTCCGATTGGCCGCTTTCCTGACGGCGGAGGGCGAAGACCGTCCGGGCGAGCCGGATTTCCGGCACATCGACGACGACGAAGTTCTCTTTGCTGTGTTTGAGCACGAGTTCCGGTACCAATGCGGCGCCCAAACCGGCTGCGGCAAGGGCCAGGGAGGCATTGAAGTCATCGCTGTAGCCCACCACTTGGGGATGCAGATTGCACGAAGCGAAGAGCCGCTCGATCACGGTGGCGTCGCTGGTGCCCGGGTGGTGCATGATCCAGGGCATCTCGGTCAACTGCGAGGCGGTCATCCGGGAACCATCGGTGATGCCCCAACCATGGGGCAGCACCACCCGGAAGACATCGTCGCCGACCCATTGCCGATGCAGCGTATGCGGCCAGGCCAGGCCGCTTTGGCCGACTTGGAACACCAAAGCCAGATCCAGTTCGCCGCCCGACCGCAATCCTTGGATCGTCTGCGGCGGCTCGCCGACCCGGATCCGCAATCGCCTGCCCAGGCCCTGCCAGGCCGAAGTCTGCAAGACCCGGGGCAGCACATAGGTGGCCAGCGAAGGAAAGATGCCCAGGACAAGTTCCCGGGTGGCATGGTCCGGTGATTTCGTCGCGGCGGCCAGCAGTGCATCGAGGTCGGTGAGCACCTTGGCCGCATGCCGGGCCATCACGAACGCGGTGTCCGTGGGTTGGACCGAACGGGCGGTACGGGTGAAAAGCACCACGCCGGTCTCCCGCTCCAAAGCCGCGATCTGCTGCGAGACCGCTGACGCCGTGTAACCGAGATGCTGGGCCGCTGCGGCGAATGAGCCGCGCCGGGTGACTTCGAGCAAAGTACGCAAATGTATCGGGTTGACCACTCGACCGCCCCTTTCCTGCTGATGACCTGGCCTGGGTCGCCGTTTCAGTCAGGGGTGACAAACCGGCGTGCCGGTCGAACCCATCCCCGAAGCAGATCGCGCCGAACCTCTGGCAGAGGGCAACCGCCCCCGGGTGCTTTGATTCTAAGCCAGGAGTTGCCGGAGTGAGCATGGACCAACCGAGAGCCGGATTCGATCTGCTCATGCCCGATGATCCGGTCGCCGCGATCGTGTTGGTCCTGGCCGGGGGCAAGCCGGAAAGCCGGGCGCGGTCCCGGCCTTGGCAGCTGTCCAACCTGCGGATGCGCCCGTTCACCCGGCGGCTGGCGAAACAAGGGCGTTCCCGGGGCATAGCCGTGGCGCAACTGAGGTATCGGATGCGCGGCTGGAACGGCGTCGAGCAATCTCCGGTGGCCGATGGCGTTTGGGCGTTGCAGCAACTCCGGGAACATTTCGGCTCCGCTCCGGTAGTGGTCCTGGGACATTCCATGGGCGGCCGGACGGCGGCGCATTTGGCCGCGCGGCCGGAGGTGCTGGGGGTGGTCGCACTGGCGCCTTGGTGGCCGGAGCAGGAGGGGCGTGCGTTCCGCACCGGCCAGCAGCTTTTGGTGCTGCACGGCGCGGCCGACCGGTGGACCGACCCGGAGGAGTCCGCCCGGCAGGTCCGGTTGGCGGCGGAGCACGGAGTTGCCGCGCGGTGGCGGGCGATGCCAGGCGGGCATTTCATGCTGCGGAGTCCCCGGCTCTGGCAACGCGAAGCGGTACGGACGGCGATTTCCTGGGCCGACCCATCCCAGCGCCGGACGGCCCCGAATGCAGGGCAAGAGAGCTGAACAACCCAGGAGGAACCCGTCCCGTGGCAAACGACCAGAGGATTTCGGAAACCGGCGATGTCAGGGCCCCGCGTTCGATTGCCGTGGTGGGCAGCGGCATCTCCGGTTTGTTGGCTGCCTGGGTGCTCAGCAGCACTGACCGGGTGACCTTGTTCGAAGCCGATGACCGATTGGGCGGCCACGCGCACAGCCACGAACTGGCCGAGGGCACCGTGGTCGATTCCGGATTCATCGTGTACAACGAACGCACCTACCCGACGTTGATCCGGCTGTTCGAACAGTTGGAGGTGCCGACGAAACCGTCGGACATGTCGATGTCGGTCAAATGCGCCGGCTGCGGTCTGGAATATGCCGGGGCCAAGGGCTTCGGCGGCCTGTTCCCGGAATGGCGATCGTTCCGGAACCCCCGGTATCTCCGGATGCTTGCCGAGGTGCTCCGCTTCCACCGCAAGGCCCGGGCACTGCTGGCGTCCGAGGGGGACGAGCTGACCCTGGGCGCGTTCCTCGAAGCGGAAAACTTCAGCCAATATTTCCAAAGCCATTTCATGACCCCGGTAGTTTCGGCAGTATGGTCCTGTGATGCTTCAACGGCCCTGGCATACCCCGCGCGCTACCTGTTCACGTTCATGGCGCACCACGGCATGCTGGCGGTCAAAGGATCGCCGAAGTGGCGGACCGTCGACGGTGGTTCGCAGGAATACGTCCGCCGGGTCGCCAAGTCGATCACCCGGATCAAACTCGGGGCCAAGGTGACTTCGGTCGAGGAGCTCCGCAGCGGAGTGCGCTTGGGCTGGACCGAAGACGGGGTCGCGGAGACCGCCGACTTCGCTGCCGTAGTGCTGGCCACGCACCCCGGCCAGGCCGCCGAAATCCTGGGCCGGAGCGCGACTCCGGCGCAGCGCCGGGTGCTCGGCGCGATTCCGTATTCGAGCAATGAAACCCTGTTGCACACCGACGAATCGGTGTTGCCCGAGGGCGAGCGGGCACGCGCGTCCTGGAATTACTACCTGCCCGATTGCCTGGCCCGGCCGGAGAACGTGCTGGTCAGCTATGACCTGAGCCGGTTGCAGTCGCTCGACTATCCGAGAGGGCGGCTGCTGGTCAGCTTGGGCGAGGCCGATCGGATCGCCGATCCCACGGTGCTGGCCCGGATGCAGTACGGACACCCGCAGTATTCGCCGGTGTCATTGGCCGCGCAAGCCGAACTGGAACAGATCTGCACCGGGCGGGTAGTTTTCGCCGGGGCTTACCACGGCTGGGGTTTCCATGAGGACGGCGCGCTGTCCGGCTACCGTGCGGCGCAACGGCTCGGTGGATCATGGCCGGCATGAGCGCGCTGTACGCGATCACGGTCCGGCACGTCCGCGAAGAACCGGTGCGGAATGAGTTTTCCTACCGGAGCTACCAGTGGTTCGTGGACCCGGAGCGGCTGCCGGTCCTGCCGTTCTGGTTGCGGCCTTTCGCGCAGTTCCGGGCCAAGGACCATCTGGGCGATCCGGCCCGGGGGATCGGCGCGAACCTGCGAAGCTACCTCGCCGAACAGGGGATCGAAGCGGCAGGGCAGATCACGATGCTGAGCAATGCCGCGGTGCTCGGATACGTCTTCAACCCGCTTTCCGTCTTCTGGTGCCACCGGCCGGACGGTTCGCTCGCCTGCATCGTCGCCGAAGTGCACAATACCTATGGCGAACGGCACCGCTACCTGATCGAGCCCGACGACGCCGGCCGCGCCCGGGTGCCCAAGGAATTCTATGTTTCACCCTTCTACCCGGTGGACGGCGAGTACCGGATGAAGCTCCCCGAGCCAGGAGACACGGCCCGCTTGTCGATCGTGTTGCAGCGGCCAGAAGGCAGGCCCTTCGTGGCCTCGGTGGTTGGCAGCAGATTGCCAGCCAGCAACGGCAATATTGTGCGCATGCTGCTGGATATCCCGATGTCCCCATTGCGGGTGAGCATCCAGATTTTCTATCAGGGGATCGGCTTGTGGCTGCGGAGGCTTCCGGTGCAGCCGCGGCCGAAGCATGTGCCGCAAGCCGAACCGCAAGGAAGCCCGGGGAAATCGGTTTCCAGCCGAACCGTTAAGGAGGCAACCAGATGACGCAAACTGCTTCGAATCCAGAAGTCCGGGCGGAGCTCTGGCCCGATGTGGCCCGGATTCCTTCGGCGATCAGAGCGAAAGCCGGTGCTCCGGTGGCCGGGGCGCTGTTCCGTGCCGCGGTGCGCCGTTTGCCGGTGTCCGTGCATTTGCCGGACGGCTCCCGGCTCGGCAAAGGCGGCCCGGAGATGGTCTTGCGGGACCCCGAGCGGTTTTATGCCCGGATCGCGGACAACGGCCTGATCGGGCTCGGCGAATCGTATATGGCGCGGGAATGGGAGGCCGCAGACCTGGCTGCCCTGATGACGGTGTTCGCTTCCCGGGTTTCGCAGTTGATCCCGCAGCCGCTCCAGGCATTGCGCGGCTTGATTCTGCCGCAGCAGCCGCGGCGGGAACGGAACACCGAAGCCAACACCCGGAGCAACATCTCCCGCCATTACGACTTGTCGAACGAATTGTTCGCGGAATTCCTGGATTCGAGCATGAGCTATTCCTCGGCCCTGTTCGGGAGTCTGGACGCGCCGCCGTTCGGAGACCTGGAGGCGGCCCAGCACGCGAAGATCGACCGATTGCTCGACCTGGCCGGCGTCGGGCAGGGGACCCGGCTTCTGGAGATCGGGACCGGGTGGGGCGAACTGGCGCTGCGCGCTGCGCGCCGCGGTGCCCAGGTCTACTCGGTCACGCTCAGCAGCGAACAGAAAGAACTGGCGGAGCAGCGGATCGCCGATGCGGGTTTTGCGGACTCGGTACGGATCGAGCTGCTCGACTACCGCAAGGTCCAAGGCAGTTTCGACGCGATCGTTTCAGTGGAGATGATCGAGGCAGTCGGCTTCGAGTTCATGCCGGAATACTTCCGGATCCTGGCCGAACATCTGGTTCCGGGGGGAGCGGTCGGCCTGCAAGCGATCACGATCGGCCACGAACGGATGCTGGCGACGCGGAACAGCTACACCTGGGTGCACAAGTACATCTTCCCGGGCGGCATGATCCCGTCGGCGGAACTGATCGCGGAACAGTCTGCGGCGAACGGGCTGACGGTGGAGAACCGGATGGCTTTCGGCCAGCACTATGCCCAGACCCTGCGCTTGTGGGACGAACAATTCAGCCGGAATGCCGTGCAGGTGGGCCGCTTGGGGTTCGATGAGACGTTCCGCCGGATGTGGCATTTCTACTTGGCCTATTCGCGGGCCGGGTTCGCCTCCGGCTACCTCGATGTCCAGCAGTTCCAACTCCGCAAAGCCAAAGGAAACCAGTGATGATCGCGCAGCAGCTCGCGGCATTGCTCGGCCCGTTCCTGGGCGGTGACCTGCCGGTCCGGATCGTCGCCTGGGATGGCTCCGCGACGCCGGAGCTGGACTCCGACGAGCGACCCGTAGTGACCTTGAACTCGCCGAACGTGTTGCGCCGGCAGCTGTGGGGACCGGGCGAGCTTTCCCTCGCTCAGTCTTATGTGCTGGGCGAGTTGGCAGTGTCCGGTGAACTCCATTCGGCGCTGCGCCAGGTCTGGGAGGTGGTGGCGGAACGACGGCTGAACGCGATCAAAATCACCCCCGCGCTTTTGGCCAAGCTGGCCGGTTTGGCACGGTCTGCAGGCGCGATCGGCCCGCGGCTGGCGGCGCCCGGTTCGCAGGCCAAGTTGGTTGGTCGTCTGCATTCGAAACTCCGGGACAAACGGGCGATCAGCCACCACTACGATCTGTCCAATGATTTCTACGGGTTGATCCTCGAAGAGCGGATGGCCTACTCGTCCGGGTACTGGGGCGACGGTGCGACGGATGTGTTTCAGGCACAAGGCGCAAAGTGCCGTTTGGTGGGCGAAAAACTCGGTCTGCAACCGGGTATGCGGGTATTGGACATCGGTTGCGGCTGGGGATCTTTGTCGATCGAACTGGCGGAGCAGTTCGATGTGCGCATGGTCGGCGTGACGATTTCGGCCGAACAACAGGCATTCGCCAGGGAACGGGCGCGCAAACGCGGCGTCGCCGATCAAGTGGAGATCCGTTTGCAGGACTACCGGGAGATCGACGGCGGGCCGTTCGACGCGGTGGTTTCCTTGGAAATGGGTGAACACGTCGGGCAGCGGAACTATCCGGGCTATGTGGACGCGATCCGGAAAAATCTCGCCACCGGCGGGCCGGCGTTGATCCAGCAGATGGCGCGCACCGGGAAGTACCCCGGGGGCGGGCCATTCATCGAGGGCTTCATCGCCCCGGACATGCACATGCGCCCGCTCGGTGAAACGATCGGCTTCTTCGAAGCGGGCGGCATGGAGGTGCTCGGGGTTCAGTCGCTGCGCCAGGACTACGTGCAGACCATTGCCGCCTGGCGGAAGAACTTCGAGCGACACCATGCCGAAGCGGTTGCCATGATGGGTGCCGAAGTCGTCCGGGTGTGGGAGCTCTATCTGGCCGGCGGCGAGTTGACCTTCGACCAGGGCCGCATGGGCGTAGACCAGATCCTGATGCGCCGGCGCTGAGCCGTTTTCGCCGGCGTCCGGCCGCGCTGCGCAGTACTTCCAAGCCCGTCCAATTCGCCCGTTCAGTGGGCAGTGCCGTCTGAACCCACGCAACAGGTGAATTGGACGGACGCGTGATCGAACTGGTTGCTGCGGCGTTGTGTCCGGGTGCGACACGCGACACGCCGGAGGCCTGCGACACGCCCGTGTTTTTAAGTGCAGAAGTACTCCACAGACTGTGGATAGACCCGCTTAAAAGTCCGGAAATCCGCTGATTTTTTCGCTGTTGCCTGTGGACTATCGGTGCATAAAATGACATACTTGTAATACATCATCTTGGGGTCCAAGCAAACCGTCTGCACTATATGTAGTATCGATTTACGGATCTGGTCCGATCGGCTGAAAGGCCGGGCGGGCAAAGAATGCCAAAAATGAAGCAGGTTCGCCCAGCGGTATCGGGCGAACCGGAACAGCAGCCGTTTATGGATGCACTAAGGGGACAAAGGATCATGACCGTCACGGTTTACACGAAGCCAGCATGCGTGCAGTGCAACGCTACTTACCGGGCCTTGGACAAGAAAGGCATCACCTACCAGAGCGTCGACCTTTCCCAGGACCCCGAGGCGCTGGAGCGCGTCCGTGCGCTCGGTTACCTGCAGGCCCCCGTCGTCGTGACCGAACAGGATCACTGGTCGGGCTTCCGTCCGGACAAAATCGATGAACTGGCACAGGCCTCCGACGCGGCAAGCTCGGTGGCCTGAAGCTCCTGACCGCTACGCTGCTCCAGTCGTCTGACTTCCGGTGGCCGACGTCGGCAGAGGTTCCCGATCTCGGCAGGCAATCAGCCAGGGGAGGTGCGCATGAACCCCACGAACAGCAAAATCATCTATTTCTCGTCGGTCTCCGGCAATACCCACCGCTTCGTCGACAAGCTCGAGCTGAATGCGGCCAGGTTGCCGGTGAAGACCAAGGACGAGACGCTCCAGGCGACTGAACCCTTTGTCCTGGTCCTCCCCACCTATGGCGGGGAAACCGGGCACGGGGCGGTGCCGAAACAAGTGATCAAATTCCTCAACGTCGCGGAAAACCGATCACTGATCCGCGGTGTGATCGCCGCAGGAAATACGAATTTCGGGGAAACCTACTGCCTTGCCGGCGAGATCGTGGCCAGCAAATGCTCGGTTCCCCTTCTTTATCGATTCGAGCTCATGGGCACACCGGAAGATGTGGACCGGGTTCATCAGGGATTGGAACAATTTTGGACACCACAGTTGCAGATGCAGTGACCGCGGCTTCGCCCGGACGGGATCAGCAAAGCGAAGCCGTCGACACGGCTCCGGCGAAGAAGAAAAAGGATCTGCCCACGGCTTACCAGGGCCTCGGCTACCACGAGCTCAACGCGATGCTCAACTTGTACGACGCCGACGGCAACATCCAGTTCGACGCCGATCGCGAAGCTGCGCACCAGTACTTCCTGCAGCATGTGAACAACAACACGGTGTTCTTCCACGACCTGGAGGAGAAGCTCGATTACCTGGTGAAGAACCAGTACTACGAGCGGGAAACCCTCGACCAGTACACGATGAACTTCATCCGTGAGCTCTACCAGCGCGCCTACAAGAAGAAGTTCCGCTTCGAGACCTTCCTGGGCGCCTTCAAGTTCTACACCTCGTACACCTTGAAGACCTTCGACGGCAAGCGTTTCCTGGAGCGCTATGAAGACCGCGTCTGCATGGTGGCTTTGCACCTGGCCCGCGGCAACGAAGATTTGGCCAGCAAGCTCGTCGATGAAATCATCGAAGGCCGCTTCAAGGATCGCCCGCGCACCGACGAGCGCCGCCGCGCGCCGATCGTCACGATCCTTGGGCATGTCGATCACGGTAAGACCAGTCTTCTCGATCGCATTCGCAGCACAAACATTGCTGCCGGCGAAGCGGGTGGCATCACCCAAAGCACCCGCGCGTTCTGCGTGCCGGTGAAGAGCGGCGATGTGGATCGCGTTGTGACCTTTATCGATACACCAGGTCACGAGGCGTTTCCGGCAATGCGCAGTCGCGGTGCAAAGGTCACTGACATCGTCGTGCTCGTGGTGAGCGCCGTTGACGGCTGCATGCCGCAGACGATCGAATCGATCAACCACGCGAAGGCTGCGGGCGTGCCAATTGTCGTCGCGCTGAACAAGATCGATCGCCCTGATGCGACGGAGCCAAACATCATGCGCGTGCTCGGACAACTTGCCGAACACGAGCTCAATCCGACGGAGTGGGGCG
>SXGT01180807.1_pt1 | contig 13818 bp, 9 predicted proteins | sample 3176221 | NCBI WGS metagenome assembly SXGT01 (sample SAMN11356862, study PRJNA531348) | freshwater metagenome | isolation source: freshwater sample F1-120 | place: China: Fuxian Lake, Yuxi | collected 2017-12-25 | reverse complement strand
GCGTACGTCAGCGCGGTTGCCGTCCGCGAAGGAATGCGCCCGCCCGTCCCGCCCGCCGACCCAGCCGCCCTCGCGCGCGTCAGTGAATCTCTCCGCCGGCAAGCAACGCCAACGTCGCCGCGCGGCGACGCGCGGTGATCTCTGCCTCCGGGATCTCTTCGCGCCGCTCGTCGGGCGTGATCGCGAAAACCGGCTGGCCCTTGCGCACCACCTTGCCATCGCAACCATCCATCAGATTGCCGGTGACGGTGCCCGCGAAGGGAACACTGATCTTGTTGAACATCTTCATGACCTCGATCACGAAGAGCGGCTGGCCGGCCGCGAAATGCTGGCCCTCCTCGACGAGCGGCGGCAGATGCGGCGCCTCGCGAGCGTAGAACGTCCCGCCCATCGGAGTGACGATCTCGTCGGCACTCGCTTTGGGCGGCGGTGCCAGTGCGCGGACGTCCTCGGCCATGCGGGCGGGATCGGTGAAACGCGCCGGGAAGAACGGCCGCAATTGCTTGTCGACGCCGACCTCGAGGAACTCCGAGTGTGCGCCGAGGCGCGGCAACACGAGCAGGATCTCCATCCCGAGCTGGAAGCCCCGGTGGGCCGCAAGGCACGCCTGCCAGAGCGCTTCGTCGTTGCCGCACAGCGTCGCGCCCTGGGCGCTCGCGAACATCGACTCAATCCCGGCCCAGGTCGAGAGTCCCGTGCGGGCTTCGACATCGGCGTAGAAGCCCAGCGCCTCGTCGAGGATCGCCGCGTCGTGACTCCAGATCCTCTCGGACGAGGGCTTGCCGTCGGCGTCGTCGAGATCGAGGAAGTGGTAGAGCCGCTCCAGGACGAGCATGGGATTGACTGCGAAACGGATTTCAGCGCCATCGCGGAACCACAGCTCGCCATCGTAGCGACCGAGAAAGCCCGCCAGCACGTGGGCATCGCGCAGGATGCGCTCGAGCGGGCGGCGCAGCAGGGTCTCCTTGGCCCCGAGAATCGCCCGGGCCTCGCCACCACCGGAGCGGCGCATGAGCTCGGCCAGCGCCACGTCGAGATCGACCTGATCGGCGGCAGAGCAAAGGGCGCCGACCGCCGCGAGGTAGGACTGCATGAAGCGCGTCGTGGGTTCGGCCATCACGCCCCGGCCGAGGAACCACTGCACCAGGCCGTAGTGTACCGAGAGATTGGTGTTGAGATCGTCGCCGCGCATCTCGGTGCGACGCAGCACCTCGGCCATGCGTTCGTAGTTGTCGCGCCGGCTCGTGCCCGCAGTCAGCACCAGAGCGACATTGGAGTCATAGGCTCCGGCGAGTTGGTAGAACACGAACCCGCCGGTGTCGGGGTTGCGCAGGCCGATCCCCTGATCGAAGCGAATCTCGCCCTCGACGGGCGGCGACCAGGCGCGAATCAGACCACCAGCGCTGGGTTGCAGGGCCGCGTTGGTGGCGTTGATCCGCGCCTCGAGCCCCGAGACGTTGCGCACCACGCGCTCGGGCCGGGGCAGTCGCGGTCCATGCGCCGCGAGCAAGGCCATCACTTCGATCAGCTCGTCGCAGTAGAAGAACTCGCTCGAGTCGTCGGGGTTGGCGAAGCGGAGGCGGTAGGCGAGCTCGGTGACGGCGTGCTCGACCTGAATGCGGGTGTTCATCTCCATGAAGAAGTGCTCGAAGCCGTCGACGATGCACTCGAAGGTCGAGACCGAGTCGAGACCGACGGCCGCGCCAAAGCGCTCACCCTCGAGTTCCATGCGGCCAAGCGTGCTCTTGTCGCGACGCAGGATTTCAGCCGCAGCGGGCGCGGCCAGCGCGATCTCGGTGTCGAGCAGCTCCTGCGTGAGAGAGACCTCGAGCAGCTTCTGCTCGTGCATCTGCACCGAGCAGTCGCGCCCACCCAGCGCCACGCACCACTGGCCGTTGCCGACGAGCTGAATCTCGTTGTGCCGGGTCGAGTCGATGTTGAGTTCGAGCAGGAAGTTGCGGTTCGAGCCGGGCTCGATCACCTTCGACTCGGCAAGCACATCCATCACCGCCGTCGCGACCTGCTCGGGTGCGGCGATCACCCGCTGGCCTTTTCCGCCCCCGCCACCGATATGCTTGAAGCGAATGCGGCGGCCGGGATGCGCGGCCCAGATCTCGGCTGCGAGTTCCTGCGCCAGCGCCTGCAACTCGGCAATCGAGACGAGTTCGACCGTGGCGGCGTAGCCGAGCTGGAGCAACGCTTCGGCGTTCGCTTCCAGCGTGGCGCTGCGCTCCGGCGAGAAGGCAAGGCCGTGCTCGCGCGCAATCCTGGTCAGACCTTTTGCGCTCTCCGCCCGCCGCGCCAGGGCTTGCGCCGAGATGTCGTCGATCCCGGTGATGACGGCGTTGCCGAGGCTCCGCGCGAGTTTCTTGGCCTCGTCCTTGGCGCCGGCGCCACGCGCCACGCGCGACGAGGGCCCCATGAAGCCGAGCCCCGCCGCCTCCACGGCCGCGATGAACTCGGCGTCCTCGGCCATGAAGCCGTAGCCGGCGAAGATGTGCGTGTAGCCGTGGTCGCAAGCGATCGCGACGATCTGGCCGATGCGCGCGAGCTTCTCCTCCTGGCCCACACCCATGTAGTCCGGCACGCGGTGCACGTTGCCCGGGAAACGGAAGCCGCGCAGCTCGGGCGCCAGCGTGCGGGCATAGGTCACCGAGTCCTTCTCGGAGAGCAGCATCCCATACTCGCGCACGCCGATCGCGGCGAAGATGTCGAAGGCCTCCTGACGCACCGGCCCGCGGCAGACGACGAGAACCTTGAGCCCGGTCAGCGCGAACGAGCGCAGCCAGTCGGAAGCGCATTCATCGAAGCGCCGCCGTGTCAGATCGCGATCGAGCACCCCATCCCCTCCCCGTCACTCGAACTCGCGCTGCGGCCCGGTCATCGGCGAAGGGGCGTAGGTGCGCATCAGAAAATTCAGGTTCTCGGCCAGCACCCGGCGGCTCGTCCCCGGCATCACGATGCGGGAGATCGAACCGAGCGACAGGGCTTCCTTGGGATTCATCAGCTCGCGCTCGTAGCGGGCGGTGAGCCGCGCCAGCGCCTGAACACGCTCGCCAGCCGCCTCGGCCTCGCTGGCACCCGCGGCCAGCGCCTTGCGGTAGCGCGCGTCGGCGTCGCGAACCTCGTCCTTGTAGACGAATTCCTTGCCCGCCGGCCCCATCACGGCGACGCGGGCATGCGGCATCGCGAAAACCATGTCGGCGCCGACGAAATGCGAGTTGTAGCTCGCATACGCCCCGCCAAAGGCGTTGCGGATGATCAGCGTGATCGAGGGCGTGCGCAAGTCGATGATCGAATCGAGGAAACGTCGCCCCTCGAGGATGATGCCGCCCGACTCCTGCTCGCGGCCGGGCAGGAAACCCGTCGTGTCCTCGAGGAAGAGCATCGGGATGTTGTAGAGGTTGCAGAAGCGAATGAAGCGCGAGCCCTTGCGCGCGGCGTGGATGTCGATCTGCCCCGACGCCACCGAGGAATTGTTGGCGACGATGCCGACGACATGCCCGCCGAGCCGCCCGAAAGCAGTGACCAGAGTGCGCGCGCGCGCCGGCTGGAGCTCGAAGAACTCGCCGTGGTCGCAGATCTGCTGCATGAAGAGCGTGATGTCGAGCGGCGCGTTCATGCCGGCCGGTGAGTTGAAGGTGCGCCGGAAGAGGATGTCCTCCTCGACCGTGAAGCGGTCGATCGGATCGGAGGTCGAGCCAAAGGGCGCGAGCGAGCGGTTGTTGTCGGGCAGGTAGCCGAGCAGCCGGATCGCCGTTCGCAACGAGCCGAATTCGTCCGGCGTGGTGAGATCGCAGACTCCGCTCAGACCGTGCACGCCCGGCCCGCCGAGGTCGGCGGCCGAGACGTCCTCGCCAAGAACGGTCTTGACGACGCCCGGGCCGGTGAGGCCGATGAACGTCTCCTCGCACTGGATCATGAACGATCCCTGGCGCGGGAGGTACGCACCGCCACCGGCGTTGTAGCCGAACATCAAGCTGATGCTGGGCACGACACCGCTGATCTTGCGCAGCGCGGTGAACGCCTCGCTGTAGCCATCGAGACCGCCGACGCCGGCCGGCACGAAAGCGCCTGCCGAGTCGTTCATGCCGATGAGCGGGATGCCGCGCTCGCCGGCCATGTAGATCAAGCGCGCCAGCTTGTTGCCGTTGGTCGCGTCCATCGAGCCAGCACGCAGCGTGAAGTCATGGCCGTAGACCGCGACATCGCGCCCGCCGATGTCGAGGATGCCGCAAACCAGCGACGCCCCGTCGAGGCCCGGGCCCCAGTTCTGCCAGAAGAGGTTCGGTTCCTTCTCGGTCAGGACCCGGATCCGCTCGAACACGGTCATCCGCCCCTTGGCGTGCTGCACCCGCACCCGATCGAGGCCACCGCCGCGCGCGGGCCGATCCAGCATCTCCCGCCCGAGCTCGAGCGCCTCGGCATAGACCGAGCCCGCACTGCCCGGCTCTCCTGCCGCCGCGCCTGGAGACGAGCGCAAGGGGTTCTCGAGAGAGAAGGTCTTGGCGGGAAGATCGTTCGGCGTTGCGGGAGAGGTATTCATGCGCCTCCGGGCCGCGCACCTTTAACAGAAAGCCCCGCTTCGACAGCCTCCCGAGCCGGGGAAATGTGGACGGCCACGGATCGCACGGCCGCGGTCGCGCGGCGGGTCGCGGCGCGCGAGGTTCTAGCTTCGGGGTTCGCCCGCGCGACCGCGCAGGCCGTCGCCCAGACCGCGCAGCAGAGCCCGCGCCACCGCGCCCTGCCCGCGCAGGCCGTAGAGCCCCGCACTGGCCAGCACCAGGGCGAGGTGGGTCGGCAGGAGACAGAGCCAGTCGAGCGGCCCGGCCAGCGCCCGCCCGATCAGCAGCGGATTGCGCGCCTTGAGATAGCCCGCGTAGGCCGTGAGCCCGGTCGTCATGCCGCGCAGGCCGTCGTGCAACGCAACGGCGCGCGGCGCCACCACCGCGCCAAACCCGGCCCGGCGCGCGCGCAGACAGAAATCGACTTCCTCGTGGTAGACGAGCAGGTCTTCGCGATAGGGCCCCGTCGCGCGGAAGCAGGCTGCGGTCACGAGGATGACCGAGCCCATGACGCCACCCACCCGGTAAGACTCGCCCGAACCGCTCCGCCGCACGCGCACGAGCGCCCGCGGTACAGCCAGCGTGCGCAGCCCGTAGCGCTCGCCGAGCGAGAGCGGCACGCGGCTGGTCAAATCCAGAAGAGCTGGCCCGACCACCCCGATCGTCGGGCCACTCGCCGCGGCCTCGACCATCACCCGCAGACACGCCGGCTCGAGTTCGGTGTCGTTGTTGAGGAACACGAGGTGACTCGCACCCCGCTCGAGCGCCCGCGCCGCGCCCGCGTTCACCCCACCCGCGAAATGGCGATTCTCGGGGAGCTCGATCAGCTCGACGCTCGGGTGCGCGCCGCACCACGAGCGCAGGCCTGCGAGCTCGTCGTGCCGCGAGGCGTTATCGACGACGAGGACGACCAGCGGCACGCCCTGCTCGCGCAGCAGCGACGCGACGCAGCGCCGCGTCACCTCGCCACCATTCCAGTTGACGACGATCGCCGCGACCAGCGTCCCGTCCCTGGGCCCCGCGACGCTCATGACTCCGCCTTAAGCCAGCCTCCGGGCACGGGTCAAAGGCGAGCGGCCGGCGCCGATCCACGCACGCAGTCCGCCCGTCGTGAAGCGGACGACGGGCCGCCTTGCGCAAGCCCCCCTCAGCACAGCTACCAGCACCGGACGATGCGTCGTTCGGCGGCAGGTTACCGCGTCCTCGAGCAGCGCCCGGGTCTCTTCGGCGAGATCTGGGTGCTCGAACGTGACGCCCGGCGCCGACTACGCTTCGGCTCGCCCTGGGGCATCGACCAGAGCGTGTTCGACACGCGGCGACCCGAGCGTCCGGGACCGGCTTACCTGCGCGCGCTGGGGCTCGCCGCCCGCCTGCGCTCGCCGCCCCTCCGCACCGCCCTGCTGGTCGGCCTCGGCGGTGGTGGCGCGGTCCATCTCCTGCGAGCCATCGCGCCCCGTTGCCGCATCGTCGTGATCGAGGCCGATTCCGCCGTGATCGACGTGGCGCGCCGGTGGTTCGGCATCCGCCCCGATCGGCGGCTTCGGCTAGAGCAGGCCGATGCGCTCGATCTCGCTGACCAGCGCAAGGGCGCTACCGCCTCGTCTTTCGACCTGATCCTGCACGACACCTACGACTGCGATGCGCTGCCGGACCCGCTCGCCACCACGAATTTTCTCACGGCCCTGCGTGACCGCCTTGCCGCAACCGGCCTCCTCGTCGTCAATCTCGGAATGCCGAGCGTCGCGCGCGAGCTGCCCATCGTGCGCCGTTTCGCCAAGATCTTCCCCTCGCCTGGAATCGAACTCCGGATGCCAACCGATCACAACCGCCTGTTGATCGGCTCACCCACGCCTCTGCCCGCAGCAGCCGACGTCCGTCGCCTCGCCCGCGGGATCGACGCGCGGCGCGAGCTGCCCTTCCCGGTCCTGCCCTTCGGACGGCTCTGTCGCCCCCTGCCGAGGCCTGCGTTGCGGCGTGGCTCGTCCGAGAGCCGCGCCAGGGCCTGAGAAGAATCGCACCTGAAGGCTTCCCGCACCTCGGAACAGACACGTCGTGCGACGGCCCCATCGGATCGGGTCGGGCCATCGGTGAAGCCCGTCCCGGCCTCGATTCAACACGGCTTTCGCGCAATTGGCCCCCTGCGCGCACCCGGTGGGTCACCCGATGCCACATGGCGAGCGGCTTGCTCTCTGGATCGACCGTGCGATCCAGGAACTGAACTGGTGTGGCCGGCACCGGCTTGAGGCGCTCCCGTCTGCCCCGGGAGCGTACCCTCGAGCAGTGACCGGCCTCGCCACGGGGGAGGAGGGGGAATGCCCTCCCAAAGTATCCCTCTCCTCCCCTATCCCCCGCGCAGGTCCACCCGGAACCGGCCACCTTCCTGCGGAAACTAGAGGCTGACAATCTGGGCGACGCGCCTTGCTCTAGCCTCGGTCGAGATCGGCACCAGCCTCCTGCGGGCAGGAGGCCACCCCGCATCGACTGCGTGCTCGCCGACCTCGACAGAGATCGCGGCCGTGCCCGGTCCGCACTCCTCCGGGCAGGTGGCGGACCGCTTCGGGAACGCGCCGGATTGTCGAGGTTCAGAAGGGCGGCAGCGCCACGGGTGGGCGGTCGCGCGTCTCGGCGGGCGTCGGCGCCGACGAGCGCTGCGCGGCACGGCGCAGGATCACCGGGTAACCGATATCGATGCACGCCCCCTCGAGGAGACCGCGCTCGTCGAGCAGGCGGTGCATCCGCGGCAGGTTGTAGTGCGGCACCATCATCAGCAGATGGTGCTCGAGATGATAGTTGACCAGGTTCGGCGCGATCAGGAGCCGCTCCCACCAGCGCGCGATCGTGGTGCGCGTCTTGCCGCGCGGTTCGGGCAGGTCCTGCGGCGTGAGCGCGTGTTCGGCGATGGCGCGAATGCGCGTCACCAGCGTGTTGGTCGTGAGCCACGCCGTGGCCCAGAGCAGCCAGAGCGCCGGGTGCCCGAGCGCCGTCAGGATCGCGAGGAGAGCGAGATTCGTGGTGACGACGCCAATGATGGCCTGACGCGCGCCGGCATCCATCGACCAGCGTCCAGCCGTGCGCTTCCAGGCTGCGTGGGCGAACTTGCGGCCGGTCTGGCCCGAGAGGTCGCGCCAGATCTTCCGCCGCAGGCTCGCCGCCGTGATCGGGAAGGGCGTGATCAGGCCGAGGTCGGGATCCTTGTCGGTCCCCGTCCAGGCGTGATGCTGGAGGTGCACCTTGCGATAGCCTTCGAGATCGCTCCATACCGGGTAGGCGCAGAGCCACTGGCCGACAAAGTCATTGACAGCCCGATTGCGGAACAGGCTGCGGTGGGCCGCTTCGTGCATCAGCACCGCCAAGCCGAGCTGACGCGCCCCGATCACGGCGAGCGCCAGCACGATCGTGACGAAACCGGGGTGCCAGGCCACCAGTGCCATCGCCGCCGCGATCAGGCCCCAGTCCACCGCGAGCGAGAACCACGAGCGCAAATCCCGCATCTCGAGCAGATCGCGCATCTCGTCGCGCGAGAGCATCGCGTGCCAGCGAGGCTCACCGACCTCGATCTCGGCAGTCTGTTCCACGTCGTTGAATCTAGGCGCGGCGGGGAGCCCGGACAAGAGTCGATCCGGGCATCGCTCACTCCGTGAGTTCGCGGATCTTCGCCTCGAGCTCCTTCTGCGCGTCGTTGGGCGGAGGCGGCGGCACCATGAGCTTGGTCATGTCGCCCAGAACCTTGATCCTGCCCGACATGAAGGCCTGCATGGCGGCGGCCTGGTCGTTCTGCACGAGGAGAGCGAGCGCGACATCGTATTCGGTGGTGACCGTGACGTCCGGGCCCTCGAGGTGCCCCTTGCCCAGCTTGCCGTAGCCCGCGGTCGTATCGACATGGAGGTGCGCCACGCCACCGTCAACCGGCGCGCCGTTCACGATCTGGTTCATCCGCATCGGCATCGCCGGCTTGGGGAGCCGCGCGCCATACTCGGCTTGCAAGTCGATCACTGCCGTCAGCCATTCGTCCGATAGAAACTTGTATTTGCTCATGGTGTCTCCCGTGGCCGGTGCCGGCCGTGCCCTCCTCCGTTAGCCGGTTCGGCGCGGCTCCGAAAGGCGCCCCGCGGCCCGGGCGACCGGACGGAGGGACCGGGGTTCGGCTCGCATCTCGGCGTGCCGGTGCTCCATCAGCGGCGGACCACGGCCGCGACCGCTCCCGTGATTCGAGCGCAACGCCCCCGACGCCGCCGACGCCGCCACGCACGCCGCCCGCCTGCCTCCGGGCCTGCCGGCGCAGGGCGCGGGTCCTTGAGCTCGGTCGGAGAGTGCCGTGCCGGCCACGCACAATTGACCGCGCATCCGCGCCCCGGCATTCTGCGCCTCTCGCCGGACGTGGCGCAGCCTGCGGAGGACCGCTCGTTATTTATGCTCGATGAACCGCGACGGACGCCCGCGTGATGCGCGGCGCCGAAACGACCGGGCGGCCCGGCGATCGCAGCGGCGCACCGGGTGCGCGTCGGCGCGAGATCGGCCTCGCCGCCACAGCCGCCTGCGGCGCGCTCCTCCTCTTCACCGCGCTGACCCTGCCCTTCCTCGATGGCCGGGTCCCGGTCGCCGGCGACCTCGGAATGTTCCACCTGCCGCTGCGCCACTTCTTCGCGCGCGCGCTGGCGCAGGGTGATACGTGGCTCTGGTTCCCCGGCCAGTTCTCGGGCCACTACCTCCAGGGCGAAGGCCAGGTGGGCATGACCCACCCGCTCCAACAAATCCTCTACCGGACGCTACCGCTCGAGCCGGCGTTCGCGCTCGAAGCGTTGCGCGCGTGGCTCATGGGCTTCGCCGGAGCTTTCCTGCTGCTGCGCCGGCTCGATCTGCGCCTCGACGCGAGCGCGCTGGGGGCGCTGCTCGTGGCCTTCGCACCCTTCGGACTTTTGCAGTTCACGCACTTGAACTGCGTCGGCATTCTGGCGCACGCGCCCTGGATGCTGCTCGCGAGCGAGCTGGCCCTGCGCGGCGAGCGCGCCCGCCATCGGCATCTGGCCGCCCTCGGGCAGAGCCTGCTGGTCGCGTCGATGCTGCTGCTCGCGCACCCGCAGTACACCTGGCTCGTCCTGCTGGTGACAGCACTGAGCCCGCTCGCCTTCACGCGCGGCGCCGGAAGCCCCGCTCCGGCACCGGGCGTGCGGCCGCGCCGTCTGGTCCTCCTCGTCACCGCCGTGGCACTGGGCTTCCTGCTCGCGGCGATCCAACTCGTCCCTCACCTCGACATGCTCCGCGAATCCTTCCGCCGGACCCCATCGAGCGGCTTCGTCGATTCCTATGCCGTACCTCTCTCGCACCTGACCGTACTGCTCGATCCGTGGCTCTTCCGCTGGCTCGTGCCCACCGGCGCCAGCGTGCACGAGACCGCGCCCTGGCCGGGGGTGCTCGCTCTTCCCCTGGCACTCTGGCTGATGGCCGCGCGCCGCTCGGTCGGAACGCTGTGGCCGGTGGCGCGCTGGGCACTGGGCATCGCGGCGCTCGGGCTCGTGCTCTCGCTCGGCGACAGCGGTGGCATCAACCGCTTGCTGCGAGCCCTTCCCTTGATCGGGCTCTTCCGTGCTCCCGGCCGCTATCTCTTCCTCTTCCACCTCGGGCTCGCGCTCGCGGCGGCGATCGCGTTCGACCGACTCGCTCGCTCAAGCGAAGGAACGATCGCGCCGGGGCGCACCGCGACAGCCGTCGTCTGGCTGCCCGGCCTGCTCTCGTTCGGCGTGGCGATGATCTGGCTGCTCGGGCCCTCGGTCGGTGTCACGCTGCCTTTCGCATCCCTCGTCGCGGCACCGGCGCGGGCGCTGGCGGGCCCTCTTCTCCTGCTCGCCGCGGCAGCCGGGATCGGACTCGCCGCACGCGGCCGGACGACGGCAGGACTCGCTCTGCTGATCGGACTCGCGGTCACCGACGCCGCGACCTACGGCGTCGCGCGTGTCCTCGCGAGCCCCACGGCGACGGCCGCCGAACTCGGGGCGGCGGCGCTGCCTTCGCACTTGAATCCCGCTGGCCGAATCGCGTGGGCGACCCTCGGCGCGACCATCCCAGGAGAACGGCTCGCCGGTGGCTATGCCGCGCTGGCGCCCGAGCGCGTGCTCGGCGTCGGCGCACCGGGCGCCGATCTCACCGCGCCGGAGCTGGCCCAGGCGGCGCGTGTCGCGGGCGTGTCGCATAGCGCTTCGGGCAAAGCTCTCCCGACACCTCTGCCCCGCGCCCGGCTGGTCGCAGCGGCGCGGGTCAGCACCGATCCGGCGCGTGACCTCGCCGACGGGACCGTGGATCCCGCGACCACAGTGCTGCTCGCGGAGACAGGACTCGCGGTCTTGCCCGAGCTCGATCCGAATGGCCCGGCGGGCACCGCCACGATCGAGCGCGATCGGCCGGGCGAGATCCAGCTTGCGACCGACGCACCCGGCCGGCGCCTGCTGGTCGTCTCGGAAGCATGGCACGCGGGTTGGGCCGCTCGGGTCGACGGCAACGAGGTCGAACTGCTGCGCGCTTACGGCGACTACATGGCCTGCCCGGTTCCGGCCGGACAGCATCACGTCGAACTCAGATTCGAACCATGGAGCTGGCGCCTCGGCAGCGCGCTCAGCGGCGCGGGAATCGGACTCGCCCTGCTCTGGCTCGCCGCCGCCGTGCTCGCGCCCACACGCCGGCCGGCACCCTCAGAAAAGCTACGCTAGACGGCAGCGGCCGCTACGGCACCCCGACCCCCAGCTCCGCGAGCGCCCGGTCCGCCAGCGCGGCCCAGCCCCGGTTGGCCAGGGGCGAGGCCGGGCTCGGGTGGGGTACGCTGCCGATCACCACCCCGCTGCTGCCGCCGAGCACCCGCTCGATGCGCTGCTCGGCGAACTTCCCGACTCCGAGCACGAAGCGCGGCTGCAGGGTCTCGACGGTACGTTGCAGGGCGCGGTCGCAGGCCGCGAAGAGCGGCGCACGCTCGCTGCTTCGCAGCTTGTCAGGAGTCATATTCGCACCGCTCGCCTCCATGAAGACCAGCGGGCAGTAGTGTGCGACAAAGAAACGCTGAAAGAACGCCTCGGGCGTCCCGAAGCGATCGCGCGCCCAGCCCCAGAGCCGGGCGCCGCTCACCTCGCTGCGCGGGCAGGCGAAGCCCTGGACCGGGCGCTTGGGATGCTCGCGTGCCGGCCGCTCCACCGGCACCTCGATGCCGAGCCAGTCGCGCACCATCCCGACCTCGCCGAAAGGCACGCCGACCTGCGCCATGCCGAAGGGCCCGGGGTTCATGCCGAGGAGCAACACCTCGCGCTGGCCACTCCCGTAGCGCTCGCAATAGAGATCCCAGGCCCGCCGCGCGTAAATCAACGGATCATAGACGAAGGCCACCGGCGCCGCGAAGCGCAGGTCCTCGAGTTCGGCGACGAGGTCGTCGGTGATGCGCTTCACAACTGGCCGCCTGCCCCCCGGAAGACCGGGATGCGCCGGGTGATGCGCGAGGCATTCGACCGGGGGCGGATCAGCTCGCCGCCCGCCTCTCGCGCGACAGGGATGCTTCCGGCGCGGGCGAGAGCGCGCCGGGCGGTCAACATCCGGCCTACGCGCGCCGCGGACATTCAGCCGCCGCGCACCGTGCGCACGGCGTCGAGCACGGCGTCGTGAATCGACGCCGCCGTCGCGATCACGCCGCGGTTCGCCTCCAGCGTGGCGCCGCGACCGAAATCCAGCGCGCGCCCGTCGACATCGCTCACCCGCGCGCCCGCCTCCTCGACGATGCAGACACCGGCAGCGTGGTCCCAGATCTTCTCGCGATAGTCGGCCCGCGTCGGCAGGCGCAGATAGATCGAGGCGTCGCCGCGCGCCACCGCACCGTATTTGCATTGACTGTCGATGCGATACGGTTGCAGCTTGATGCCGAGCCGCTCGGCAATCGCCGCCGATTCGCTCTGGTCGGAGTGCCCCGATTCGACGGACTCGCAGAAGCGGGCCTCGGCGAGGGTCGCCGGCGCGGCCGCACGGATGGCTTCGCGAGTGCCACCGGCGAGCGGCTCGACCCACGCCCCCGCACCGCGGATGGCGCCGAAGAGCGCGCCCTGCCCGCTCCCCAGCGGCAGATTCGGGCAGGCCAGAACGCCCAGCACGACGCGCCCCTCCTCGATCAGTCCGAGCGCGATCGCGTACTGCTCGCCGCGCAGGAAGCCCTTGGTGCCGTCGATCGGATCAAGCGTCCAGTAGCGCGCGCCCGTGGCCGGGGCGCCGCCGCGGTCGATCCACTCGAGAACTTCGGCGTCGGGACACGCCCGCCCGATCTCGTCGCCGACCCGCGCCACGACCTGGGCCCGCAACGCCGCCGTCGCAGCGCCTTGCAGATCCGCCGATCCCTCCTCGCCGACCACGCCATCCTGGGGCAGCTCGGTTGCCAGGTGCGCGCACACCACCGCCTGGGAGGCGAAATCGGCCACGGTCACCGGACTCTTGTCCTTCTTCTGGAGCGCGTCGGCCGTGACCAGATGGGCCGCGACTGCGCGGCAGACGCGCGCCGCCGCCCGCGCCGCAACGACCGCGATCTCGAGCTCACGGGAACGATTCATGGGCGCCGACCATAGCAGCGCACGACCGCAGGGGAACCGGAGTGTGCTCTCCTCCTGGTGCCTTGCCTCGGGCACGCTTTTCGAGGACGTTGCGCCTCCGAGGCACGCGACGAGAACACGCGCCGCCCGGTCCCGAGCCGACGCCGCGAGTCGCGGCTCGCGGTTCGGTCGGCGCGCACGAGCGGAGAAGAAGGATCGTCATGGCGGAGATGCAGTTCGATGTGGTCGGGATCGGGAACGCAATCGTCGACGTGATCGTCCCGGTCGAAGAGGCGCTGCTCGACCGCGAAGGACTGGCCAAGGGTGGCATGCGGCTGATCGACGAGGCCGAGGCCGAGCGCGTCTACGCCCTGGTCGGCCCGGGCGTGGAGATGTCGGGCGGATCGGCGGCCAACACCATCGCCGGACTCGCCTCGCTGGGAAGTGCTGTCGCCTACGTCGGCAAGGTGCGCGACGACCAGCTCGGCACGATCTTCCGCCACGACATCCGCTCGCTCGGCGTTCACTACGAGGTTGCGCCCGCGACCGCCGGGCCGGCGACCGCCCGCTGTCTCGTGCTGGTCACGCCCGACGCGCAGCGCACGATGAACACCTTCCTCGGCGCGTCGGTCACGCTCGAGACCCGCGACGTCGACGAAGAAATCGTGCGTGCGGGCGGCGTGCTCTACCTCGAAGGCTATCTCTGG
>SXGT01028918.1_pt1 | contig 13818 bp, 12 predicted proteins | sample 3176221 | NCBI WGS metagenome assembly SXGT01 (sample SAMN11356862, study PRJNA531348) | freshwater metagenome | isolation source: freshwater sample F1-120 | place: China: Fuxian Lake, Yuxi | collected 2017-12-25 | reverse complement strand
GCAGTTGTTGAAAAAAATTCAACAACAAACCACTATGGCGTTATGGTTAATCAGTCATGATTTGGCCTTGGTTTCAAGTGTTGCAGATCGTATTGCGGTAATGCAACACGGCAAGATTGTTGAATGCGGTGCTAACCCAGAAATTTTCCTCCACCCTAAACATGCTTATACCCAGCAGTTATTAGCGGCGTTGCCGCGGCTATCGAGTTGCCACGCTCGGGAAGCTAAATCCACGCTGCCTTTGCTGCAAGTCAAAGATTTTAAAGTGTATTATCCAATACGGCAGGGTATTTTTAAACGCACCGTTGGCTATGTCAAAGCTGTTGATGGTGTCAGTTTTAGCCTAGATCGGGGTAAGACCTTAGCTTTGGTCGGGGAGTCGGGGTGTGGCAAGACCACTTTAGGTAAAGGTTTACTTAACTTGACACCTAACGCAGGGGGGGAGATTTATTTGGATACGGTTGCTTTGCACAATTTACAGGGGGAAGCGCTCAGACGACAGCGGGCTGCGATGCAAATCGTGTTTCAAGATCCCTTTGCATCAATGAATCCGCGTATGCTAGTGGGGGCGATCATCAGTGAAGGTTTGCAAGCGTTACACCATGATTTAGATGTGCAACAACAACGTCAACGGGTTTTAACGCTACTGCATGCTGTCGGATTACCGGAAGAGGCGCTACTGCGCTATCCGCATGAGTTTTCAGGAGGGCAACGCCAAAGGATCTGTATCGCGAGAGCGTTGGCGGTTGAGCCTAAGTTGATTATTTGCGATGAACCTACCAGTGCCTTGGATGTTTCGGTGCAAAGACAAATTATTAAATTACTGCGTGATATCCAGCAACAAACGGGGGTCAGCTATTTATTTATTACCCATGATTTCGGGGTGGTTGCTGAGATCGCAGATGAGGTTGCAGTGATGTATCGTGGTCAAATTGTCGAATACGGCAGTGTGCAACAAGTTTTAAGTTCTCCACAGCACCATTACACCCAACAATTATTGCGCGCAGTGCCTAAAATTCGAACAGCGTGAGTGTTGCATCAGGCGTTGACTTACAGTAAGGGGCTATTGATATTTAATGCATTATTTTCCATGGCTGGCGGGCGTTCATCCATGGCATTTTTTTTGATGTGATTGGTAGGTTCCGTATACCAAAGTATCAGATCGTAGTAACTGCGAATACTTTCAACATAGGTAACGGGTTCATCTCCTCGAGCAAAGCCAAACTTGGTTTGCTTAAACCACTTTTCTTGGCGTAACAAGGGTAAGCGTTTTTTCACATCTAGCCATTTATCTGGATTACCATGTTGTTGTTTTGTTAAAGTTCGCGCATCTTCTAGATGACCGTAGCCAATGTTATAAGCGGCTAAAGCAAACCACGTGCGATCTGGTTCTTGAATATGTGCGGCAATTTGTTGCATGCTTTGTTTGAAATATTGAGTACCGCCAATAATACTTTGCTTGGCATTGCCGCGGTTTTCAATCCCCACTTGATCCGCTGTATCTTGGGTTAGCATCATTAGACCTTTAACGCCTGTGGCTGAACTAACATCCTCCTGCCAATGTGATTCTTGATAGCCCATGGCTGCTAACAAGCGCCAATCTAAGTTAAATTCTTTACCCGCGGCTTCGAACATCGCTTGGTATTTCGGGAGTCGGGATTTAAAGTGCTCACGAAATTTGCAGTTGTCAAAATCGTTCATGCGACTGGTATGCGCATAATAGCGCTCTAACAAACGATCTAAGGTTTGATTTTTTTTGAGATCGCTAAAGAATCGATTAACTTCATCATACAAGCTCGTATCATCGGATTTGCTCATTGCCCACGCTAGCTGCTTGGGGTCACTGATATCAAATGCAACCTCGACATTGGGGTAGTAGCGATGAATTAATTCAATCTGGTTTGAATCGCTGACGGTGTAATCAATTAAACCCGCATTCAGTAAATAGATTAAGCCATTGCTGTCTAACTCGTTATTCGTTAGCCACTCTAGCGTGGGATTTTCATTTTTTAAGGCATGTAAGGTTTCAGCATGACTGGAGTTTTTAACGACTTCAAAGATGCCAGAGTTAACGTCCAGGATCTCTTTGGGAGGATGATTACTGGCGTGATACAGTAATTGTTCAGAAACTTCTAGATAAGGCTCTGAAAAGCGCAAATTATGTCTGCGTTCTTCGGTTATGCTCAGGCCAGCGGCGGCAATATCGGCTTTATTACGTGTAATTTGGCGAAGAATTTCATCAAAAGTATTCGGGATAATGAATTCAACGCGAACCCCTAAGCGTTTGGCAAAAAGTTGCACGAGATCGTATTCCATCCCGCTAAAACCTTCAGGTGCTTGGTAGTAAGTTGTGGGGTCTATACGAGTAAGTACTGTTAAGACCCCTTGTTTTTTGATTTGTTCTAATTGGTTTTGTGGTGTTTGTTTTTCATGGCATGCGTTCAAAAAACACGCGAGTAAAAAAACTAAAACAAAACGTAAGAACGGGTGCAAGGTGTTATTGACGAAGTTTCTTATAAGTATTGATCAAACCGTTCGTTGAGCAGTCATGATTGCTAACAGGTTCATTGTGTTTTAATTCAGGCAAGATCACTTTAGCTAAAACTTTACCTAATTCAACACCCATTTGGTCAAACGAGTTGATATTCCAGACCACACCTTGAACAAAGACTTTATGTTCATAAAACGCAATTAATTTACCCAGGGTTTCAGGGGTGAGTTTACGAAATAAGAAGGCATTTGAAGGGCGATTGCCTGAGAACATTTTGGCGTTGATCAGTGGGATATTATTGTGATCTTTTTCGGGCAATTCTTTCAATACTTGTTCGCGACTTTTACCTTGCATTAAGGCTTCAGGTTGCGCTAAAAAGTTAGAAATCAAAATATCATGATGATCTGGTAAATCATAATGGCTATTCGCGGGTGCGAGAAAATCGCAAGGAATCAGTTTGGTGCCTTGGTGAATCAGCTGATAAAAAGCATGTTGGCCATTGGTGCCGGATTGGCCCCAAATAATTTCACCTGTGCTATAGTCTACTTTATTTCCTTGTTTATCAATGCTTTTGCCGTTACTTTCCATGTCGCCTTGTTGCATATAATCAGCAAAATAACGCATAGATTGATCATAGGGAAGTAAAGCATGCGATTCCGCACCAAAGAAATTGTTATACCAGATGCTGATTAAGGCCATGATAACGGGGATGTTGCGTTCAAACGGAGTATGCCGGAAGTGTAAATCTGCAGCATGCGCGCCTGCGAGTAATGCTTCGAAATTATCCATGCCGACATACATAGCAATAGGCAATCCAATCGCAGACCATAACGAATATCGACCACCCACCCAGTCCCAAAACTCAAAAATATTATCGGCATCAATCCCAAAGTCTGCGACCATGGCAGAGTTCGTTGATATCGCCACAAAATGTTTAGAAATGGCTTTTTCATCCTTCGCATGGTCTAAAAGCCATCTCTTAGCGCTTAGCGCATTGGTCATGGTTTCAGGCGTAGTAAAGGTTTTGGATGAAATCAAAAACAGCGTGGTTTCAGGATTGAGGGGTTTTAGTGTTTCAACAATATCGGCTTGGTCAATATTGGAAATAAAATGCACTTTGAGAGAATCTAAGGCATAAGGTGTCAAAGCCGTCGATACCATTTTGGGGCCTAAGTCTGAGCCACCGATACCGATATTGACTACATCGGTGATTGCTTTCCCACTGAATCCATGCCATTCACCAGCATGCACTTTATTACAAAATTCCCGCATTTTAGCTAAAACGCGGTTAATTGCTGGCATAACATCTTCACCCTGGACTATCACTGGGCTATTACTGCGGTTACGTAACGCCGTATGTAATACAGCGCGTTCTTCAGTGTTATTAATCAATTCGCCAGTAAACATTGCCTCAATGTTTTCTTTGAGTTTGACTTGGTCCGCTAAAGCAATCAATTTCGGTAGGGTTTCCGTATTGATACGTTGTTTGGAATAATCAAATAACAAATCATCAAAGGTGACGGAGAAACGCTCAAAGCGTTGCGGATCGTCCTGAAATGCTTGGCTCAAATTCAAGGATTTCAATTCTTGATAATGCTCAAGTAAGGTTGTCCAGGCTGGCAATTCGCTCAATTTTGACATTTTGATATAACTCAGGTAGGGATAAAATACGCTTAGTCTACGAAAGTAAAGCGCACTTGGCAATATGCTATATTAGCGTCTTGTGATATACTCTAAACATTCAAGGTGCATAACTTTAATTAAGCTAATGTTTGCTTTCTTTGATATAGTTGATATGCTAGCAATTCAAGTCATAAATGCTCATTCGACTTTAGTGTGCAGAATTGAGCAAAAATAATAAAAAAATTAATTCAAACATTCGTCAGAATGGGGAAGGTTTTATGAATAAATCAAGATATTTGGGTAAAGCTTTTATAGTGCTGTTCGCAGTATTTTTTTCAGCGTCTGTATGGGCGCATGGTGGAGCAGCTGGAACGGATACGGATCAGTGTAAATTTGAGTTGGAACCCAATCATTGGATACATTACACCGCATATCAACCCAAAGCTTTTCCAGCACAAGATTTTTGTGGCAACATTCCATCGTTAAACACTTTAACGCAATTAGTTTTTGATTATCAAGATCTAAGATATCGTGACCGTTCCGTTGAATTTGAAGTGACAAAAGAACCTGAAGGAACCCGGGTTTTCTTCCAAGAAGCCAAAAAACACAAATCTGGTACTGTAGTTTTATCGTTACCCAATGGCGTTGCTGAAGTTGGTAAATATTTAATTCACATAACCTTGTTGCAAGACTCTGGTGAGCGCTTAGACGCACACATGAGCTTTATTGCGGGTAAAGGTGAGAAAACTTCAAATACGACCTACGGTCTGTATTTGTTATTTTTCTTCTGCTTTTTGTATGTCGTTTACTTATCTAGTCCAGCGTTCAAGAACACAGTAGATAACATTATTAAAAAAGCGAAAGACTAATTTTTTTACCAGTTGATTGCGTGCCTTAACGTGCAATCAACTGGTTATTAATCTCAAGCATTTAGTTTGAAGTACTGCTGAAGCGTAATTAATAATTCTAGTTTTGTGAGTTTTAAAGTATGGCAAAGAGGTTTTCCGTTTTAGACATAAAATTACCCATTGCATTTTTAGCTGTGGTGCTGGCGGTAAATGTCTCGGCAAAAGAATACGAAAAGCACAATTCATTAATGAATCATGGTGATGGTCACCTTATGGATATGGCTGGCGGTATGGTTATGGGGCAAAATACCGATAACCTCCCGGGGGGCTGTGATTCCGTGTCCGAAACCAAAGAGATCACAGTTCATGCTGGGCATAAATTCGCGGAGAAGTTCCCTGGACGTATGTTTGCTTTTGACACCCAAGAATATAACTTCAAACCCTGTACGAAGTTGACCGTGCATTTTATCAACGATGATAATATTCGACATCAGTGGATGATGCATGGTCTTCCCAAATATCTCTATCCTAAAGGTATGTTTCATTTGGAAGTTTCTGGACCGGGTGAAATTTCAGGTACGTTGATTTTACCTCCAGGGGATCAAACCTATCTTGTGCATTGCGATATTGCACAGCACATGGAAAAAGGGATGAAGGGGCAGTTAAAAGTAGGTAAAGGTAGTGGTGATTTACCCAGTATTCCTGGTGTGACAGCGTTGGCATTTGAAGATAACTATAACGAAGAAATGCCACCAGCAGTCGTCGTCCCGGCAAAAACTCCGACCAGCGCTCCAAAGCAAGATTCGGCGCCTGCCGCTGCAGATTCGGGTTTGTCCGGTACTATGGTCATTGGTATTGCCCTAGGTGTAATTGCAGCACCTTTTTTGGCTAGAAAATTTAAAGGTATGGGCCCTTCTGAAATTGTGGCCTATATTTTTGAAATTTTAGGCGGATTGTTTGGCCGTTTTTTTACTTTTACGCTAGGCTTTATTAAAACTGCGTTTCCTGATAAAACCAAACAGTTACCTAAATAACACACCTTAATCGGTAAGCCCTCTGCAGTCTTTATGGATTGCAGAGGGTTTTTTTATGCAAAGATGTTTGTGATCAAATAAAAATTACACGCCACGTTTATGTCGACAGACTTGATAGAACTTTGGGGGTTATTTGCCAGTGCGTTTATTTCCTCGACCATTGCGCCCGGGGGGTCTGAAGCAGTGTTAGCTTTACTGGTAGCTGGTGGACAAACCTCGGTACTGACCCTGGTGGGGATTGCCTCGTTGGGTAACACCTTAGGTGCGTTAACCACTTGGTACTTAGGTTTTTTAGCGGTTACGCAATTTGCTACCGGGGAAAATTTTTCTAAAAACCAGCAAAAATCGATAGCGCTGATGCGCAAGTTTGGATGTTGGGCCTTGTTGTTATCTTGGTTACCCCTTATCGGCGATGGATTGTGTTTTGCTGCGGGTTGGTTAAAATTGCCATTATTTTGGGGATGTTTAGCAATTTTAATCGGTAAAGTCTCGCGTTACGTTGTTGTGGCCGCGTTAGTTACAGGATAAAGAAGGAGTCTGGATAGTGTTGCGACATTTTCCTGAAGTTGATATTCAAGTTGAACACCGTAAACGCGATTATTACATCGCCTTGTTTACCTTTTTTTGCGTTGCGGTGTGTTTAATCAGTGATGCGAATGCTAGTTTAGCCAAACAAAATGCCTTGGGAGTTTGTGGTTGGGTATTTCTGTTGGGTTGGTTGCTAGGTGAATGTAAGTATGTTCGCATGCAAGTGATTATTGCGGTAGCATTTGCCACTGTGGGTGAGCATTTTGCTTCGGTCTATATGGGCGGCTATATTTATCGTTTTGCTAATGTACCTGCTTATGTGCCCCCTGGGCATGGTATGGTATATCTCACAGCCGTAGCTTTGGGACGCTCAGCATTTTTTTTGCGCCATGCACGTAAAATTGCAACTTTTGTGGTGCTCAGCTGTGGATTATGGTCACTGTGGGGGATTAGTGGTTTGAGCGCACAAGGCGACACCGTCGGTGCTTTGCTATTTTGCGTGTTTTTAGTGTATTTGTTTAAAGGGCGTTCGCCTATGGTCTATTTGGCGGCGTTCTTTATTACCACTTGGTTAGAGTTAATTGGTACGGCCGTCGAAACTTGGCGCTGGGTGCCTATCGACCCGGTGCTACATTTACCGCAAGGCAATCCACCCAGTGGTGTTGCGGCATGGTATTGCTTGGTTGATGCGGTGGCAATGACCTGGGCAGCGCCCGTATTGCATGCGATCACCGGGACTTTTAATTATCTAAAATTAAGAACGTTGCGTACCAATGAATAATGCACTTCCAGTGCTACCCTTGCTGTAAATTCACATGAGATGTGTAAGTGAGTTGCGCAACAATGCATAGACAAAGTGTGATTAAAGCTATTTTAGGATAAGTGTTAAATGGAACTTTATGACGGTTTCCCTTATCAGGAAACTTATTTTTAACTTATGCAGGTGAGAGGTTGCTATGGATCGTCGTGATTTTATGCGTTTAAGTGCGGTAGGTGCAGTGGGTAGTGTCATGCTATCAACGCAGGTTTTTGCTGAAACCGAAACACCCGAAGGTGCAGGTGGTATCTATTTTACTAAAGAAGCACCCGGACGGTGGAAAGGTAAAGAGGCAACGCATGCCCCCAATGTCGAGGTCAGCAAAAGTGAAGCGGGCGTGACTGTTAAAGTGACCACGCCACATGAAATGAAAGGCTACGAACATTACATTATTAAGCATGTCTTGTTAGATAAAAATTACCAATTCATCGAAGAAAAAATGTTTGATCCCAGTAAAGACAAAGTGCCTATGTCCTCTTTTACGCTCAAAGAGTACAGTGGTACATTGCATGTGCTCAGCATGTGCAATAAACATGATGTTTGGGTGAGTACCACTGAAATTTAATTGCGGCGATCTAGGAGTGTCATTTGGGCGCTAATCAACACGAGCTGGCCTTTACGCCAGGTAAGATTTTAGTGATCGCCATGCGACAATTAGGCGATGTATTGCTCGTGACGCCCTTATTACACTCTCTTAGGATCGCTTACCCGCTCGCAGAATTGGATGTCTTGCTGTATGAAGGCACGCGTGCCATGTTAGAAGGCAATCCAGATATCAATAGGTTGATCACTACCCCACAGCGTCCGGCAGTGCCAGATGTGCTGCGCTTAGTCGGCGATATTTTTAGACGCTATGATTTGGCAATTTCAACCCAAACCGGGGATAGGCCCGTTCTCTATGCCTTTTTGGCAGCGCCTTTTCGGATAGCGCCCGTGCCTCCAACTGTGGAAAAGGGGGCATGGAAACGCTGGATGCTCCAGCGCTGGTTGGAGTTTGACGACGAACAGACGCACACGGTAATTCAAAATTTACGCTTACTCGGTTTAATCGGGATCCAGCAGCATACGCAATTAATTCCTCCAGCGATAAAAGATGCCAGTGCTTTAAAGGAGCGCTGGCCATTTATCTCCGACGAAAAACCGTATGTCGTGTTACACCCGCATCCAATGTGGGCCTACAAACGTTGGCCAATTGCAGAGTGGCAAGCATTATTAAGTCATCTAATCGCTCAAGAGTATACGGTTGTGATTTCAGGCAGCGGTTCATTACAGGAACTGCAATATATTTCGCGTATTATTGCCGACCATAGCGAACAGGTTATTAATATAGCTGGGCAATTAAGTTTAGCGGAGTTAGCCTATGTCCTTGGCAGGGCAAGCTTGTTCATTGGCCCGGATACGGGCATAACCCATTTGGCTGCCGCAACCGGAGTCAAGACTGTGGCGTTGTTTGGCCCCACAAATCCAGTTAAATGGGCGCCATGGCCATATGGATACCAACTGAAAATTAATCCATTCCAGAAAATTGGTAATCAGCAACGCAATAATATTGTGCTGTTACAGGGGCAATCCGAGTCGGGGTGTGTGCCTTGTCATAAAGAAGGTTGCGAGCGGCATCAATTTAGTAAAAGTCTATGTTTAGAAAAGCTTTCAGCTGAGCTCGTGATTTCGGTACTTGATAACCTTGTTGCGGCTTGAATTTACAGGGTTAATGGTCGTTAAATTGCAACTATGTTGAGGCTTAATTTTAATAATGACCACACCTTTAAACTCAGCGTTAGTGCTTTACTTTTTAGTGTGCCCATGTGTTTTGTCGTTTGGACTGCAGGGCTATGGGTGATACAGGCTGCCTGGGTCATACTTTGGCTAAGTGGTTTAAATCGCTTGCAGCGCTTGTATAAGCAACATACCCAACAATTACGATTAAGTGCGGCAATGCGCTTATGGTTTTTCGTTATTTTGAGCTACCTCATCTGGTGCGCAGCTTCGGTAATGCTGTTAAAAAGTCCATTACAATCTTTGGATAATGGCATTATATTTTTAGGATGGCTATTGTGTATTCCAGTATTGATCGATTTGCATCCAGATTATAAATTTTTGGCGTATGGATGTTTTCTGACGCTGCTTATTTCTTTGGCGATTGCGTTAACCCAATTTCATTATTTTAATTTTGAACGGGCCATTGGACTCTATGGCAATGGTAAGCGTGGTTCGGGCGCCATTAAATTTGGCGATATGGCACTGTTACTGGGGGAATTGGCATTTATTTTTTTTGCTGAGCAAGAACGCACGAAATATCTAGGGCTGTTAGCCATTTTTTTGGGGAGTGTCATTTGTGTGTATGCTTCTGCGCGTGGAGGGATTTTAGCGCTAGGTTTATGTGTCCTGATCTGGCAGTTAACCTTAAATAAAAATCGATTCTCCTTTATGGAGCAAGTCCTGATGCTATTGGCTATCGTGGCGGGGCTATATGTTTTAAACTTTGCAATGAATAATTACTTGCTGTTACGTTTGCTAGAAACGCAACAGGAGCTTAAAAATATTATTGCATTTCAATTGGATAGTTCGATGGGGATACGTTTGCAGCTCTGGTACGCGGCGCTGCAGATTTTCTTAGAGCACCCTATCATCGGTGTCGGATTAAATAATTTTTCAAAAGCTTTGCTACATTTGCAGCAGCAACATCTTATATCTCATCACGCTGCCAGCTTTGCACATGCGCATAATGAATTTTTATGTGCACTAGCTACGGGTGGGATCGTGGGTTTTTCCCTGACGTTATTATTATTCATTTTGCCTATGCGTATGTTTTGGAAAGATTATCATAAGAGCATTTGGGCAAGAGCAGGGTTTTGGAGTGTATGTTTAATGAGCTTTTTTGCCTTAACCGATTGTATCTTTGACCGCAGAATGACCGTCATGGCGTTTATTGTCATTATCTCTATGAGTTTGGCGGGTAATCACGTACATAAAAACCAAGAATCATGCTAACAGCCATTATTATTACAAAAAACGAAGCTGAACACATTGGGCGTTGTCTAGCGTCTTTACATTGGGTTGACGAAATTATTGTTTTGGATTCCGGGAGCACTGATGCGACGGTAGATATTTGTAAAACTTACACGCCTCAGGTATTTCAAACAGATTGGCCGGGTTTTGGTTTACAAAAGCAACGGGCGTTAGATTTGGCGGGTGGTGAATGGATTATTTCCTTGGATGCGGACGAGTTCGTTTCTCCTGAATTACAACAAGAAATTGCGCAAGTGTTATCCAATCCTACGTGTGATGCTTACCTGATTCCGCGGCTTTCGAGTTACTGTGGCAAGCAAATTCGACATAGTGGTTGGTGGCCGGACCATGTATTGCGGTTATTTAAACGTGAACATGGACAGTTTACCCCGCATGTCGTGCATGAAACCGTGCAGGTCTCGGGCACAGTGGGCACCTTAGTAAATCCGATTCTACACGAAGCTTTTGTCAATTTTGAAGAGGTGTTATTTAAAGTAAATAGTTATTCCTCGTTAGGGGCGGAAATGCTTTATACCAAAGGTCAACGTGCGTCCGTCTTTAAGGCCCTGGCGAAAGGTGCGTGGAGTTTTTTTAAAACCTATGTGCTGCGTTTTGGGTGGCTAGATGGTCAGCAGGGTTTACTACTGGCGATTTCTAATGCCGAAGGCACTTATTATAAATATTTAAAGCTGTGGTATTTGCAGCAACGTTAACCCTATGCAATTAATTTCCGTCATTGTTACCACTTACAATTGGCCGCAAGCGTTATTACTGTGCCTTAAAAGTTTGTATGCTCAAACTGATGTGTATTTTGAAATCATCATTGCAGATGATGGTTCACGCCCTGAAAATTTAGCGCTGATAGAGGTGATGCTGAGTGCTGCACCAGTGAAAGTGCAATTAGCGCATCATGCAGATTTAGGTTTTCGTGCTGCGGCCATCAGAAATAAAGCCGTTGCCCTGAGTCAGGGAGAATATTTGGTATTTGTTGACGGTGATTGTGTGCTGCCGCGCGATTTTATTGCTCAGCATAGAACGCTGGCGGAACAAGGTTACTTTGTTCCAGGTAACCGGGTATTGTTAAGTCAGCAATATACGCATCAAGTCTTGCAAGATAACATCGAGCTACAGCAACTGTCCCGCGGCTACTTAGGGTTAATGTGGTTACAAGGCAATATTAACCGCATTTCAGCTTTAATGCGTTTACCTTTAGGGGCTCTTAGAAAGTGGCGTCCTAAAAAATGGCAGCAAGCGATGACCTGTAATTTAGCAATTTGGCGCTCGGATTTTATCCAAATTAATGGTTTTGACGAAATCTTTGAAGGTTGGGGTTACGAAGATTCAGACCTAGTCATTCGTTTAATCCATCAAGGAGTTAAGCGCAAAGAAGGGCGCTTTGCCTTGCCTGTTTTTCATCTTTGGCATGCTCAAAACGACCGCAGTCAGGAAACTAGCAATTTAGAGCGATTACATGCCCGTTTAGCTGATAAGCACATTATTCGTGCAGCCCAAGGCGTTTCTCAGTATATAGAGTAAGCGTCTCTTGGTACTCATCAATTTTTTACCACCAAAATAACTATGCCTAATTCTGCGTCCGCCAGCTCAATAATTTATAAGCGATTATTAACCTATGTAAAACCCTATTATGGGTACTTTGGCATCAGTATCTTCGGATTCTTAATCTATTCTGCTACCCAGCCCTTATTTGCGGCGCTAGTAAAGCATATTATTGATACCTTGCAATCCAATACCCGCGATGAAATGTTGTATCTGCCACTATTTTTTAGCGGCTTAATTTTTGTGCGCGGCATAGGGTCGTATTTGGGTAATTATTTTTTGGCAAAAGTATCCTGTAGTGTAGTGCATGTGTTGCGCTGCGAAATTTTCAATAAATATACGCGTTTACCCACCTCTTACTTCGACGAGAACAACAGCGGTTATATGATTTCCCGAATCACCCATAATGTCGGGCAAGTGACCCAGGCGACCACAGATTCTGTCAGGACCTTTGTGCGCGAAGGCTTAACTGCAGTCGGTTTGTTGGGTTATTTATTTTTTATTAACTGGCAGTTATCACTTATTTTTATTGCTATAGCTCCAATTATTGCCAAATTAGTCAGTTATGTCAGTAAACGTCTACGCACACTCAGTAAGCGTATGCAGGATTCCGTTGGAGATATGACGCATATCACTTCGGAGTTAGTGAATGGGCAGCGTGTGGTACGGAGTTATGGCGGGGCGGCGTATGAGCAAAATCGTTTTGAAGAACGTAGTCATTTCAATAGTAATAATGCGTTAAAAGTCTCTACCACGTTGGCGATTCATAGTCCGTTGATGCAAATGATTATTGGAGTGATGTTATCCATTTTGATGTATCTGGCATTATATTTTATGAAAGCCACCACCGCCGGGGAGTTTGTCGGGTATTTGACGGCTGCGTTTTTATTACCCCGACCAATTCGGCAGTTAAGCGACGCCAATGGTGATATCCAAAAAGGCATTGCCGCCGCAGAAAGCTTATTTGACGTCTTAGATGAGGACGAGGAAGATGAAACAGGGAGTTATGAAACCGATGTATGTCGCGGGGCTTTGGAATTTAGCAAGGTATCGTTTAGCTATTCGGGAAATCAAGAGCTCGCATTAAGTGAAATAAGTTTTAAAGTGGAGCCAGGTCAAATCATTGCTTTAGTCGGGGCTTCTGGCGGAGGAAAAAGCACATTAGTCAGTTTGGTTTCAAGATTTTATGATTACCATCAAGGTGAAATTCTGCTAGATGGAATTGACATTAAACACTATACCCGTGCCAATTTACGCAAACATATTGCTCTGGTAACGCAAAATGTGACATTGTTTAATGACACCGTAGCCAATAATATTGCTTATGGAGAATTAGCAGGAAAAAGTCGTGAACAGATCGTTCAAGCAGCGAAAGATGCTTATGCGCATGAATTTATAGTTCAGCTTGAACATGATTATGAAACCGAAATTGGTGAGCATGGCGTTAAATTATCCGGTGGTCAACGACAACGTCTAGCATTAGCACGAGCACTCTTAAAAGATGCGCCCATCTTAATATTAGACGAGGCGACATCTGCATTAGATACAAAATCAGAACGCTATATCCAAGAAGCTTTGAAAAAGATCATGCAAAACCGAACAACCTTAGTTGTTGCGCATCGATTATCGACTATCGAAAATGCAGATCAAATTATTGTGATTGATCATGGACATATAGTAGAAGTAGGAAGGCATCAAGAATTATTGGCTCGAAATGGAGCTTATGCAAGATTGCATAAACTTAATTTTGAAGAAATTAAAACTTAGCCAAAATTTCAGTTAGTAGAAGAAATATTCAAATTTAAATTGACAGCATTTTAAAAAGCCCTATAATGGGCGGCTCTCGAGGGACATGGCGAAACGGTTTTTTTTTGGGATAATAAGTAAAACGTAGTTTTTACTCTTCCTGAT
>SXGT01424332.1_pt1 | contig 13819 bp, 16 predicted proteins | sample 3176221 | NCBI WGS metagenome assembly SXGT01 (sample SAMN11356862, study PRJNA531348) | freshwater metagenome | isolation source: freshwater sample F1-120 | place: China: Fuxian Lake, Yuxi | collected 2017-12-25 | reverse complement strand
TGGGCTCACTCGGCGCCATGCGGCGCGGCAGCCGCGACCGTTACTTCCAGGACGAATTCGACCTTGATGGCGCTGAAGGCATGGAGAAACTGGTACCCGAGGGAATTGAAGGTCGGGTGGCCCACAAGGGCAGCGTCTCGGCGATGATTCACCAGCTCATCGGCGGCCTGCGCGCCGGCATGGGCTACACCGGGTGCCCCGACATCCCGGCGCTGCAGCGTGAAGCCGAACTGATTCGGGTAACCGCCGCGGGCATGCGTGAGGGCCACGTGCACGACGTGATCATTACCAAAGAAGCGCCGAACTACCGCGTCGAGTAGGGCGCCTCAGCGCCGGATGCGGATGCGGCGGTCGTCGCCGCCTTGATCGTCGATCACCACCAGATAGGCCACCGTCGGCCGGGCCGTCCATCGGTCCGGCCACTCCACGGCAAGGATGCCGTCGAGGCCAGTTTCTTCAAGACCCAAATCCGCCACTTCAGCGGGCGCCAACCGATAGAGGTCTGCGTGATACAGCGGCATGGACCCGCGATACTGCTGCAGGATCGTGAACGTTGGACTCGATACGTTCCTGGGGTCCGCGCCGAGGCCCTCGGCCAGGCCCCGCACAAACGCCGTCTTACCTGCGCCCAGGGGCCCGTCAATCAGCACAACGTCTCCCACCCGCAACTCGGCCGCGATGATCTTGCCGGCCTCGCAGGTCTCCTCCTCCGACGTGGTGTGAATCGTCCTCACTCCTGCGCCTCCTCAGGTTTGCGGCGCCGGGTCGCTGTCAGTTCCAGGACGGCGTCGCCGAGGCGGTCCAGGATGTCGCCGGCGACCATGGCGGTTTCACCTTCATCGACCGCCGCACGGTCGCCGGCCAGCCCGTGCAGGCAGACCCCCAGCTGCGCAGCAGCCTCTGCGTCGAGCCACTGGCCGAACCAGGCCGCCACCGTCCCTGTCAGGACGTGCCCGGTTCCGCCGGAGGCCATACCGGGGTTCCCGGTCAGGTTGATATCAGCCTTCCCCTCCCACGTGGCCACGACTGTGCAGTGGCCCTTCAGGATGACAAACACGCGATGCGTGATGGCGAAGGTCCGGGCAACCTCCACTCGATTTGCCTGCACGGCTTCCACAGTCAGTCCGGTCAGCCGTGCCATTTCGCCGGCATGCGGCGTGATGATGCTGTCCGCGCCATCGCGTCCCACCAGGCGGTCGGAGTCCCCCACAACGGCAAAAAGCGCGTCGGCGTCGAGCACCATGGGCACGCCCGCACGCTCCACCCCCGCTTGCACCAGCGCCATCGTCGCCGGCGCCCGTCCCAGGCCAGGGCCCATGGCGATCACGTCAGCGTCGGCCTCGAGAGTCTGCTCCAGGGCCTCCCAGGCGATCTGGCCCTCGTCGGTTTCAGGCAGGACTTCGGTCATCTATTCCACACCGAGCCCAGCCAGGATGGGCTCGCACGACGCCGCAGTGGCCACGGTCACCAGGCCGGCATCCGAACGCAGGGCTGCGGACGCCGCCAGGTAGGCAGCACCGGTCTTCCCTCGTGACCCGGCTACAACCAGGACGCGCCCATCGTCACCCTTCTGCGACTCGGCCACGCGTGGCGTCACCAGTGCCCGCATGCGTTCCTTGGTGATGAGCTCAAGCCACGGACCGTCGAGGCCTTGAAACACACCGCGCGGAATGCCGATATCGGCGATCACCAGGCTGCCGACCAGGCGGGCGGTCGTATCCGCATCCCGACCAGTCGGCAGTATGGGGACGACCGGAGTTGCTGCCACATTGATGTCGGCGATCACCGTCTCGACCAGGCCGGTCGCCCACCCGGAACACTCCGTCCCTACAATCGCATCTACGATCAGATCGGCCCCGAGGACGTCTGAGCCGTGCAGCTCCCAGGCGGTGGTATCGGCAATCTCCACCACGTCCAGATTCATGGCGCGTAGCACGCCGAGGTTGATGCGGGCATCGCCCCTCACGTCGGCGGAAACGCCGAGTAGATACACCGACACCGCGATGCTGCGCTGATGCAGCGTGCGTGCCACCACGAAGCCGTCACCGCCGTTGTTCCCCTTCCCGCACACCACCGCGACGTGCAGGTCAGGCCGCCCCTCGCACGCCGATTCCATAGACGCCACGACCTGCCGGCCGGCGTGTTCCATCAGCACGAGCGACGCGATGCCAACTTCTTCTGTGGTCTGCTGGTCGGCGTCGCGCATCTGCTGGCTGGTGAGCACTCGCATACGAATAACCCGAGCGTATCGCGTGTGCTAGACTCGCGCAACTCACAGGCCCGGTATGGTTTCTTTTCAGGCAGCGGTGTACGTCAACGGCACCATCACACGCGCGCAAGACGCGGTGGTGCCTGTGTTCGATCACGGGTTCCTGTACGGCGAAGGAGTTTACGAAACTTTGCGCACCTATCGCGGTGAGCCCTTCCTGTTTGGAGAGCACATGGCTCGCCTGCGGCGCTCGGCCTGGCTGATGGCTCTGGGCGTGCCGTATACCGACGACCAAATGGCCGCGTACATTCGCGACACCACGCGAGGCTACACCGACCATTTCGGCGCCGTCGCCAATACCTACATCCGGATCCTCCTCACCCGCGGCGTGGGAGGCCTGACCTATGCCCCCAACGCGTGCCCATCACCGACACTCGTCATTATCGTGAAGCCTTTTCCGGCTCCGCCGGAGCACACCTTCACACGCGGTATTCGCGTTTCGCTCGTCTCAATTCGGCGCAATCACCCGGACGCCCTAAACCCCGCGATCAAGTCTAACAACCTGCTCAATAATGCGCTGGCCATGCAGGAAGCCCTGCGCCACGGCGCCGACGAAGCGCTCATGATGAACCAGGGCGGCGCCATCGTTGAATGCTCGCAGTCCAACTTCTTCATCGTCACGCGCGGACGGCTGAGAACGGCGCCCCTCGCCTCTGGCCTCCTCCCTGGCGTGACGCGAGCGTGGGTTATCGACCTCGCTCGCGACCTGGGAATCGAGACTGACGAATCAGACTTCGAGCCGCTCGACGTCTTCGACGCGGACGAGGCGTTCATCACGGGGACGACACGCGAAGTCACACCGGTGGTGGCCGTTGATGCGCACGTCATTGGAGCGGGGGCCCCTGGGCCACTGACCAGCCGCCTTGTGGCGGAATTCAGGCGACGCACTGGCTAGGATGTCTCGGCTTCTCTATCTTCCTCATAGTCGGAGAGCGGCGGACACGAACATACGAGGTTGCGGTCGCCAAACGGATTGTCGATTCGCGAGATCGTCGGCCAGAATTTGTGTTGGCGCAGCGACGCCACCGGATATGCCGCCTGAGTGCGCGTGTACTTGTGCGTCCACTCGTCAGCCGAGACATCCTCGGCCGGGTGCGGCGCATTCTTGAGGGGATTGTCGGCCTTGTCGGCAGTTCCATTAACGACCGCCTGCACCTCCGACCGGATAGCAATCATCGCGTCGCAGAACCGATCAAGTTCCTGGAGCGGCTCGCTCTCGGTCGGCTCCACCATGAGCGTCCCCGCCACCGGAAACGACACAGTGGGCGCGTGGAATCCATAGTCCATCAAGCGCTTGGCGATGTCGGTCTCATCCACGCCGTGCGCCTTGAACTGCCGCAGGTCGAAGATCAACTCGTGCGCTACACGGCCATTGGCTCCCGAATACAACACGGGATAGTGTCCTTCCAGCCGAGCCTTGATGTAGTTGGCGTTCAGGATGGCATACTTCGTCGCTGCGGTCATGCCAACGGCGCCCAGCATCCGGATGTAGCCGTACGAAATCAGCAGGATGCTCGCACTGCCCCACGGCGCCGCCGACACGGCAGAGATGCCGCTCGTCCCACCAGTCTCAACCACCGTATGACCCGGCAAAAATGCCGTCAAGTGCGTCGCCACCCCAATCGGCCCCATGCCTGGGCCTCCGCCACCATGGGGAATGGCAAACGTCTTGTGCAAATTGAGGTGACAGACATCAGCGCCGATCGCTGCAGGACTGGTCAGGCCCACCTGGGCATTCATGTTCGCACCATCCATGTAGACCTGCCCGCCATGGTCGTGGATGATCGCGCAAATGTCCCGAATCGAGCCCTCAAACACCCCGTGCGTGCTGGGATAGGTGATCATCAGGCACGACAACCTGTCACAGTACTCGTTCGCCTTCGCCCGCAAGTCCTCGAGCCGCACATTCCCATGTTCGTCGGTGGCCACCACCACCACTGTGAGCCCCACCATCGCCGCGCTGGCGGGATTGGTGCCATGGGCCGACTGCGGAATGAGCACCACGTCGCGATGCGATTCATCTCGACTCGCATGAAACGCGTTGATGACGAGCAACCCCGCGAACTCACCTTGCGCACCGGAGTTTGGCTGCAGCGAGACGGCCGCGAAGCCGGTCACCACGCACAACGCCTCTTCCAGTTCCTGAATGACCTGCATGTACCCGGCCGCCTGCGACACCGGAGCGAACGGGTGCAGCTTTGAGAACTCCGGCCAGGTGATCGTCATCATCTCGGCCGCGGCATTGAGCTTCTTCGTGCAGGACCAAAGAGGAATCATAGCCGTGTCGAGTCCGATATCTTTTTTTTCCAGCCGGCGGATGTACCGCATCATCTGCGTCTCAGACGCACAGGTGCTGAACACCGGATGCGTCAGAAAGGGCGTCGTGCGAGCCAGCGCCCCCGCAACCGAGGCCCCGATACCAGGAACAGTCGCCTTCGTGCCCGCACCGGCTTCGAATGCACTTACGACATCCGCCAGATCGGCATCCGTGACCGTCTCGTCGAGTGACACCTGAACCACGCCGCTCTCCGGGAACCGGAGGTTGATCCCCAGCCGCTCGGCCGCGGCGCGCACTTTGTGGCTCACCCCCGGCGCACCGGCAAACCGTACTGTGTCGAAGAACACGCTGTTCGTCTGGGTCCACCCCAGACCCGCCACCGCCGCTGCCAGCCGCGCCGCCTGCCCGTGAACACGCTCGGCGATGGCCTTGATCCCCGCCGGGCCGTGATACACCGCAAACAACGCAGAGATGTTTGCCAGCAACGCCTGGGCTGTGCAGATGTTGGATGTGGCCTTCTCGCGACGGATGTGCTGCTCACGCGTCGCCAGCGCCATGCGATAAGCCTGCCGCCCTTTGGAATCCACCGAGACCCCGATGATCCGTCCAGGCGCCTGGCGCACGTACGCCTCGCGCGTGGCGAAGAACGCCGCATGTGGACCGCCGTAACCCAGCGGTACGCCAAACCGCTGCGCACTGCCGACCACGACATCAGCCCCCATCTCCCCCGGCGGCGTGAACACCGCCGACGCCAGCAAATCCGTGCCGACCGCCACCAAGACCCCGGCAGCGTGCGCCTGCTCGACCAGTCCGCGCAGATCGTGCACCTCGCCATGGTCGTCGGGCGACTGCACGTAGAGCCCGTACACGTCCTCTCCCAATCCGGCTACCGATCCAGCCGTGGAGAAGTCGACAAAGCGCAACTGAATGCCGAGCGGAGCCGCGCGGGTGACGAGCACAGCCCTGACCTGCGGAAACACCCGGTCGGACACTACAAACGTCGTCGCGCTCTGGCGTTTCGTGACGCGCGCCAGCAGCGTCATCGCCTCAGCCGCCGCCGTCGCTTCGTCCAGGAGCGACGCATTGGCAATCTGCATCCCCGTCAGGTCAGACACCATGGTCTGGAAGTTGAGCAGTGACTCGAGCCGTCCCTGCGCGATTTCCGCCTGATACGGCGTGTACGGCGTGTACCATCCAGGATTTTCCAGCACGTTCCGCACAATGACAGGCGGCGTATTGGTGTCGTAGTACCCCATGCCGATGTAGCTGCGACACACCTGGTTCCGCGCCGCGATGCTACGAAGTCGTGACAAGTACGCAATTTCTGATTCGGCCGGCGGCAACGCCATCGGCGCGGTCAGACGAATATCAGCGGGAATGATCTCGTCGATTAACACGTCGATCGTCGCGGCACCCACCGCGTGCAACATGTGAGGGAGATCAGACGGACGGGGGCCGATGTGACGGGATTCGAACTGTTCTGACACGGGCGTGACCTCGACGATTTATGCGATGAACGCGTCGTAACGAGTGGAGCTCATCAACGCATCCAGGTCGCCAGCGTTAGATATCTTCACGCGAATCATCCACGTCTCGTGCGGCTGGCTATTCACATTGTCTGGATGTGCGGCGAGCGAGCCATTCACCGCAACGACGGTGCCCGATACCGGCGAAAACAGCTCCGAGACGGCCTTCACGGATTCAATAGACCCAAAGACCTCGCCCTTCGTCAGCGCGCGGCCCACATCAGGTAGCTCCACGAATACGACATCGCCGAGCTGCTGCTGGGCAAAATCCGTAATGCCCACGGCGGCGGCGTCGCCGTCAACGCGAACCCATTCATGTTCGATGGTGTACTTCAGATCGGTCGGATACATACGAAGACTCCTACGCGGATTGTGAGCGCTTGTAGAACGGTTCAGGGACCACCTCGGCCGCGACGCGCCGGCCCCGGATATCAATGATAAGCGACGTACCAAACGCTGAGAGCGCCAACGGCACCATCGCCAGGCCGATGGACTTCTTGAGATACGGCGTCTGAGTGCCGCTCGTGACCACACCCACCGGAGCCTCACCATCCATCACCACATGGCCGTGACGGGCAATCGCACGGTCGCGCATCTCGAAACCGACGAGCCGACGCTCGAGGCTGCCCGCCTTCTGTGCTCGGAGACGCTCCATTCCGAGAAAGTCGTCCTTCTTCCAGCCGACGATCCAACTCAACCCAGCCTCGACCACCGATGTGCCCTCGTCCATGTCACTGCCACACAACCGCATCGAGGCCTCGAGGCGCAGCGTATCCCTGGCACCCAAACCACACGGCTTGATCCCATGCGCCGCTCCGGCCTCCAGCAGCGCGTCCCACACGCGCTCGACCTGGGCAGGTGGTGCAAACACCTCGAACCCATCCTCGCCTGTGTAGCCGGTACGCGACACCGTCACCCGCACGCCAGCCACCTCGCCGTGGTCGAACCAGTAATACCTGATGGCGGCTAAATCGATATCCGTCAAGGTCTGCAGCACACGCTCCGCTATGGGGCCCTGAATTGCGACAAGCGCGTAGCGGGAACTCGCATTGACCACCGAGACGTCGCCACCCTGTTCGGCTACCTTCGCGACAATCCACTGGTGGTCCTTCATGATGTTGCCGGCGTTGACCACCAGCATGAAGTGCTGCTCACCCATCCGATAGACCAGGATGTCGTCGACGAACGTCCCCTCGGCGGTCGTCAAGGCGGAGTACTGAATCTGGCCCATGGCCAACCGGCTGGCATCATTGGACGAAATCCACTGCACGGCCGCCAGCGCGTCAGGGCCGGCCAGCTCTATCTGGCCCATGTGGCACACGTCAAACAACCCCACGGCCGTACGCACCGCCAGATGCTCGTCGGTGATGCCCGAGTACTCGACAGGCATATTCCATCCACCGAACTCGACCATGCGAGCTCCATGGGCGCGATGCCTGGCATTGAGCGGTGTCTTCTTGAGGGCTGCTGCTGGTGGGGTGGTCGGCATGGTGGCGTGGCTACAAACGTACTATCGCCTCACTCCATCGTCAACCACAGTTGACAGGGACAGATCCCGGAGCGGGCTCAGGTGCCCGCCCAGGAACACTGTGCGCACATTAGCGTTCGCGTTTAGGCGCCGGCCACGTCAGACGCAGGAGTCCGAACAGTAAAGCCACAAGGAGCCACAAAACCAAAGGACCGACCTGTCGCATTTACGGCACCGAAAACAAGACCGCGGGCATGATCAGCCCGCCGGCAAGGGCGGCAATGATGACCTGTGCGAGTACGACGGCCATGGTGTGCATGTTTGCCCCCGTTGATTACTTACCCACTGAACGGAATCCCCCCGTTGCAGGCGATGAACCACGCCATCGCTGCCTCCGACTGGACGGCGTAGATGAGAGAACACCCGGCTCACTTGTGCGCCTCGTACCAGTTCAGATCGTCAGTCCAGTCGCTAAAGTCGTTCGCAATGCGAAGGGCCTCGGCCGAGTAGTGGTCCCAGCAGTCTCCGGGCCCATGTTGCTGGGCCAGGCCGATGACCGAGACCTTGAAGACCTGCGGTCAGCTCGACAGGTTGCCCCGGCTAGCCCCCGCCCGGTCGGCCGCGCGATTCTCGGCCCACCGCTAGGACTGCGTCATGGCAAGGGAACGGCCGCTGCCTGACTCGAGAAACGCGGGAATGAGCAACACCGACTGGCCGACGAAGGTATCGGAGTCTTCGACCACGGTTGCCAGAAGCATGCGATCCCTGGATGACTAACAGCACCTACCCATACTCCGCCACGTCTTCTTCCATCGTCACGTCCCCTGCCGGCCCGCTGATGCTGAGCACGCCGCGTCGGACGATAAGAGTGAGTCGGTCGTTTTCCGTCGTCAATGTCACCACCGAACGATCGGCGGAGACATCCTTCCGTACGGTGACCGTCTTGTCGGCCACTGCCATCAAGACGCGGCCGATCCCGTGGCGTCTCACGCGCACCGTCGATCCGTCTGCCCAGGCTCCTGCCGCCGGCGCCAGCAGGCCGGCGGTCGCGATTGCCGCCACGCCGGCCCAGCGCACACGTGTTGCGTTGTTCATTGCTCTCATGCCATTACCCCCTGACTCCCCTGTGGTTTCAACCATTCAGCCTCCTGATTAATCGATGACCCTGCGTGCTACGGTGTCTGCACGTCGCCGTGTGTGGCGCCGCGCGCGAACGAAAGATGTGAGCGCAACGTGTGATAGCTGATGTCGAGCACGTCACACGCCTTTCGCTTGTTGCCATCGCAGCGGCGCAGGACGCCCCGCACGTAGCGGCTGCTCCAGGTGCGCAGTGATTCGCTACCCGTTGGGAGGTCTTCCACCAGATCGCGATAGCCCTTCGTCACAATGGAAGGAAGATCACTGACGTCCACCACTGAGCCCGGCCCGAGAGCGATGGCACGCTCAAGCACGCGTTCGAGTTGCCGTACATTCCCTGGCCAGTCAAAGGCCATCAGAGCGTCGAGTGCCGCCGTGCCAAGCTCCATCTGTTGCGCCTGCCGATGCCGCTCGAGCAGGTGCCTTGAAAGGAGCGGGATGTCATCGCGGCGAAGGCGCAGCGGCGGCACACATAGTTCGACGCCCGAAAGCCGGTAGTACAAATCCTCGCGAAAACGCTTGGTCTGCATCTGATCGGCCAGTCGGCGGTTGGTGGCTGCCACGACCCGGGTGTTGACCGCGCGAATACTGTGCCCACCGACGCGCTCCACTCGCATGTCCTGCAGCACCCGCAGGAGCTTGGCTTGGGCGGCGACCGAAAGGTCGGCCACTTCATCGAGGAACAGCGTGCCGCCCTCGGCTAATTCAAATTTGCCGCGTCGCCCGCGCACGCCGGTTGCCGTCCGTTCCTCGATGCCGAACAGTTCGGCCTCGAGTAGCGTTTCTACAAGGGCTGCGCAGTTGACGGCGACAAATGGCCCCCGGTGCCGCGGACTGACGTCGTGCAGCGCTCGGGCCACCAATTCCTTGCCTACACCACTCTCCCCCTCTACCAGCACCGTGAAGTTCGTCGCCCCAATACGAATGACGTCAGCACGCAGCTTCTGCATCACCAGGCTCTGCCCCACGATCATTGCCGCGCCTCCCGCCGGTCTCGTATCACGATTGATGCCAACTGATCAGCGACACTCCACTGGCAGAGACGAGGTCTGGGCCGGCACCGGAACGCGCGGGCGTGACCCTGATGACTCAAGCCACCGGCAAGTGCCGCGATAGATCGTGCCCCCGTGACCCATCGTCCATACCGACCATGACTCAACCAGTGCTCGCCGCGGCCCGAGACCCCGCGCCGAGGGCACATCCAGCAACTCAACGATCTCGCCTGGCGCCAGCCGGGACCGACCCTCGAGATGGCCCAGTTCCTGGGTCAACTCGACCACCGTGAGATCGCGGCCAACGCGGTAGCGCCGAATCGGGCTCATTCCAGCCATACGCGACGGCCGGGATCGAACTCGAGCACTCTAGTACGGCCAGTAACGCCTGCCACTCGCACGGCAAACTGCGCCGTGCCTGCTCCGCGCAATGCGATGGTCCCGGAAGACGACGTCCCGGATGGGGAAAACGCGGCCATCGCCGCCGCGCCAAAGCGGAGAGGCGCTGGTGCCACATCACCGTCGGGGCTCGGCACACCAGGCAGGTAATCCACCCGCACAGCTGGAAACCGGAGTGAGACCGCCTCGGCGGCCGCCTCACAGCGATCGGTGCCCGACCCGATGTCAGACCGGGACACGCCATCACGATCGCCGTCCACGCACATCCGCCACCCTACGTCGCCTGCCACGTCTTCAAACAACACGGCGACATACCGGCCGGTCATGACTGCGCGCTGCCGTGCCATGCGAAATTGCCCTGCGATAAAGGCCGAGGCGTCGCGGGTTCGCTTCGCGTCAACGAAATGACTCAGAGCCGGCACGCCGATCGCACATATGGACATCACGATCGCGAGTGCCACGACGACCTCCACCAGCGACAACCCTTCGGCGCAGGACGGGCGCCCATCGGCATCCGTCCCGACTAGACCCCTGGTGTCAGGCGGCCCAGTTACACGGCCTACAGCCACACGCCTTTGCCCGGTGTGACCACGATCATCGGCTTGAGCAAGAGGAACATTTTCTCGCCGATACCACGCACGTTCATCAGATCTTCGATCTTCTTGAACGCACCCTGCTTCTGCCGATACTCGACAATGCGGACGGCCGTCGCAGGGCCCACACCCGGCAATGCCTCGAGTTCGAACGCCGTGGCCGTATTAAGATTGATCGGCGTCTGCGCCAGTGCGACTTTACCGTCTTTCGTCGGCCTGCCGGACTGCGCGGACGCGCCGCTTGCTTGCGCCGACGACTGGGCCGAGAACACGGTCAGGACAAGGGCGAGAGCCATCGTGAGTGAGCTACACATGTGTCTGATCTCCGTCATGAGCCTTTCCACGTCCCATACGCGAAAGGTATTCTTCATCGATGCCGGCACAGCCACATCGCCTGAACGCAAGGTCAGGAGGCCGCATTAATACGGCGTGGCTAGCCGGCACCCGGATGGATTAGATTGCAGGTTGAAGGCCAACTCCACGCCCGTGCCCTCGTCTCTCTAAACGAGTGCAGGCCACAGAGTTTCGCGCGACCTACCAGTTGGCCGCCGAGGGAGAATCAGCCGAAGAGGAAACCGTAGGTGTCAGTCAGCCCGTGAAGGGCGTCAGACCGACAACGTCTTGAACCACGCAACGGTTTGACGCAGACCGTCTTCGAACGGCACGGTGGGGTCGTAGCCAAGCATTTTGCGGGCCTTGAAGATATCGGCCTGCGAATCCTTCACGTCGCCTTCGCGCGGCGCATCAAGTATCGGTGGCGTGTCGGAGCCCACAATCAACTGCACGGCCCGCACCAGTTCGAGCAGTGAGATGCGCCCACCGGTGGCCACATTGATGACTTCGCCGCTCACACCCGCAGCTGTGGCGGCGCGCAGTACGCCGTCTACCACATTCGCGACATACGTAAAATCACGCGTCTGCCGGCCATCACCGTGGATCAGCGGCGACTGTCCAGCCAATAACGCCTTGATGAACAGGGAGATCACACCAGAGTACGGTGAGCTGGGCGCTTGACGAGGACCAAACACGTTGAAGTATCGTGTGGTAACTGTCTCCAGGCCGTAGAGTGACGTGAAGAGCTGGCAATACTGCTCACCGATGTATTTTTGCAACGCGTACGGCGTAATCGGTGACGGTCGCATGTCCTCGCGCTTGGGCAGCACCGCCGAGTTGCCGTAAGTCGACGAAGAGCCGGCGAAGACGAGGCGTTTAACTCCGGCGTCTCGGGACGCGACGAGCAGTTGCATGGTGCCGTCCACGTTCGCGCGATGCGTGCCCAGCGGGTCTTTGACTGAGCGGGGCACTGACGGAATGGCGGCCTGGTGCAGCACGTAGTCGCAGCCGCCCACCGCCCTCACCGCCACTCCATCGTCTGCCAGATCGCCGTCAACCACGTCAACACCGGTCGGAAGATTCTCACGTCTGCCTGTGGAGAAATTATCGACGACCCTTACCTGATCCCCGCGCTTCAACAACGCTTCGACCAGATGCGAGCCAATGAAGCCGGCGCCGCCGGTCACTAGATACAACGACATAGACAACGCCCACCTTACCCAGCCCGATTGCGGAAGCCTCGGACACAACGTGCCCTTTTATAACACAGCTTCTTGAGGATCTCGTCGGGAAGGTCTATGCCGTACAGCTTCCAGAACGCGTGACAGGCGTGGTAGTAGTCGAAGTACTCGTCAGCCGTCTCGAATACGCGCCAGTAGCACGGATATTCCTCGGAGTAGTACGCGTCCTTATCGAAAAAGACGCGGTCTAATACTTGATGAAGAACTCGCGCGAGGCACGCGGCTGTCGCGCGAAGTTATAGAGTGTCGCGCCCACCTGCGGCGGCCTTGTTCAGGTCATGACCATAACAGGCAAAGTGTGCACCAATGAACCGCGTCTTCAGATTCGTGCTAAACAGTTCGTCGCGTTCGCGTTAGAGGTCAGCACACGTCGGCCGCCCCGGCATGTAGTTGCGTCGGTCCTCAAACAGCGCCAACTCGACCCAGCGCTCATTCTGCAGGTCCATCGGTGAAACATACTCTTCCGCTTCAGCCGTGTGAATGCTCACCGAGATATTGAGTCGGGCGCAAGCTTCCCAAATGGGCTTGAGCGACGCATCGTTGACCTTGACCAGTGAGCCATCGGTCTTCACGCTCTGCAGGCCAAAGCCCTTTGAGATCTTCAATCCGATGGCGCCTACGCCTTCAAGGTCGGCCACCGCCTTCGCCGCCTATCCGGGCGCATCAGGCTGATTCCAATGCACATTGGCGCACACAGCGAAGCGGTTCGCGTATTTCAACCCGTGATGGAGTCTACGCGGCCCTTTACCTGATCCGGTTGGCTTCCGCCGCTCAGGTTCACCAGGATCTGGAGACACAGCGCGTCCATCTCTTTGATCGTCTGCTCAAGATTGAGCTCAGACGCCCTGAGATGGCTGTGAATATCAATGACCGGGTACTTCGCCGGCGGCACCACGTGTTCAGCCACCACCAACGTGGTGCGGGGACAATAGTCGAGGATGGACGGCGCCATGAATTTCGGGAACATGCAACTGGTTGGGCGCTGCAACGTGGTCCCTGGGGGGCACTCACCACTAAGGAGTGGCACCGTCCGCGAGCACTGGTCCGACGCAATCATTGCCGTGCCGACTGGGCATTTGCCGCCTACCGGGCGAATCACTGCGCCCCGGCTTCCTCCTCGGCCGCGCCCCTGACCTGCCGCGGCCCTACCCGGCTCCGCGGTCCCCTCCACACCAAGCCCCAGCCACAGCGCGGCCACCAGGGCGCCGACGCCGCACAGCAGGATTCGCCTGGTCGTCCTCATCCGGCGCCGCCTCCAGGCGTACTTTATTTTTCTTCACAGTCGTTAAAAAGTAGCTTCCGTCGTGGCGGGCCGTAAGCCGAATTCTGTTTCCGCCTTCGCCCCCCTTCGCGCCTGACGGCGCTACGACGGGCTACGGCGGACGACGATCATTCCTCAAGGCCGGTGATTGCTCACCGGCTCCAGCAGCCTACCCGGAGACATCGGACGGGCCGTCCTTAGCGAGTCCGCACGCGCGATGCGCGCCGGTGCTCGAGCGTCTCCCTATTTGGCCTTGCTCCGTGCGGGGTTTTGCCTGCCATCTGCCTTACAGCAGACGCGGTGCGCTCTTACCGCACCTTTT
>SXGT01156963.1_pt1 | contig 13819 bp, 29 predicted proteins | sample 3176221 | NCBI WGS metagenome assembly SXGT01 (sample SAMN11356862, study PRJNA531348) | freshwater metagenome | isolation source: freshwater sample F1-120 | place: China: Fuxian Lake, Yuxi | collected 2017-12-25 | reverse complement strand
TTAGGTTTGAAAAAACGTCGTATGGTTGGAGAGCATACAAAAAACAAGGTGACGTCTTTGTTTATTTTGGGCATTTTTATACAAAAAAAGAGGCTAAAGCAGCAGCCATTAATAAATTATTGGAATTATAACAATGCAAACCATACTTGAAATAGTTGCAGGTTTTGTATGCTTTCTAGTGATATATGTTTATTTTATTATATTGCTTTCTTTATAACATAGGGGATTAAATATGAGCTATCTTAAAAAATCAAACAGAATCAAACGGATTACAAGCGATTTAAGACGTTTTTTTCAATCAGGCTAATCAGGTATAGGCTAGCCTTTTTTATCGCCCTAGACGGGCTTAGAATCAATTTAAAGGGGATATATCATGGGTAAATTAAAAGAATCAATCATAGTTGCGGATGAACATAATGATTTTGCTGTTAATGAATCAATTGATTATCAACGAATAATTGACTTACTAATTCAAGGTGCAACTGCTTTCAACATGTTATCTAATCATTGTCCAGCAGATCAGAAGCATTACTTTTTAGACAAGCGTGATCAATTGACTAATTCTGCTGCTATTTTAACATCGCTGATTTAAACGCTCTTTACGGCACTTTCGGGCAGGGATGGTATCTTACCATTCCCATGCCTGAATTTTCAGTCGTACGCGCCCGTACACGCGTTTAAACCCTACTGGAGAAACTATGTCCACTCCTAAAAAACTTTACGCTGTCACTCCGCTGGCACACGCGGCCTCGCAGCCGAGTGCAAGACCCTTTTCAAAAAAGCAGAAGGCAGAGAAGGCCACTTCTATTCTCGATCAAAACTTTGCTTATACGTCAGCAGCAGGTACAGACCTGAGAGCCAAGTTCAAAGCACTAGGATTTAAAACACCAAAGGTAAAAAAAGTTAAGTAAATGTTACTGCTTAATTTTTAAGCACCTATTATATGTTTTTATATAGAGATAAAGAGAATAGTCGATAGTTCTTTGTATAAAGAACTATTCATAGACTTTATATATATCAAGAACCATGCCAGCTAAAGTTATCCACAGGTTATCCACAGACTTATCCACAGATAGAAAGCCACTATTGCTATCTGCAAACCAATAACTATTCTTCATAGACAATAATCTTCTAATCATTTATATTTCTGTTGCAACATATTTTTTTAAAACAATGGAGGGGAAATGAAATATCTATTCGCGTTGTGGCTGGCTGTAACTGTTCCGTTTGCCTACGCATCATGCAGTTATCACACCTACTGCGACGGGCAAGGAAGGTGCGTCAATTGTTCTACCTGTTGCTACGGAAACAACTGCAATACAACTTGTTATTAAACTAGACAACCCTTTCGGGAGATCAGGAATGACACACTTAAAAGACATAAAACTATGCCGTGATTGCACCTTTTTCGGCACCCCACACGGTCAACGTGACCGCTGCATTCATCCCAAACTAACTACTGTTGACTTGGTTACAGGTAACGCAGACTTCCCTTACTGCTACGCAGAACGAAAAACCCAACTACCAAACCACTGTGGCGAACAGGCGTTGTTATACGTCGCAGACACAGAGGCACTACGCGACAGATTGGAGCGTAAAGCACAGTTTGAGGAGGCCATGCGTGAAGCCCCTACCCTATAGCCCCGATGACCTTACAAGAGTCATAGACAGGCTAACAGCAGTCCTAGAGGATGAATTCGGTGATGACCTAGCGGGATGGGGTTCAGCCACTCTAGTGCTGCTGTCAACGATTGTCGATATGACAGGCGTTGATCGGCAAGAGATTGCTAACCACATCCTGCAACCAACAATGAAGAGGGAGCTTCAATGACAAGCGTGAATACGGATGATTTTGCACCAGAGGTACGTAATAGCGGGTGGTGGAGTTCAGACAGTCGCCTAGCAGCTAACGGCAGAGCTACGGATGCAATCTTAGTCAAGCAGGGCAAGAAGCAGCCGCCTGATTTAAGCGAAGTAGAAGAGGTTCAAATGGGTAAGGTAATGGAGCCAACTATTGCCCGACTCTTTCAAGACAAGCACCGGATTGAACTAAAGGATGCCGACTATGTTCTATCGCATAAAGGTGAGCCGTGGCTTAAAAGTCATTTTGATTACGTCTCAGCAGATGGACGAATACTTGTGGAATGTAAAAACTACAACGCTGGCGTTATGTCTAAGTTCGACGAGGAGACAAACATGGTTCCTGCTCCTGATCTCGCGCAACTCATACACGAAGCGGCTTGTCATAACGTCGAGCAAATATATCTTGCAGTCTTGTTTGGTGGACAGAAGTTCAGAACATTCCACTTCAACATCAGTCAGGAGATGAAAGATGAGCTTGTCAAACAGATGGCGAAATTTTGGGGAATTGTCGTATCGAATGCCGAGCCACAGGCACATGATGTTGAGTCCACAAAGCTTATCTGGCCTGTTTCGAGTGAAGAGGCGGCAACTGCAACTGGCGCGGTGGAACAAGCTTGCTCTGTCCTTGCTGAATACAAGGCACGGATTAAACAGCTTGAGACAGAAGCAGAGAAAGTCGAGGTTGCGATACGCGAATACATGGGTGCGAAAGGTTCGCTGGTTACTGTGGATGGAAAGACGCTTGTAACGTGGCGCAACTCTAAGCCTGGTAAGAAGTTTGCGTCTGATTTGTTCCAGCAAGCTATGCCAGACATATATAAAAAGTTCGTTGTAGAGATGCCGGGTTCACGCAGGTTCTTACTTAAATGAGGGGATCATGCACATTTTAAATACGAAAGATGAAGTTAATTTAATACCATTCATTGAAGGAACTCAAGAGTTTAATTACATACATTGCGAGTCTTGTAAACAAACCACCAAAAAAATTGTAGGTGGAAAAAATAGATGCCAAGAAATTGTTTTGAAAAAGCATAAACACGTTCATTTAAAATCTGATGGCATTCATGTTTGGGTTAATTATTATGGACAGTGTGGCAACGCAGGTGTTAAAGAAATAGATGGTAAGTCGTATTGCATAATACACGCAGAAAAAATATTGATTAAAAAATTAGGGGATGAGAATGAATACTGATGAGATGACATTGAGAGACTACTTTGCAGCTAAAGCTATGCAAGCGTTGTTGTGGAGTCCTGATGCTGGTCTTGAGTCAAAAGAGGATGTTTGCACAGCAGCTTACGAATATGCAGATGAAATGATGGAAGCGAGGACAAGATGAGTAACTTAGTTCCGATTGTAGATATAGAACGCATGGCAATGGCAATTGCTAAATCAAACTTATTCGGTGTCAAAACAGCAGATGAGGCAATGGCATTGATGTTGATTGCACAAGCAGAGGGTTATCACCCTGCATTAGCCGCAAGGGATTATCACATTGTGCAAGGCAGACCAACCTTACGCGCAGACAGTATGCTTGCTCGTTTTCAAGGTGCTGGCGGCAAAGTCGAGTGGAAGGATTACACAGATGAAAAAGTTACTGGAGTTTTTTCACATCCAAACGGCGGCAGTCTTAGTGTTACGTGGACAATTGAGATGGGAAAGAACATCGGACTGGTTAAACCGGGTTCTGGCTGGCATAAGTACCCTCGCGCTATGCTCAGAGCAAGAACCATATCAGAGGGTATCAGAGCCGTTTATCCGGGATGCGTGGCTGGTACATATACACCGGAAGAAGTCTCTGATTTTGATTCGCCAAAACCCCAACCTGAAATCAATATGGGTTCGGCAGAAGTCATTGTCGAAGAAATGAAGAAGGCAAAAGAAAGAAAAGATGGTGAGACTTTTTTGCCGCTGTACGTGCCGGGGATAGAGGAACCGTTCAGCGAATCAACGGATTTAGCAGAGTGGGAGATTTCTTTTCACGACATGGTCCACAAAATAAAGGCAAGCCAAAAGCTGGACAGTGACACCAAACGCGAAAAGCTAAAGATGCTTAAAGATGCAAACGGTGAAGTGATAGACAAGTTAGACGCGCCTACCAAAATGAAAGTTATGGCGGCTGCAAACTCTCTGGAGGAAGTATGAAGAACCATAATGAACGCCCCGGCAAGGGAGTGTTATTCACTAACGATAAACGCAAGACAGATACACAACCACACTTAAAAGGCGGCTTCACTGCTGACAGAGACATTAAAGCTGGTGAATGGGTAAAGCTTGCGGGATGGCGTAAGCCTACTCCAGTAGGAGAATTAATATCACTGGCGCAGGATAACTTCATGCCTGACCCGAACTACAAGAAACCTTCTGAGGGCAGCACAGTACGCGAGTACAGTCCTCATGATGACGCTATACCCTTCTGATGGCAGCGAGTCGCTCACCCACACAGCGCAGCTTGGAATACTTGCGAGAGCTTGGGTACCACTGCGAAGTAGTAGAGAAGTGGAATTCCTTTACTAAGCAGAGAAAGGATTTGTGGGGGTGGTGCGACATTCTTGCTATCCGCAAGGATGAAGTGTTAGCGGTACAGGTAACGGCTTCGGCTGTTGCTGACCGTATAAAGAAAATTCAAGAGTCAACCACGGTTGCGCTAGTCAGAGATGCTGGTATCAGGATCGAATGCCACGGCTGGCGCAAGAATGTTAAAGGCAGATACGTTATCAGAGTGGAGGATATATCGTGAATGCTGCTAATTTTGATAAATCTGAACGACTACAGAAAGTAGCAAATCTTTTGGGGCGGGGAGGAGAATACACAACCCTAGACATCATCCAAATGGCAGGTGTGTGTGCAGTCAACAGCATTATTTCAGAACTCAGAGCTAACGGTTACAGCATTGACTGTCAGCGCAGGGCAGACAAATGGTTTTACAGGATGAACAAATGAAAAAAATATTAATAGCGACACCTATGTACGGAGGGCAATGCTTTGGGTTTTATGCTCAAAGCTTGCTACAGCTTAACAATCTGTTACGAGATAGCAACATAGAAAGCATGATGTCATTCATGTTTAACGAGAGTTTGATTACACGCGGCAGGAATGCGTTAGCGCATGGCTTTTTAAAGACAGATTGCACACATCTATTCTTTATTGACGCAGACATACAGTTTCATGCTCCTGATGTTCTGCAAATGATTGAAGAAGACAAGGATGTAATCTGCGGAATCTATCCTAAGAAAGAAATTGATTGGAATGGCATCAAGAACGCTGTAGATGCTGGAGTGCCTGTAGAACATCTTAAATACTTTACAGGTGCTTTTGTGGTCAACCTTAAAAATTATGAAGGTTCTGCCACTGTGCCTGTTGATAAGCCTGTAGAAATCTGGAATGGCGGTACTGGATTTATGTTGATTAAACGTGAAGTGTTTGAAAAGCTAAAGCCGTTAGTTCCGTGGTACGTGAATGATGTTCTTGATCTGTCTGGCACTATGGGCGCAGAACAAATTAGCCAGTTCTTTACTGAAAGTATAGAGCCAGAAACTAAACGGCTTCTGTCTGAAGACTATCACTTCTGCAAGACATGGCGTGATAACGGCGGTGAGATATGGGCAGCACCGTGGGCAGGTCTGACGCATATAGGAACCTACGCATTCGATGGCAAACTACTACCAGCACCTTGAGGAGATAGCATGATTGAAGGTACACCAACACAAAGACCATTCTTTGCTTTGTTCGATCACATTATGGAAAAGCATAATTTAAAGAACGACGCGAGACTTTATGAATTCTTTGATAAAAAGATAAGCAGACCAGATATATCTAAGATTCGTCATGGCAGGAAGAAAATGGGAGCTGGTCACATTCTCATGATACATGAGAAGTTAGGTATCCCCGTGGCTGACATACGTAGTTTTTTAGCGCAAGAGTAATTATGGAAGCCTTCACAATCATTACGTTTATTGGAGGCTTCTTTGTAGGCGCTGGTATTGCTACAGCCGTTATCTTCGGCTTTTTCTTTTGGCTGTTTTCGCGGAGCGAATAAATGATTGAGCCGTGGGAGCGCCTTTGCTTCCCGGCTGTCTCATTCTCTCACCACTACCTGCTTTGATACGTTGACGTTTTGCATTGATGTTGGCATAGAGTCCGGGTTTCATTTGGCACCTTTCTGTTTAGGTTTAGTGTGTTTTAACACCTTGCTTGTCTTTGTGTGCTTCTCACCTGTCATCAAGGTTTTGCCAGCCTTGTGTGTTGCGCCAGTATAAACCTTACCGTCAGGTAGATAGTGTGTTTGATTCTTACCCATTTATTTTATTCCTAAATATTGTTTTACACGATCAAGGATCATTAACTGTTGAGGACTGTAAAGCTGTGCAGCATTCTCACCAAACTGATTAAACGTATATCCTCTGAACAACTCAGGCAAACCAGTTTGTTGATACCAAACGTCATAAGGTCTAGTTTCACCAAACTGTTCCTTATGAAACTGATACCGTCTTTGCATCATCTCAGGGTCAACTGACTCGCCAAATTGACCATAATACTTTTGCAGTTCAGGGTCAGACTGCACACCATAATGAGATACGTAGTCTCCAAGAATATCTATAGGACGCACATCAGAACGGAATACCTCCATGCCTACTCTACCCATAGGTAATTCTTTTGGGCGCGGCATATCTGGCGCACCGGGTTCATCAGGTGGATAGAATTCAAGGTATCTTTGTTCTTGTGGTTTTGGGTTATAGAGTATGTCTATCTCTTTATTCTTTAGATAGGGATACTCTTGTTGTGCTTGTGATAAAAAGTCTGGAGCGCGTTCCTGACGTACAAGTTCCATCACATCTTGATTCATGTCATCTTCTATCGGCATTTCCATCTCCGCATAGATGCTCTAGCGCGTTCTGAATTCTTGGCTGTCTTAACAATCCCGCCCATCCTTGCACAGAAAGATGCCCGTCTGCCAGCCTCAGACTTACTAGGCTTGCTGGTAGTCACAGGAGGCTTGAGATTGCTTCCTGTCTCACGATTGTATTTAGCCCTACCTTTGGCAGTTAGACCAGCGCCTTTGCTTGCTGGTAGCTTCTCACCACGGCCTATAGCTAAACTAGGATTCTTAGGCATTTTTACCCCGCCACAAATAATGCGCGTTCATCATTCCTGCGATTAACTAATCCTTTGAGGACTTTACCACCAGCCTTTGTGTACTTCAAAAACTCCTCTGCCGCACCATTATAGTCACCACGATTAAACCTTTGGCGTAATGTGCTGCGCTGTAATGTTCCCAAACCTACATTGAAGCTGAAGCTAACCAAGCTGTCCAACCAGCCTTGCTTACCGCCAGCAGTAGGACAATATTTAAGAACTCCACGTTCAAACCTCTCAATGTCTTTTGCAAGTATGGCATTGACTTCTTCCATCGTAAAGATACGGTTCCAGCCCTCTGGACAAGGTAATCCTAGCCTGTCTTCAATCTTCAGCTTGCCGTGGTTAGGATCAATAACATGGCCTACCCCGATAGTCCAAAGCTGTGCTGGACAACGGTAAGGTTTTAGTCGCACACCTTCATGGTGCATAATCATTTTCAAAGTCTTGGGGCTAATCATCTGCACTCAATCTCAAAGCTTTTGCGCTTGTGAATTAACTCCGCATACTGCACATCTGGATTGGCTTTGATGTACTTGTCTTGCTTATCCTGTAGGCACTCGGCTACCTTATCTGTGCAGCTAATTAAATAAACACTTGCCAACACTGTGACAAGCATCCGTGTGTAGAGAAGGTAGATCATTTACCAAACGCCCGTCCACCAAAATGAAACGCTATGATGCTGGCAAATAAAGCCTGAGTCTCGTTATCCCATAACTGGTCAGCTAAGGCATTAAAGTCCACACCGCTAGTCAATCCTTTGTACGCCAGCACACCATCTATACTCACCAATAAGAAGAAGAACCCATAGGTAATTACAGGACGAACACTAGCGCGTAGGTCTTTCATCCACTTGCTTGTACCCTCAGAGAGTGCTACATCGTGAGCATAGATAGCTTGCATCTCTGCTTGCTGTGCGCCAATTAAGGCTTGCTTATTGTCTGCTTCTGTCTGGACTTTAATCTCATCTAGCTTGATAGCTTCAATACGTTCTTGCGCTGCGTACCCGGCTGCAACCAGTTGCAACTCACGCTCAGTCTGCATCTGGGCAAGCTTTAGTTCGTGAGACTTGTCTGCGCGATCTTGGAATAAATCAAGTATCTTAGGCAAGCCACCCATCAAGAAAGATACCAGCGTAGAAAGTAGAGTAAGCATTAGCGTTTAGCCCTTTCTTCCATTAGCTTGACCCGCACTTTCAAGTCGTGCAGTTCTTTGTAGATTTCTTCCTTCATCATGGCACGACGCTCGGCAGATATTGGACTATCTGTTGGCACACCTTGCGGCGTAATCAACGCTGGCATTGACCCCTCTATCTTCGTTAAACGCGCATTGAATGAGCCAACTTCACCTAAAAGCCATGCCAAACTAGCTACCACTATTGGTATAACGGCTTTGAGTGCGTCCGACCAAGACATTACAAACCTTCACCCGGAGTAATGTATAGCTTCGCATTGTTATGCGGAGCAATAATACGAGCATAGATAGTTTTAGTAGAACTGCACTGCTGAAATGTAAAAACTTTCTCCGTGTACGGAGGGATCGCAACAACATTAGCCCCGCTTTCTGTAGGGATCGTTGCAGTTATACTGCTTGTTTCTCCATGAGCCAAAAACACAGGATCATCCTTATCTGTATTAAATACAAGATATTGATTTACAGGGCTTGTTGCAGTTATAGAAACAACATTACCTTGAGTGTTTAAACTGTTAGCAGTAGCCAATACACAATTACCCATAGGTTGAAACGCAATATTATTAGCCATTAATAAACCTTTTTCTGGCCTTTCACCATATCAGTCGGGCTGTTCTTGCGATCACCAGAACCGCCAAAACACCACATAGATTGAAAGCCGCCTTTAGGCAACGTGCCAGACTTGTAATACGGCTCACCATCAGCACTCATATCAGAGGGCAGTTGAGGACGCATTGCAACACCGCTTTGTTGGTTATTCGTTTGGTACTTTTTCATCGCTTAAACTCCTGTCTTTACGCAAAACCAAAAAGGTAAATATGGAAAAGATAGATAGCGCAGCTAATCTCTCCCACTGCGGCCCCCACATTGCCCACGCTGTCATACCGCACACCATACCTAAAGCCAAAAATACTATTAACCTGCCAGCTAATACGCTAAGTGCAATCCTGATAATAGAAGTAGCATTCATGTGAATATCCCCTTATAACAATGGTATTCAGATAATACTACTCATCTTCATCGTTTGCAAACCCGCTTCCCCACTCATCATCTGTTAGCTTTAGTTTGATAGCCTCCAGCTTCAAAGCTCTATCTATGACTTTCATCTTCTCCGTAATGCTGGCGGTAGCATCTGCCATCACTTCTTTCAAAGACTTACTGATTGCTTCTTCAAGTTCAGGATTTATCCCCTTATCCTTTTTCCTGCTCATCGCATACGACCCCTAGACTCTTTCTTTGCTTTACGAGCAACACTGTAAGCAATAGCTACAGCTTGCTTTTGAGGCTTGCCACGCTTCATTTCTTTAGAAATGTTCTTGCTCATAGATTTCTGGCTATAGCCTTTAATCATGGGCATAGTAACCTCCTAACGCTTCATCTTACGGTTGCCCATACGCATAGGCATTGAAGGTTTTAGAGTGCGTCCTAGATTCTTCTGAGCTTCAGCAGAACCACGAACCTCATTCTCGCCAGCACGACGAGTATCTTCTTCCATCTTACGCATTTCATCTTTTGAATAATCTTTTCCGTACATCATAATTATCTCTCCATTGAACGAACACCATATACCCCCGCAGCACCAAGTACACCATAACCTAATACACGAGGAATCATTCTGTTTATTTCCTCTTTTGCAATTCTACTATCATCAACTGCGCTAAGTATGCGATTGGATTGATCCATAATTTCTCGATACTTGGCTTGATTTATTCTACCCTCAGATAGTGCCTTTCTTGCAAATGCGTCAGTAGCGGTAGCTATTTCTTGCGGATTTCTAGCTGTAATCAAATTGGATTGTAAAGTCTCAAAATCCCTAGCAACACGCATTTGAGTTTCTGCTGCACCAGTTTCGGCTTTTGCGGCAGCAGTGCGCTCTTGCGCTGTCTGGATTTCAGTTTTAGCCTTTTCTCCAGCAAATTTTGCCCTTCCTGATGCTTGTTGAACTCTAGCAAAATAGTTTTCAAGTAATGGCTTGTTACCAGTGACATTTAACATTTCTCGGTTATCACGAATGAATGTGCGTATCTTGTCTGGATTACCAGCCAACTTTTCTATTTCATTAGTAAAGTATTTTGCAGCTTCTTTGCTTGCAAACTTAGTATCTCCACCTAGCGCATCTACTAAAGATTGATAACTTTCACGATCTTTGAATACTTTGCCGGGAATGCTTTGTGCAGCAACAGTTGCATAATTAGAGCCACTTCCAGTAAGTTGCTGGCTAGTTAATGCCTTACCAATTTTGGTAGCAAATACACGTAATGGTTCTGAATCTTTACGATATTGGTCTATGTATTTACGAATGCCGGGAGAGAACTCCTCCATTACTTTCTCTACTTGTTTAGCAATAGTTCCTGCTTGTTGCTGGCTAATAGCGTCAAAACCTTCTGCTGGCAAACCATACGACCTGTCATTTAAAAAACGTCGTAAATTTTCTAAACTTTCAAAACTAATTTTTCTTCCAATAACTTTACCGCCAACTTCTTCAGTTGGGTCTAAATAACGACGCAATGACTCTAACTGTTGGCGCAATGAACCAACCTCAACATTAGAAAGACCAGTAACAGGATTTGTAATTTCTGTATCTATTTGTTGTAATAAATTTTTATATGCTTGTGTTTGTATTACATTCTCATTAGCTAATTCTTTTTTATAGGCATCAGAAAAAGCCTGTCTTTTATTTTCTATTACGCGCTCACTTCTTGCGTCACGTAATTTTTTATAAATGGTGTTTACTGCATCTTTAATAGTTTGACCAATGCTTTGCTCTGTGGCGGGTATTGCACGCATAGCACCAGCTTCAACTTGACCAACAACTCCCGGCATAGTTCCAAGCTTTTTAGTGCCTATTTCTGCTTGTCTTCCTGCTTCTGTTTCTGCTGTTGCAGCACGTTTAGTAGCTGCACCAGCTTCACGCTCAGCTAATGTAGCGCGTTTAGCCGCATCATCAGCCAACTTTCTAGCCATGTCTGCTTCAGTGCCAGATTGTGTGGATGCGTAGCGACGTAATTCTTCTGCTAAACGCTTTACATCTCCACCAAAAGCACGATTCAATGTATTTGATAATCTGTCATATCCAGACTTTGCTGCTTGAGTAAGACTTGGCACACCACCAAGTAAACCGCCAATAGCGCCACCAGTAATTGCGGCTTCTTCTTTAACAGGACGTATTTGCTCCATTGTTGGAGCTTCTTGCATAAGACCGCTAGTTACTGCGCCAGTTGCCGCGCCGCCAACTACACGACTTCCTAAACGCGCACCACCACCTAACGCAGCAGTACGAGACAAAAGTTGTGGAACTGGTAGTGTTGCAAGTCCAGCGCTGCCAATAAATTTTCCAAGACCTCTAGCTCCAATAGTTCCACTAGGATATATGTATTCTGGCTTTGCTTCTATTTGCTGTACTTTTTCAGTAGCAAACTTTTGAACTGGCTCATAAGGAATGCTTTGCATAATACCCAAAGCAGGTAAAGCAGCACCACGGAAAAACTCTTTTGTTTGTTCCATTTGTGATGGCGGTACAGCTTCAACTTCAGACAGCTTCATAGTCTTTGGTTTATCTTCACCTATTTCAGATAATTTCATTACTTGACCTCCTCAACATCAGGATCATTAGGGTCTGATAAACCAATAATACGATACGGCTTACCGCCCTTTGTAATTATCTGATTTATTTCGTATTTGCCTCCACCCTGTTGAGGCTGCGCCGCTGGAGCTTGTCCACCACCACCATAAGTTTGCTCAAAATTAACTTGGCGTAACTGATGCACACGATAACCAGCAGATTCATATTGCATAGCTTTTTGACGAGCCGTAGCATCTGAATAATCAGCTTGATCGCGCAACATTGTTTTAACTGTTTCTGCGCTATCGGATGGTTTTGCAGTAAAGCTTTGGAAATTTTTAAGTTCGTTACCTGTAAGCGTAGCGCCAAACAAAGCATGACGATTAGGTGCTTGTAATCGGCTATACCTAGACCACCACGAAATAGCTTCTTGAGCTTTTTTACCACCTAAACGTCTGGTTGCTTCAAGCTGTGCTTCAGCCCCAAAACCAAGCAAGCCCATGCTTGCAAACTCAGGTTTAAAATCTTGCTCTAATTTTTTAAGAGAATTAGACAACGAACTTAAACCTTCTATAGCAGACACTTCTTTTGCTGGCAACGGTTTACCTGCGCCAGCTTTAGTTTCTGCCATTTGTAAACGTAACGCACGACTTTCTGCGCGATCACGCATTTGTTCTGTTAGCTGACGTTCTTTAAATTGACGTTCTTTTTCTTTTTCATATAAATTATTTTTTAAATCTCTTAAAGTTTTAATGTCAAGATTTAACTGGTCTAACATTTTTAATGCTATTAACGAACCTTGCTTTTTAAGCTTTGCCTCAAGAACTGGTGATCCTGTTCTTGCGATAGCAATTTCTTCTGCTACACGACCAGCTTCAAAATTCTTGGTTTTTAACATAACTGCGTCTGCTAACTCATCTCTAGCAATTTGTACCTTTGTTTGCATTGCCTTAAAGTTTTTCTCAAATATATCGCGCTCACGCTTGTAAATGTTAGCACGACCTCTTTTGTAACCTTCCAACATTCCATTCATACCAGCCATAGCAGCATAAGCATTATCTTTGCCACCACCACCTATAGCCATACCAACAATACCCATCAAACTAAAGAATGTTGCAATATCTTCAGCGTTATCTTTGGTAGGAATAAATGCAGAATTTTTCAAACCTTCTTGCGCTTGTTTTAAAGTTTGACGTTCTGGCATGTCAGAAAGCTCTGTTGCTTCTTTTTGTAAACTTGCTTGCTTACTTTCTAGTCCAGCAACTTTTTGTGCTTGTTCTGCTTGTAATATCTCTTTCTCTGCTTGCAAGGTTTCTTCATGCAAACCAGCTTGTGCAAATCGACTTTGCTCCAATTCAGAAGCAACATCACCAATTTTTACAGGAGGTGTCCGTGAAGCTATTGTTTCATCAGGAATAGATATGTTTTTTTGATTGCTATTCTTTGTGGGAAAAATAACATTTAGATTAGTTCTTATTACGTCGCCTAGTTTAGCTTGAGCCATAGTTATGCTCCTGTTTGAATGGGATCACTATATGGCATACCAGCAGCAATACTCGCCATGTTAGTAAAGTACGTGTTAAAGAGATTAGCCGCATAGCGATCAGCTTCTAAACCTGTACGGATAGCACCTAACATTAACTGGTCACCAATATTGCTGATCTTCTGTCCGTAATCAAACTGGTTCTGCAATAAGTTCTGACGGAAAGCCTCTACTTGGGCAGCCGTTTGTGCAGCACCTACACCGCCTCTAGCTTCAGCACCCTGTGCCAACCTAGCACGTAACGCTTGCAGTTGTTGCTGGCCTTGTGCTGTTAGTTGACCCTCTTGCGCTTGTTGCGTCAATTCCCTACCACGCTGTTGATACGGACGAGCTAACGCTTCTGTCTCACGACGAGCTTCACGACCTTGCTCTGATGCTCTTCTAGAAGCCATCACTCCTTGAATTGTTCCTAATCCAGCTAAACCTAAACGAGTAAGAGCTTGCTCACTTAAACCTGTAGCAGCAGAGCCTCTTTTCATAAGTGGAGCTTCGTCACTTAAACCAGCCTCTTTTGCTACTTTTGCGA
>SXGT01675509.1_pt1 | contig 13820 bp, 9 predicted proteins | sample 3176221 | NCBI WGS metagenome assembly SXGT01 (sample SAMN11356862, study PRJNA531348) | freshwater metagenome | isolation source: freshwater sample F1-120 | place: China: Fuxian Lake, Yuxi | collected 2017-12-25 | reverse complement strand
TTATTTGCCTGCGGTGTACCAGATGGGTGAGTTTCTGCGCAAGCAAAATGATGTTTTACAAGCGAAAGAATGGTTTACAAAGGCCGCGATGGCCCACTATAGTCCCGCAGAAATAGGATTATCACAACTTTATTTGCAGGATAAAAGCCCATTGTTTAATGTGCACCTGGGATTTTTGTGGTTATTAAAAGCCGCACAAAATGGCTCCAGAGACGCACAACTTGCTTTGTCTACTCTGTATAAAAAAGGCCAAGGTGTGGAGATGGATGAGAACTTGGCGAAAGAATGGCAAAAAAGGGCGGCGGAATCAGAGAGGGATACCAATGAATCCGCTCAAATAAAAGCAGCCCAGTGGTTAAGTATGAGGAAAGCCAACACACTCGCACTCAGTGGCTATCACTTGAATGGAATTTTTAGTCAATGGCAAAACCCTGAGGCATTAAAAGAAAACAATTACAATCAAGCGCCTCAAATGGATACGATTACCCGCGAAGCACTGTATAAGCCCAAATTTGTGATGACAAATCCTAATGAAATTCCAATTAGTGACTATTACGATGCCTTAGCTATGTTACTCAGTAAGTCATCACAACATGATGACTTAGCCTTTCCCCGCTATCCACTGGATAAACAGTTAACGGCACAGGAGCAGAAAGATATATCTTCCGCAAGTGGTCGTTCACCACAAAAGATTGTGGAAGGGACGCCACTCGACGATCAAGCTATATTCAAGCACTTACAAGGACGAGCCGTTCTTGGTGATACCACTGCACAGTTTACTGTTGGTCAAATGTACCAAGAAGGCGTTGGCACGAACAAGGATGTTCAAGAGGCAATCAAACAGTACGAATTGGCTAGTGGGCAACAAGATTTACGAGCCGAATATACTCTCGGGCTAATGTATTTGGAGGGGAGCAGTATTCCAGCTGATTATCAAAAAGCAATAACATTGTTACGAGATGCGGCTTTCAAAGGAAATGATTATGCGCAATATGTCTTAGCCCGTATAGATGAACTAGGATATCGTAACGTAGCGGGTGAGCTCGTTATTAAGCCTGATCCTGAACAAGCCATGGTCATGTACGATCTAGCTGCAGCTAATGATTATGGTTTGGCTGAGTATCGTCTAGCTGAAATGTTGGTGCGTGAGAAAAAAGCAGATCTCACGGTCGCAAGTCAGCAACGTCGAAACCAGATGCTTAAGCAACTTTATCAGAGCGCCTACACCGCCGGTGTTGAACAGGCGGCGTTGCCATTAGCTTTTTTTAATGCGATGGATCAGGATAAAAATAAACAAGCACAAGCGCTTATTGTGGCGCAAAAGGAGGCGACCGCAGGAAATCCAGGAGCGGCTTTACTCTTGGGACTATTGTATGATCGCGGTATTGCTACTCAGGTCAATCAAGCTGATGCGCTTTACTGGTACCAGCAAGCCCCAGTAAATCCAGTGACGGCCTTTATCCTTGGCACATACTACAGTCAAGGTATTGGTGTTAGCAAAGATTTGGAAAAGGGCAAGACGTTATTACAACAGTCAGCTGATGCGCAGTTTTCATATGCAAACCTCAATTTGGCGGTGATGAAGCAACAAGTGGGTGAAGCGTTTTTACCTGAGCTTGATAAGGCTCTGGCTTTGGGAAATAGCACGGCAGGGTTACTGCTCGCTGATTACTATCTGTCACTGGCCAATGACGAGCACCAAATGCAACAAGCACGTGATATTTTTCAGCATTTTGCTGAAAAAGGGGATAAGGATGGTCAACTTAAACTAGGCTTTATGCTGGATAAGGGTTTAGGAGGGGCAGCTGATGTCGTCAATGCTGAAAAATGGTACAGTTTAGCTGCCGAACAAGGTCAAGCGGCAGCGCAATATTTTCTAGGGCAGCTCTATCAGTTGGGGCGACTAGGCAATCAACCCGATTATATGCTTGCAAAAAAATGGTATAGCACTGCACAAAGCACTTATGCACCTGCAGCTGTGGCATTAGGGTTTATTTATGACACGGTAGATGATGATTATCAGCAAGCACTCAGAGGTTATCAGTTGGCGGCAGATCAGCACGATCCAGTCGGACAATTTAACTTAGGCCTGATTTATGAAAAAGGGAAAGGACATCCCGTTGACTTTGCAAAAGCGAAGGACCTTTATCAACAGGCCGCCGATCTTGGACATAGTCAAGCCATGGTGCAATTGGCAGGGATCTATTTCAATGGATTAGTCGGATCTCGTGATGAGCAACAAGCATTGTATTGGTATAAAAAAGCAGCCGATCTGGGTGATCGGGATGCCTTGTACCAACTAGGGTTATTATCCGAAACGGGTGTGGCGACAGAGCTCGATTTCACTCAGGCATTGCATTACTACCAACAGGCGGCAGATAAAGGTAATGCGAAGGCTAAACTCGCATTGGCGCGAATCTATCAATATGGTTTAGGTGTAGCCAAAGATAACCAACAGGCAGAGAAATATTATAAAGAGTTAGCCGCACTAGGCAATGCTTATGCTCAATACCAATTGGCCACGTTTTACTATGAGGGTATTGATGGAAAACGTATGGTTCAGCAAGGAAAGCAATTATTGCAACAAGCAGAAGACAATGGTAGTCAACAAGCTCGCCGAATATTACAATGGTTGGACGCTCAGGCACAAGAACGCAGGAGCTTTATTGAGCCAGTATCAATGAGTCAGCCCTCTGTAGTGGCTGAGCAACCGGCAGAACTGATGTATTTGGATGCCTTAAGCGAGTGGAACCGTGGGAATGAGCGGTCATCCAAAGTGATCCTAGATCGGCTCATGACTCAATTTCCAGACTATAGTCCAGCGAAACGTGCTTATGAACAGTTGAATCAGCAATTGTCAGCACAAGGCATTTTTGGCTAGGGATCCAATGACACTTAGGTAGGATGTGTTGTTCATAACTGCTCATCGATGGTCGGGGCCTGAGCGGTGGGGCTACCTGATGGGTGTTTCATCAGGTAGGCAAAGATAGGGAGGCTAACTCATCCGTGGTAATGAAGCACAGGATGATCGGGGCTCATCCTCATCGTGTTCAGCCTTATTAGCGGCAAGAGGGGTTTTATTTTCCTCAAACTCATCATCAACAAGCTCCCAATCATTAATCCGATGCTGTCTAGGCTGGCCTGCTGCGGTTGCATTAGTCATTGTTATTATCTTCTGATGAGATGAGCTAATCTTCGTCGTCACATTGTTGCTATCTACTTGAGACGATGATTGACTCAGTCTCTCAGCAGAAGAATCACTGGGTGCTGTGGTATATTTTGCCAAACCTAGCCTAATTAAGAACTTTTGGAACCAACCCGTTGGCGCAGACAGTTTGGTTGCTGATGGGTCTCCCACTAACTCGATGTTTTGATTCACAATACTGACTTCTTGGTCACTGGTAAATGCGTCTACTTGTCTACGTGCACTCTCTGGTGTCCCAGTTGCTCCAGCTAAACCCATAACATTGGCCGCAGTCCAAGCACCACAATGGGTGTCGTTATGTTGAACGTTTTGATAGGATTTGTTAAAGCGCATTTTTTCCACATTAATTTCTGTCCCTTGATAGGTGCAACCTCTTAAGCCATCTTTTAACAGGGTTTCCATCGCTGTTGTTGGGTACAAAAATGATACAACCCAAGGCCGAGAATCAATCAGATGCGCCGTATTTGTCTTTGGATCATACTCCAGTGTCACCCAATGATTCCGCGGAAATAAGCCTAATATTTTTTGCGATTCAGTGACGGGAGTGATTATTTTTTTACCGGTATCGATAGCCGCTTGAACAAGAGGCTTTATGTCTTTCAGACCCGTTGATAGAGTGCGGAGTTGTTGGTTTTGCCTATCAGTGACAGGAAACAAAACCAAAGCCGATGGGCTTTCATAACCATAAGGTTTGCTGATTCCACCATGATTCAGAAACTTTTCCCTACCAGACGTATCGTAAACTTTAATAGGCTCTAATCTAGCGCTTAAAACACGAGCTAGATCAGTGGCTGAGTATTTTCCATGTAATGGCATAATCAAACTACCCATAATGATTGCTTCATTAAATTATAGCTCGAGAACATTAAGTGATTATTAACTGTCTTTTTGACTAATAAATTGCCATTGATGATTTTGTAGAGGTTCAAAAGCGTTCAATCAGGACTTATGGTAACTTACGTCACTGCCAGTACTCGCTACTCCAATCACCACTGTTGGGGATAGTTAAACGACAGGTTTTTGATATTCCACCACCTAAAATGGAAGTTACTTCAGGTAAGCAGGGTAGACAACCAAGGCGTACTGGGCATAATCTTTTATTACGCTTGTTTCATTACAAGCAGGATGTCTTGCGATTTCTTCATGATCCTGACGTTCCGTTCACGAACAATGATGCCGAGCGTGACTTACGAATGATGAAATGTAAACAAAAAGTATCTGGCGGTTTTCGCACTTCGCAAGGAGCAGAACAATTCGCACGCATTCGCGGCTTCATCAGTACAATACGTAAACGAGGCCTAAACATTCAATCCTGAATGGAAAGATTTATACCAATCGATATGTTAGAGACTATGCTACTGTCAGGAGATCCCTCGCTGCGCTCTGGATGGCGTGGGGAGTTACGACTTATGTAGCAAAAGTCAGGACTAAGACTATAGGGTAGTAGATAAAGAAGAACCGAACCAGCCATGCTGGTTCGGGTGTTTTCGGACTTAGAGCGACGGAAACGCTGGGTTATGCGGCCATGGCTTTAACGCGAGCGCTCAGGCGGCTTTTAATGCGGGCAGCTTTATTTTTATGCAACAAACCTTTGCCTGCTGCTTTATCAATGACTGGTTGTGCTTTAGCAAAAGCAGCACGTGCGGCTTCTTTATCTCCAGCCTCAACGGCTTTGAGCACATTTTTAACGAAAGTACGATACATAGAACGCGCACTAGCATTATGTTGGCGCAATTTGATGTTTTGGCGGGCGCGTTTTATAGCTGACTTAATGTTTGCCACTTACAATCTCCACAGATACAAATGTAACAAAAGAGGTTAATCATGCCCACTTTAGTAGGAATTGTCAAGATAGCCAGACGAAACATAGGACTTAAATAAACAACGTACACGTTTTTTGGCATAGAGTCAAGGACAGTAAATCGTGTAACTTGTTACGATTAGGTATATCATATGGGTATTTTTTATATAGTATTGATTGATATGTCTGTGACTGAAATGCTACTCCCCAAACGACAAAGTTTACTCCGCTCTACTTCATTGGTGTCGGTCATGACATTGATGTCGCGCTTGATGGGTTTTGCGCGCGACATGATCATTGCAAAATTATTTGGCGCAGAAGCGGGTATGGATGCGTTTATCATCGCCTTTAAAATCCCGAATTTTATGCGCCGATTATTTGCCGAGGGCGCTTTTTCTCAAGCGTTTGTACCGGTGCTCGCTGAATACCAAAAAACGAGGACCCTCGATGAGGTGCGGTATTTTTTAGCACGTATTGCTGGAAGCTTAGGGTTTATTCTTTCAGTGGTCACGTTGATTGGTGTTGTTGCGGCACCATTTATTATCTATATCTTTGCACCAGGATTTAGTCATGATGCCAGTCGCGCCGTGTTAGCGACTGACATGTTACGTTTGACGTTTCCCTACCTCATGTTAATTTCTTTGACGGCGATGGCGGGTGCCATACTGAATACGTACAGTTATTTTGGTGTGCCTGCGTTTACTCCCGTACTGCTTAACGTGTGCATGATTCTTGCGGCCATTTACTTGAGTCCCCATTTTGAGCAACCCGTTGTGGCGTTAGCTTGGGGGGTGCTCATTGCAGGTATAGCGCAACTCCTCTTTCAAATCCCCTTTCTTTACCATCGTCAGTTGTTGGTTAAACCGACGTTGATGATGGGTGATGCCGGTGTGCGACGTGTTTTGAAATTGATGATCCCGGCTTTATTTGGTGTTTCTATTGCGCAAGTTAATTTATTGATTGATACGGTCTTCGCTTCATTTTTGCAGGTGGGTAGCGTCACTTGGTTATTTTATACCGATCGCTTAACTGATTTTCCACTCGGTGTTTTTGGCGTCGCTATTGCGACAGTCATTTTACCGCATTTATCACGTCGCCATGCGGAGCAAAGCGCAAACAATTTCTCACGTGCCTTGGATTGGGGATTACGTTTGCTTTTGTTAATTGGCATACCCTCAGGCTTGGGCTTGGCCTTCTTTGCCATGCCGCTCATTGCGAGTTGTTTTGCGTATGGTCATTTTACGCCCTTTGATCTCGTGATGACTCAAAAAAGCTTAATGACCCTAGGGTTGGGCGTGCCAGCTTTCATGATTGTCAAAGTATTGGCCTCTGGATTTTATGCGCGTCAGGATATTAAAACGCCGGTGAAAGTGGGCGTTATGGCTATGGTGATTAATACGGTTTGTTGTGCACTGCTGATTGGACCATTGGCCCATGCAGGGTTAGCACTTGCATCGTCAATCGCTAGTTATGTCAACTGTATCATTTTGTTTGTCCTTTTATTACGGCGTAAAATTTATCAACCACAACCCGGATGGGGACGTTTTATTGCACAATTGTTGGTTGCTAATACGGTGGTGGTAGGGTATTTGCTCTTCATGGCGGGGGATATCTCGTTTTGGTTGGCGAAGCCTGCAATGGCCCGCTTGGGCTTGCTGTTGGCGCATGTCTTGGCAGCGCTTGTTATTTATATATTCACTTTGCGGCTTTGTGGTGTGCGACCAGCACAGTTCCGCGGCCCGATGAAGGAGTTTTGATGCGTGCAGACCGTTGTTATCAGACAAATACTGAAAATACCTTACCCCTGATCTTGCTAACGAAGGTACAATGCGCCGGTGGTTTGCCTACGTTAAGTCCTTTTGAGCGTAATTGTTTAGCGGGGCAACAATTCCAAGGAGGCTTAGGTGATATAGGTATCATCAGCGATAGTGAGGGGCTGACGTGTAAGGTATATGTGGGTTCAGGTGATAACGAACCCGATGCGTTAGCTATCGCCGCGGTGGCCAATGATTTGCCGTTAGGGTCTTATGTTTTCACTGAACCCCTCTCTCAGGCGGCCTTGGTGGCTTGGTCTTTGGCGCAGTACCAGTTTGACAGGTATCAAACTCCTGAGTCACCACCACGAGTTTTGGCTATTCCTGCGCACGAGTTATCCGCCGTGTTGGCTGAATCTAACGCGGTTTTTTTAGTGCGTGATCTCATCAACACGCCAACCAACGATTTAGGACCCAAAGAATTAGCCGAGGTTGTCAAGACAATAGCGATTGATCATGGTGCTGAATTTAAACAATGGGTGGGTGATGAGTTACTCCATGATAATTTCCCAGCCATTCACGCTGTGGGGAGAGCCGCTGCAGCGGTTCCTCGACTATTATCCTTGGTTTGGGGTAACGAAAATCATCCGCGTGTGGTGTTGGTCGGGAAGGGTGTTTGTTTTGATTCAGGGGGGCTCGATATCAAACCCTCTTCAGGTATGCGTTTGATGAAAAAAGACATGGGAGGGGCCGCCCAAGTGATTGGTTTGGCTCAATGGTTGATGACGCATCGTGTCCCTATTCGCTTGCAGGTGTTAATCCCCGCTGTCGAAAACGCGGTGGATGCAGAAGCGTATCGTCCTGGCGATGTGTTAACAATGCGCAATGGCTTAACGGTTGAAGTTCATAACACCGATGCCGAAGGTCGATTGGTATTAGCCGATGCATTGGTCAAAGCCTGTGAAGACAAGCCCGAGTTACTCATTGATTTTGCAACCTTAACGGGAGCGGCGCGTGTGGCCGTCGGCACGGACATTGCCGCGATGTTTGTCAACCAGGATGACTTGGCAGATGATCTCGCCCAATCTGCCCGTGAAGTCAATGATCCCATATGGCGTATGCCACTTTTTTCAGGTTATGCAGAGCTTTTTGATTCAACCATTGCTGATTTTGCAAATGCAAGTGATTCTCACTACGCCGGCGCCATCACCGCTGCCTTATTTTTACAACGGTTTATCGCACCGGATATCCCCTGGGTGCATTTCGACATCATGGCGTGGAACCTGAGTAGCAAGCCAGGTAAGCCTGAAGGGGGCGAGGCAATGGGGATACGGGCCGTCGGTCATTATTTGCGTGCGAAATATACTTGAGGGGGCTATACGACAAGTTGTTAAATCTAAACTAATCAATAGGATGCGTATGCAGCGTGCATTGTTTGGCGCGATATTCACGGTAGTGATCGCGGCTAATCTCCTTCGCGGTATCGTTGCCTGCGACGATCTCTATGATACGACGAAAGCGTGAGAAATAAGGTGGGATGCTCGGGGCCAAGTTGAGTAAGATGTCATTGAAGCCACGAGGCTCCTCTCCATAACCGATTTGGATTACTGGGGGTGGTTCTGGGCCCTCGCCTTGGAGGTTATGAGGAATAAAACTGTCATCTTTATACGTCCAGAGAAGTTCATCAAGGGTTTCGGCGTTCTCTTTTGATCCGCAATAGACAAAGACACGGTGACCGCGCTTGTAGGCTTTTTCCAATAGCCTACAGGCAATGAGCCACACAGAGTTTGGTTCATTATTATTTAATAAATAAAAATCAACGCGAATGGGCGACATGGCTTAACAATTGAATGAGTAATGGAACCGGGCGGCCTGTGGCATTTCTCTTTTTACCAGAAATCCAGGCAGTGCCTGCGATATCTAAATGTGCCCAGCGGTATTTAGCGGTGAAGCGAGATAAAAAGCACGCGGCGGTGATGCTGCCTGCGGTACGATCAAATGTGGCATTGACCAGATCAGCGACTGGGCTGTCTAAAGCCTCTTGGTAATCTTTGTCTAAGGGTAGGCGCCAAACTTTGTCTACACTTTCTCTTGCAGCCGTTTCAATTAAATGGGCCAAATCCTCATCGTTTGTCATAAAGCCTGTGTTGATATTCCCCAAAGCCACGATGACGGCTCCTGTCAGTGTTGCGACATCAATGACAAACCGTGGGTTAAAGCGCTCCGCATAAGTCAATGCGTCAGCTAAAATTAGCCGTCCTTCAGCATCTGTATTGATGATTTCAACGGTTTGCCCTGACATGCTGGTGATTACGTCGCCGGGTTTTATGGCCGTGCCACTTAACATGTTTTCGGCAGAAGCAATAAGGCCCACAACATTAATAGGCAACTTGAGCAATGCACACGCTTTCAGCGTTCCGAGTACGCTCGCAGCCCCCGCCATATCGTATTTCATTTCACACATCGCGTCAGCAGGTTTTAAGGATAGCCCGCCTGAGTCAAAGGTAATGCCTTTTCCTACTAGGACAACTGGAGGCGTGTCACTCGTCGTGCCGTGGTATTGTATTTCAATGAATTGTGGCGGTTCACTGCTTCCTTGTGCTACCGCAAGTAATGCCCCCATCCCTAGTGCGCGTATTTCGTCAGGATTGAGCACCTTACTTTGCAGTTGTTCATGGTGTTTTGCAAGTTCTAACGCTTGTTGACCAAGATACGTTGGCGTGCATACATTGGCTGGCATATTAGCGAGGTTGCGCGTTAAACAGATGCCTTTGGCAATGTTTTGCGCTGTTTCAATCGTTTGATGGGTCGCTCCTTTGTGAAAAAAAACGATGGATTCAAGAGAGTAAGGTATGGTGTTTCTGCTTTTGAAGTCGAGGAATTGATAACGTTGAAATTCAATGTGTAATAGCATTTGCCGAATTTGCCAGTTGGCTGAGCGCTCGTCGAGCTGTGGCATGGCAATGGTTGCAGAAGTAATGCGTTCTTTCAGTAAGTGTGTGGAAATGTCGGTGAGTCGCTTGCTTAGGTTATCCGCGTTAAATTGTGTTTGATCACCACAATCAACCAACAATAGTCCACTGCCATCAACATCAGCTTGCCATGCAGTATCACCATTTTCTTGTAGTTTATTGCAAAGCCTGGTAATGAGGCCGTGATGTTTTTCATCAATAATTGTCGCAAATTCAGGCAAGATATGGTTACTCAATACGCCAATAACCAGGCAGTTGCTGGCATTGAGTGAGGGTTCTGATGTTAGCCCATAATTCATTACGGCTTCCTAAGAGGCATAAAAACTGGTAGTTTACCTATGGTCTGGAGACATTGCTATATTCTTTGCTATTAACTAGCGAATGGTCTTTATCGCATCATCTTGTAACCGATATTTTATCAGAGGCAAAGAGACAAACCGTGCTTATTTTTCGATACCTAGCCAAAGAAGTGTTCGTGACGTTAGCATCACTAACAACGATCTTGCTCTTGATCTTCCTCAGCAATCAATTTGTAAGTTACTTAAATCGTGCCGCTAGCGGTAAAATTCCAACCGTTCTCCTGATGAAATTAATGATGCTAGAACTACCCACCCTGGTAGGATTGCTATTGCCACTTGGTTTTTATATGGCACTGTTGGTTGCTTATGGTCGCTTATATGCTGAGAGTGAAATGACTGTATTGCAAGCGTGTGGTTATGGTCCAAGACAACTGTTGGGACATAGTGTCATTATGGCGACCGTTGTGGCACTCGTGGTGATGGTGATTATGTTATGGGTAAGCCCACTGATTGCGATAGAGCGCATAAAATTACTGGAAACGAAGGGCATACAGACGCTGATTCAGCTGATTGTACCTGGTCATTTTCGTGATATTTCTGGTGGCCGACAGGTGTATTATGTGGCATCGATGAGCCCTGATCATAAAAAGGCAAAACATGTTTTTTTGGCGCGCCTTGTGGAGAAGGAGGGGTATGCGCAATGGAATGTCTTATGGGCCGATGCTGCCTATGCTGAAACAGAACCCGGCACGTATGAAGATTACGTGATACTCCAAGATGGTAAAGAGTATGAAGGTCGGCCAGGCCATGCCGATTATCAAATTGCAGAATTCGAACGTTATAAAGCACGGTTGCCGCATCCTACGCTTGATCTTAGTAGGGATATTCGTATGTCCAGTACGGAAGATTTGTGGCCATTAAATAATCCAGATTTGAATAAGGCGGCTGAATTACAGTGGCGATTGTCAGTGCCGTTGATGGTTTTAACACTAACCTTGGTTGGTGTGCCTTTAAGTCGAGTGAATGCGCGTGTCGGTAAGTATGCCAAATTATTACCCGCCATCGTGCTCTATATCATTTATGCAAATTTTATGTTTATTGCTCGGGATTGGTTAATTGCGGGAAAAATTCCGGTATGGTTAGGGATGTGGTGGCTTCATCTGGCTGTCGCATTGTTGGGACTGCTGCTCATTTGGCGTAACCAGGTGAAATTATCATGAGAGTGACTGATAGCCTGTGGTGTTGATTGCATTTCGTCATATTTTTAGTGAAACTAGGGGCTAGTGATGTGAATAACTAGTGGCATCAGGGATGGGAACAAGGTTTGCGTCAGCGGGGGTCAAATTGAAACGTCACTATGTCTTCATTGGTATTATTTTCTTGTTCAATGCCTGTGTCATACGATTTAGCTTCGCAGAAAACGTTCTTAGGGTTGGAGTCGTAAGTATTCCGCCATTTGCCTATCAAGAGCAAGGTGTTTACAAAGGGATTGCAATTGAATTATGGACAAAAATTGCCAAGGAAAACAAGTGGAAATATCGTTATGTCGCGCACGATTTCGCCTCTGAAAAATTGTTACTGTTATTACAAAATCATACCATAGATGTGGCTATAGGTGGTATTTCAGTGATAAATAAACGCCTAAAAATGGCTGATTTTTCAAGGCCATACTATGTTGAGGCAGAGAGGGTTATCGTTAAAAACAAATCGACTAGTTTTTTTCACACTTTAGGGCAGATCACGGCAAATATTCTCGACTATAAATGGGGGTTACTGCTTGGCGTAGCCATGTTTGTTCTATTTATCTATTTACTATGGTGGGTTGAGTATGGACGAATCGCTGAAAAAAAACAAAAAACAGCCCTAGATGATGTGGTTTGGAATGTTTTTCTGACTCTTTTGACGAAACAGTCAGTTGGTCGTTACAACACGTGGTTTGGGCGTTTGTTGGTATCAATTTTATTGTTCATTTCTTTAGCCGCTGGTGGATTAATCATTGCTGTACTAGCGTCCTCAATCATGGTATCCCTTGCTCCACAGGAATATAGTAAATTGAGCGATCTCAAAAATAAGCCTATCGCCGTAGGCTACCATAGTGCTGAAGAGCAGTCAGCAAAAGAATTTGGTTTGATGTATATACCCTATGATAATTTTTACGCTGGGGTAGATGCTCTCCTGCAAGATAAGGTGGTCGGAGTAATGAAGAGTTTCCCAGAAGCACACTACTTTTTGAAACACAATAACAATTTAAATTTAATCATAGCGCCTTTCAGCATCGCTTATAATGAAGTAGCCTTTGCGTTTCAACGAAATAGCCCATATACAAAACCATTTGATCTGTCATTAACGGCACTACAGGACAGCAGAGAAATGGAAAGTATTTGTAAAGCCTATTTTGGATCAGAGGCCTCTGCCCTCTGTAACTTATAAATTGTTAAATGGTATTCACTGAGGTGCTCGCTTCTCTTAATCCCCAGGGTGTTTGCGCGCGTAATTAAATGAGAGGATGCATGAGCATGACGTTGTTAGATCGCTACATTGCCAAAACCGTATTGGCAGCCATTGGCCTCGTGACGCTGATGTTGGCTGGATTGCAAATTTTTATGCTATTTGTTAGTCAGTTGGGCGACGTAGGCAAGGCGAATTATGGCATAGTGCAGGCAGCGCAATTTGTTTTTTTGTTTCTGCCATACCAGGTGTATTTGTTTTTCCCCATAGCGAGTTTATTGGGCTGCTTGATTGGCTTAGGCATCATGGCCAATCATCATGAGTTGGTTGTTATGCGGGCTTCGGGTATGTCCATAGGTCAAATCACGATGGCTGTGTTGAAAGCTGCCATGATTGTCATTGTCGTCGCCTCATTCATCGGCGAAACCTTTGCTCCAAAATTAGCGCATGTTGCTAATGATAAAAAAATGCAGGCGTTAAGTGGCGGACAAACATTGCGAACCCCTAAAGGTGTGTGGCTGCGTTATCGAAATGATTTCATCAATATTGGCACTATTATGCCAAACAATGTACTCCTGCTTGTTTATCAATTTCGTTTTGATGAAAATCATCATTTGCAGTTGGCACGTAAACTCGAGCACATAGATTATATCAATGGCGTATGGCTTGCGTATGGAGTTGCTGAAACAACGTTTCATGATGGTAGGACTCATGTGCGGCATATTGAGCAGATGACTTGGGATATATCATTGCAGCCCAATATTCTTAATGTTGGCAGTAATGAGGCTGATGAAATGACGCTGCATGAATTGCGCCAATATATGCGTGCTCCAGGAGTTCACAAGCAAGCTGCTCGTCTGTATGAGCTTGCCTATTTGCAGCGCCTCATTCAACCGCTGACAACGGTGGTGATGATGGTGCTTGCTATTCCTTTTATCTTTGGACCCTTGCGCTCCTCTACTATGGGTTCAAAATTGTTGGCCGGTACGGGTGTAGGATTTGGTTTTTATATCATTAATCACTCTTTTGGGCCGCTCATTCAGGTTTATCAATGGCCACCTAACGTTGCGGCTTTTGTGCCAACGTGTCTCTTTGCATTGTTAGGCGTCTATTTAATGCGTAGGGTGAGATGATATGGCCTGGGCTAAGCTACAAGGCTTGTTATGACACGGGGCTGTCTAGCCATTCAGAAAGAACAGCGATAATTTTACGTGCCTGATCATCACTGGAAATATTAAATTTAGATTTCTGCCAATATTGATTGTTGCGTTTTTGATAACGCCTAATGGAGTACTTGACTGGGCCGTAATTTTGTTTGACTTTGTCCCAGTCTTGATAGCG
>SXGT01345685.1_pt1 | contig 13820 bp, 13 predicted proteins | sample 3176221 | NCBI WGS metagenome assembly SXGT01 (sample SAMN11356862, study PRJNA531348) | freshwater metagenome | isolation source: freshwater sample F1-120 | place: China: Fuxian Lake, Yuxi | collected 2017-12-25 | reverse complement strand
GGGCATTACCCTGCGGGCGATGGGGTTCCCCACGTCGATGTTCACCGTGCTTTTCGCCGTTGCACGCACTGTCGGTTGGATCGCACAGTGGACGGAGATGATGGAAGATTCGAGCCAGAAGATCGGCCGGCCGCGTCAAGTGTACACCGGCGCGCCGCAGCGCGATTACGTCGCGCTCGGCAAGCGCGGCTGAGCCAAAACTCCGAGCACAGCGTCAGCGGCGATTTCCGCCGCCGGCCTGCCGCCTCGACCCATCTTTGCCAAAGCTTCGTCCTGACGGCGCACCTGCTCTTCGCGCGCGCTCTCGTCATCGAGTAGCGGCGCAGCGGCCGCCGCGATGTTCTGCGCTGTAAATCTCGTTTGTATAAATTCCGGCGCCACTTCCGCGTCGGCGGCGACATTCATCAATGTCGCGTATTTCCCCTTGAACAATAGAGCACGCGCAATCGCCCACGTTATCCAGCCGAGCTTGTACCCAATGACCAGGGGCGTCCCCTGAAGAGCAACCTCGGTCGTCACCGTGCCAGAAGCGGCGAGGGCGACAGTGGCGGCGGCAAAAGCGTCCTCTTTCTCGCGCTCGTCGATAATCCGCACCGCCGCAGGCGCCTGTTCGACAACTTGCTTGCTGACACTTCCCGCGGCCACCACGAGAATGCGCACATCGCGATCACGGTCGAGCAGTTCGGCCGCTTGCCACAGCGTCGGCCCGATGCGTCGTATTTCCGAAGCGCGGCTTCCCGGAAGCACCAGGATGATCTTTTCGCGCGGCGTAAACCCCGCCCGCGCGCGCAAGGCAGCCCCGTCGCCCGGCTGAAAGCGGCCAAGCGCGGGATGGCCGCATACGGTACAAGAAAGTCCATACGGCTCGTAGAACGGCGCTTCAAAGTCGTGGATGCAGATCAAATGGTCGACGGTGGCAGCTAGTGTTTTGGCGCGTCCAGGACGCGTCGCCCACACTTGCGGCCCTATATATTTAACGAGCTTTATGTGAGGCGCCGCGGCGCGCACGCCTTGCGCAACACGCAAGGTAAATCCCCACGAGTCGATCAGCACCACCACATCGGGTTGAGCTTTAAGTATCGCGTTCACCGTCGCCGCCACCGCCCGCTTCACGCGCGAATAAGCAAGCAGGCCATCGACAAAACCGAGCACCGCCAAACCCGAAATATCGGCTTGTGTCGCGATGCCCTCTTCCGCCATTTGGGCGCCGCCGACGCCGGCGAGTTTAGCGTCTGGTTCGCGCGCCCGCAGCGCGCGAACCAGGTCGGCGCCCAGCGCATCGCCAGACGCCTCAGCCGCAACTAGGAAAATGCGCGCGCTCAACTGGCGCCTACTTCGTCCGGCGTGAATCCATAGACAAACATGCCAGCGGCATCAGCGGCGGCTACGATTGCGTCGCGTCGCACCGTGAGCGCCCCGCCCGCTTCAACCGCGACACCCGCGAGGCCCGCCGAAGCTGCGCCCTCAATGGTGCGGACGCCAATTGTAGGCAGATCGATCCGTCGTTCCTGAATCGGCTTCGGCCGTTTGACCAGGACGCCGCGTCGCTGAGTTGGCGTCCCGCGCACCGGGAGCGGCAGGTCCGCGATCCGCCGCAGCATGGCGTCGGTGCCCTCCTGCGCTTCGACAGCGAGCACGAGCCCATCGCAGACGACAACGCCCTGCCCAATGTCAAAGGCGCCGCTCACGGCCGCGACCTTCGCCGCCTTGGCCATGTCCTGGATCTGTGCATGCGTTGGCCGCACTGCTCCCCACGCGCCGCTCGGCGCCAGGATGTCCGCCATCGCCTCCTCGACCCCGACGACCCGGAACCCAGCACGCTCGTGTTCGACCAGCACAGCACGCAATAGAGCGTCATCGCCCTGCGGCATAGCTGCGAGCAGCGCCGGCAACATCGCGCGCGCCGCATCATCAAACTCAAGCGTTGCTAAATCCGGCCTCGCGACTTGGCCGATTAGCACCACTGCATCGCAACCGGCGTCACGCATGGCCTGCATGCGCCCACCCATGGCGCCGAGTCCGTGCTCTGAGCCAGGATGAGTGCTGAGCGCCGCATCCGCCATTGGTGTAATGCGCGCCACGAAATAGGGTTGGTCAGTGCGCGCCAGATGCTCTGCGAGCACAACAGGCAGTTCGCCGCCGCCCGCGATCACCCCGAGCTTGCGCCAGTTCGCCATGTCAGTCCCGCGGCATACAAAGCGGGCGCGCGGCGTCGGCACGGATGAAGCTCACGATCTCCATTACGTGCGGGTTGCCCGAGTATGCCTCCACGCAATCCTCAATCCGCTCCTGAAAGGTGCCCTCCTCTGCAAACAACAGACGATAAGCCGCGCGAAGATCGTGAATCTGATCGCGCGTGAAGCCACGGCGTTTGAGACCGACAACGTTGAGGCCGCCAAGATGGGCGTGATTGCCGATGGCTGAGCCAAACGGAATGAGGTCTGTCGTCATCAAGGCCGAGGCGCCGACAAAGGAGAATCGGCCGACACGGCCATGCTGGTGGACACCCGAGAGGCCGCCCAGAAAGGCATAATCGCCAACCTGAACGTGCCCGCCAATGGTCGCCGTTTGCGCCATGATGACGTTGTTCCCGACATTGCAGTCATGCGCGACGTGGCAATTGCCCATAATTAGGCAATCATTTCCAATGGTCGTTACCGAACGGCCGCGGGCGGTGCCGCGATGCAAAGTAGCGTGTTCGCGGATGACGTTATTGTCGCCAATCACAAGCCGCGTCGGCTCGCCTCTATATGATAGATCCTGCGGCGAACCACCGAGTCCCACGAAGGGAAACACGGTGTTGTTCGCGCCGAGCTCTGTGTAGCTCTCGATGAAAACGTGCGCGATCAGCTTGGTGCCGGACCCCAGTTTCACATGGGGACCAATCACGCAGCCCGGCCCGATCTCGACATCATCACCGCACTCGATAGTGTCATCGAGCACAGCAGTCGGATGGATCTTTGCGCTCATAGCGAGTCCTGCGGGCGATCAGCCTTCATCGCCGCGAACTCGCAGTCCGTAGCAAGTTCACCGCGTACCTCAACGCGACCACGAAACTTGAAGATGTTGCGACGCTGGAAAAGCACTTCGACGAACATCTCCATCGTGTCGCCCGGCATCACCGGCTTCTTGAACCGCGCACTTTCAACCGACATGAAGAGAATGAGGTGCTTGGTGATGTCAGCGTTTAACGTCTTTGACATCAGCACGGCGCCCGTCTGCGCCAACGCCTCGATTTGAAGCACACCAGGCATGACCGGTGCGCCGGGGAAGTGACCCGGAAAGAATGGCTCGTTGATCGTGACATTCTTTATGCCGCGGATCGATTTATTTGGGATGTAGTCAATTGCCCGATCAATCAGCAAAAAGGGATACCGATGCGGCAATCGCCGCAATATCTCGCCGATCTCGATGACGTCGTCGCTCGTCTTTTGCTGCTCAGTCAGATCATTTGCCTTCATCGCGCGCCCCTGCCGCTCTGCGGCTTAGCCATGCTGCCTCACGCAACCACTTGCGCAACGGTTTAGCCGGATATCCACTCCAGACCTCACCCGCTGGCACGTCTTGAAACACTGCGGCGCCGCCCGCAAGCGTGGCGCCCTTGCCGATGTTGCGATGATCCGCAACGCCGACGCGGCCGCCCATGGTGACGCCGTCCGCCACGATCGTCGAACCGGAAATACCAGCGAACGCCGCAATAAGAGAACCACGGCCGATGCTACAATTGTGTGCGATGTGACAGAGATTATCGATCTTCACGTCTTCGCCGATGGTCGTGTCGTCGAAGACGCCGCGATCCACGCAGGAATTGGCGCCAATGGTGACGCGATCCTGGATCACGACTCGTCCGAGATGGGGCACATCCACTGGCCCCGACGCATCGCCCGCAACACCGAACCCCTGCTCGCCAATCACGGCGCCTGCAAGGATGTTGACGTCATCACCGATGAGCGCAAACGAGATTGACACGCCTGCGCCGATCCTGCCCCGCCGGCCGATCGTGACACCTGGTCCGATGACTGCGTTCGGCCCAATGATCGTGTCAGCGCCGACTTGTGCGCCTGGCCCAATCACAGCTCCTGGCGCGATCCGCACGTTCGCTTCCAAGCGCGCTGTTGGATCAATTGAACTGTCACTTGCGAAACCTCGCGGCTTAATCAGCAGCGGAACGAGGCGAGCGAATGTTGCACGCGGGCGCTCCGAGAGAATGAGCGCGGCGGCGTTCGGGGCCAGATGCGCCAGGGCGGGCGTAACCACACAGGCGGCCGGCGACGTAGCGAGCGCCGCCACGGCTTTTCCCTTTGGCTCGTAGTAGCAAAGGTCGCTGGGGCCAGCGCGCTCCGCACTGGCGACACCGCTGACGGGACGCTCGGCGTCGCCGCCAATCTCGCCAGAAGGCGCAAGCGCCCGGACCGTCACCGGTCCGAGCGCCTCGTAGAAGCGGGGATCGATCATGCGCCGACTATTTGGCGCCGCCGAAGCCCAAAGTCACGCCGTGACCCTTATTGGGCGGCGGCTTGCTGGTTCTGGCATTCAGCGACCGGCCGACGCGTCACGTTGACGGTGCGCGTTGCCTGGTTGGCGTCCAGTTGTTGGATCACCGTAGCGGTGATGTCGAATTCCGGCGACGAGACGCTCACGTTTGAGGCGTCAATCACGATACCCGCGCCGCGCGACTGCATCACAGACCGCACAACCGGCTCAACCAGCCGGTTAACTTCAAGGCGCGAAAGGAGGCTGGTGCACTCCATGTCGCCCTGAAGGGCGGCAGCGCGCGCCTGAAGAGCTTGTTGGCGCTGAGCCAGCGCTTGAACCTGCGGGTTGTTGCGCAGCTGCTCGGGCGTCTGGTTGCGTGTCGATCCCTGGAGACGCTGAGCTTCTTGCTCAATGCTTTGTTGTTCGGGCGCCAAAGTCTGAGCTTCGGCGCTGAGCTGCTGCCCCACGGTCTGGAGCTTGGCTTGCAGATCGCGTCCGATGGCGGATTCCGCCAGCACGCGCTGATAATTGATGACGACTGAAGTGGTCGCTTGGCCATTGTTCCGATTCCGCTGTGCGGATGCATCAGACGTGACTGCGATGGCCGCGACCGCGACAGCGGTGGCGGAAAGAATGCTAAGCAAACGCATATTGCGCCTTCTCCTCAGAAATTTGTCCGGGTCGAAAACCTGAACTCTTCGCGCCGATCGTATTCCTCATATTGCAGAGGATGTGCGAAATCGAATTGCACTGGGCCGAACGGCGAATCCCAGAACACAGAAACCCCAGCCGCCACACGCAAGCTCAGCTCATCATCGACGATGAAATTCGAGCTTGCGTCAATCGGCACCGCTCCGCCCGCCGAGTCGACGACGCCGAGCGTGCCAAAATCAACAAACAGTGCGCTGCCCAGAGAGAACGATTCCGGCAACGGCAACGGCACGTCGAGCTGCAACGTGCCGATCGCATAGGCGTTGCCGCCGATGGAATCGCCAACGGTAATGATCTCACCGGTGGTGCTGTTGACGATCAATTGGCGAGGCCCAAGCCCGGCCACATCGAAGCCGCGGAACGACGAACCACCCTTGAAGAAGCGATCGTTGATGCGGACGTCTTCCCCGCCCCAGCCCGCGATATAGCCGGCTGAGCCTCGCAAGGTCGCACGGAAGCCGAACGGCAGCCCGTAATATAGGCCACCCTCTAACTCGGTGCGGAGATAGTTCACCTCACCGCCAAGTCCGGCGATGTCTTGGCTGAACTGCATATCGAAGCCGCGGGTCGCGCGAATAGGCTGGTTTCGTCTATCCCAATTGACGGTGAAACCGACGACGGAGGTCAAGAACGAGCCTTCCTGATCGCACAGGAACGACTGCGCACTGCTCGCCGGATCGCACTGGCCCGCTGCAATCTCGGTCTCATCGTGAATGAGCGAGTATGTCAGCCCCATGCTTGTCCGTTCAGACACCGGGAACCCAGCACGCAGACCGATGCCGGTCGATTGGTTTTCGAATGAGGACTGATCGAGGAAGTCCGTGCGCAGCGAGTAAATATCGAAGCCCGCCGACAGCTCACGCCCTAAGAAACGTGGCTCTGTGAAGCGCAGGTCAACCTGCTGACGCTGGCTGCTCGATGATGCACGCAAGCGCAAAAACTGACCGCGACCGCGTAGATTTCGCTCGGTGACCGAGACGTCGAACAAGAACGCCTCTTGCGACGAATAACCGGCGGCAAACGCAAGTTCACCGGTCGATTGCTCCTCGACAGTGACGGTCACAACAGAGCGGTCCGGCTGCGAGCCATCGCTGTCTTCCACGGTGACTTCACTGAAAAGGCCCAGCGACTGAATCCGCTGGCGCGAACGATCGAGAAGAATGCGGTTAAACGCATCGCCCTCGTTCACTCGCATTTCGCGTCGGATGACGGGATCTATCGTGCGTGTGTTACCGACGACATCGATCCGCTCGATAAACACCCGCGGGCCTTCGTTCACCTCGAAGGTGATGTTAACGACGCGGTTCTCGCGGTCACGCTCCACAAGCGGTGTAATATCGACATTCGCGTAGCCGACCGTTCCGGCGACGTAAGTCATCGAATCAATCGCGTCTTCGATCAGATCGCCGCGAAACACTTCGCCGGCCCGGATCGGAATGGAGGCGCGCAGCAAATCGGCCGGCAAGCGATTAAGTTCGGTCTGCACCCGAACTTCCCCGAACTCGTAACGGATACCTTCATCAAGAGTGAAAGTGATGAAGAAGTTGCGCTGATCCGGCGTCAGTTCAGCGACGGCCGATACGACGCGGAAGTCCGCATAACCGCGATTGTTATAGTATTGGCGAAGCTGCTCACGATCGTACTCAAGGCGGTCCGGATCGTAATTGTCATTCGACTGAAAGAGGTTCCACCAACTCGACCGCGTCGTGACAATCGCGTCGCGCAAGCGGCGATCGGAATATACTTCATTGCCGATGAAGTTGATGTCGCGAACGCCCGTAACCGGTCCCTCGTCAACCTCGAAAATCAAATCAACACGATTTTGGTCAAGTTCACGAACCTGCGGCGTCACCTGAGCTGCAAAGCGCCCCGATCTACGAAACACTTCGACAATGCGCTGAACGTCGGCCTGCGCGCGCGCCGCCGTGAACACCGAGCGTGGCCGCGCCTGGACCTCGTCCTCGAGGTCGTCCTCGTCGAGCGTCCGCAGCCCCTCGAAGATAACGCGGTTGATCACCGGGTTCTCAATAACCGCAACCACAAGATCTGCGCCGCGCTGCTCAATCTGAACGTCAGCAAAAAGACCCGTCGCGAACAATGTCTTCAGTGACAGGTCGATCCGCTCCGGATCGAACGTGTCGCCCGGGCGGACAAGAAGATACGAGGTAATAGTAGCCGCTTCGATGCGCTGAGTGCCTTCGACCACGACGCGGCGGATGGCGGCGCCGGTTTGCTGGGCCGCTGGCGCCTCCGCAGCTGCCGGGGGCCGCTGCCCTTCTTGTGCATAGGCATCAGACGACGTGGCGATCAACGCCCCGACACTCGCCCCCACCGTAGCGACGCCATAAGCCGCGCCGAGCACGACATCCCGCAGATCCAGCTTCATCAAGCCCTCGACGTCCCGGCGCTCCCCAGCGCCGTGTTTGTAAGACCCCATCCTGTCTCGAAAGACAAGGACGAGGCGCTGTTACTGAGCACCTGGGAAGAGCCTCGTAATGTCGTTCCAGGTCGCGAATAGAAACAAACTCGCCATCGCGGCGAATCCGGCTCGGTAGGCCCATTCCTGGGCCGAAGCAGGTAATGGCCGTCCCCCGCGCACGGCCTCGATGCCGTAGAACAGCAAGTGACCGCCATCCAAAATCGGAATTGGCAGCAGATTGACGATTCCTACCGCGACCGACAGCACAGCAGCGAGGCTCAAGAGAGCCAGAGCCAACATGCCGACTTTTCCGAGCAGTGAGGAATCCGGCGTATCTAGCGCCGAAGACGCAACCTGGCCTGACACATTCACGATGCCAATCGGCCCGGCGATCTGATCGCCGGATTCACGACCAGCGAAAATCGCGCCGATATAGAGCCCAGTCTGTTCGACGATGCCCCACGTATTGCGGGCGCCGACACCAATGGCTTCTATCAGACCATAGCGCTCAGTCTGCCGTTCGGAAGCCAATACCACTGGCCCTTGCACGCCAAGCAAACCCTGCCCGGCGCGTGGGCCGTCTGATGTGTTTCCCGGCGCGCGCCGCGGCGTCACCGTAACAGCGAAAATCTGCCCATTGCGCTCCACTTCCATGGCAAGCGGCTGCTCTGGCGAAGTGGAAACAATGCGCTGCAGATCAGTAAAATTGGCGATCTGAGCCCCATCGATGCTGCGCACCACATCGTTGGGCTGCAACCCCGCCTCTGCGGCCGCGCCGCCAGCCGCCACCATGCCGATGCGTGCAGGAATAGTGCTGACATCGGTGACGTCCTTGCCCCAAATCATAGCAAGCACGGCGAAAGCGAAGATTGAAAATACAAAATTGGTCAGCGGCCCGGCGGCGACGACCATCGAGCGGGTGGATAGAGGCTGTGCATGAAACAGGCCGCGCTTGCGCGCCTCAGCCAGCACCGCGGGATCATCGATCTTCTCGCGCGGGCCGGTGGACATGGCGTCGGCGTCGTCGGCAAATTTGACGTAGCCACCGAGCGGCAGCGCGCCGATCTTCCACTGCACGCCCTGCTTATCGCGCCAGCCAACCAGCGTCTTGCCGAAGCCGATAGAGAAGGTGTCGATGGCGACGCCGCGCCAACGAGCGACCTGGAAGTGCCCAAACTCGTGCACGAACACGACGACGCTCAGCACCACGACGAATGCGCCGAGGTAAATCACTAAATCCTGTATGCCCTGAAGCACATCCGGCATTCGACCGCTTCCTTCCCGCGCCGTTTTTGGTTTTGGAGCGCCCGTCAGCCTTTAGGCTGCCGCCAGACTTCCCGCAATCCGTCGCGCAGTATCGCGCGCGGTCTGATCCACCGCCGCCACCTCATCGAAGGAAGTGGGCGATTTTGCGATTGAAGCTGCCCCATTGCCCTCCAACGCCGCCAATGACTCTTCGACTATATGGCAAATGTCGAGGAAGCGGATTCGCCCGTCCAGGAACGCTTCGACAGCGATTTCATTGGCCGCCGACAAGGCCGTCGTAGCCCCAGCACCACGCCTCAACGCATCCCTACAGACCTCAAGGGCGGGAAATTTTGCGGTATCCGGCGCCTCAAAAGTGAGCGAGCCGACGCTGCCTAGATCGAGCCGAGGCGTTGAGATTGGCGCCCGATCCGGCCAGCTGAGGGCGTAGACGATGGGAATGCGCATGTCCGGCGCGCCCAGTTGGGCCAGCACCGAGCCGTCCACGTAATGCACAAAACTGTGCACTACGCTTTCCGGATGGACGATTACGTCGATCGATTCAGATGGGAAACCAAAGAGATAAGACGCTTCGATGAGCTCAAGCCCCTTGTTCATGAGCGTGGCGCTATCGACGGAAATCTTGCGTCCCATGCTCCAGCGCGGGTGCGCGCAAGCCTGGTCAGGCGTCGCCGCCGCCATGGCCTCAAGACTCGCCGACCGAAATGGGCCGCCAGACGCCGTCAGGGTCAGCTTCTCCACCCGCTCAGGGTGGGTGAGCACTTGGAAGATGGCGTTGTGCTCCGAATCGACCGGCAAGAGGCGCGCCCCATGTTTGGCGGCCGCCTCTATGAACAGCGGCCCCGCGCAGACTAGGCATTCCTTGTTGGCGAGGGCGACCGCCGCCCCACGCCGAACCGCCGCCATGGTTGGGTGCAACCCCGCCGCACCGACAATAGCCGACATGACCCAATCAGAAGGCCGCGCGCCGGCTTCCTCCAGCGCAGCGGGACCCGCACCCACTTCGAGGTTGAGCCCAGCGAGAGCCTCCCGCGCGTGCGTCAGCAGAGCGGGATCGGCGACGGCGGCGAAGCGGGGTTTCAGCCGACGGCAGGCATCGACCAGGGCGGACAAATTACTTCCTGCAGTCACCGCCTCAACCGCGATCTCGCCACCCTGCCCGCGCAGTTCCTCGATCACCTGCACGGTCGACTGTCCAACGGATCCGGTCACGCCAAGAATAGAGACTGTGCGCATGGCTACAGCCCCGCGCCAAATAGAAGCGAAGTCGCGCGCGGGCCAAAGGCGAGCGCCGCGCCCACCAGCAATGTCGCCGCCATCAAGCTGTCGATGCGGTCGAGAACGCCGCCGTGCCCAGGTATCAACCGGCTGGCATCCTTCACGCCGAAGCGGCGCTTCAGAAAAGACTCGAACAAATCGCCCATAAGACCCGTGAACGCGATCAAAGCGCCGATGATCAACCATGCCACGCGAAAATCAGCGCCGGCGTGGAACAGATAGCCGCAGCCCAGCCCCGCAAGCGCGCCGGCGAGCACACCAGAAATGATGCCAGACCAGGTTTTGTTTGGTGACAATCCGCGCGCGATTTTCGGACCGCCGATCAACTTGCCGCCAAAATACGCGAATATGTCCGACGCCCAGATGATCGCGAACAGGGCGAGGATCGTCTCCAGCCCCTCCGGGCCACGATCACGCAGCCAAACGAACAAGGCGGCTGGCAAACCGATATAAATGGCGCCGCCGGCAGTCTCCATAACACCAACGAACGTACGGCGGCGCAGTGCGGAAATGCACGAGCACAACACCAACCACCCAAAAGCGTAGGTGAGGTGCTGCCAACTTGAGAACATGACAGCGCCGAGCGAGCCCGCGAGCGAAAATACAAACGCTGGCATGATGGCGTTCGGCTCGCTCATGCGCGCCCACTCGTAGCTCATCGCAACAACAGCCGCGCCACAAGCCGCCGCCAACCAGGGCCCGCCAAACCAAGCCGCAACAACGCCAGCAGAGGCGAGGACGAGGCTGGACGCGACCCGCGCGCCGAGATCGGACCAATCACCGCGACCCGGCGCCGAAACGGGCTCAGGGCTGCTCAGGTTCAGCCCCACCAAAGCGGCGTTCGCGGCGGTGATAGAGATCGATCGCTGACTCTAGCGCGGCCCGGTCAAAGTCCGGCCACAGCACATCAACAAAGACCAGTTCAGCATAGGCCGCCTGCCAGAGCATGAAATTGGAGAGCCGCATTTCGCCCGATGTGCGGATCAGTAAGTCCGGCGGCGGCAAGTTCGCGGTGTCGAGATAGCTTTCAAAGCACTCAATGGTGACATCCCCAGGGGCAATCTTTCCGGCTGCAACGTCTTCAGCAACGCGCCGCGCCGCGCGGGCAATCTCATCCTGGCCGCCATAATTGAAGGCGATGATCAAGTGCTGAGCATCGTTGTGGAGCGTGCGCGCCTCGGCGTCATCGATGATTCGCATCAAGTCCGGTTGCAAACCCTCGCGCGAGCCGATCACATGAACCCGCACGCCTTCTTTCACTAATCGATCAAGATCGCGCGCCACGTAGAGCCGCAGCAGATCAAAAAGAGCATTCACCTCTTCGACGGGCCGGCGCCAATTTTCTGTCGAAAAGCCAAACACCGTGAGATAGCGGACGCCGAGTTCGCCAGCCGCTTCAACCGTGCGGCGGAGGGCTTCAACGCCCTCGCCGTGGCCGAACGTGCGCGGGCGCGAGCGCTGTTTGGCCCAGCGGCCGTTACCGTCCATGATAATGGCGATGTGGCGCGGCGCTTGCGCCAATGCTGAGGTGGAGGCGGTTTGCGCCATGAGAGATCGCGGGTCTTAGACCTGCATGATCTCCTCTTCCTTGTGCCGCAGAAGATCATCCACTTTCTTGATGTGGTCGTCCGTGGCCTTCTGCACCTCGGCGCCGAAGCGCTTGTGCTCGTCCTCGCTGATGGCGTGGTCTTTCTCGAGCTTCTTTAGGTGATCCATCGCATCGCGGCGGATATTGCGGACGGCAATGCGTTGTTGCTCGGCATACTTGCCCGCGATCTTCGCAAGCTCCGCACGGCGTTCACCTGTCAACGGCGGGATCGGAATGCGAAGCGACTGACCATCCACAATGGGGTTGAGACCCAGATTGGCGCTGCGAATGGCCTTGTCGACGGCGGAGACCACCGATTTGTCCCAGACATTGACGGTGATCATGCGCGGCTCCGGCACGCTCACACTGGCGACAGATGTTAGCGGCGATTCGGCTCCGTAAGCTTCGACCTTGATCGGGTCGAGTAGCGAGGGAGAGGCGCGTCCGGTGCGGAGCCCACCGAATTCATGGCTTAAAGCTGTTAGGGCGCCGTCCATGCGCTTCTTGTAATCGTCAATTTTGAAAGGCGCTGGTGCGGCCATGATCGTTCGTCCTATCCGGTTATGGTGGTGCACACACCGCGGCCGGCGAGCACATCGGCGAGGCCGCCGCGCGTGTGAATTGAAAACACAACAATTGGAATGCTGTTGTCGCGCATCAAGGAAATCGCCGACGCATCCATGACCTTAAGATCGCGCGCCAACACTTCGTGGTAGCTCAGCGTGTCGTAGCGTGTGGCGTTGGAATCTTTTTTCGGATCGGCGGTGTAGACGCCGTCAACCTGGGTTCCCTTCAACAGCGCGTCACAGCCCATCTCAGCCGCGCGTAACGCTGCGGCGGTGTCAGTGGTGAAGAACGGATTGCCCGTCCCAGCGGCGAAGATAACGATCCGGCCCTTCTCCATGTGCCGAAGCGCACGCCGGCGGATGTAAGGCTCGGCCACCGTCGTCATCGGAATCGCCGAGAGTACGCGCGCTTCGCCGCCGAGCGCCTCAATGGCGTTCTGCATCGCGAGCGCGTTCATCACTGTGGCGAGCATACCCATATAATCTGCGCTGGCCCGCTCCATGCCCTTCGCCGCGGCCTGCATGCCGCGAAAGATGTTGCCGCCGCCGATAACGAGGCAAATTTCGGCGCCGTTATTGGCAGCGTCCAGGACCTCTTGAGCTATGCGGCCACAGACTTCGGTATCGATGCCATATTGGCCATCGCCCATAAGCGCCTCGCCGGAAATCTTCAGCAAGACGCGCCGGTAGGCGCGAGGGGCGTTCTCTGGTCGCTCGGCAAGGCTCATGGCGACTCTATAGACCAGCGGCGCCCGCCAAGTCAGCCAATCGGCGCCTTAAAATGCAAAAGGGCGCGGGCTTTTGGCCCGCGCCCTAAATGTTCCAGCTTGGCCTGGATCAGGCTGGCTTCTGCATCGCCGCCACTTCGGCGGCGAAATCATCGACCCTCTTCTCCACACCTTCACCGACGGCGAAGCGAATAAAGGCCTTCAGCACGATCGGCGCGCCAGCAGCCTTGGCGGCCTCTGCGATCGCGGCTTCCACCGTTTGGTCAGGGTTCATCACGAACGCCTGCTTCAACAGCACGGATTCCTCGAAGAACTTCCGCATCCGGCCCTCGAGCATCTTGTCGAGCACCTGCTGCGGCTTACCAGCGGCCTTCGGGTCTTCCTTGATCTGCTCGCCGATCACCGCCTTCTCGCGCTCAACGCGCTCAGCCGGGATCTCGCCTTCGCTCAGCGCCAGCGGATTGGTCGATGCAATATGCATGGCGACTTTCTTGCCGATGCTCTCCAGCGCCGCCTTGTCGCCGGTGGATTCCAGCGCAACCAGAACCGCGATGCGGCCCAAATTGTCCGCGCCATCCACCTTGCCGTGAACGTACGCGGCCACGACGCCGTTCTGGACAGCCAGCTTGGCCGAGCGGCGCAGGGTGATGTTCTCGCCGATCGTTGCAATCAGCTGAGTCACCGCGTCGGAGACCTTACCGCCACCGTGGGACGCATCGAGCAGCCCTTGGTGATCCGGCGTGGTCAGGGCGAGCTTCGAGAAGGCGTCAGCGGCCTTTTGGAAGTCC
>SXGT01679683.1_pt1 | contig 13822 bp, 10 predicted proteins | sample 3176221 | NCBI WGS metagenome assembly SXGT01 (sample SAMN11356862, study PRJNA531348) | freshwater metagenome | isolation source: freshwater sample F1-120 | place: China: Fuxian Lake, Yuxi | collected 2017-12-25 | reverse complement strand
TCACGTGCAACATCACCTCGGCCGGCGCGGGCCCGTTGGCCGGCCGGACAGTGGGCATCAAGGACCACATCGCGGTGGCCGGCGTGCCGCTGATGAACGGCTCGGCGGTGGTCGAAGGCTATGTCCCGAATCAGGACGCCACCGTGGTCACCCGGCTGCTGGCCGCCGGCGCCACCATCACCGGCAAGGCCGTCTGCGAGGACCTCTGCTTCTCCGGAGCGTCGCACACCGCCGCGACCGGCCCGGTGCGCAACCCCTGGGACCACACCCGCACCTCCGGCGGATCCTCCAGCGGCAGTGCCGCCCTGGTCGCCTCCGGGGCCGTCGATCTGGCTATCGGCGGTGATCAGGGTGGCTCGGTGCGACTTCCGGCCGCATTCACCGGGATCGTCGGACACAAGCCGACCCACGGGCTGGTGCCCTACACCGGCGCGTTTCCCATCGAGCAGTCCCTTGACCACCTCGGTCCGATGACACGCACCGTCGCCGATGCGGCACTTGTTCTCGACGTGATCGCCGGATCCGACGGCCTGGATCCTCGACAGCGTGTCGACGGCGCAGAAGCCAGGTTCACCGACGAGCTGACCCGGCCCACAGCCGGGCTGCGAGTCGGTGTGCTCGCCGAGGGCTTCGGGCATCCGGAGTCGGCGCCCGGTGTCGACGCCGCCGTCCGCGAGGCCATCGACATCCTGCGCGCCGAAGGTCTTTTGTGCGAGGAGGTCTCGGTACCCTGGCACCGCCACGGCAAACAGATCTGGGACGTCATCGCCGTCGAGGGCGGTACCGCGCAGATGGTTGACGGCAACGCCTACGGCAGGAACTGGCAGGGCTGGTACGACCCCGCGCTCATCGAGCACTACGGCAGCCGACGCCGCGTTGACGGCTCCTCTTTCCCGGACACCGTGAAACTGGTGCTGCTGGCTGGCCGACACACCCTCGATCGGCACCACGGCGTGCACTATGCGATGGCACGCAACCTCGTTCCGTGCCTGCGAGCCGCCTACGACGAGGCCCTCTCGCGCTTCGATGTCCTCGTCATGCCCACCGCACCGATCCTGGCCAGCCCGATACCGGGCACCGACGCGCCGCTGGCGGAATACCTGGCGCGGGCACTGGAGATGATGGCCAACACGGCCGCGTTCGACGTGACGGGCCATCCTGCGTGCAGCGTCCCTGCCGGGTTGGTCGACGGATTGCCGGTCGGGATGATGATCGTGGGCCGCCACCGCGACGATGCCACGGTCCTGCGGGTTGCGCACACCTTCGAGCAGGCCCGCGGGGGCTTTCCGACCGCAGCGGATGGGGCATCATGAGCCACGTGCACGAGATCGAACTGGACCTCACCAAGTCACTGGTGGACGACCCGCGAGCAGGCCACAACCGCTGGCATCCAGACATCCCGGCGGTATTGCGGTGCGCGCCGGGCGACACCGTGGCGTTGCGTGCTCGCGACGGATACGACGGCCAGATCAACCGGGATTCCACGGCCGCGGATGTACTGGCCATGGATGCCGCCCGGATCCACCCGCTGACCGGACCCGTCTACGTCGAGGGCGCCGAACCGGGCGACCTTCTGGTGGTCGACGTTTTATCGGTGGAGACCGGCGACTTCGGCGCCACCCTGAACATTCCCGGATTCGGTTTCCTGCGTGACGAATTCACCGAACCGCACGTCGTGCGCTGGGAGATCGCCGACGGGTTTGCCACCTCAGCGGACCTTCCGGGCGTTCGGTTGCCGGGGGCCCCATTCATGGGGGTGATGGGGGTAGCGCCGTCGCGGGAGTTGTTCGAGCGCAGCAGGTCCGCCGAAGAACGGGTTGCCCGGGAGGGCGGACTGGTCGAACTGCCGAATCCGACGTCATCGGTGCCACCGGACCTCCCGGGGGACCCGGGGCGGCGCACGATCTCCCCCACCGAAGCCGGCGGCAACATCGACATCAAACACCTCACTGCAGGTAGCCGGGTGTACCTGCCCGTCTGGGTTGCGGGCGCGTTGTTCTCCGTCGGTGACGGGCACTTCGCGCAGGGTGACGGCGAATCCTGCGGTGCCGCGGTGGAAACCACCACAAGGGTGGTGCTGCGATTCGACCTGCGTAAGCGGGCAGCGACGTCGGGGGGCGTGCGGTATCTGCGCTTCGAGCGCCTTACCGCCGGACCGCCGGAGGTGGCCGCGCGGCCGCACTTCGCGGTGACCGGTGTGCCGGTAGACGACGACGGCCGGATCCACCCGGAGAATCTCAACCTGGCGACACGAAACGCACTGCGCCTGATGGTCGATCATCTGGCCGATGAACGCGGTTTCACCCGTGCGCAGGCTTACGCGCTGTGCAGCGTGGCCGTCGACCTGCGTATCAGCCAGATCGTCGACGTGCCGAACGTATTGGTGTCAGCCATGGTGCCCACCGACATCTTCGGATGAGCCTCCGGTACGGTCGACGCGACCGTTGGCTGCAACAGCCTCAGCAGTGACGCCGCATTGTTGTCCGGGGCATGCTCGCGCTGTTGGCGACCATCTGCTGGCGCAAGTCTTCACCCAGGTTCTGCGTTGCCGTCAGTACCCAAGAACTGCAGCGCCATGCGCGGTGTCGATGTATTCCCTTGCTCGGTAGACCTTTTCGTCTTTGATTTCGAAGAGAAAGTGGTACACCTGGCTCATGACATTGCCGTTCATCAAGGTCGCTGACGATTCAGCCTCTACGGCTACCCGGTCGCCTTCGGCGGTCACACCAGTGACAGCGATTTGGAGTCCGTTGGGTACAGCTTGGCTAAAGCGTTGCATATGTTCGAGAAATTGGTCCTTGGTCATGTCGCCTGTCACGGGAAACGATGCCGGGTTCGCCATCACGCTCCATAGGGCCTCTTCGTGGAGCAACCCCGAAAGGGCGTCGTTCCGATCCGAGCCAAGGCATTCCACTAGTGCACGCGCGATTCTCTTTTTGGATTCGACACTCATACCTGATGAAGCACCCTTCGTCGATCGTCGAAAACCCACACGTTGAGTCGATTTCGACGTCCACGGCTCAGACTACCGGTTACCGCTCGACAAGTGGAGGCCATCTCCACATTCATGGTGCGAATGTTCCCGCGCACCCAGGCTTTGGTACTTGACCCCAGGAAAGTGCCCAAAGGAGTGGCCGCCGAACGTAATCACCGCGACGGGCTTGCAGTGAACTCCGCGGTCATCCGGCGGTGGACGACTCTGCGGACCCGTTCGACGACAACCGAACACAGCATTTCGGTCGGACGACTGGACGGTACGAACCTCTGTTGCTTCAGTCGTGCAGAGCGCTGCTGCCCGGTGATGTAGGGACGCATGGCTCATGGCCGGGCGGGACCGTGGGGTCGGGAAAGTCGCCACAAACAGGTGACACATCGGAGGCGGTGAACACTGCAGCACGCGTGACCATATCCTTAACTAAGTTAAACGACGCCTGAACCGAGGGTGCCTTAACAGCGTTAAGGCACCCTCTGACGAAGGGCATCACCCCGAAAGGATTGCGACAACGGCGATTGCACTTATGGCCGATTCACCGGAGCCGCACATCAGCCACACTGTCGACGTGTCCTACGGGCGGCGGCCGTGGTGCCCACCGCCATCTTCGAGTGAACCCCGGGCCCGGGGCCGCCGATGTGACAATCCACGTCACTGCTGACGTTGCGCTCGGATACCGGCGAGTACAACGTCGACGATTCCCTCCGCGTCCGCCTGGGTGAACGTGCGCATTCCCCGGTTGACAATGAGATGCACTGGGCCGGAGATCATCTCGCCCAGGAATGCGCTATCGACCGGAGGAAGTTCGCCTCGGTCAACCGCGGTGTCCACTCGCTGTCGCATCGCGGCCACTCGGGCGTCGAGCACCCGGGTCAGCGCGCGCAGAGTGGCTTCGTGACCAGTGGGTTGGATGGCTCTTTCGAGGGTGCGCCCAAATGGCGTTTCGAGGCCGGCCGCCAGGGCCACCAGAAAATCCACCAAGTCTCGGCGTATGTCGCCGGTGTCCGCAATCGAGGCGAGGCCTTCGGCATAACGCAACAACGCCTCGGCGACCAACTCTTCGCGATCAGGCCAGTTGCGGTAGACGCTGGCCTTGTGTACACCGGCTGCCGCGGCAACATCCTCATACCGGAACGCGGCGATGCCATCACGTGCCACGAGTTCGGCGGTGGCGGCGAGGATTTGCGCCTTGACACGTGCATTGCGTCCGCCGGGACGCCGTGCCGGCGGACGATCGGTCGTCCCCTTCGCCATCGCCACCCTTCCCTTCTGCCTCGGCGACGATTGTTGTCACGCGGAGCGTTGCGGTGCAACCCGGATACCTATACCCTCACTAACGCGACTATATGTCGCGTTAAGCATCGTGGCTGCGGCCACGGCCCCTATCCGGCACCACTATCCCCACGCGATCATGGAGCGCTGATGAAGATTCTCGTCTCGGGCGGCGGCATAGCCGGATTGACGTGCGCGCTGGAATTCGGGAGCCGCGGTCACGATGTCACGGTGATCGAACGCGCTCCCCACCTCCGGCTCACAGGCACCCCGATCGACATCCGCGGCGACGCCATCGAAGCCGTGGACAAAATGGGACTGCTCAGTCGAATTCAGGCACGCCGCGTCCGGATGTCCGAGCACACAGAGTTTGTCGACATATCCGGCAAGCCGATCGCCCCGATGCCCATCGCCGAGATCGGCGATTCCGACGCCGACATCGAGATCCTGCGCGAGGATCTCGTCGGCATCCTGGCCGACGCTGTGCCGGACACGGCGACCATCCGCTTCGATGACTCGATCCAGACCTTGGCCGACACCGACGGCCATGTCGACGCACAATTCGCGTCGGGCCGGTCCGCGCAGTATGACCTCGTGGTCGGCGCCGACGGCCAGTACTCCGCGGTACGCCGACTGGTGTTCGGACCCGACGAGCGCTACCTGAGACACCTCGGCGTGTACTTCGCCCTCGCCGATCTTCCCGGTGAGCCTCACACCGAGGGCGCCAACTCGATATACAACGTTCCCGGCCGAATGGCAGGTGTGTTCCGATACGGGGGCAAGGCGGTCGCGGTATTCGAGTTCCACTCGGAATCAGTGGATTACGATCTCGACGATTTGGACAGTAAGAGGCAAGTCCTCTTCGACGCTTTTGCCGACTACCCGTCGTGGCGCATCCCGGAGCTGCTGGAAGCAGCACGCGTCGATCCTGCCTTCTACTTCGCAGCCGCAAGTCAAGTTCACCTGAACTCCTGGCACCGTGGTCGCGTCGTGCTCGTCGGGGACGCCGGCTACTGCGCGGCGTTCCTGTCCGGCCGGGGCACCTCGCTGGCCCTCACCGGTGCCCTGTTCCTCGCCGAGGAACTCGATCGGGATCGCCACCACACGAAGGCATTTGCCCGCTACGAAGCCCGCCAACGACCGTATGTCACCTTCGCCCAGAACCGCGTGGTCAGTGGCCGCGACCGCATCCTGCCCGCAACCTGGGCAGACATCGCCGCCCGCAACGATGCTCTAACGGCATCCCGCACCCGAATGCCTTGACAGAAAGTGCACAGTGAGACAGCTACAAGATGATTCAGCCGTAGGCGACCAAGCGCGCAGCTGGAGTATGAGGCTCGTCCTCTGGGCAGCGGTTCTGACACTCGCCAACGTTCTCGCGGATCTGGTCATCGGGTCGCCGATGATGGTCTTACCGCAGTTGATGGAGCATTTCGACACCGATCAGGCAGCCTGGCTCAACGCCGGCGCGATGCTGGCCGGGGCTATTTGGTCACCGTTGCTGGCCAAGAGTTCCGATATCTTCGGTAAGCGGCGGCTACTTCTCATCACCCTTCTGCTTGCTTGCGCAGGGGCCTTGATCTGCCTGCTGGCCCCCAACCTGTGGACATTTCTGGTGGGGCGCTTTTTCCAAGGAGCCGCATTCGCGGCGATCTTCCTCACGGTGGCGCTCACACAGCAGATCTGCAGGCCGACAGTGGCAATGACGCTGGTTGGCATTCTGACGTCGGGTTCGTCGATTGTCGGGGTCATTGAGCCGTTTCTGATGCAGCCGGTGATTGATTCGTTCGGATTTCGGGGCGTGTTCGTCGCCGCGGCCTTCCTCGCGGCGGCCGCCGCCGTCTGTGTGCGCTTGTTCATCCCTGAGTCGCCGATCCGCACCAGCGGCCGGATCGACGTGGTGGGGGCGCTTCTTCTCGGCGGTGGCCTCGGCGCGACCCTCGCCTACATCAGCCTCGGCAGCCAGGCCGGCTGGTTGTCCGCAGGCATGGTGGCGCTTCTGGCGGCCGGTGTCACCGCATTGGCGGGCTGGACGCTTCTCGCGCTGCGAATCGCTGAACCCATCATCGATATCCGTGCGTTGACACGCCCTGTTCTGCTCACGCTGCTGGCGCTGGTGTTGGCTGCGGGCTCTTTTCGCAGCATGCTGCAATTGACCAGTATCACCGCGCAGGTCTCTCCTGCACTCGGTCTCGGTTATGGGCTGGGCGGCGGTAATGCGATCGCCGTACTGCTCGGTACGGCCAATCTCGGCATCGTTGTCGGCGGCGTCGGCGCCGGATGGATTGCCGGCCGAGTCGGCCCGGCACTGCCCCTTTTGGGCGGTATATCCATCGGCACGGCGGCGACCTTCGGCATGCTGGCAGGGGTATCGCTGCTGCCGCTGGCGATTGCGTGCGGCGCCATGCTCGGTGTTGCCGCCGGTGCGATCGGCGCTTCTGGCTACAACTTGGCCACCAGCCTCGAAGTGCCCGAACGGCAAGGCACGACCGCCGGCCTGGTGTCGGTTGTGCTCGCCCTCGGCTCGGTCGTCGTCAATATCGCCGGCGGGGAAGTACTCAAAGGGACCCAACTGCCGGACCTCGCGGGTGGCGCCGCGGTCAGTACCGCATCCGGCATCTACCTGTACATCACGCTGGCGGGGATACTCTTTGCATTGGCCGCTGTCCCGGTGCTCACGTTGTTACGCAGCACCTTTCGGCAACGCGCAGTGCGCGAAAGGCCGTAAAGACCCACAACTGATGCCGGCGGATCAACGTCCCGTTGCTGCACCACTCACTCGGGCCGCGATGCCGTCGAGGACGATGCCGAGTTGTCGTTCGAAACGCCTATCACCGTCGTCGCGTGCGTGACCAGCCTCTCTGACCAGTACAGACTCCCCACCCAGCCAAGCGTCACGCTCGGCAAGTGAATACCTCGTCGGGTCCGCCTCGGCGGACTGCCGTCGCTCTTGTTCTTCGATGACGAAGCCGACGACGAATGCGGTGGCCATATCGACTGCATCATCTGCGTCCACGAGCGTCATCCCGGCCGCCGTCCACCGGGCAAACCAGACTTCTTTCGTGCGAAGAACATTCGGATCGGAGAGCCGCGTGCCACTGAAGATCCGGGCGCCATCTCGGTGTTTCAGATACTCCGAGCGCAAGGTGCGCGCGTAGTCGCAGAGATCGTCGCGCCAGTTGTCGCCGGGACCAATCGTGGACAGCGCGAACCCGACTCGGCGCATGACCTCGGTGGCCATCTCGTCGAGTAACTCTTGCTTGTTGCGCACGTGCCAGTACAGGGCAGGTGCACGAACATCGAGCGCGGTGGCCAGCGCGCGCACGGTCAGCGCATCCATGCCGTGTTCATTGAGCAGCTTGAGAGCTGTCGCCACGATGCGTTCCCGGGTGATGCCCTTCGCCATGGTTGACACTTTAACAAAGTTAAGCCATCCTGCCCAGGTAACATTAACTAAGTTAAATTACGACGTCACGGGTGCTGCCGCTGCCGGGCGCCGGCTTGGTGGCCGGTATGTCCATTGGCGTGACAGGGGAGAAACGATGCATCGGACACACAGCAGAAGAGCATTGGTCGTCGGGCTCGGAATCGCCGGTATGTCTACGGCAATCGGGCTGCACCGGGCCGGGTGGACACCGATCATCATCGAACGCAGTCCCGACCGCCGAACCGGCGGCTACTTCATCGCCCTGTTCCCCGAAGGCCGGCAAGCGGCTGGCGACTTGGATCGCCGAACATCTCCACACCCGGAATCCCGTTGGAGACGCGGCCACGTGGGCAGTGAACCGCCGCGGAGAACGCCACCGAAGTTTGGGATTCCTGGACCAGCCGGGAGGCCCCGCAGCAGTCCTCCGCGGAGACATCGAAGCGGCACTCTGGCAGAGCCTCAGCGACGCGCACATCGAGGTGCGGTTTGCCACCACGCCTACCGCAGTCACCAACCGCGCCGACGATGTGCACGTCCAACTCGCCAACTCCGAGACGGCCTTTCAGTACGACGAGGATTTCGACTTGGTCGTCGGCGCGGACGGAATGCGATCAACCGTGCGCCGCATCGTGTTTGGCCCGCACGAGGAGTATCTGACCAATTGGGAGGCCATGATCTGTGCCTTCCAGCTCCCAGCGCAGGTACCGTCCTTCGGACCAGCGGACAGCGTCGTGGTCGCACACGCCAAGCGCGCGATTTGGGTGTTCGGGTTTGCCGATCGGGCTCCCACCGTATTGTTGACCTACCGCACCAAAGATATCCGGGAGCAATTCATCGGATCGCCTATCGACCGTCTGCGAGCCGCGTTCGCCGGCATGGACGACGCCGCCCTGGGGCATGCCCTGGACGCCCTGCAGCAAGCCCCCGACTACGTGTTCGACTCGGTGCACCAGGTCAAGATGCCCAGGTGGAGCGAGGGGCGGGTCGTGCTGGTCGGTGACGCTGCGTGGTGTTTGAACCTCTACTCCGGAATGGGCGCCAGCATCGGCCTTCGCGCCGGCGCCGAACTGGGCGCTGCGCTGCGCCAGTATCCCGATGATTCTGCCGCCGCCCTGGATGCGTGGGAAGTCGGGCTGCGTCCCGCCATCACCCGGCACCAGCGCACCGCCCGTTTCAAACAGCAGATGTTCGTGCCCTCCAGCCGCGCGGTCGAGGTGCTACGTCCGAACGTGTTGCGTGTGCTGCGCAAGCTCCGTCAACGCCAACGCCACCGGCCCAAAAACCTGACCGCACCTCCGGCACTGACCGATTCGACGCCGTGACCGACCTCATTCGCCACATCGGGCGCATCCGTTGACGCCACCGCGGGATACGTGGCATGGTCGATCTGCCCGGCAGCTCATTGTCGATGCGCTGAACGTACCGTCGTCGGCGCTGGCGCTAACGGGGGTCGCCGAGTAAGCCTCAGACGCGCGACCTCTCGGACAACTCGCGGTCGAGCATGGGTGTGCCCAGAGTCCGCAGCAGTGCCAGTGCCCGTTCCGAAGGCGACCCCGCGACGGTGGTGACCACGATCAGGCTCTGACCGGGCGAACGCGCGATGGCCAGCGTCTGCTGGGTGACCGTCAGGGCACCTACAACGGGATGGTGCAGGTCATAGGACGTTGCGTCACAGGGGGTGATCCGGTGATCGCCCCACATGGCCACGAACTCCGGGCTCTTCATCGTCAGCTCACCGATGAGAGCAGCAAGGTCACGGTCGTCCGGATGCCGCCCCACGGCGATCCGCAGATTGCCCACCACTGCTCTGGCCTTGCGTCGCCAGTCCGTGTAGAGCTCGCGCTTGTGCCGGTCCAGGAACACCATCCGGCTCATGTTGGGCCGGTTCACCACATCGTCGACGGCGCTGCGGTCCACATGTCCTGCCAGCAGCGCGTGCCCCAGGTGATTCCACGCCAAGACATCGGTGCGCCTACCCAGCACCAGCGCCGGCGTCCCGTCGAGGGCGCGCAACAGATCCCGCGTTTCGTCACTCACCTTCTCGGGCCGCGAACGCCGCGACCGAGGTGCCCGCCGGGCAGCGTCGGCCAACCGTTCGAGGTGTTCCCGTTCGTGCGTATCCAACCGCAGCGCAGCGGCAATCGCATCCAGGACTTCGGGGGACGCGCCGCGCGAGATCCCCTGCTCAAGGCGCGTGTAGTAGGACACGCTGACTCCCGCCAAGTGCGCCACCTCGTCGCGCCGCAGCCCCTGCACCCGTCGGCGCGCACCGAAGTCCTGCACGCCGATGTCCTCGGGGCGGGTGTGTGCGCGCCGAGCCTGCAGAAACTCTCCGAGTGGCCCAGGTCCGTCCATCTCTTCAGTATCCGTGCGCCGTGGGATCCCAGCCACCCCCTGTCAGGGATAGGACCAACGAGGTGTGGTTGCCCACCGGGTACGTCGGAAGACTCATGTGAGCACCACCGATGACCAAGGGAGTCACATGGAACAGATCGAGTTGGGCGACGTCACCGTCACCCGCGTCAAGGAGTACTACGGCTCCGTGCAGATGGGGCCCGCAGAGTTCTTCCCCGACAGCACCGAGCACGACTGGGAAGCCAACAAGCACTGGCTGGCCCCTGACTTCTGGGATCCGGGCACCGATCAGTGCATCTCGGCGATCCAGACCTGGGTGCTACGCAGCGAGGGACGCACCATCCTGGTCGACACCGGTGTCGGCAACCACAAGGAGCGGCCGTATGTCCCGGTGTGGAACCACCTCGACACCGCGTTCCTCGACAATCTGGCCGCCGCGGGCGTTGCACCCGAGGACGTCGACGTGGTGATCAACACCCACCTGCACATCGACCACGTGGGCTGGAATACCCGTCTGGACGGTGGCTCCTGGATACCCACCTTTCCGAATGCGACCTACCTGATGTCACAACGCGATTTCGACTTCTGGAACCCCGCAAATGCCCACAAACCCGACGCCAGCCGCGGAAGTATGAATGTGTTCGAAGACAGCGTCACCCCGGTCCACCAAGCCGGGTTGACCCAGCTGTGGGACGACAGTTACCAGATCGACAAAAATCTACGGCTGGACCTCGCCCCCGGACACACCCCCGGCTCGTCGGTCCTGGCACTGGAATCCGGCGGAGACCGAGCCGTGTTCGTCGGCGATCTCATCCACACCCCGCTGCAGATCGTCACACCACACACCAACAGCTGCTTCTGCGAGGACCCCACGGAATCACGCAACACCCGGCACAAGCTGCTGGGTCGCGCCAGCGACGACAATGCGCTGCTGTTCCCGGCACACCTGGGCGGATACGGCGCTGTTGAGGTGGTCCGCGACGGGTCCAGCTTCGCCATCAAAGGCTGGGCCGACTTCGCCCGCATCAGCTGATCGAACACTCACCCAGGAGAACCCTTGTCTCAGAGCAACACTGCCATCGTTCAAACCCCATCCGGCGCAGTGGCCGGCATCCGCGACCATCGCGGCGAGCGATACCGCGCAATTCCCTATGCCGCGACACCCACTGGGGCGGCCCGCTTCGCTGCGCCCGCACCGCACCCCGGGTGGGACGGCGTCCGGGATGCGACGGGTCACGGTGCGACGGCGCCACAGCCCGCGCGAGACTTCGGTGCACTCGACATGCGGCCCTACTTCGGACCTGGGTGGGTGCGCGGCCCGCACTACCTGACACTCGACGTGCATACTCCCGCCGCCGACGAGGCAGCGCGGCCGGTGATGGTGTTCGTCCACGGCGGGGGATTCGTCACCGGGTCGTCGCAGGCCGCGCTATACGACGGCCAGACATTCGCCCGAGACGGAGTCGTGCTCGTGACGGTGAACTACCGCTTGGGGGTCTGCGGGTTTCTCGATGTCGACGGGGCACCGCGCAACCGCGGGCTGCTCGACGTGCTGGCCGCCCTGAACTGGGTTCAGGACGCGATCAGCAGTTTCGGGGGCGATCCGACCAACGTGACGGTGTTCGGCCAATCCGCCGGCGCCACGCTGGTGGGGGCCCTGCTCGCCACACCGGAAGCCACTGGCTTGTTCCACCGTGCCATCATGCAAAGTGGCAGCGGCACAGGAAGTTTCACGCCGGAGCAGGCGGAGCGAGTCACCCGCGCTGCGGCCGCCAAACTGGGCGTGGAACCCACCGCGGACGGGTTCGCAGACATTCCCGATGAACAGTTCGTCACCGTGTTGCCCACGCTGGCCGGTCTTGACCTGCGTACCGCCACCGCCACCGACCCACTGGTGGGTCTGAGCCCGTTCAGCCTTGTCCTGGACCAACAACCCGCCGATGCATTGGCGCACGGTCCAGCGGCCGACGTCGCGCTGCTCATCGGCACCAACACCGAAGAGGGCAACCTCTATCTCGTACCTCAGGGCACCTTCGATACGTCACAGCACGACGATGTGTTGGCTGTTGCCGCGCAGACACATTCGGACCCGCACGCTGCGGCGGCAACCGCGGCCGCCGGCCGCCCACATGCCACTCACGGCGAGTTACGCTCGGCCCTGCTCGGCGAGGCGCTCTTCGGCACCGGCTCGGCCCGGATGGCGCAGGCGCACTCGCTGATCTCGGCACGCGGAACGTACGTCTATCGTTTCGGATTCCGCTCGACGGCATTGGGCGGCAAGCTCGGAGCGGCGCACACCGTGGAGCTTCCGTTTGTCTTCGACATCGCCGATTCGCGCTGGCTGCACGGTGATACGGGCCTACTGGGGCCCGATCCGGTTCCCGAGGATCTGGCCCGGCGGATGCACAGCTCGTGGCTGACGTTCGCCCGCAACGGTTCTCCTGGTTGGGACCGCTATCACGGCGAGGACGCCGCAGTACAGTACTTCGAGTAGTGAGGTCCCCGCCCCGTCGACGCGCCCCTCAGGCCGTCGTCGTCGACTGTGGTTCCGGTGCCTTCGCCGCGCCGGCCTCGATGATCTCCCTGCGGTTGGTCTCCGGACCGTAGGCCAGTGCGATCAGCGTCAACGCGGTCAGGATGCCGAGGTAAACCACGATCACCCACCAGTGGCCGAACGCAGCGATCAAGGCGGTGGCGATGAGCGGCAGGAAGCCGCCGGCCAGCACCGAGCCGATCTCACGGGCGAATGCAAAACCGGACAGACGTGTCCGGGTATCGAACAGCTCGGCGAAGTATGCAGCCTGGGGCGCCAACATCGCTGGATAGAGGATACCCAAGCCCACAACGAATCCCAGGATCAGCAGCGGGGCACTCAGGGTCTCGAGCAGCAAGAAGAACGGCACCAACCACAGCACGGAGAGCAGGGCGCCCCCGGCGTACACCGGCCGACGACCGATGCGGTCGCTCAGGTGCGCCCAGATGGGGATGAAGACCACTTGGATCGCGGACGCGATCACCACAGCCAGCAGGGTGGTGCTGCGGTCCACTCCGAGGTTGTTGACGGCGAATCCCACGGCGAACACGGGGAAAAGATAGGCGAAGCCGTTCTCCGCCATACGGGCACCGATGACCACGAGGAAGTTGCGCGGGCTGCGGCGGATCGACTCCAGAACCGGGATTTTGGTCTCTTGCACAATCCCTGCCGCCTCGGCCTGAACCGCATTCTCGTACGCCTCGGTCTCGTCGATGCTGCGACGGATGAAGTAGCCGACAACCAGGAGAACAGCGCCCAGCAGGAACGGCACCCGCCAACCCCAACTTTGGAAGGCGTCCTCGGGCAGCAGAGTAGCGAGCTGGTACACGCCGGTCGAGAGCAGGGTGGCCAGCGCGAAGCCGGTTGGCGCCCAGGCACCGGCGAGGCCGCGGCGTTTCTGATCCCCATGTTCTACGGAAAGCACGACCGCGCCGGCATACTCGCCGCCGGCCCCGAAACCCTGCAACAGCCGAAGCAGGATGAGCACGATCGGCGCCCATACACCGATGGCGCCGTAGTTGGGCAGCACGCCGATCAACGTGGTGGCCACACCCATCAGCACGATGGTGAAGATCAGCATCTTCTTGCGCCCCAGTTTGTCGCCCATGTTACCCAGCACAATGCCGCCGAGCGGACGGGCCAGGAACCCAACGGCGTAGGTGGCAAAGGCGGCGAGTGTGCCGACGGTGGGGTCGGCATTGGGAAAGAACTGGCTGTTGAGCACCAGCGCCGCGGCGGTGCC
>SXGT01711787.1_pt1 | contig 13823 bp, 9 predicted proteins | sample 3176221 | NCBI WGS metagenome assembly SXGT01 (sample SAMN11356862, study PRJNA531348) | freshwater metagenome | isolation source: freshwater sample F1-120 | place: China: Fuxian Lake, Yuxi | collected 2017-12-25 | reverse complement strand
GGAAATAAAAGAAATGTCTGGTAACGCATATCGGTATGTCGGAATTGATCATGAGTGATTTTCACAAAGAAGTAGAGGCGTGCGTTGCCGCCATAGTAACCAATAAACAATTATGTGATGCCGCATCAATACTTATGCAATCAACTTTGACGGCAAAATATTCTTATAATTTTTCCTGGCAAGGTCGGCCAATTATTCAGTATCCTCAAGATATGGTGGCCATGCAGGAGTTGATTTGGTTAGTTAAGCCGGATCTGATTATTGAAACAGGTATTGCTCATGGTGGCTCGCTGATTTTCAGTGCCTCCATGCTGTCGCAACTTGATCTGTGCGACGCCATCGAAGCAGGCGAAATGCTTAATCCGAAAATCTCACGCCGCAAGGTGTTAGGCATCGATATCGACATTCGAGCCCATAATCGCGTCGCAATCGAAGCGCATCCGATGTCTTCTCGTATTCAAATGATTCAGGGGTCTAGTATCGACCCAGATGTGGTTAAACAAGTTCGTGCTATTGCCATCGATTATTCCCGAGTGTTGGTTTGCCTGGACAGCAATCATACCCATGAGCATGTGCTGGCCGAGTTACATGCTTATGCATCACTTACTAGCAAAGACAGCTACTGTGTGGTCTTTGACACTATCATTGAAGACATGCCTGCCGAGATGTTTCCAGATCGTCCTTGGGGGCCGGGAGACAATCCGAAGACTGCTGTTTGGGAATACCTGAAATCACATCCGGAATTTGAGATCGATAAAAGTATCCAGCAAAAGCTGCTGATTACAGTCGCACCGGATGGTTATTTGAAGCGGGTGCGTTGAACCGGTTTATTCGAGTTCCCAGGCCGGTGGAGTAATCTTTTGCAAAACCAGCTCGATTTCATAGCAGCCCACCGGATGCGTGGCTGGCGTCAGCGAATAATCGTAGAACAGATCGTTGTCCAGCAAATGCCTGACCCGGTAATGGTTGGGCGGTAGCGCAGCCTCGAAAGTAGCCAGCAGCGTTGCCGGGCTGAAAAAATGCAGGTGGTTAGGGTGCTTGGAGGGTAGGGCGCGTTTGCGTTCGTACAGGTATTGATGCGGCACCGTTGTCACCAGGTAACCGCCCACTTTCAACACCCGGAACCATTCGCGGATGACCTCCGGCAGGGCGGTCATGTGCTCCAGGCAATGGCTGGAATACACCGCGTCCTGGCTGCCGTCCGCAAACGGTAAATGAATGCCGTCGTAGCCCGGATAGCCCAAGTCGATACCCGTGGCATGCGCCACAATCGGTTCCGCCTCGCCGAAGCCGCCCCGGTAGCCGATGTCCAGCACATGGTTGCCGGACAAATAGCGCTGAAAGAAACCGGAATAGACTTTTGCGGCGTAACTCTTGGAAGCCTCGCGGCCGATCTTGCGCACGCCCACGGCATTCATCCATTGTTCCAGCAGGCCTTGCGAATAGAGTTCGCGCACATAGCCGTCGGCGGGATTCAGCTCGCTACAGCGGCGGTAACAATCGGTGGCGTCCGTGATGCGCCCCAGCGATTGATAGACGTGCGCCATATCCAGCAGTAACACGCTGCTGTCCGGCGATAGGCGCTGCGCTTGCTGCAACAGCGCCAATCCCTCTTCCTGCTTATGCTGCCGCACCAGGGTTTGCGCCAAAAAATGCATGACGGCAACGCTGCCGGGCTCGCTTTCCAGCGCGGAACGGGCATGCTGTTCCGCATCGATCAAATTCCCTTGCGCCAGATGTTGGCAGGCCAATGACAAAAAATCGTGTGCTTCGGAAGTATTCATAGATAAAACGTTGCTTCGGGATTAATCGGTTTGGGAATAGGGGGCGCAGATCACCTGAAAAGCTTGGGATGGCGCATGCAGGGCCTGGATGGCGGCTGGTTCAGAATACTCCACCATCAAGCGGGTATCGGCAACGGACAAACGGCATGAATACCGGGTCAAGCGAATCTGTGCAAACAAATCGTCTATCGCCAGTATCGGCCCCTGTTCGCCGCTATCGAGCGCGTCGGAGCGTTGTTTGCAGAGCGTCATGCGCGAGCCTGATTCCTCTGGGTTATGGCTGGCGTGACTGATGAACTCGACAGCCGGCAGGCTGTTGGCAAGTGCTTGAACCAAAACCCGAGTGGCGTCGCTATCCAAATAAGTCACGCACGCTATCTCGCCATCCGTCAATATGGCGGTAATCCTATCGAGTATCAGTTCATGGCTGAAATGGTATTCGCATTTGATCAGCAACTCGTCCGATGTACCATCCAAGGCTTGAAGGCGGCGCAGAAACAACCACAACAGATAGGGAACGTTTCGGCAAACCGACATCCGCGCGGCTTGCAAATATAGCAATTGCAGCAGGCGTTGTCGGGCGTTTTGCATGGCGCCGGGAGGCAGCGCGGTGCCGTACCCTGAAATCGCCATCTCCAGGTCGGCATTGGCCATGTCCAAAAACCAGGCGTCCGCCATGCGGCTGGTGAGGCTTTCGTTGGTGGTGCGGTGTTGAAAGAAGGGTTTGTTGACGGCTACGATATCGCCGTGGTGCAATAAGTCGAAATACAGCGGGATCAAGGTTCCGGTGCGATCCAGATAGGCGCAATGGCGTTCGAAAATCTCCCGGCGGATGATGGGGTGCCCGTCGCAGATCGACAGATTGTCGAGTAGGGCGGCATGGGCGCCTTGCGGAAGGGTCGTCGCAATCGCATCGCTGAAATCGATTTCTGCGGTACCATCCAGGGTGCGCAAACTCAGGTATTTGCCCACCACGGCAATTATCCGCCGATTGGCGTCCATCAAGGATTCGCTCAATTTCAGCGCGTTTTCGAATGCAATGTCGTCGTCGCTCAGGACATAAACATATTTACGGGTTGCCCGGCGCAAAATCGAATCCATGTTGCGTGCAAAACCGATATTGGTTTTATGGCGCAAATAGACGCAGTGTTGAAAATGGCTACACAATTCGGCGACCACTGCCTCGGTATCGTCATCAGAGGCATTGTTGCCTATCACCAGTTCGAAGCTGGAGTCCTGGAATTGCGCCAAGTCTTCAAGGCATTGCCGCAGCAAGTGGGCCCGGTTGTAAGTCGGAATACAGATACTAATATCGAACATGAGGGTATTTGAGACGGTCTGTTAAGGTTTTCTGGCGATCAGGGTAATGTGATATTCGGCAATGATATTGTTGAGTTCTCTCACCTTTTCGTTGAGGGCTTCCAGCGTCAATTCGCCTTTCACGTATTTCTCGTGATACACGGGATCGAGTACAGTGGCCAGACCGGCGATGTAAAAATCGACGCCGATGTATAGCCCCAAAGGCGTAGCGGCGGAGATGCCACCCGCCACCCATTCCTCATTCTTTGCCTTGTCGAAAAGCGTCAAGGATTGCGGGGTGATTGGTCTGACATGGGTTGGATCGCCCAAAAAATTATCGTGCCGCGGATGCGGTACATGAATCACCACGCTCGCACCGTTCATGCAAATCCGGTAGATTTCCTTGAAGATATTCAAATAGGTTTCGGTATACTGGCCCATGTGCTCCAGGGAATGGATGAAACGGACTTCCTCCACCGAATCCGTCGCCCAGGGCCAGGGCGTGGTTTCCAGGTCGAACACCACGTCGGTGGTTGCCGTGGAAAATTTGTCCACATTCAAAAAGCCCGGAATGGTTTTGCTGCCGCAGCCAAGGTTTAATTTCATAGTTTTTACCTGAATTGCCAGTTGCTTTTGAATACCGGTGTAGCGCGAATATCCGAGCGCAGGAACAAATATTTGCGTTCGCACAGGGCGAGTTGTTCCACCAAATTGGCAAAACAGCTATCCACGCCGACAAAGACCTTGGCGCCTTCCAGCACGCCTAGCCAATCGAAGGGATTATCCGACAAGGCTTCGAGTTTGATCACTTGATAATCCCGCAACATATCCTCTGGCAAGCGAATATCCAATTTGAAATTCGAGCCCTCTTCGTGCAGTACCAGATAATCGCCGTGAATATACAAGCGTTGCAGCAATTGACGTTCCCTTTCGGTATCGCGATGTATCCGCAAATGCCATTTACGGGCAAATTCGACGCCGGCGACGGCGTATTTGTATTCGTCGAATTTGAGAGAATGTGCCAGTTTTCGATTGACTATATCCACGTTGGACAAATAAGAATACAGACAATGGATAGCCTCGCAGCCCAAGCCCAGCAACTCGTTCATCGGTTGCCCGTAAAAATAGGCCAGAGTGGCGGAGCCGGTTTCCGATTTGTGCACCGGAATGAAACGAATTTCCGGTAACGCCGCCTGCACCGCCGGAAAAAAACCGTCGTCGACCGGCCAAAATACTTCGTGTCCTTGTTCGATGAAGTACTGCGCGATGGGTGCGGCGATGATAATGTCGCCTAGGCCGCGGGTTTGGATCAAGCCAATTCTCATGTCATTTCCCGTTATTGAGTGCCTGCGATGTCATTATGAGCATCGCCCAGACGCCAGGCTCGCCACATCGCCATGTAAGCAGCTTCCAGATTCAGGCAGATGTTGTCCAGATCGAATAGCGGATGGCTTTGTTTATGTTCCGCCAACTTGGTTTTTATGCCGCTCAACAGGGCCGGCTCCAAGGCCAGACGCAAGGCCATAGCCTCGTATTCTTCCGGTGTATAGGTGATCAACTCGGGCAAGCCGATGGTGTGTAACAAACTGCCGGCCACTCTGGACGGAAAGGCATTGCCGACCCGGGTCAGCACCGGCAAGCCGGCCATCAAGGCATCGGCTGCGGTGGTATGGGCATTGTAGGGGTGGGTGTCCAGAAACAGGTCGGCCTGCCGGTAACGGGCCAAGTGGTCTTCGACGCGGGGCACGCGGCCGGCGAAAATCAGGCGGTTCGGGTCTACGCCTCTTTGCTCGGCTTCCAGCCGCAGATTACGTTGCGACGCTTCGCTACGCGACATCAGCCATAACACGCTATCCGGAATCTGCCGTAACAAGCGCATCCAGCTCTCGAATACCGGCGGCGAAATTTTGTAGTCGTGATTGAAGGAGCAGAATACAAAGCCTTGTTCCGGTAAGCCGCATTCGGCGCGGCTGGGGGTAATGTCGGAAATAGCCAAGCTGGCGTCGGTCGGCAAATAGCAGTCCGGCAGGTAAACGACTTTTTCGCTGTAAAACGGTTTATCCCTTTCGGGAATCACGAAGGGATCGGCCATGATGTAATCCATGTAATCCGTGCCCATGGTGCCGGGATAGCCCAGATAATTGACCTGAATCGGCGCCGGCCGAAACGCGAAAATATCCGTCCGGGTATCGGCGGTATAGCCGCCCAAGTCCACCGCGATGTCGATTTCCATCTCGCGCAGCATTTCCGCGATCTGGCGAGAGCCCATCAACCGCGCATCGATGAAGGTATCGAAAGCGTTCAGCATGCGCGCGCGCAGCCGGCTCTGATCGTCGATGCCCAGCGAGACGGCCACGATTTCGAAGCGGGATTTGTCGTGATGCTCGAACACGCCGGCCATCAAGTGGCCGACCGGATGTTCGCGCAGATCCGGAGACACGTAGGCGACGCGGATTTTTTTATGCCGGTAACGCTCGCCTTGCCAAAACGATTGCGGGGCTTTCGGGTAAAAATGCGCGGCAAAAATCTTCGCGGCCAGAAAATGATCCTGCGCCGAATCGGAAATCGACATCATGGCCAGCGATTTACAGGCCCGCTGTCCGGCGTGAATCCCTTCCAGAACACGCTTGGCAAGCTCTTCGTGTTCCCGCCAATCGCAAATGTGCAAGCGCTCGTAACACAGCAGGCCCAGACCGTAATCGTAATCGGGTTTCAGTGCCAACAAACGTTGAAACATTTCGATGGCTTTTTCGCTTTGCTTGAACTCGGTCAGGATGATCGCACAATTAGCCAGCGCCAGCGTGTTGTCGGGGGCTATGGTCAGCACTTGATTGAAGCGCTGTAAGGCCTCGTGGTAGCGGTGCAATGCACGTAGTAACACACCGCTGTTGATTAGCACTTCGGCATACTCGGGTTGCAAGGCCAATGCCTTGTCATAACTGACAAGAGCCTCTTCTCGACGGCCGAGAGCTTGTAGCGCGGAAGCGTGTGCGAAATGTAGCGGTGCAAATTCTGCTGCAACGTTGACGCCGTGTTCGCTGAGCCGCAAGGCTTCTGCAACATGCCCCCGGTTCATTTCGATCACGGCTAGCGAATATAGCGCCGCAGCATTGTTGGGATTAGCAGCTAAAATATCTTGAAATATTTCGGTGGCTGCATCGGCTTTGCCTTGGGATTGCAGATTGATTGCCTCTATCAAGCGTTGTTGTTCATTCATCATGATGGCAGGCCAAAGGAATAAAAAATCTGAAAAATCATGGATTATGGTTCCTGTATCGCTTCATCCAAAGCTTTGGTCAGCGGCCACAGCAAGTAAGACATCACGGAGCGTTTGCCTACCACGATTTCCACGCTCAAGGTCATGCCCGGCAACAATCTGGCCTGTTCGGGCAGTTTTTTCAACGTTGAATCCACGACGGCGATACGGCTGGAATAAAAGGCTTCCATGCCCTGGCTGGTGGATTCACGGCGAAAGGCGTCTTCGCTAATGGTCCTGACCTTGGCAGCCAAGGTGCCATGGCGTTGAAACGGAAAGGCATCCAATTTGATCCGCGCTGGGTCACCTAATTTAACGTAACCGACGTCCAGCGAGTCTATCTGCACTTCGGCCTCCAACTCCGTATCCAGCGGTACCAGGGTAAACAAGGGTTCGGCGGCTTTGGCGACCGATCCTAGCGATAATTTACCAGTATCCAAAACCACCGCGTTTGCCGGCGAGACCAAGGTGACCAATTTATGGCGCTTTTGCGCTTTTAACAATTGTTCGCTGACGTCGTCGTATTCGCGTTGGGTAGCGAGTTGCTCTTCCATGGTCTTTTGCCGCCAGCCTCTGTCGAACACCGTCTTTTCCGCTTCCAGGGCCGCCAGTTCCCGTTTGAGTTCGTATTCGCGGTTTATCGCAAATTGCAGATCGCGTTCGACTTCCATGCGTTTTTCCTGTGCCTCCAGCATCTGGACCCGCGCGCCATATTGCTGGCTGAGCAGTTTGCTTTGCATGTCCTCGATTTCATGCAAGGGTTTGACCCGAGCGGAAAGCGCATGTTGATCGTGTAGATTGGTGGCGATGGAGGCCCGTAGTTGCGCTATTTTTTCCGACAACTGCGTTTGCTGGGCCTTGTAGTTTGCCCGGCGTTCGGCGTCCAACTGCGCCTGCAATTGCGAGTCGTGACTGGCTTGGGTATTGCCGGGCTTATCGCGAGTTCCGGACAATTCAGCCTTGAGCCGCTCCAATTGCGTGCCGAGACTGTCGAGACGAGTTCGGAGCTGCGCTTGGTCGGCCTCGGTGAAAGTCGGATCCAGGGTAGCCAACTGTTCGCCCTGTTTGACGATTTGTCCCACCCGGACGTCCAGGCTTTCAATGATGGCGGTTTCCAGGGGTTGCACGACGATGTTAGGCAAAGGCGTGACCAGACGGCCACGTGCAACTACGACTTGATCGATCTCTGAAAAACCAGCCCATAACAGGAAACTGGCCAACATCGCCAGCATCACGTACAAGGTGCTGCGCGCTAGACGCGGCAACGGACTGCGTTCGATTTCGTCCGCATCCGGCAAAAAATCGATAGCCGCTCCGGTTTTTCCGGTTACAGATGGCTGGTTTGCTGGTTCCATAATTGTTGATAAGTAGGGCAGCGGGAGAGTAATTCGGCATGGCGGCCTCTGTCGATCAATTGTCCTTGTTGCATGACCAAAATGGCGTGGGCGTTAACCAGGGTCGACAAACGGTGCGAAATCATAATCACGGTGCGGCCGACCGAAATCCGGGACAGGTTGCGGATAAAAATGCTCTCGCTTTCCGGATCCAGGGCACTGGCCGCTTCGTCAAGAATAAGGATACGCGGCTGGGATAACAAGGCGCGGGCGATCGACAAACGCTGCTTTTGCCCGCCGCTCAGATTGGCGCCGTTTTCTTCCAGCAAGGTATCGTAGCCTTGTGGTAGGCGTTCGATGAATTCGTCGGCGCCGGCGGCTTGCGCGACGGCAACGATGTCTTCGAAACTAGCGGCGGAATTGGTCATAGCGATATTTTGCCGCACCGTGCCGCGAAACAGGAAGTTTTCCTGCAACACCACGCCGATTTGTCGGCGCAGGTGGGACAGGTCGATTTCCCGCATGTCCACGCCGTCAAAACGGATAATGCCTTCCGGGAGGGTATAAAATCCTTGAATCAATTTGGTCAAGGTGGTCTTGCCGGAACCACTACGGCCGACGATGCCGACTACCTTGCCGGCCGGAATCGTGAAACTGGCACGATTCAAGGCCGCCATGCTGGCGCCGGGATAGCGAAAAGTCACGTCCTGAAACGTAACTTCCCCACGCAATTGCGGCCGTAAGCCGCCGCCACCGCCACGGCCTTCAGGTGCGCGGTTCATGATTTCGCCGAGCATCCGTACAGACAAAGCCGTTTGTTGATACTCGTTTATCAGGCCGACGATTTGCAATAGCGGGGCGCTGACCCGTCCGGACAGCATTTGAAAGGCGATCAGCGCGCCCACGCTGAGTTGCTGTTCGAATACGTCCTGAGCGCCCAGCACGATAATCGCCAGCGGCAACAGTTTGCCAAGAAAATCGGTGATTGCTCCGCCGGTGATCGAAAGTTTGCCCACCCTGAAGTGCATGGTGATGGCTTCGGCGGAATTCTGATCCCAAGTTTTTCGTTGCGTCGGTTCGATGGCCAAAGCCTTGACGGTACGCATGCCGTGTATGGTTTCCACCAACAAGGATTGGCGTTTGCCTTCTGCGTTATAGAGCGCGTCGAGCCGCCGTCGGTAAGTGGGTAGTAAGGCCGCGATGATGGCGGCTATGACCGCGGAGAACACCAGAACCACGGACGCTAGCTTGACGGAATAGGTAAACAAAATGGGCAGAAACACCAGCAATGCCGTAACGTCCAGTGCGGTGAAAAACAAGCGTCCGGTCAGGAAATGCCTAATGCTTTCCAACTGGTGCATGTGCCGGTTGATCACACCGGCGGTGGTGGTTTCGAAATAATCTATCGGCAATGATAGCAAGTGACCGAAGGTGCGCCGGGTTAGACGCATGTCGATTTTATTGGTTGCTGACAGCGTCAGTAATTGCCGCAAATAACTGAATATCGATTCGAAAATCAGAGCAATGCAAACGCCGACAGCCAATACCCACAGCGTGGAACTGCTTTGGTGAACCAAAACCTTGTCGATCACCAGTTGGAAGAAAACCGGTGAGGCCAGGGCCAACACATGCAAGGTCAATGCTGCGACGGCAATATCTCTAAATGCGGTCTTCTGTTCTAGTATTTCAGGGATGAACCAGCGCAAACCGAAGGGTTGGTTCGGGTCGCTCAGGGCGTGGTGGCGTTTTAAAAAAACCACGTCGCCCAGCCAAATACTGTTCCATTGTTCCTTGGTTAAATAATTTATCGCTGCATTACCTGCTCTCGGATTGAGAACGGCGATTTTCTCTACAGCATCCCGTTTGATGCCGACTACGATTGCACCGCTGCCGTCGCGGAGACGGGCAAGAATAGGAAAAACGCCGGTTTGCGCAAGCAAGGTTTGCCAGGAAATTTTGTCGGTTTTAGCTTTCAGGCCAATATCGGTCGCTATGCGTAATAAAGTTGACGAGCTTGGTTCTTCCGCCTTGAGCGCATAGTCGTCGATCAGCTGTTCGGGGTTGACTTGTATGCCGTGGTGCTGGGCAATCGCCGTCAAACACTGAATAACGGTATGTGGAAATTTGTCAGCCATGAGTGGTCTGGAATATGTAAAATTTTGGCTTTATCGATAAGGCCGAAGGGGGTAAAGCTTAACATCCCCGGCACTAATGGCGGTGAATGGATGGCGGTAGGCACTACGGATGGTCGAAGGTTAAAAAATTCTGTCATTTAAATCAAAAGGCATAAAAAAGCACCAGAAGACATGGTGCCTCCTGGCGCCTTTAGGCAAGTCAGCTATTGACTACTTGCCATTCGCAGCCAGATAACCCGCAGCATTCGGATCAGTATTGTTGGTCAAGGCCGATGCTAGTCCGGTTTGAACGCTTTGCAATCCAGTCGTTAGCCCTGAAACCGCATCGCCGTTGGCATCGAATTGTCTCAAGGTATCGACGATGGCCCCGACATTCCGGTTCATCGCTGCCTCGTCGCTTGCCCGATCCACTGAACCTAACAGGTGGACGTTTTGGTAGTTGTTGTCGGCATTCTCCCGGTCGCCGAACGAATTGATTGCCTGCGTAAGCTGACTGACCTGGGTTCTCAAATCGCCATCGTCGGCTAGCGTGCGGTCGGTTGCCAGCCAGACATCGACGATTTCATGGTTTTTTCCGTCTTCGGTTTGATAGTCGGATGTTAAGCCGATCCAGTTGCCGTTGTTCAGGTTGAACGATTTTTCAGGATCGAGGCCAATTTGTGTGATACCCAGATTATCCAACGTTTTCAGTTCGTCGGATTGGCTGATGCCGTCGGAGTTGGTATCGGTCCAGACTCTGAGTTTGTTGAAGCTGGCGTCGTTGGCGTCGATCGAGCCGTCGGCGTTCGCATCCAGGGCTTGCAGGGCTTTGAAGCCGTCGCTGGCGCGTTTACCGTCTGCTAGTTGCGTAGCCGATCCGAACAGTTCGGAGCCGTCGTTGATCAGACCGTCATGGTTACGATCCATTGCCAGTAAGCCGTCGTTGCTATCGACCCAGCCGACTCGGTCGACATCGCCGTCGGCGTCGATGTCGAAACGAACGCCCGCCGCTTTGTTAAGTGTGTTGACTCCGTCGCCGTTCAAGTCCAGAGCGAGCGGCGTAGTGAACAAAGCATTCAGTTGACTGGTCGACATTGCCGCTGTCTGAGTGGTTGTCAAAGCCAGCTCCTGGGCATCGGTCAACGCACAGACTTGAGATGTGGTCAGGGCTGCAATCTGCGTAGTGGTCAGGGCCTGGATGCTGCTGGTTTTCAAGGAGGCGATTTGGGCCGTGGTCAAGGCCTGCAGATCGGTGGTTTCCAGGCTAGAGATTTGCGCGGTGGTCAGGGCATTCAATTGTACCGTTTTCAGAGCGTTGGCTTGCGCGGTGGTCAGGGCCTGCAGATCGGTGGTTTCCAGGGCAGCGATTTGTGCGGTGCTGAGGTTGCTGATCTGGTTAGTGGTCAGCGCCGCGGTTTGGGCGGTGGTCAAGGCCACCACGCCGGCGGTGGTCAAACCGGCCAGGCTGGCGGTGGTGATCGCGGCGACGTCGGTGGTCTCCAGAGCGGCGACCTGGGCGGTGGTCAGCGCAGCGACCTGGGTGGATTTCAGGGCGTTGGCTTGCGCGGTGGTCAGGGCTTGCAGATCGGTGGTTTCCAGCGCGGCGATTTGCGCGGTGCTGAGGTTGTTGATCTGGTTAGTGGTCAACGCCGCAGTTTGGGCGGTGGTCAAGGCCACCACGCCGGCGGTGGTCAGACCGGCCAGGCTGGCGGTGGTGAGTTCTTTTAGGTCCGCGGTTTCCATCGCGGCCACTTGCGCCGTGGTCAATACGGCCACCTGGCTCGATTTCAATGCCGCGGTCTGCGCCGTGGTCAGGGCGACGAGTTGTGCGGTGGTCAGGGCAGCGGTGCCGGCGGTGGTTAGGTTGCTGATGGCGTTGGTGGTCAGCGCGGCGACGTCGGTGGTCTCCAGAGCGGCGACCTGGGCGGTGGTCAGCGCAGCGACCTGGGTGGATTTCAGAGCGTTGGCTTGCGCGGTGGTCAAGGCCTGCAGATCGGTGGTTTCCAGGACAGCGATTTGTGCGGTGCTGAGGTTGCTGATCTGGTTAGTGGTCAGCGCCGCGGTTTGGGCGGTGGTCAAGGCCACCACGCCGGCGGTGGTCAAACCGGCCAGGCTGGCGGTGGTGATCGCGGCGACATCGGTGGTCTCCAGAGCGGCGACCTGGGCGGTGGTCAGCGCAGCGACCTGGGTGGATTTCAGGGCGTTGGCTTGGGTCGTGGTAAGTCCTGTAATCTGCGCTGTAGACAAAATTGCAAAGTCAGAAGTCGAAAATCCGTTAACCAGCGACGAAGTGGTCAATGCACCTATATCGGCAGTTTCGATTACCGCAATCTGCGTTGTATTCAACGCATCTATTTGTACGCTGCTCAGTATAGCGAATTGCGCTGTCGTCAGGGCAATCATCTGGGCAGTACTAAGAGCCGCCATGTCCTCGGTGGTAAATGCCGCAACTGCATTCGTACTCAACCCCGCAATTTGCGAAGTGGTTAATGACGAAATAATGGAAGACATGACTGCTCCTTAAGACTTCTTGATGATATGAGTCACTAAATAATGCCAGTGCCGCTTTGCCCTGACCCGTCGTAACCGGGGTTTTTGCGCACCGCAACACTTGTACTGAAATAGCACACCAACAATGATTGAAATGGTTAAACTCTCGAATACACTTCGAAATTAACCTTTAATGAAACAACTATAGAGGCAATTAAAAGCAAGAGCAACAAACACAAACACCCCCAAACATACTTTTAGTGGTAAATTATCCCCTTCGCACAAAAAGCTAAAAAAATTCTTGACAGGTTTTGATATATTAAAAATCGAAATTTCTTAGTGATGGCATGCGTATTCTGGTCCAACGTTGCCACCTAATCCAAGCGAAAGCCTTGGGCCATGCCTTGTAATTTGAAGGTCATGAGTTTATCCAGTGTGGGGTGATTGAATATCAGTGTTTAACCATCAATAAGTCGGCCATTCCGCCTCGGGGATGTTGTAATGGCATGGCTTTTCGGGTTAGTGGTATTACGCGGCGCAGCGGATGTTGGCGTACTGCTACGGGAAGTTCGACGTGTCATTTTCAGCCAACGGTTTAGCGCCCAGGCCGTTTTTCAAAATGGATTCGATACTTTATTAACGCTGCGTGTCGCGTAATAAAGACCCGCCACAAGCGGCTTCCAAGCAGGCATCGCTATAAACTTTGACCAGGCGCAAAAACCATAAGCAACTGCGATACCTATGTTCTGGGTGACGTCATTCCTGTTAAGGAAGGCGTGAGGTACTGAATAATTGTAGCCATCTATCTCGGCTTGATAATCGATGTGAACCCACCCTAGCTTCCACTCGGCGTATATATGGCGTGGATGGCAAAGCCTACAACCTAAATTAAGCAGTTCAAACCATTTCAACAATAAAACTCCATAAAAATCTAGTAAGAATATGGACTGCGCTGCAGTTGAAATAATCACCAAATGGTGAAAAGTGTGGCTCTATATGAATCCTAGTGGGTATGCGATCCTATAGTGATGAACAGTGAAGCATTATTCAGCATGGCCTTAGGCCTGCAATCGCCGTGGGCAGTCCGCGAAATCAACTTTGTTGCTAACGACTCGGGTCGTAACGAACTGCACCTTCGGGTCGGGTTTCCCCCAGGTTCGCGCTTTGCCGATGAGAGCGGTGTTCTCTGCGGCGTCCACGATACGGTGGAGCGGTAGTGGCAGCATTTGAATTTCTTCGAGCATACCTGCTATCTGCACTGCGCCGTTCCACGCATCAAAACCTCGACCGGCAAAGTAGTTACCGTACCGGTGCCCTGGGCGCGTCCCGGGAGCGGCTTTACCTTGTTGTTCGAGGCCTTGGCGCTGGCGTTGCTCGAACGCGAAATGCCCATTAACCGGGTCGCCGAACTGATGCGCGTCAATCCGCAACGCATCTGGACGGTGTTTAATCACTGGGTTGTCCATTCCCTAAAAGCCGATGATCCATCTGCTTTCACCCAGTTGGGTTTCGACGAAACCTCGACGCGCAAGGGTCATAACTATGT
>SXGT01662422.1_pt1 | contig 13824 bp, 4 predicted proteins | sample 3176221 | NCBI WGS metagenome assembly SXGT01 (sample SAMN11356862, study PRJNA531348) | freshwater metagenome | isolation source: freshwater sample F1-120 | place: China: Fuxian Lake, Yuxi | collected 2017-12-25 | reverse complement strand
GTCTCTGCCGTGATCGCCAAGCCACACACCGAACTCAGGAAGACGCGATCGCTCACGCACACCGCGATCCATGCTGCCGCCGAACCAACCAGCAGTCGACGATTGCCGAACAGCTTCGCTTGCAACAAAAACGTCGCGGTCATCACGGCCGACACCGGGAAGATCGCCTTTGCATGTGTGAAGCAGACTGCGAACAGCAGCATCGCCACGAGCATCGCGAAACGCCGAGTCGGCACTTCGATCAGCCGATCGCCGCGCCGAGTTGCTCGCACCGACACGAACGTCGCCGTCAGGATCAACGGCAACCACGTCAAACCGTAGAACGCGACTGGCAAGCGTGGCTCGTGAACGGCGGTCGCGGCGGAGTTGACCAGCAGCTTGGCGGTTTCTCGGAAGTACGCCGGCACTGACTGATATGCGATCGCTGCGGCGATCAACCCGGCCCAGACGAAGGCTTGATGACCGGTGCGTCGCGCGGTCATCAGCATCATCACCGCCGCCAACCCCGCCGCCGGAGCCAACGCCAACGAGAACGGAAATCCGATGCCGGCGAGTCCCACTCCCACGCAGCACAACATGAGGCCGATGAACAGCGGCAGCACGATGCTCCAAGGCAGAGGTCGAACCAGATCGCCGGTCCGTTGCTGAAAGACTTTCGCAATCGCATCGGTCGTGAAGAGCAACGGCACGGCGGTCAACACGCATCCCAGCCCGATCCACGGCAGAGCCATCTGGCCCCAACAGGAGAGCGCGAACAACGTCAAGAACTGTGTCCCCAACACCGTGATCGGCAAGAAGCCGCAGACGCGCGGCAACCGATGTTCCTCCGCTAGCCAGAAGACTTGTCTCGCGGTCTTTACCGTGCCGACGGCGAAGATCATCCACAACACCAACGCGACGATGGGCGTGACGGCAGCCGACATCGGCGACAACACGCCTCCGGCCGCCGCCAGCACCACATAACTCGCAACCAACGTTGGCTGCGAACCTCGCAGGAACACTGAGAAGATCCATCGCGAAGCAAACGCGGTCAGCACCGCATCGAGCAACAACAAGCCGAGTTGCTCACCACGAACTAACCACCCGACGGATCCCGCAGCACTGTCGGTCAACCCAATCCGATGAATGGCCAAGAAGCTCAGCGGCAGGAGCAGTAACGTCAGCGTCCGCATCACCGTGCCGGTGTTCCGCAGTCCCAGCCGGCTGTGACATACCTCTCCACAACCAAACACCGCCGCCGAGTAACCGATGACCGCCAGCGCTTTCCACAGTGGAGCCCACTGGTCCCACTGCTTGGTCACCAGCATCAGCGACGAGCCAAAGACGATCATCACCCCCAGCGCCAGCATCCATTTGATATTTCGTTCCTGAAAGAAGCTCTCGAGAAACCATTCAGCAGGCGATCGTCGTTTCACTTCGCTCGACATCATGCAGATTCCTTGCGAGGGCAGGGGTCTTGACCCATTGGAACGAGCAGGTCGTTATCAAACGGGATGCCAATCCGGGCACAAACCTCGCCAGCGGGCGTAAGTGCCTGTCCAGCCGCAGAATCAGCGCAGCATGGGTTTCGTTTCGGAGTTCACTAAGGAATAGATCGCAGTGATTTCACGGCACGTTGTCGCAGGAGATTCGCTGCGACCGGAAATCGCATTTGTCTGCCGGTTGGAGTCGGTGGACTCCGGCCTTTTTTTTCCAGCAGTTGGTTTCTAACTTCGCCCCCGACCTTGCGTCGGGGGTTCAACGGCTTTTGCGCTACATGTCGAGAAATTCGAGTAGCGCAGAGGCCGCTAACCCCCTGGGACAAGCCCAGGGGCGAAAGAATCACGGCCCTCAATTGATGAACGGGACGAATTTCTCAAAGGTTTTACAACGATGAAGATTTATCTGAGCGGCAAATTGGTGGAAAAAGAGCAGGCGATGGTCAGCGTGTTTGACCACGGGTTGCTGTACGGTGACGGAGTCTTTGAAGGCATCCGCGTCTACGGCGGCAAAGTGTTTCTGCTCAAGGAGCACATCGAACGACTTTATGAAAGCGCGAAGGCGATTCGGTTGACGATCCCGATGTCGCTCTCTCAGATGATCGAGGCGACGAAGGAGACCGTCGCGGCGAACGGCATCGGTGATGGGTATGTTCGGCTGGTCGTGACGCGCGGTGCGGGGTCGCTGGGGTTGGACATCCGCAAGACCAGTCACCCGCAGGTCATCATTATCGCGGACACGATTACCCTCTACCCGCCGGAGATTTATCAGAACGGAATGAACCTGATCACGGCCAGCACGATTCGCAATCATCCGGGGGCGCTGCCGGCTCGGATCAAGTCGCTGAACTACCTCAACAACATCCTGGCCAAGATCGAAGGGACCGACGCCGGGACCGTTGAGGCGCTGATGCTCAACCATAAGGGGGAGGTCGCCGAATGCACGGGCGACAACATTTTCATCCTCAAGAACGGCGTGCTGAAAACGCCTTCGACCGACGCGGGCATTCTGGAGGGGATCACTCGGAATGCGGTGTTGCGGTTGGCTCGCGAGGCGGGCATTCTAACTCAGGAGACGACGCTGATTCGCCACGATTTGTACGTCGCCGACGAGATGTTCCTGACGGGAACAGCGGCGGAAGTCGTGCCGGTCGTGAGCCTGGATGGTCGCCAGATCGGCGACGGCAAGCCCGGCCCGATCACGCGGCAGTTGTTGGAACTCTTTCATGAGTTCACCCGATCGGCGAATTGAACGCTACGGTGTCGGGAGTCTTTTTCAGGTCGGCGTGCACGCGATTTGACTGCGGAAGACTTCTCTCGCCGACCTGATGAAAACGACTCCCGACCCCTTCATGCCGACCGGCAGATTTTTCCGATCGGCGGACGGACCTCCGCAGGAAGTCTGCTCGAACGCCACGAACGGTCAAAAATGCCGTTCCCCACTTCTTTTCTTGGTCACTAAAAGCCCGCCCGCGTCAACAAGGACGTTGCGGTTGGGCCACCAAGGAAGGATTGGATGGAATGAAGTTTTCATCGTGGTTGCGAAGTTGGGCGGGTTTTTCTGGAGCTCAAAATCATCGCCGAGGCCGCCAACGTGCGGAGCATCTCGGAGCGAGTGAGATCGCGGCGGTCCATCCGCACGTTGAGACGTTGGAGCCACGTCTGGTTTTGCACGGAGGCGTGCCTGTGGCGAACGTGGATACGGCCGCGTTCGCGAGGCTGTTGCGGGACAACGGGGTGACGCTTTACGGAGCGGCTTTTGATTCCACCACCACCGACCAGCGGGAACTCTTTGGTGACGGGAGCCAGTTTTTGACCTTCGTGGAGATCACGAATCCCAATCGGACGTTCAACGCCACAGCGATGGCCAACAACATCACGACAACCTCGCCGACCTGGATCTTTTCGGATGGGTCGCGGTTGACCGGCACGCAGAGTCTGGAACTCTTGGCTCATCAATTGTCGCTCGCGGTGCCGAGTCTCCCCGATGAGCTTCCTCAATCGGTCACTCCGAGTTTTGCTCCGATCGCGACGCAAACCTTGCGGGCGGGTTCGCCGTTGCTGATCCCCTTGGATGGCTTTGATCCCGACGACGAGAACCTGACGTTCACGGTCTCCGTGAGCGGGAATACGGCCAACCTGACGGCGACAGTACGGCCCAATAACAGAGCGTTGTTGTTCGAAGTCGAGGGCTACGGTGACATTCTGGTCCACACGTTCGACGACCTTGTGCCGCGAGTGACCGATCACATCAAGCAACTCGCCAACGAGGACTTCTACGACGGGCTCATCTTCCACCGAGTCATCAACAATTTCGTGATTCAAGGCGGTTCGCCCAATGGCCTGGGGAACGACGGTTCCACCTTAGGGGACTTCAACGATCAGTTCAGCGTCGATTTGCAGCACAATCGTGGCGGCCTGATCTCGATGGCTAAGTCGACTGACGACACGAACGATTCGCAGTTCTTCCTGACCGAGGTTCCGACCCGAAGCCTCGACTTCAATCACTCGATTTTCGGAATCATCGTCGAAGGGGACTCGGTGCGCGAGGCGATCAGCAACACGGAGACGACAGGTACGCAATCAGAGAATTCCCCCACCCCAAGCGACAAGCCGATCGTTAATGTCGTCATCGAGTCGGTAGATGTCGTCGAGGACCATGAGAATGCCGTGCTGATGCTCAACGTGCCCAATGGGGTCGTCGGTCAAGCCGATGTCACTGTGCGAGTCACAGACGGGGACAACAACTTTTTCGAACAGACGTTTCGGGTCAACGTGCAGGCCGATAACTCGTTGAGCACTCCGTTCCTGGGTGACATTCCGCTGATCCGAACTCTGAGGGGCACCGCATTGCCGTTGCAGTTGCAGTCGATTAACGCCGACGCTCCTCCCGCCGGAATTCGGGTGGATTTCGCGGGGGCATCGGGAAATACCCAACAACTCGGAGTGGCGGTCAATTCCGTGACCGGGGCGACGACGATTACTCCCGTTGGAAATTTCGTGGGGACGCAATCGGTCACGGTTGGGACTCGGCTGCTGCGACTGTCTGATCAAGCGACGAGCGCGGAAGACATCCAGACATTTCCCGTCGAAGTCGTCAACACGGCGACCGATCTGACGATCTCCGCCGATGATGACCCGCGACAGGATGCCGCCGATGACGGGACGGCGGACGCATTTCTGGTGCGAGTGAATAACAACGGTTTGCTGGAGGTCTCGGTCAACGGCAGTGTCGCGGCGATTGCCAACCTTCGCAGTGTTTTGAACCTCATCATTGAAGGCTCCGATGATACGGACACGCTGACGATCGACTTCAGCAACGGCAATCCGCTGCCCGTATCTAACATCATTCAATTCGCTGCGGCGGGCCAGGCGGTCGGTGGTCTGGACCAAGTGATCCTGCGAAATGGTGCCGGGAACACTCTGAGCTACTTGCTGACGGACGCTCAAGAGGGATCGCTCGCAAACAATGGCTCGAATTTCTTCACCTTCACCGGAGTCGAATCGATCAATGATTTCCTTCCATCGACTCACCGTGTGATCCAGTACTTGGACACGGGAAGCGAGGCGATTCTGTCAGTCGATTCGACGTCAACCGGACAGGCCAAGTTGGTGTTCGGCAGCGATCTCAATCTCAGCTTCCGCAGTCCGACTTCGACGCTGACTGTCAATGGCGGTGCTGGTGCCGACACGCTGACCGTCAACTTCAGTAACGGCAGTCCGATTCCCGGTAATGGGCTGACCTACCAAGGAGGCGTGCAAACGGCGAACGGGATTGGAGCCGGGGATCGCCTGGTCGTTACGGGAACTACCGCCACGTCGGTCTTGCACTCGGTAACGAACGCCACGGACGGCTTTGTTTCCGTCAACGGGGCCACACTCATTGGCTACAACGGTACCGAGGTCGTGGTTGATGAGCTGGTCGTGACGAATCGCGGCTTTCAATTCGGCGGCACCGCTGATTCCATCACGCTTTCGGATGACGGGGTCGCGGCGAATGGACGATCGCGGCTGACCTACGGCGAGAAAGAGTTTCTCTTCGCGAACTCGGCCCATCAAACGAACACCGATTTAACAGTGACAGTCGGCACGCTGTCGATCAACGGCGGCCTCGGGAACGACACGTTGACTGCCACCGGTCTTGATTCCAGTTTCCCGTCGGATGCGAATCTCTTCCTGCAAGGGGAGGGGGGCGGCGACGCGATCAACACGTCGGCAGCCACTCGCGCGTTTCTGATGTTCGGTGGCGAGGGGGACGACAACATCACCGGTAACGCCAGCGATGAGACGATCCCGATGGACGCCGGCAACGACACCATCAACGGCAATGGCGGCATAGATCGCGTCGTAGCGACGAACTTGAGAGGCGCGGTTGTCTTCAACGACACGCTGTTGACCGGCCTGGGATCGGACAGCATCAGCGGAATTGAACAAGCTCAACTCTCGGCGGGAACCGTCGCGGCGCAGATCAATGCCAGTTCGTTCTCCGGTGCGGTCACACTGTCGGGGGGCAACGGCCATGATTTATTGACCGGCACGGGCCTCGCCGACGTGATCAGCGGTGGCTCAGGCAACGACACGCTCCGAGCGGGTGGCGGTAACGACACTCTCTCCGGAGGCGCGGGGACGGATTCGATCGACGGCGAAGCGGGTGACGATGTCCTCAGCGAGACCACCACCGGCAATATCACCGTGACCGCCACTCTGGTTCAGGGGGGGCCGCAAATCGGCAACGACAAATACTTCAGTATCTCGGCCATGTCGTTCACGGGAGGCACAGGGGCGAACAAGTTCGACACGCGCCTGTTCCTGGGCAACGTGACTCTGACGGGAGGTAGCGGAGCCGACACGTTGATCTCCGGCAGTGGCAATGACAGCCTGGTCGGTGAGACCGGCAACGATGTGCTCACCGGCGGCGCGGGTGACGATATGCTCAACGGCGGCAACGATATCGATCGGCTGATCGAAGCCTCCGATACCAATTGGACGCTCTCGGATTTGGTGCTTTCGGGACTTGGCAACGACTCCCTGAGCGGTTTTGAGCAAGTGTCGCTGACCGGTGGACTGGGCAATAACACGATCAATGCGACGGCCTACACCGGCAATGCGACGCTGGATGGAGCCGCCGGCGCGGACACGATCCTCGGGGGCACCGGTGCCAGTTCATTGCTCGGAAACGCCGGCAACGATTCGCTGGTTGGAAACACGGGCAACGACACGTTGCTGGGAGGCAGTGACACCGACGTGCTCGATGGCGGTGATGGCAACGATAGTCTCGACGGCGGCGTGGGGAACAACGATCGCGTCACGGGCGGGAATGGTCTCGACAGACTTAATGGCGGTGGTGGAACCGGAGACCTGTTGATCGAAACCAGCAACGCTTCCTTGATCGTGCTGTCCAGGTCCACGCTGAACGGCATCGGCTCGGACACAGTTGCGGGCTTTGAAGGAGCGATCCTCACCGGCGGCAATGGCGACAACACGATTGATGCTTCTGCCTTCACTGGGACAACCAGCCTGACCGGCGGCGGCGGTGCCGATGCTCTGCTGGCCGGAGCGGGACTCAGCACTCTCGATGGCGGTACCGGCAACGACACGCTCACCGGTGGAAAATCGAATGACTTGTTGTTCGGAGGCGACGACAGCGACCTGATCCGTGAAACCGGCAACGGCAGCATCACGGCGGCGATTAATGTCGCTGGAACACAATTGCTCGGCGGCGGCATCTTCGGAACGGATACCTACACGAGCATCGAAGCCGTGCATCTGATCGGCGGCACCGGAGCGAATCGCTTCGACCTCAGCTTGTTCTCCGCAGCGGTGACGCTGTCCGGTGGAGGTGGCAGCGACGTGCTGATCGGCACGGCGTTTAATGACTCGCTGATAGGCGGCGAGGGGAACGATTCACTGGTGGGCAACGACGGCACCGACACGCTCGCGGGAGAGGGTGGCAACGATGTCCTCAAAGGTGGACTCGGAGCCGATCTGCTGTCGGGGGGATCGGGAAACGACACGCTCAATGGCGGCGACGGCAACGACACGCTCGACGGTGGTATCGGCAACGATGGGCTGTCCGGTTTCCTCGGCGACGATCTGCTGATGGGTGACGCCGGCCTCGACACGCTCTTCGGCGGCAACGACAACGACACGCTGCTAGGTGGTACCGAGAAGGACTTGCTGTTCGGCGGTTCGGGAACCGACAGCCTGGATGGCGGCGCGGGTATCGACTCGCTGACCGGGGGCAATGGAAACAATGCTTTGCCCGACGCAGGTGACGTCATCGCCGATCCCACGGAGATCAATAACGCGATGAGATTCTTCGCCGCATGGATCGACGCGGTGTGAGCCGCCTTGGATGGCGATCGCAGCGGAGATAACAACGATGCGTTGATTGGGGGATTGGGGAACGACAACACCAATGGGGAATTTGGGGTCAATACCGTCTCCAGCGGCGAGGGAAGCAACGCCTTGCCGCGAGCGCGCGACACCCTTCCCGGCACGGCTTCGGAAACCAACGACACCCTGACGATCATTTCGACATGGATCGATTCCGTGTGAGAAAGACAACGTGATTGGCGAGCGAGGCGGCGTCGGCCCTTCGGTGTAGCGGGAAAGAAGCGGGGGCTGACGCCGCCCCGCTCGCCTGTCTTCATCGTGATCTCACCAAAAGCAGCGCGAATTCCCGTTTCCCACCCCTTCCCTGGGACGTTACAAGGATACCCGCTCTGACGGGATAAAACTGAGGGCGGGCTGCCAAGAGAAGGATTTGTTCGAATGAGACTGACATCGTGGTTGTCGAGCTGGACTCGATGGCTGGCGGCTCCGCGTCATGGCCGAAAAGTGAGAGGGCAAAAACGAAGTCGCCCCTTCCGAGTGGCGGACTTCGCCCGGACGACCGCGCCTCTGGAAACGCTCGAACCGCGGCTGGTGCTGGACGGCACGCTGGCCAACGACTTGGCCGCGTTTGCGAATCTGCTACGAACAAACGGAGTGACGCTGTATGGCGCGGCCTGGGACGCAACGACGACTGCCCAACGGCAACTCTTTGGCGATGGCAGCCAGTTCCTGAACTTTGTCGAAGTCACCAACCCCAATCGCACTTTCAATACCACCGCGACCGCGAACAGCATCACGACCACATCCCCCACGTGGATCTTTTCAGATGGATCACGTCTCACGGGCACCCAATCGCTCGAGGCGTTGTCGCTCCAGTTGTCGCTCGCGGTGCCGACAATTCCCGACGCGATCCCTCAAGGCTTCACGCCCGGATTGGCTCCGATCGCGACGCAGACCTTGCTGGCCGGTTCGCCGTTGCTGATTCCGTTGGATGGCTTTGATCCCAACAACGACAACCTGACCTATACGATCTCGCTGACCAACAACACGGCCAACCTGACCGCCACTCAGCGGCCACGCAACGGAGCGCTGCAAATCTCCGTCGCCGGTTACGGAGATATTTTGATCGACACGTTCGACGATCTCACTCCGCGTGTCACCGAGCACATCAAGCAGCTTGCCAATAACAACTTCTACGACGGCGTCATCTTTCATCGCATCCTCAACAACTTTGTGATTCAAGGGGGCGATCCGACGGGCACCGGCAGCGGCGGTTCGACGTTGGGTGACTTCGATGACCAGTTCAACGTCGATTTGCAGCACAATCGCACCGGCCTGATCTCGATGGCCAAGACGACCGACGACACGAACGACTCGCAATTTTTCCTCACGGAAGGACCGCAGCGGCATCTCGACTTCAATCACTCGATCTTCGGGCTGATCGTTGAGGGCGAATCGGTACGGGACGCGATCAGCAACACGGCGGCCAACGTCAGCGGCGTGCCAACTTTCACCGTCACCATGCAGTCGGTGGATGTTGTCGCCGACAATGAGAACGCCGTGCTGATGCTCAAGGTGCCCAACGGAGTCACTACCGGCAGCGCCACCGTGCGAGTGCGAGTCACTGACCCCAACGGCAACTTTTCCGAGCAGACGTTTCAGGTCAACGTCCAGGCGGACGTCAATCTGCAGGGGGCTCCGGTCCTCTCGAATCCCTTCCTCGATGACATCCCGCTGCTTCGCACTCTGCAAAACCATCCGATTTCGTTCACGGCACGAGCCACGGATGCGGACGGTCAAACCCCGCTCTTTTTGGATCAAGCCACTTTGGCGGGGAACAATCTGGCCGTCCCGTATACGACGAACCCCGCCAACCTGTCCTACTCGGTTGTGTTTAACGGGGCGAACAGTGGTTTGACGACCGTGACACCTGTCAGCACCTTCGTGGGCACCGAACGGTTTACGGTCGCGACGGCAGTCCGGGCCTCCGCAGTCGACTATCAAGTCGCGTCGATTGAAGTCGTCGCCTCACCCACCAATTTGACGTTGTCTGCTCACAATGATCCGCGTCACGAACAACCGAACGCCGAGATTGCCGACGCGGCCAACGACGGTCAGGCCGACGCTTTCTTGGTACGGCTCGTCGATATCGTCGGAACGACGCGCAAGGCGGTCGAAGTCTCGATCAACGGCAAGGTCGCGCAACTGGCGGACCTCGATAGCGTGCAGACGCTAATCATCAATGGGTCCAACGACACCGACACGCTGACGATCGACTACGCCAACGGCACCCCGTTTCCCGCCGCCGGCATTCAGTTCAACGGCAACAGCCAGGCGACTGGCGGTAAAGATCGTCTGATCCTGCAAAACTTCACCGGCGATCTGCTGGAATATGCCCTGACCGCCGCTCGAGACGGCGTGCTTTTGAATATCACCCCCGACGGCACTCGCTCACTGCTGACGTTCACGGGCGTGGAGTCCATTAGCGACACATTGACTTCCACCGACCGCAGCGTGCGGTTCCCGATTGTGGGTGCCAGCGCAGTGCTCGCGGTCGATACGTCGGCGGCCGGACAATTGAAGCTGGATTTTGGCACCGATTTGAGTCTCAGCTTCAAAGCTCCGACCAACGCCATCACGGTCAATGGCTCGGAAGGAAATGATTCGCTGACGGTCGATTTCGCGAACGGTATTCCTATTCCGGTCGGCAAGCTGCAATTCAATGGCCTCAGTCAGGCCGGTGACGGACAGGATCAACTGCTGTTGAATAACGCCACCGCACAGTCGTTCGAGTACGCGCTAACCGGCGCTCAATCCGGTTCGTTCTCGGCGGGTAATACGAACTACATCAACTTCACGGGACTCGAAGCAATCGATGACTCGTTGACGGCCGCTGCCAACAACGGAATGAACCGCACCGTGCAATACTCGGCCGATGGCCAAAGCGCGGAATTGTCCGTCGAGTCCGCCGTCGGGAACGGAAAGCTGAAGCTGCAGTTCGGCTCGAACCTGACCCTCAGCCTGTCGTCGCCGATCAAAGCGCCTCCCAGCGCTGGGTCCAGTGCGCCCATTGGTTCGCTGACCGTCATTGGCGGAGCGGGTGCCGACGCGCTGACGATCAGTTACGCCAACGGCAGTCCGATCGCGCCGGGCGGTGTGGTCTTTCAAGGAGGCGCTCAACCGGTCGCCGGAGCCAACAATCGCGATCAACTGGTCGTCACCGGAACGACGGCGGCGACGATTCTGCACACCGTGACCAATGCCACTGACGGAGCGATCGCTGTCAACGGAGCGGCGGTGATCACCTACAACGGCACCGAATCGGTTGTGGACGAAGTCGAGGCCACCGATCGTGGATTTCAATTTGGCGCGAACCCCGACACCGTCGTCCTGTCGGACGATGGCATCGACGCCAACGGTCAGTCGAAATTGACCTATGGAGCCAAAGAGTTCTTGTTCGCGAACTCCACCAACTCGCTGGTGGTCAACGGCGGCAACGGCAACGACTCGCTCTCGGCGGTGGGACTGGATTCCAGCTTCTCCTCGGATGCGGATCTGTTCCTGCAAGGTGAGCTGGGCAACGACACGATCGACACCTCGGAGGCCAGTCGCGCGTTTGTGATGGTCGGCGGCATTGGAAGCGACATTCTCTCTGGTAACGACAGCGATGAAGTGTTCGAGATCGAAGCTGGCCCCGACACCATCAACGGCAACGGTGGCACCGATCGCATTGTCGCGACGAACTTGAAAGGAGCGGTCACGCTCAACAACACGCTGCTGAGCAACACCGTGGTCGGCGGCTTGGGAACGGACAGCATCAGCGGCATCGAAGAAGCAGTGCTATCGGCGGGAACGCTCGCGGCGCAGATCAATGCCAAAGACTTCTCCGGCGTGGTGACGCTGACGGGTGGCAACGGCAACGACTCTCTGACCGGCACGGCCAATGCCGACGTGATCAACGGCGGGCTTGGCAATGACACGATCAAAGCCGGAAGCGGAAACGACAGTCTGTCCGGCGGCGCGGGGAACGATTCGATCAATGGTGAATTGGGAGACGATTTCCTCAGCGAAACCACCACCGGCAACGGCAACGTCACTGTCACCGCGACTCAAATTCAGGGAGGTACGCCGCTCGGCACCGATTCGTATGCCAGCATTACCGCGATGATGTTCACTGGCGGCGCGCTGGCCAACAAGATCGACACGAAACTGTTCTTGGGCAACGTCACGTTGCTCGGCGGTGACGGAGCCGACACGTTGATCTCTGGAAATGGCAACGACAGCCTGCAAGGGCAGGGGGGCAATGACTTCCTCACCGGTGGAGCAGGCAATGACATCCTAGATGGCGGCAGCGGTGACGTGGATCGGCTCATCGAAACCTTCGATACGAATTGGCTGTTGACCGACACTACGCTGACCGGGCTCGGAAGCGATACGCTGATTTCGTTCGAGCAAGCCTCGCTTACAGGCGGAGCGGGCGGTAACACGCTAGATGCGCGGGGCTATACCGGCAACGCCACACTGGATGGCGCGGCAGGTGCTGACACAATCTTCGCCGGCACGGCAGCCAGTTCGCTGCTGGGCAACGCCGGCAATGATTTGCTCATTGGGAATATAGGCAACGACACGCTGCTGGGAGGCAACGATACCGACACGCTGTTTGGCAACGACGGCGACGACAGCCTGGATGCCGGCGGCGGTAACAACGATCGCGTCACCGGCGGCAACGGACTCGACAAGCTCAACGGCGGCGCGGGTGTCGGCGACTGGCTGATTGAATCGAGCAACGCCGCGCTGATCACGCTCACCAAGGCCACGCTCAGCGGCATCACTTCAGACATCGACACGGTGACGGGTTTTGAAGTCGTGATGCTTACCGCCGGCGACGGCGATAACACCATCAACGCTTCGGAATTCATTGGCTCCGTCAGCCTGACCGGCGGTGGAGGGAACGATGCTCTGCTGGCCGGCACGGTCGCCTCGACGCTCAACGGCGGCACCGGCGACGACACTCTGACTGGCGGCAAGGCGAACGATTCGTTGGTCGGAGGCGACGACAACGACTTGATCCTCGAAACTGGCAACGGCAGCATCACCGCGACGCTCAATGTCACGACAACGGTGACTCAACTTGTCGGAGGTGCTGTCTTCGGAACCGACACCTATTCGGGCATCGAAACGATGCGACTGACCGGCGGCATCGGCGCCAATCGCTTCGACCTGAAGTTGTTCGCGGGACCAGTCACACTCGACGGCGGCCTGGGAAATGACACGCTGACTGGTTCCGCAGTCAACGACGTTCTCATCGGTGGCGATGGCCTCGACTCATTGGCCGGTCTCGTTGGGCTCGACACCTTGATGGGCGGCGGCGGTAACGATGTCCTCAAAGGAGGACTCGACGACGACCTGATGATGGGGGGCGATGGCAATGACTCCCTCTTCGGCGGCGATGGTATCGGCACGGATGGACTCGACACGCTGATGGGAGAGGCCGGTAATGACGTCCTTAAAGGCGGACTCGACAACGACCTCCTGATGGGAGGGACTGGCAACGACACCCTCAACGGCGGCGAAGGAAACGACACTCTGGATGGCGGTGAAGGCAACGATGGGCTATCGGGCCATCGCGGGGATGATTCGTTGATGGGCGGAATCGGCACCGACACGTTGATCGGCGGCGACAACAACGACACGCTCTTGGGCGGCGACGACAAGGACTTGATGATCGGCGGTTCGGGTGCCGACAGCGTCAACGGCGAGGACGGAGTAGACACCGTCACCGCTGGGACGGGAGGAACTAATCCTGCTCCGATCCTGGATGCGGCCGACGTCGTCGTTGACCCGGTGGCCGAGATCAACAACGCGATGACGTTCGCCGCCGCATGGATTGGCGCGGTGGTCTGAGCATCGAGAAGTCGCAAGCGACATTCTGGCGAGCGGGGCGGCGTCAGCCCCCCGGTGCATTCGCCGTGAGACCGGGGACTGAGGCCGCCCCGCGCGCCTGCTGCAT
>SXGT01903571.1_pt1 | contig 13825 bp, 9 predicted proteins | sample 3176221 | NCBI WGS metagenome assembly SXGT01 (sample SAMN11356862, study PRJNA531348) | freshwater metagenome | isolation source: freshwater sample F1-120 | place: China: Fuxian Lake, Yuxi | collected 2017-12-25 | reverse complement strand
TCGTCGACCTTGCCGGAATTCTTCTCGTGGCGACGCGCCTTCAGTTCCTCGATGCTGTCCTCGGACTGCTCGTCGTCGGTCTTGCGAGGCGCGTCGTAATCGGTAGCCATGAACCCTCCGTGTCTGGATGAACCGGCGTGATTGTGCCACATCGTGGCAGCGGTTTCGCCGTCAGAACCCGCAAGTCCGGACGAGAGCGAAATATTCCTCGCTGACAGCGGGATGCGCGGCCATGACGAGTCTCGCACCGGCCGGCCCGTCCAGCCCGGCGACACGGAGGCCGGCCTCCTTCGCGACGAGTCCTCCGGCCGCCAGGTCCCACGGCTGGAGCCCCTGCTCGACGTAGGCGTCGAGACGTCCGCTCGCCACGGCGCAGAGGTCGAGCGCCGCAGCCCCCAGACGGCGCACGTCGCGCACCTGCGGCAGCAGCGATGCGACCGCACGTGCTTGCTCGGCACGCAGCTCGGGCACGTAGCTGAAGCCGGTCCCGACGAGCATCCGGGAGACCGGCGGCGGAGCCGGGGCGACCACCGCGCGGCGCTCGCCGCCGTGCCACGTCCAGGCTCCGCCGTCACGCACCGCGCCCCACTGCTCACCGGTGGCGATGTTCACGACGACGCCGGTTACGACGGCTCCGTCGACGGCCGCCGCGATGGACACGGCGTACGACGGGATGCCGTAGACGAAGTTGACCGTCCCGTCGATCGGGTCGACGATCCACGCGACGCCGCTGTCGCCGGCGTGGTCGTCACCCTCCTCGCCGACCACCGCGTCGTCCGGTCGGGCCGCCAGGAGGCGCGAGCGGACCAGCTCCTCGCACGCGCGGTCGAGCTCGGTGACGACGTCGGTCGGGCTCGACTTGGTGGCAGCGACCTCGACGCGTCCCTCGGGACGACGTGCCGCGACGAAGGCCGCAGCCTCGGCGGCGACGTCCCGCGCCAGCACGACGAGCTCCTCGGGGTCGATCCCGTCGAGAACGACCGGGCCGTCGCGCAGGAGGTCCGTCACCGCACGGCCGGGATCTCGCCGCGCGGGTTGGCGCAGCAGTCGATCGGGCACGTCTGGGGGTTCGGGGCGCACCGACCGACCACCGGTCGCTCGACGTCGGGGTCCGCGTCCATGGCCACGCGCTCGGTCAGCAGCTCTCGGACCATCGCGACGAAGTCCGGGTGCCGGTCTGGCGTCTCGACCCGCACGAAGCGAAGGCCGAGGCGCTCGGCCGTCTCCTTCGCCTCGGTGTCGAGGTCGTACAGCACCTCCATGTGGTCCGAGACGAACCCGATCGGCACGACCGCGACGGAGGTGACGCCGCGACCCGCGAGCTCCTCGAGGTGGTCGTTGACGTCGGGCTCGAGCCACGGCGTCCGCGGTGAGCCCGAGCGCGAGCAGTAGACGAGCGAGTAGTCCCCCGCACCAGCACCCTCGGCGACCAGCCGGGCGACCTCCTCGTGCTGCGTTCGGTAGGCGCCCACGCCCGGGCCGCCGCTCGCGTCGTTCATCGAGTCGGGGATCGAGTGGGTCACGAACACGGTGTGCGTGCCGTCGGGGGCGTCGGCGAGAGCGGCGCGGGTCGCCTCGGTGAAGGGCCCCACGAAGCCCGGGTGGTTGAAGTAGAGCCGCAGTCGGACGAGGTCGAGATCGAGGCCCTGCACCGCCTCCGCGAGGTTCTCGCGGTACTGCCGACACCCGGAGTACGAGGAGTACGCGCTCGTCAGGAAGAACGCCGGACGGCGGATCCCGTCGGCGACCATCTGCTCCATCGTCTCGCGCAGGTACGGGTCCCAGTTGCGGTTGCCCCAGTAGACGGGCAGGTCGACGCCGTGCGCGGCGAGGTCCTTGCGGATCGCGTCGAGGAGGTCGCGGTTGAGGTCGTTGATGGGGGACTTGCCGCCGAACAGGTAGTAGTGCTCCCCCACCTCCTCGAGCCGCTCGCGAGGGATCCCCCGCCCGGCCGTGACGTTCTCGAGGAACGGCACGACGTCCTCGGGCTTCTCGGGGCCTCCGAAGGAGACCAGCAACAGGGCGTCGATCGGACGTTCATCCATGCCGACCATGATCCCATCCCGGCCGCGGGCCGCACGACACTATGGTGGCCCTCGGCGCCGCGGTGGCGTCGTCACGGGGAGGAGCGTCGATGAGGTCGTACGTCGCCGTGCTGCGCCTGCCCGGGACCGCTCGGTTCAGCGCCACGGCGCTCGTGGCCCGGATGCCGAGCTCCATGGCGGCGCTCGGGATCGTGCTGCTCGTCCAGGAGCGCACCGGCTCCTACGGCCGGGCCGGGCTCGTGTCGGCCGCCTACGTCCTGACCCTCGCGGTCTTCGCGCCCGTGCAGGGTCGGTTGTCCGACCGGTGGGGCCAGGGGCGGGTGCTGACGGTCGCGGCTCTCGTCTTCGCCGTGGGGATCGGTCTGCTGCTCACCGCCATCGAGACCGGCCTCGGCGCACCGTGGACGCACGTCGCCGCAGCCCTGGCAGGAGCGTCGACGCCTCAGGTCGGTGCCATGGTCCGCAGCCGGTGGGCGCACGTCCTGCGCGACGACCGCGACCGGCTGCCGACGGCCTTCGCCCTCGAGGCGGTCCTCGACGAGGTGGTCTTCATCGTCGGCCCGGTGCTCGTGACGTTCCTGACGCTGACGGTGCACCCCCTCTCCGGCCTGGCGGCCACCGGCGCGGCGGGGACGCTCGGCGGTCTCGCACTGGCCGGACAGCGTCGCACCGAGCCGACCACCAGCGGTGCGCCGATCGACCGCAGCGTGTCCATGGGGTGGTCGGTCCTGGCGCCGGTCATGGTGGCGGCCGTGGGCATCGGGACGATGTTCGGCTCCACGGAGGTCGTCGTCGTGGCCTTCATGACCGACCAGGGCCTGCGCGGCTGGTCCGGCGCCGTGCTCGCGGTGTGGGCGGCCGGCAGCCTCGTCGCCGGGGTCCTCACCGGAGCGCTGCCGCCGCCCGCCGACCCCGTCGTCCGGCTGCGGTGGACCACGATCGTGCTCGCGGCGCTCTTCGTGCCGACCTTCGTCGTGCGGGGAGCCGGCTGGTTCACGGTCGTGATGTTCGCCGCAGGCTTCATGATCGCGCCGACCCTGATCGCGGCCATGAGCGTCATCGAGCACCACGTGAACCCGGTCCGGCTCACCGAGGCCATGGCGTGGACCATCACCGCACTGTCGGCCGGGGTCGCGCTCGGCGCCTCCGTGGTCGGCATGGTGGTCGACGGGTCCGGGCCCCGGGCGGGCTTCACCGTGCCGCTCGTCGCCGCGGCGCTCGCGGCCGGGGTCGCCTGGACCTTCCATCCGCGTCCGAGGGTCGACCGCGCCCTCGTCCCCGACCCGTCGACGCACTAGCCTGTAGGGGCCATGACCGAACCTGAGCTCGCCGACCGCAGCATCGCCCTCGTCCGCTCCTGGATCGGTCCCGACGGTGCCTCGCGGCGTCGCACCGACCGTGCCGCGCGGCAGCTCGCCGAGCTGCTCAAGGACCCCGACGGGCTCGACTTCACGATCGGCTTCGTCGACCGTGTCGTCCGTCCGGAGGACCCCGCGGTCGCAGCGGCCAACCTGCGCAGACTCGCGAGCCGCACGCCACGCTTCCTGCCCTGGTCCCAGCGCGCGCTGATCAAGCTCGGGGCGCTCGTCTCGCTCGTGCTGCCGGCGCTCGTCGTCGGGACGGCGCGGGCCACGCTGCGCAGGCTGGTGGGTCACCTCATCGCCGACGCCCGGCCCGAGAAGCTCGGGCCCACCATCTCCCGCCTGCGCAAGAAGGGCGACCGGCTCAACATCAACCTGCTCGGCGAGGCGGTCCTCGGCGAGGCCGAGGCCACCCGTCGGCGCGACAACACCCTCGAGCTCCTCAAGCGTCCCGACGTCGACTACGTCTCGGTCAAGGTCTCCGCCGTGGTGAGCCAGCTGTCCCTGTGGGCCTTCGACGAGACCGTCGCGCGGGTCGTCGAGCGCCTGCTGCCGCTCTACGAGCAGGCCGCCGAGGACGGTTCCTTCATCAACCTCTACATGGATGAGTACCGCGACCTCGACCTCACGCTCGCGGTCTTCTTCGACGTCCTCGACCGGTTCCCCGACCTCGAGGCCGGCATCGTGCTGCAGGCCTACCTCCCGGACGCCCTGGGAGCGATGCAGCGGGTCCAGGAGTGGGCCGCCGCTCGTCGTGCCGCCGGCGGTGCCCGGGTCAAGGTGCGTGTCGTCAAGGGCGCGAACCTCGCGATGGAGCGCGTCGACGCGATCATGCACGGCTGGCCCCTCGCCACGTGGGGTTCCAAGCGGGAGACCGACACCCACTACAAGCGGGTGCTCACCTGGGCGCTCACGCCCGAGCGCGTCGACGCCGTGCGCATCGGGGTCGCCGGCCAGAACCTCTTCGACCTCGCCTACGCCTGGGAGCTCGCCGGCGACCGCGGCGTGCGCGACGCCATCGACTTCGAGATGCTGCTCGGCATGGACTCCGGCCCCACGGCCGGCGTGCGTGGCACCGTCGGTCCCCTCCTGCTGTACACCCCCGTCGTCCACCCGGCCGAGTTCGACGTCGCGATCTCCTACCTGGTGCGTCGCCTCGAGGAGAACGCCAGCGACGAGAACTTCATGTCGGCGGCCTTCGACCTCGCCGCCGACGAGACGGCCTTCGACCGTGAGGCCGAGCGGTTCCTCGCCTCCCTCAAGGAGCTCGACGCCGACGTCCCGGCTCGCCACCGCGTGCAGGACCGCCACCGCGAGCACGTCTCGGAGGTGTCCCGTGGCTTCAGCAACGTCGCCGACACCGATGCGTCACTGCCGGCCAACCGCGAGTGGGGCCGGCAGATGCTGCACCGCTCCACCTACACCCAGCTCGGCACCCGCACCATCGAGACCAGCACGGTGCACGGCCCGGCGTCGCTGGAGACCCTCGTGCGCCAGACCCGACGCGCGGGCCAGGCGTGGGCGGAGCGCGGGGCCGAGGTGCGTTCCTGGATCCTGCACCAGGCCGCCGGGGCTCTGGCTGCCCGACGCGGGGACCTCGTGGCCGTCATGGCGGCCGAGACCGGCAAGACGATCGCCGAGGCCGACACCGAGGTCAGCGAGGCGATCGACTTCGCCCACTACTACGCCGAGTCCGCGCGACGCCTCGAGGTCGTCGACGGGGCGCGGTTCGAGCCGGCGTCGCTGACCGTCGTCACGCCGCCGTGGAACTTCCCGGTGGCGATCCCGGCCGGCTCGATGCTGTCGGCGCTCGCGGTCGGCAGCGCCGTCATCGTCAAGCCCGCGCCGCAGAGCCCGCGCTGCGCCGCCGTCGTGGTCGAGGCGCTGTGGCAGGGCGGCGTCCCCCGCGACGTCCTGCGCTACGTCGCGTTGGACGAGGGCGAGCTCAGCCGCTCCCTGATCGCGCACCAGGACGTCGACCGGGTGATCCTCACCGGCGGCTGGGAGACCGCCGAGCTGTTCAGGTCGTGGCGCTCGGACCTGCCGCTGCTCGCCGAGACCAGCGGCAAGAACGCGCTCGTCGTGACGCCGAGCGCCGACCTCGACCTCGCCGCGGCACACCTCGTCCAGAGCGCCTTCGGCCACGCCGGTCAGAAGTGCTCCGCCGCGAGCCTGGGCATCCTCGTCGGATCCGTCGCCACCTCCGATCGGGTCCGGCGCCAGCTCGTCGACGCCGTGGAGTCACTCGTGGTCGGCTGGCCGGACGATCCCCGCTCGATCATGGGGCCGGTCGTCGAGGAGCCGCGCGGCAAGCTGCGCGGTGCGCTCACCGAGCTCGCCGACGGTGAGGAGTGGCTCGTGGAGCCCCGCCCGCTCGACGACACCGGACGGCTGTGGTCGCCGGGCGTGCGCACCGGCGTGGCGCCGGGCAGCGAGTTCCACACCACCGAGTACTTCGGACCCGTCCTGGGGCTCATGGCCGCCGAGGACCTCGAGCAGGCGATCGACTGGCAGAACGCCACCGACTTCGGCCTGACCGCAGGCATCCACTCCCTCGATCCCGACGAGGTCTCCACGTGGATCGACCGCGTCGAGGCCGGCAACCTGTACGTCAACCGCGGGATCACCGGGGCGATCGTGCAACGGCAGCCGTTCGGGGGCTGGAAGCGGTCCTCGGTGGGCGCGACGTGCAAGGCCGGCGGCCCGAACTACCTCACGCACCTCGGCCGCTGGCACGCGAAGGCGCCTCGCGTCACCGACCACGGCGTCCAGCTCAGCGACCCGGTGCAGGAGCTCCTGGCCGCCGTCGAGGGTTCGCTGGACGAGCGCGAGCGTCTCCTCCTGCGTGCGGCCCTGGGCTCGGACGAGATCGCCTGGCAGCGGGAGTTCGGCGTCGAGAAGGACGTGTCCGGGCTCGGCGTGGAGCGCAACGTCTTCCGCTACCGACCCACCGACGACGTCCACGTGCGTGTCGGCGCAGACCTCCTGCGCACCGCGCGCGTCATCGCCGCCGCGCGCCGCTGCGGCGCGACCGTCACCACGTCGGGCCCGGTCGAGCTCCCCGAGAGCCTCGCTCCCGGGCACGCGGTCGAGACCGCCGCGGAGTGGGTGCGCCGCATGGCCACCGACCGGCCGTCGCGGATCCGTCTGCTCGAGCCGCTGGCCGTCGAGGTCGCCGACGCCGTCGGAGGCGATCCCGACGTCGCGATCCACGCCGACGAGGTCACCTGGTCGGGCCGCGTGGAGCTGCTGCCGTTCCTGCGCGAGCAGTCCGTCACCATCACGACGCACCGCTTCGGCAACCACGACGCCGCGTTCGACGCCGTCCTCCCCCGGCACGCATAGCCCCGCGCGGTCGACGGCGCGACGGGTCCGGCGGCACGGCCGGAGACCTCGTGGTGCGTCAGCCGCGGTCGATGCCCGGCGGCAAGGGCGCCTTCCACCCGCGCCACAGAGCCAGAAGGCGCCACACCAGGCAGACCCCGGCGGCCAGCCCGTACGCCCATGCGCCGAGGTCGAGCTCGACGGCGGCGACGGCGAGCAGGGCACCGGCGAACGCCGGGGTGGCGTACAGCTCCTCACGGAAGATCACGGGCACCCGCCCGGCGAGGACGTCGCGCATCATGCCGCCGCCGATCGCGGTGAGCAGGCCGCACAGGGCCGCCGGCAGGACGCCGAGCCCGAACTCGAGTGCCTTGACCGCCCCGGTGACGCAGAACAAGGCGACCCCGACGGCGTCGAGGACGCCGATCTGCTTCTCCATCCGGCCGATGGTGGGGTGGAACACGAAGACCAGGATCGCCGCGACGAGCGGTGCGACGAGGTAGGTCCACTCGACCAGGGCGGCCGGGGGCACGGCTCCGATGAGGAGGTCGCGCACGACGCCGCCGCCGAGACCGGTGATCGCGCCCAGCACGATCGCCCCGAAGACGTCGAGCTCCTTGCGGACGGCCACGAGCGCCCCGGTGGCGGCGAAGACCGCGATGCCGAGGAGATCGAGCACCACGAGGACGACATGAGGCACCCGTCGACGCTAGTCGATGGACGGCCGAGCGCGCTCGGCGCCTCCGCGCGTGTCGGCCCTGATCGACGGGGTGCAGTCCCTACGATGGGACCAACGACGTGGGAGGCGACATGCGCGATCTCGGTCCTGAGCGACTGAGCGAGGACGGGCGCTACCTCCTGCTGCGCGACGACGACGGTCGCGGGACGTATCGGGTCCCGATCGACCGACGCCTGCGAAGCCTGATCGAGGCCGCCGCCAGCACGCGGTCCCGCACGCCCGGCCAGATGGAGTTGACCATGCAGAGCACGCTCAGTCCCCGCGACATCCAGACCAGGGTCCGACGCGGCGAGACCGTCGCACAGGTGGCCGAGGCCGCCGGCGTCCCCACCGAGCAGATCGAGGGATTCGCGGGGCCGGTCCTCGCCGAGCGCGCCTACATGGCCGAGCAGGCCAGGTCCTCGGCCGTGCGCCGCAAGCACGTGGACGGTTCCGCCGTCGCCCTGGGCGTGCTCGTCGAGCAGGCCGCCGTCGACGACGGGTCGAGCCCGGACGACGTCGTCTGGGACGCCTGGCGCCGTGAGGACGGCCGCTGGAGCATCAGCGTCTCGGCGCCGGGCCGGGCGCGTGCCCTGTTCCTGTTCGACCACAAGTCCCGCTTCGCGGTGCCGGCCGACGAGGCCGCCCACGAGCTCGTGAGCGACGTCCCGACGGCCGACGCCTCGGCGCAGATGGCCATCGCCGATGCGCTGCAGGCCCAGGAGCCCGTGCCGTCCGCCGAGCCGGACGTGGCCGCGTCGCCGGAGGCCGTCGCCGCGTCGATCTCCTCGCTCAAGGAGGCGCGCGACCGTCGCGCCCAGGAGCAGCAGCTCTCCCTGCAGGACGTCGACGACGAGTCCGACGTCGAGCACGACGACGTCGCCCACGACGTCGCGCTCGAGGAGGACGACACCGCCCAGCATCACGAGCACGACCGCATCGCGGTCCCTGACACGGGCGTCGCGCAGCGGCGCAAGAAGGCCGAGCGCCGGCGGGTCCCCAGCTGGGACGAGATCATGGTCGGCGCCCGCGAGGACTTAGGTCCTCGCTCACTCGAACGGCAGGACGTCCGGCGAGAGCGCAGCGGCCGCGGCCGTCGCGACGGTGCGGCGACGTCGGTGGTGACGCCGGCACAGGACCTCGTACCCGACCGTGGGGACCGGGCGGCCGTGCTGCTCCACGTCGCCCACGACGATCACGTCACCCTCGGTGACCATCTCGCCGTCCTCGGTGCGAGCGTTGTGGGTCGCGCGCTCGCCGCACCAGCACAGCGCCTCGACCTGCAGGGTGTGGACGCGGTCGGCGAGCTCGATCAGCCGGGCCGACCCCTCGAACAGCCGGGTGCGGAAGTCAGTGAGGATGCCGAAGCAGAAGACGTCGATCCGCAGCTCGTCGGTCACCTTGGCGAGCGCCTCGACCTGACGACGCGTGTAGAACTGCGCCTCGTCGCACACCAGGTAGTCGATCCGACCTCCTTGGGTCAGCTCGCCCACGACGTAGTCCCAGAAGTCGAAGTCGTCGCTCACCTCGAGGGCGTCGACCGCGAGACCGAGCCGGCTGGACAGCCGCGACTCGCCGGCCCGGTCGTGGCTGGTGAAGACGCGTCCGACCCGTCCCCGGGAGCGGTGGTTGTGGTCGACCTGCAGGGCGAGCGTGCTCTTGCCGCAGTCCATCGTGCCGGTGTAGAAGTCCAGGGATGCCACGGCGCCATCCTCTCAACCCCCAGGGGTCACTCCTGCCCCCAGGTCACGACGGCGGGGCCGCGTGTCGAGCGCCTCAGTGGGCGATCAGCAAAGGCACCGAGCGCTCGACGTCGGTGATGGAGCCGTGGAACCCGACCATGTGGAACTCGATCGCGAAGTCACGGGAGGAGAAGACGGCGAAGTCGTCGAGCGCGGCGACGACGACGTCGCCGATGCGCGGACGCACCCGCTCCTCGATCGGCCCGAACCAGTCCTCCAGACCGTCCTGCGTGCGCACCACGGCCCGGTCCCCGAGCTCTGCGAGCCAGCGCTCGGCCACCGCCTGCTCTGCACCGGCACGGGTGTACAGATGACGGAAGCGTGCCTCGCCCGCCACGAGCGTGACGTCGTCGCGCAGCGCCGCGACGTCGTCGAGGTCGAACCGTCCCTCCTGCGGGAGATCGAGCATGCCGTGGTCGGCCGTCACCACGAGCGTCGTGTCCGAGGGCAGCTCGGCGCGCAGGTCCGCCAGGTCGGCGTCGATCGTGGCGAGGGTCTCGCGCCACTGCTGCGACCCGCAGCCGTAACGGTGTCCCGTGTGGTCGAGGCGTGACTCGTAGGCGTAGACGACACCCGTGCGGGCGGCCTCGACCACGTCCAGGACGGTGTCGGTCCGCGCCCAGAGGCTGTCGATGCCGTGGAAGGGCGCACCACGCTGGCCGCAGAGGGTCAGTCCGCTGTTCTCGAAGGCGGCATCGTTGACGACGGCAGCGGGGACGCCGGCGTCGCTCACCTGGCCGAGCACCGTCGCGTGCGGCTGCCAGAGCACCGGGTCGACGTCGTCGGACCACGTCAGAGAGTTGAGACGACGCCCCGACGCCGGCTCGCGGCAGGTGTAGCCCACGACGCCGTGGCTGCCCGCCCGGCGACCGGTCCCGAGGGACGTGAGGCTCGTCGCCGTCGTGGACGGGATCGGGCTGTCGACGCCGTCGCGACGCTCGAGCCCGGACAGGAACGGCGCGAGCTCCGCGTGCTGGTCGAGCAGCTCGGCACCCATGCCGTCGACGACGAAGAGCACGTACCGCGCAGAGCGCGGCAGCCCGAGGGTGTCCTGGAACCCGGCGACGCCGAGGTTCGCGGCGATGGACGGCAGGACGTCGTGCAGCCCCGGCATCAGGCCCGGGTCCGCGGGCCGGCGGATCCGTGGGTGGTGGCGGCCGAGAGCCGGCGCGCGAACTCCAGCAGGCGCTCGAGCGCGGCCCCTCCGTCGGCCGCGGCGCTGAGCCGCAGCGAGAAGTCGTCGCCCGTGAGATTGCCCGTGTAGCCGTGGTCGGCCTCGCAGTCCGGGTCGCTGCACCGGGCCGGCTCGAGGTCGAGGTGCGAGACGGCGCCCCAGCTGACCGTCAGGACGGCCTCCTGCAGGGACTCGTCCTCGGCGGAGACCATGCGCGTCACGACCACCGACCGCACCTGGTCCACGGCGACGGCCTCGCTCGTCGTGGACGTGTACGGGCGCGGGAGGAGGTCGTCGGGCGGGTGCTCGTCGGTGTGGACGAGCACGACGCGGGAGTCGGTGAGGACCAGCACCGTCATGTGCCGGCGGATCTCCTCGCGGTCGAACGTCGGCTCGTGGTGCAGGACATAGGCACGCACCTCCTCGCCGGCGAGGGCGTCGCGCAGGCCCTCGGAGACGATCTGGGGGTAGTAGCCGCTGCGGGAGATCTCCTCGAAGACCCCACCGGCCCGTTCGCGTCGCATCACGCGAGCGTATCGCCCGAGGCGGCACGACTCAGACGCCGGACGTACCAGTCGCCGCGACGGTCGGCGGTGGGCACGACCTTGGCGCGGGCGCTGAGCACCGTCATGCTCGTGTCGCTGACCAGGACGGGTTCGAGGTCGAGCTCGGCGAGCTCGGGCAGGTCGTCCTTCATGGCCGCGAGGCGCAGGATGAGGTCCTGGATGGCGGCGACGTCGACCGGATCGCTCCCCCGGTAGCCGTAGAGCAGCGGCGCCGAGCGCAGCCCGGAGACCATGGCGGCGGCGTCGGTGTCGGTCAGGGGCGGGATGCCGTAGGCCCGGTCCCCCAGGAGCTCGCTCGGGGCACCGGTGAGGCCGAAGGACACGAGCGGGCCGAACAGGGCGTCCTCGGTGACGCTGAAGGACAGCGGGATGCCGTCGGTGGCGTTGCGCTGGACGAAGAAGCGGGTGTCGGCCCGCATGCCGGCCCACCCGGTCAGGTTGTCCCAGGCCTCGGCCATGTCGTCGGGTCCGAGGATGCCGCGCCAGATGTGCGCGAGGTCGGGACGAGCCCGCAGGTGCTCGCTGCCGGCCTTGAGGACGACGTCCCAGCCGAGCCGCTCGCCCGCGGCGATCGCCTCCTCCATGGTGTGGACGTTGATCCACGTCCAGAGGTCGATGCCGTAGCACTCGAGGATGGCGTGGGTCTGCTCGGTGGAGAGCACCGCACCTCGCGGCGCGAGGCGCAGCACCTCGCGGACGATGGCCCGGGCGTCGCCGGTTCGCAGGTCCGGGAAGGTGACGAACTCCCCCGCGTCGCTGGCGACCCACTCGGCGTAGTTGACGACCCGCGCGAGGGCTCTGACGGCCGACTCGGGTGCCGGGTACGACGGCACGGACCCGCGGCCCGCCGAGCCACCGAGGACGTCGGTGACCCGGAGCAGCTCGGGGACGCCCTCGGTGCCGAGGAACGTGGAGGCGATCGGCTTGTCGGACTGCTCCCCGATGGAGGCGAGGACGTTGGCGACCTCCTCGCCGCTGGTGTTCAACGGCGGGACGTAGACGACGACGAGCGCGTCGATCCCCGGGTTGGCGAGTGCCTGCTCGACCGCGACCTCGAAGTCGTCGGCGCCCGCGTCGGCGCCGAGCGAGACGGGGTCGGCCACCTGCAGGCCGGACGCGGCCGCCGCGTCGGCGATCAGCAGCCCCATCGCGTCGGAGTTGCCCACGACGCCCATGCGGTTCCCGGCCGGCAGCGGCTGGTGCGCCAGGATCTGCGCGACGTCGAACATCTCCTCCAGGGTGTCGACCTGGATGACGCCGGCCTGGCGGAACATCGCGTCGACCGCCGCCTGCGGCGCCGTGGAGCGCTTGACCGCGTGGCCCATGGGCACGCCCTGGGTGGATCGGCCGGACTTGACCGCCACGACGGGCTTGACCCGCGAGACGCGCCGGGCGATGCGCGAGAACTTGCGTGGGTTGCCGATGGACTCCAGGTACAGCAGGACGACCTCGGTGGTGTCGTCCTCCTGCCAGTACTGCAGGAGGTCGTTGCCGGAGACGTCGGCGCGGTTGCCCGCCGAGACGAACGTGGACAGTCCGAGTCCTCGACGGCCGACGGAGTCGAGGATCGCCGTGCCGAGCGCGCCGGACTGGCAGAAGAAGCCGACGCGACCCTGGGGCGGCATCGCCGGCGCCAGCGAGGCGTTCAGCTGGACGCTCTGCGTGGTGTTGATGATGCCGAGGCAGTTGGGGCCGATGAGGCGCAGGCCGTAGGAGCGGCACAGGTTGAGCAGCTCACGCTGGCGGCGTCGGCCGGCAGGTCCCTCCTCGGCGAAGCCGGCGGAGATGACGACCAGGCCGTGCACGCCCTTGGCGGCGCAGTCGAGGACGACCTCGTTGACCGACTCCGCAGGAACGGCGACGATCGCGAGGTCGACCTCGCCGGGGATGTCGGTGACGCTCTTGTGCGCCGGCAGACCGGAGACGGACTCGGCCTGGGAGTTCACCGCGTGGACGGCACCCTTGTAGTCGCCGAGGACGAGTCCGCGGACCAGGGCCAGGCCGATGGAGTCGGCGCGACGGCTCGCGCCGACCACCGCGATGCTGCGCGCACCGAAGATGCGCTCGATGGAGGCTGCCTCCGCCCGCTGCTCGCGTGAGCGCATGACGCCGACGGCCGACTCGGTGGGGTCGATGCGGAAGGCGAGGGTCTGGACGCCGTCCTCGACGGAGCCCTGGACCTCGTAGCCCATCTCCCGGAAGACCTGGAGCATGCGGGTGTTGGACGGCAGGACGTCGGCGGTGAACCGCTGGATCCCGCGCTCGCGGCCCGCCTGGGCGAGGTGCTCCAGCAGGAGCTGGCCGACGCCGCGTCCCTGGTGGGCGTCCTCGACGAGGAAGGCGACCTCCGCGGCGGTGTCGCTGACCGCGTCGTAGCGGCCGATGCCGATCATCTCGTCGTGGAGGGTGACGACGAAGGCGACGCGGCGGTCGAGGTCGACCGTGGTGAACCGCTCGATGTCGCGCGGCGACAGCTTCGGGTACGGAGCGAAGAACCGGTAGTACTTCGACTCGTCGGAGACACGGCCGTAGAAGGCCACGAGCTTCTCGGCGTCCTCGGGGTGGATGGGGCGCAGCTGGGCCACGCGGCCGTCCTTGAGCAGGACGTCGGCCTCCCAGGCACCGTCGAGGGTCGGCGTTGCCGAGGGATCGGAGTCCACGCGACCAATCTACAGAACCGCACCGTCCTTCGGCCCGGCGTGGCGGCGGGGACCCGCGCGACACGGCGGGAGAGAATGAACCACCGCCTGACCCAGGAGAGGACCGCATGGCCCGCAGCAGCACCCCGAGCCCCCCCGAGGAGTTCGACGAGCACATCATCGACACCGACATCTCGGACGAGATGAGTGCCAGCTACATCGAGTACGCGTACTCCGTCATCTACTCGCGCGCCAT
>SXGT01325773.1_pt1 | contig 13826 bp, 9 predicted proteins | sample 3176221 | NCBI WGS metagenome assembly SXGT01 (sample SAMN11356862, study PRJNA531348) | freshwater metagenome | isolation source: freshwater sample F1-120 | place: China: Fuxian Lake, Yuxi | collected 2017-12-25 | reverse complement strand
GGTAATCATTTACAGCTGCCTGGGTGTTACCGATCATGTAATAAGCACGTCCCCGCCATAGCAGGGATTCTTCCAGGGTGGGGGCAGCGATCGTGTCATTTAATGTCGTGTCTGCCAGGCTGATCACATCCTGATAACGGGCTGCGTAATAGTAAGCAAAGTATGGGCCGGTTTGATACCACATCATGCGAAAGGGACGATTCCCCACATCGGTCTTCCAGCCTGCGTAGACGGTAAATGCCTGATCGTAGGCGTTAGCGGCATCCACATATTGCTGCATGGCTACATGGCTGGTGCCTTTGTTGAACCATGCAAAGAACAGGTCATTGCCTTTCAGGGTTTGGATGTCATCCTGGGCCAGTTCAAGCCCGTGTTGAGAAGCCCATCTTTCCTCCTCCCACGGGCCAAGCAGTTTTAATACTTCAGATTCGCGGTCTGATGGGTAGATGACCATGAAGAGGTAATTGAACGAACGCCAGTTGCCCTGATAGTCTTTGTATTCGCTTAACAGGTCTTTGCCCGGTTGCAGATAAGCATCCTGAACAATGAAGCCGCCGCGGGCATCGTCGTAGCCCGTAGTGAAAAGGTAATGACCCAGCCAATCAATCTTCCCGTTGTAGTCGCGTTCATAATAGCCTTTTTCTACAATAACAGGAAAACCAGCCGCAAGTAATTTTTTGACAAGTTCCACATCGCCGCCATAACGGGAAAGCGCGCGGTATTCCGTGTTCTCATTGACAAAATCCACGAGTTCATAGGGCATCACATTTTTATCCGGCAAGCCTTGCTCAATAAAAGTCTTTTTTGGGTCACCTGAGCCTGGTTTAACCACTTTGGCAACATCATCGCGGGTTCCCTTCCAGCCCCAGAATTTGAGAGCCATGGTCAGGTTGGCAGGGCCGCAATAATTCCAGCGGTTGTGTTGATCAACGTAGGTAACGCCCGGCAGGATAACCGAATCAGGCAGGGGCGTGGATGTGATCGTAGGTCTGGGAGTAGGGCCTGCTTTGAGAGTCGGAGTCGCCGGTGGAGTTAATGTCAATAAATATTCGGCGCGGGTAGTTCCAATAACGGTTTCGATGGTAATCGCAGATTCGCCGCTGGGTTGAAAGACAGCTTCGTTCGGCGGGTTGAAGAAATAAATGATCCTTGTCCGCAGGAGGTCTACACGGGTTGCAAGGCGGTCATGCACAGGCGGAAGAAAGTACACGCCAACGGCCAGAAGCAGTCCCAGCGGAATGAGCCAACGTTTGTTTATTTTTATAAATCTTTTCATGCAAAGATTATACATGCTTGCATAACACCTTGTAAAACAAAAGTCTGCTTTTTTATTACCGATAAACTTGCGTAGGTATCTCTAATAAAGCCTTAATAAATACCTCAATAACTTTTTCGTTACGAAAACGACGTATTGAGAATACAGCCAGTATTGCAACATAATAGGAGTTTAAAAATGAGAAAAAGTACTTTGTTTATTTCAGCTGCGTTGACCATTTTCCTCATGGCAACCATGTTCGGGGTGGCTTCAGCTTATAAGCAGATTGTAAAAAATAATATAGCAGTCACCGCAAAGGAGGCTGCGCCCGCGCTTGCCGTTGCACAATCCTTACCCACGGTTGCGCCAACCGCTCAACCGCTTGTAATTACCCCGGAACAAGCCACTACCGTTGCCATTGAATTCCTGGGCGATCCAAATGTGTATAGCGTTGAATCTGTGGAATACGAAGGCGCTCCCGCCTATCTCGTTACATTTAGTTCGGGAGATCTTGTTTACATCAGCCCGATGGGGGAAGTTCTTGCGAACACCAAGTTGGAACCTGTGATCGTAGTGGCTTCCAGCGGCAGCACTGGTGGAGGCAATGGCGGTGGAGGCGGTGGTGGTGGTACCGGGCGCGGAAACAACGGCGGTGAGAGCGGCGAGCATGAAGATCATGACGAACATGAAGATGGCGACGATTAATAAGGGAATGTGAAATGGCGCCCAAACCAAATTCAAATAAGTGGACAGATGTGCAATTGGCAATTGCCGCAATTTCAATGACCTCTGTGCTGGCATTCTGGAATATGTTCGCAGGCCCGGATAAAGTCAAAGCAGATGAAAAAACCGAGACAGAACAACAGACGGCACTATTACTTCCCACAGCCAACCAAATTACACCGCCTCCCGCGCCCATGCCCACCATGCCTCCAGCCGGGTATACGATCTTATTTGGCGGTGTGGCTCCGCAACCACAAGTGATCGTGGTGCAGCAACCGCGCAATGAGGGCGGCGGGGGGAATAAGAATGGCGGCGAAACGAGTGCTCCGGTAACTTCAAGCGGCTCCTCCTACTGTTACATCGCCTGCCTTTTCGGGCGATGGGGTGCGAAATGCTCGCTGTTCTGGAACAGGAGACTGAAACCACACCTTTGATCTTAAATGATGTGCCGGTCTGGTTCGAGGATTGGGAACAAAAACTTAGCCGCTTCCGGCTTAACTCGGAGTTGACTCTCCTCAACCACACATTTGACCAGCCGATAAAGGTAAGCGATGTCTTCTGGGATGTATTCCAAACCGCTTTATGGGCAGATGAATTAACCGAAGGTCTGGTCACCCCCACCGTATTGGATGCAGTCATCGAAGCAGGATATGATAAACAATTCGAACTGCTTGCCGGGCAGCAAACTTATTCCCTCCTGAAATCCCCGCCGTATATTCACCCATTATCCACAGTGATCGCGGATAATTGTACGCAGACGATCAATCTTCCGCGAGGGGTACGCCTTGATTTCGGAGGAGTGGCGAAAGGCTGGGCTGCGCACCAGGCCGTTGAACGTCTGCAGGAACATGGCCCCTGCCTGGTTAATGCCGGGGGTGATATTGCCATTAGCGGCCCGCAGTCGGATGGAAACCCGTGGCCGATTGGCGTGTCAAATCCATTCGAAACAGGGTCCGATCTTGAGGTTCTGCAATTGAAGCGCTGCGGCATCGCATCCTCCGGAAAGGATCGGCGTCACTGGCTTCACAATGGAATATTCAGTCATCACATCATCAATCCGTTGACAGGGCAGCCCGCTGAAACAAATCTGCTGCGAGTGACGGTGGTTGCGCGAACGGTTATGGACTCGGAAGCCGCTGCAAAAACAGCTTTTATTCTTGGAAGGGAAAAAGGGCTGGAATGGGTTGAGCTGCATCCTGAGTTTGCCTGTGCCATGACCCTGGACGATGGAGAACTCCTCCATAGCGAACGAATGCCGGAGTATTTGTAAGGAGTGAAAATGGATCAGGATCAAACCGAATTAAATGAATCATCTCTACATTTGCAATCGTTTATACTTTTTCTTTTTGCGTGTGTTGCCGGTCTGCTGGTTGCTGTGCTACTGTTGCCGATCTTTTTGCCGAACATGGCTTTTTCGTTAAGCGGCGATGCCCCAAAAGCCTATTGGTATCTTTCACGCGGTACGGCTTTTGTGTCTTTATCCCTGCTCTGGCTCTCCATGGCGCTGGGTTTGGGCATTACAAATAAAGCCGCCCGTTTCTGGCCCGGCTTACCCGCTGCATTTGCCATTCATGAATATGTGAGTTTGCTGGGGCTGGCATTTGCAGGATTCCACGCCCTCGTTATTTTGGGCGACCATTATATAAATTTCACGTTGTTGCAATTGCTCATCCCCTTCAGCACAATGGACTATCGTCCCTTCTGGGTAGGCATGGGCCAGATCGGTTTTTACATTTGGGTGATGGTCGCAGCAAGCTTTTACATTCGGCCGGTCATCGGCCAAAAATTTTGGCGTTTTCTTCATTACGCCAGTTTCGGCATGTATATTCTTGGAATCTCACATGGCATTTTCAGCGGCACCGATACCTCGATGGGCTGGGCACAAAATTATTATTGGTACTCCGGCGGCGCTTTGCTCTTTCTATTCACCGCTCGTATCATAGGCAGCCTGCTGGACTTCCTCTTCCCAATAAAAAAAACAGGACCCACGCCACGGCCTGCACAGGGATAAACGCTTCGTTTGTTCTCAAGCCTTCCTTTCTAAATATGTATGCTATAATAATTAGAACATTTATTCTTTTACTAATAGCAACGAAAGGATACTGAGATGAGCAAAAAAGTTATGGTCTTCATTGTAACAAGCAAGGGTGGCTTTATCTTCAACAGCGACGCGAAACGCAAGAAATGGCAGCAAAGCGACATCCAATTCAAAAGCTGGAATGTGATGCACATGCAGTTGGACCCGCGCGACAATCGGCTGCATGCGGCGGTTAACCACTTTGTCTATGGCCCGACCACTCACTATTCAGACGACTTTGGGAAGACGTGGACTCAAGCGAAACAGGTTCCCTTAATCGGACGCGCCTCCAAATCCGGACGTCCGCTGGGTACGCCGCAAGAGGCAGCAGCCTCCGCGGAGGGCGCATCTCCCGAATCTCAGCCCGAGAAACTGATCAAGATCTGGAACATCAAGCCCGGGCGGGCGAATGAAGCGAATGTCCTCTATGCGGGCGGAGAGCCGGCCTGTTTGTTCATCTCCAAAGACCGCGGCGAGACCTGGTCGCTCAACGAGGGGCTCTTCGATCATCCACACCGCGGGACGTTCTTCCCCGGCAATGGCGGGCTATGCCTGCATACAATTTTGCTCGACCCTGGTAATGACCAGCGCATGTATGTTGGCATTTCCACCGGGGGGTGCTACCGCACAGACGATGGCGGGCAGACATGGAGGCCTTTCAATAAAAATGTGCGCGCCGATTTCAGCCCTGATAAATTCCCTGAATATGGGCAGTGCGTTCACAAGATAACCATGCATCCCTCCACCCCGAATGTGTTGTACCAGCAAAATCACTGTGGTATCTATCGCAGTGATAATGCGGGCGAAGATTGGATAGACATCGGAGAAGGAAAGCTGCCTTCGCGTTTCGGTTTTCCGATCTCAGTGCATCCGACAGACCCAAAGACAATTTACATCGTGCCAGAAGAAAGCGATGAATACCACATGAGTGTGGATGGCAAGTTCGCCGTCTGGCGCAGCAAGGATGCAGGCGATTCCTGGCAGCGATTGACAAAAGGTCTGCCCGAGCGAGCGCATGTGGATGTCCTCCGCGAAGCCATGTCCACGGACAGCTTTGAAGACGCAGGCATTTACATTGGCACGAACACAGGCCAATTGCTTTACTCGCGCGACTCTGGCGATAGCTGGGAAGTGCTCGCGGATTACCTGCCGCCCATCCACTCAGTGGAAGCGGCAGTGGTGGAAGACTGATCAAATATGACACATCCCGAATTTAATCTTTCAATCTTTTAGCCGCAAAGTGACACGAAAAAGCCGACCCTAAGAAATGGATCGGTTTTTTCGTGGAGCTCATTTTTATCTTGCAATTTATTCAAAATTCGTGACCAGCCGTGTAATTCGCGGCTGGTTCCTTGTGTTTCGGGTTGATCATGTTTTCAAATCACGAGATCCACACCATGATCTCATTCATTATTCGCCATTCTCCGTTTTTCTTTTCCATCAAGTAATAATACCCCGAGCCCATCAGAGGACCGGAGACTTGTGCCACATAAATAATGGCCTGATCAAGGGAGCGGTTAAAGCCGACCCGTGAAAAAACAGTGTATCCATGTGCGCCGGAATATGTTCCGGAGAGAACCTCCCCCCAATTTGGCTGGCTGGTGATTTCTGAAAGCTCTTCGGTGGTGAGCAAAATGTATTCCACACCGAGGTTCATGTCTGGAGAAAGTGTACCGACCTGAGCATTGCGCTCCATGAAATTCTCCAGGGTTTGGCTCGAGAGATCAGGCAGTCCTTCCTTAAGATAGTTGATCGTATCCTGTGAGTCTCCGGGGTAGGTATTCGTGGCTGTATCTTGCAGAATAAGAACAGGTCCTTCCCCTGCGTCAACGAAAAAGGAATATAGTACCTGTTCCTCTTTTTCAATCTCAATTACAGATGGCTGTGAAGGGCGATTGAAAGTGGAACATGCCATGAAACTAACGGCAATCAACATGACGTGGGCTTTTTTTAGAATTTTTATGAACATGATTCTTATCTCCTTTATACAAGGAGGGTTTATACATGGATTTGGTTCCCGAAATAAATAGGCCATTGGTAGGGAGTGGCCGATTTTGCCGAACAAGTCTTGGCGGTTTATCAAGGCAGGCAGCCCGGCCTTCAAATCATTAATGCAATGTGAACTCCCAGATATGATTCTTTGCCGGCGTGCCGGCGTTTAAATCAAATTGCTCGATATGCAGCACCTTCACTGTCAGGGGGTCAGGCAGTTCAAAATTAAGTTGCGGTTGTTCGATGGCTCCCTGTCCCTCAAAGGTATAGGTCACGGGTTCCGATCCAGCCGTGGAATATCCGGTCAATGTGATGGAGACCCTGGCCGAACCGATGATGATCGAAAAACCATGGATGGTGCGCGGGGAGGGGAAGGCGAACTCCATCATGAATGGGTTGGATTCATAGGTCTTTGCATAGGTATAGGGGTCGCCGTCAAAGGCCATGCGAAGCCCCTCAGCCTGGTCGTTGGCCTCCAGATACGTATGACGCACAAGAACGTCCTCTCCATCTATTTTTATGATCGATTCCTGTATCACCTGACGGACCGCTTTTTCATCGGCAAATAATTGCTCTGCAATATCCGAGTACCGCAGGCGGACAAAATAGAACCCGGGAGTCCCATCTGGATAGGGGATGGTTTTCTCAATATGAATATCCGCCAGTTTGTTACTGGTGATGGCAAACTCGTACTCCTCTTTTGTCATAATAAAGAGCGTGTCATCTCGCAAGGGCAGCTTGTTCTCCACATAACCCTGAATGCTGTGGAGTTCCACCGGCAGCGGATCGCCTAAAAAATAGCGGGCAACCACATCCGTTCCATTGGCCCAGTTGGGCGAAAAAAGAACGCGGGTCTGAGGATGTTCCTGAATAAACTGTTTGATGGGTTCAAAGACTTGAAATGCGCCATACTGCATTCCCCCCATCCCATAATCTTTATACCAGGTGGGACCGTTGCGAAGCGCGTCTGCAAGCATTAAGAAATTAATACTGGACAAAATTAAAAAGACCGTCCATGCTGATCTAGATTGTGAAACATTCCATTGTTTTAGTCTTTTTACAAAACCGGTTTTCCTGGCGCGCCGGGCAACTTCACCGAACAAACCCGAAATTTGCCCTGCCAAAAGCAGGCCAAGTGCAAATACAGTCACCTTATCAATTGGGTGTTCAATAAAGACGGCAGCCAGTCCACCAATGCAAAGGAGACCCATCGCAACAAAAAGCTTTTTACGTGATGGAGGCAGGTCGCCCATTTCTTTCTTCAGGTTTGCGGCCGGGTCTTCCACCCACTCCAATACTCTGGCAAGACCAATCGCCGTTAATAAGGCTGTTGAAAAAACATAGATCAACACTCTCGTGATTCCGATCGCCACAAAGGCCGCAGCCACCGGGGATGCCAGCCAGGCGGTCAAAATGATCCGATAGGATGGTTCACGAATGCGCCGAATCGTTTCCACAAGTCCCAATATCGCAAAGGGAAGGGTCGCGATCATAATATGACCGTACCCCTTCATCAAATGGCGCTGAAGGGTGTTCTCATAAGGGATATACCAATACCAGGCGCTAAGCCCCAGAAAGTATTGTGATACATACATCTGTATTTTTTCCCAAATGGAAATATCCAAAAACAAGAAGGAGCCTAAATTATGAAGGTGAGCCATGGCATTATCAGGATCCATCATCCGAAATCGAAGATATGGGATTGCCATGATGACCAGCAGCACCAACCCAAAGAGAATTGTGCGCCGATTTTCCCAGTGATGACGCCAATCGAATACAGCCAGCATGAATGCAGTAAATGGCACGAGTACCTGGCCGGGGCTGTACGTATAAAAACCCAATGCTCCCAGAAAAATTGCGGGATACAGATACTTCGGTGATTTAATTCGGTAATACATGTAGGCGCATAACGCCCCAGAGTAAAACCCCACGAACTCCCCCATCTCCCACGCAGTGCGCGAATGCAGGAACCATGTCGGCGTAATGGAGAGGAACAAAACACCCATCCACCAATGCTTTATCTTTAGCCCATCACGCAAGATCAATCCGGCCGAGACAGCCGCGATCAGCGTAAACAGCACAGATGTGGCGCGCGTTACCAAAGGTGATTTTCCAAAGACGAGATACGGCAGCAATTGAGCATATACCCCCATGCCCAGCGTAAAATAATTTCCATTTTGAAATGCCGGCGGAAAAAGAGAATCGTTAATTCCCCGAAACCCGTTTGCCACCAGATCGGCGGCAAATTGCGTTTGCAATGCCTCATCCACAAAGAAATAAATAGGGAATTTAGTCAGCCCGATCAAACGGGTGAGAAGATACACTCCCAGTGACGCCCAAAACAACCAGACAGCAAGGTCATTTCTTTGGATGAAAGGATTCTTGCGGATCTTTTTCGACCATTCCAAAAACCGACTGCCCAGCCACCACGCCTCTTTCCGCCTTCCAACTTGCACGCCGCTGCTGCTGATTTTTCCCTGCACTAGGGATTGTTCCAGGCGAATCCGAATAGGGATCTGACCTGCTTGTTGCTCGCCGGTTTCGATCGTAAGAGTCGCCTTTGTGCCAGGTTTGATCGACAGATTTATCTCATTAAGATCCGTCTTTGTTATTTGTTGGGTTCGACTGGCAGGGGTACTCTTTTTTTTACGGGTTGCAGATGGCATCTGTTAAGCCTCATTCCTTTTAGAAACACTTTGAATGGATAATTTTATCACCCCATTTATTCCACCCTAAAACAACTTCAATGAATAGTATGTAAATCATTCCGCCCATTCATTGCGTGGAAGTTGAACACTTGCGTTGAAATTGACCTCAAAAGATTTTTTCGCGAGGGGGTACAATTGCTCCCACTCATTAATATGACCCATACTATCAAATACCCCCGCAAGGTTTTCATTCGGGCCTTATTTCGCTCCATGATACGCGGTGTATTGCCGCTCCTGTCCCAGATAAGTATTTCAAACCTGGAAAAATTCCCTGCAAAAGGCCCCATGATCGTAGTGGGAAACCATACCGGCGCGATGGAAGTTGTGTTGATGGGTACTTATTCACCCAAAGCATTGGAATTCATGGGAGCTGTGGAAATGCCATGGAATGGCTGGATCGGAAAAATGATAAATATGTATGGTCTGATCCCTGTCCACCGCGGTTCCACCAGCAATACATCCATGAAAATGGGAATCGATATTCTGCGGCAGGGCGGTATGCTGGGTGTCTTCCCGGAAGGTGGTTTTTGGGAGCCAGGCAAGCAAAAAGCGCAAACCGGGGCGGCATGGTTAAGTTATATTGCGCAATCACCGGTCTTGCCGATCGGGTTTGGAGATACGCGTGGAAAAATGGCGGAAATTTTCCAATGGAAACGCCCGTCTTTTGAAATGAATGTAGGCGATGTGATCCCGGCTGTTAAGTTAGGCAGGTCAAAGAACAAAAAGGATGAACTGCAAGAGGCGGCGGACAAAATTATGGACGCTGTTTGGGCATTGGTTCCTGAAGAGGAAAGAAAACGAAAGGAAAGCCACCCCGAAAATGAATTATTTTCTCTGGAGATCGCGATCCTTGACCGGCATAACCAGCCGGTACCGATTCCAGCAGAGTTGGCGCTCGCAGACGGCTCATGGATCAGCCGCTTCGCGCACCGCCCGAACCTGATCGATTCGATCCGCGACTATATCTTCCTCCCAGTCCAGCCGCTAAAGGAACTGGACCGCAAGCCATCAGCGGAAAAGATTTATCAAGCCGCGCATTCGATGCTGGAATATGTGGAAAAAGAAAATCCGCAATACTTTAACTACCGCTATGGCTACAAGGATGGCGAGGCGTTTCAGCAAAGTTTTCGTCAATTGCGGGATCTGATGCAGTGGGCCATGGAGAATCAATTTCAGGTGGAGGTAGAAGCCCGGTACGAGTACACAGACCCACAGTCCGGCGAGAGGCGCGTTTTACACGTCCCGCAAGAAATGGAACAGTGGTAACGGTCAATAACGAACGGTGTTTATAGCAGTAGTAAAAAATCCATTATTAAAGCAGGAGCGTCCACCGCATGAGCCTCGCCACTGATATTCCATCCGGACGTTTGTCCAAGCGTTTCAAAATGCTGTTCAGCATGGGAGACTTGAGCACCAGCATCCCGCTCGCGATCTTGATGTTCTTCCAGTTATACTTTTTAACGGATGTAGCCCGCCTGCGTCCCGATTATGCCGGGTGGGCTGTCGCGCTGCCGCGTCTGTGGGATGCGGTGAATGACCCGCTCTTTGGGATGATGTCTGACCGGTTGCGCACGCGTTGGGGACGCCGCCGCGCACTGCTGCTCTTCGGGGCCGTCCCGCTCGGGTTGAGTTTCATCCTCATGTGGCTTGTTCCGCCATTTAGCCAATTTGGACTGGCGGTTTACTACGCCCTGACCTTCATCGTTTTTGATACGGCCTTCACCGTGGTCCACGTCGGTTATAACTCGCTCACGCCGGAGTTAACCTCCGATTACGATGAACGCAGTTCGTTGAACGGATACCGCATGGTCTTCTCGATCAGCGGCACACTCGGAGCGATCATCCTGGCGACGGTATTGGGTTGGTATATCACCGATACACGTCTGCTTTTCATTATTCTGGGCGTAGGCCTGGGTCTGGCATCGATCATTCCGCCATTGATCGTTTTTAAGATCACTCATGAAAAACCTGCCGAGGAGCAACCCGAGCCGCTTTCGTGGGGGCAATCCATGAAGATGACTCTCAGCAACCGGCCTTTCCGTTTAGTGATGGGACTCTATCTTTTATCGTGGACAACTGCCAGCATTCTGGCTGCCATGCTGGTTTATTTTGCCAACTACCGCCTGCGCGTACCGGAACAGGCTAATTATTTTGTTTTGCTGGCAGAAGGTGCAGCGATCTTCTTCATTCCATTCTGGGTATGGGTCGCAAAAAAGCTGGATAAACGACGGGCTTTCATCATCGGTTCCTTTACATGGATATTCGTTCTGCTCGGCATCTCGGCTCTGCCCGCCGACGCGATCGGATTGGCTTACCTGCTGGCTACTCTCTCCGGCTCAGGCATTGCCGCCGCTTATGTTCTGCCCTGGTCAATGATCCCAGACATTATCGAACACGACCAGCTCAAGACGGGTCAACGCCGCGAAGGATCATACTATGCCTTCGCCTCGTTCTTTCAGAAATTGGCAACCGCTCTGGCGCTTTGGGGAATGGGTCAGGCTCTGGCCTACACCGGCTACATGACCCCTGAAACAAGCGGAGCGTTACCCATCCAGCCGGAGTCTGCCATTCAAGCGATTCGCATCTTCACGGGTCCTGTTCCCGCAGTCTTGCTGATCCTGGCCGTTCTCTTTGCTTGGAATTATCCGATCACCCGCGAAAGTCACCAAGCTACACTGCAAGAACTGGCAGGACGGGAAGTGTAAAGTAATAAAAGAGACAGTCTACCTTACAGTGACTGTCTCTTTTTATGTACCCATCTTCATTCATGTCGTCGCATTGGGCATCAATCTCTTGGACACCCATCCCGGACACTGACCTGAGCACTCTCCTTGCTCAATCCTTTTTCCATATTTCTTCCAACGGGGCCGGCATACCGAGCCCAAATCCCTGCGCATATTCCACTCCTATTTTACGCAGTACCTTAATGAGATCCTGTTCGGATGCATGCTCTGCCACAACTTCCACGCCTAATTTATGCGCAATCACGGTTATGGCTTCCACCATGATCTTATCTCTCTCGTTGGATAGCATATCCTGCACAAAACTACCGTCAATCTTCAGATAATCGACCGGCAGGGATTTTAAATATTGAAAAGATGAAAAGCCGCTTCCAAAATCGTCAAGCGCGATCTTGCCGCCCTGCCCGCGGAATGCCTGGATAAATTGCTGGGCTTTTTTGATATGATGAATGGCAGCCGTCTCTGTGATCTCAAAACAGATCTGTTCAGGCGGAATGGAAAATTCACGGATCTGCTCCAGCACATACTCTGCCAGCCCTTCATCATTGAGGGACATCCCGGAAAGATTTATCGCAAACTGCATCCCACGAATATCGTGCCTGGATATCCCAGTCAGGGTTGCACGAATCACCCAACGGTCTATGGCCGCCATTAACCCGTAGCGCTCTGCCGATGGGATAAATGCACCCGGCAACACCAGTTGACCATCTAAACCCATCATCCGCAGCAAGACCTCATATCGCTTGATCTCAGCGCCCCCCTCTCTTAATGAGGAAATCGGCTGGCAATACAGCCGAAAATGATTTTTTGTGATTGCATCCCGCAACCGCGAGGCCTGTAATATCTCGTTATAGCGCCGGGTCGTTTCACTATCCCCAGACTGATCGTACACATGCACCCGATCGCGCCCGAGATCTTTCGCAGAATAGCATGCGATATCCGCCTGACTTAACAATTGCGCGATGCTCTCGGTATTTGTATTGATCGATACAACCCCGATACTGACCCCGATCTGGAAGTTCTGCCCCAGCCAGTGAAATGTAAACTCGCGAATTTTATTCATGATTCCATTGGCAATGACCAATGCCTGTTCCAGGTGGCAATTTTCCAACAACAATCCGAACTCGTCCCCGCCTAACCTGGCAAATGTGTCACGCTGACGGAAGGCTCCCCCCAGCAGTTTGGCCACCTGCCTCAGGAGTTCATCTCCTGCTGAATGGCCCGCGGTATCATTAACGATCTTGAATTGGTCGAGATCCAGGTAGCACAAGATGTGAGACAGCCCATACTCTTTAACGTTGGTCAAGGCGCGGTCAAGCCGCTTTTCAAATTCACGCCGATTGATCAACCCCGTCAGACTGTCGTGCATCGCATCGTATGAAATTTGCTGCGATAACCGTCTTTCCTCTGTCACATCATGAAAGACCAGCACCACCCCGATCGTCTTTCCCTGATGGTTGCGGATCGGGGCGGCCGAATCGTCTATTGCGTATTCGGTCCCATCTCGACTGACCAGGATCGAATGATTGGCCAACCCGATGATCCGCCCTTCCTTCAGACAACGCTGCACCGGATTGACCACCGCTTGTCTGCTGCTCTCCTCCACCACATGGAATACATTTTCCAATGGTTGTCCGACTGCATCGTTTATTTTCCAACCGATCAAATCCTCTGCCACCGGGTTGAGGTAGACCACATTCGCCCTCTCATCTGTGGTTATGACCGCATCCCCGATCGAATGCAACGTGACCTCGGCGCGCTCCTTTTCTTCAAACAACGTCTCTTCATCCAGCCAGCGTTTGATGGCAGCGCCAAGCACATTCGACGCCACTTTGAGGACATCCACTTCCTGAGTGGTCCACTCGCGGTCACTCACCATATCATCAAACCCCAGCGTTCCCCAACGCTTGCCATTCACCATAATGCGCATTTCAAGCAGGGCTTTGACCCCAATTGAATCAAAATGCTCCCTTTCCGTTTCTGTGAACACCGATCTACTTCCGACATACGGCTCGCCGCTCTCCAATATCTGGTAATAATGTTCGAATTCCGATTCCCGCTCGGGTGAATTCTGGAATTCAGGGTTTTCAAGATCGGAGATTTGTCCGGGGGCAGTCCATTCATAACGCAGGGAATTCACCGTCCTGCCGTTTGGGTCCAGATGATTTTCGAAGAGATAGGCATGCGAGGCATTGAACTCCCGACCGAGTCTCTCCAAAACCTCGTTTATACTTTTACTCCAATGCGGCTGTTTTAGAAATTGCTCCGCAGAATATGTGACCGCTTCCAGCACATGAATCAATTTTTGACGCTCAACAAGTTCAACTTGC
>SXGT01683004.1_pt1 | contig 13830 bp, 8 predicted proteins | sample 3176221 | NCBI WGS metagenome assembly SXGT01 (sample SAMN11356862, study PRJNA531348) | freshwater metagenome | isolation source: freshwater sample F1-120 | place: China: Fuxian Lake, Yuxi | collected 2017-12-25 | reverse complement strand
GGCTCGAAAAAAGTCATCAGTCATGGCAGCATTTCCCTCTGGTTTCCAACTCCATTATCGCGATTCCTGAGAGTTTCTGATGTCGAATTTCCAATGATTCTCCTGTGCTCTTGCGGCCTTCAAGACTTTTGCAGGACCGACCAAATAGCGTCTCGAAGGTGGTCGGGCGCAGGCTGCCGCGCGGCCCAATCTTGCGGGCGGCCGCCAGCAGTTCCACGATCTCGTCTTCACGATAAATGTGCGGCACCACGCGAACCGATTTTGGACCGAAGATCAATTCATCCGGCACCTCGGTATCTGGCTCGAACTGCTTCAGGTAGTGGGCGAAGCCCCTCAGCAAAGCCAGACGCGCCGCCCAGGTCCCCGGTGTTCCGCGATGCCACTTGTCTTGTCGCGCCCAATCCGCCATGAGATCGACGGTCAGCGGCCCTCGGTGATGCCGGCTGGCAACGTAGCGAGCAAAGCCCGCCAAGAGGGTATCTCGTGAATGCAACTGGTAACCAAGACGACGGCGCTCAGCAAGATAACTCTCGACTCTTGCTTGCAAGCTGATGTGCGCGTTCATGATTCGCTCCCTGGCCATGGCAGGGGCACCGTGGATAACTTCGGCGTGTCGAGCTTCGCGTAGATCAGCGTGGTGGATAGTGAACGATGGCGTAGTACGTCGGCGATCTCCTTGAGCGAACTGCCATTCTCAACCAGACGGCACGCCAGCGTGTGACGCAGCGCATGTGAGCCGGAATGTGGCAGGTCGCTGCGGCTGTAGGCGCGATTGATTACCTTCTGGATCGCCGACGCGCTGATCGGTTGATCGTAAGGGGGCATACATCGAACAAAGACACATGGATTCTTGGTAGTGGAGCGCTCGTGTTGCAGATAGTCGGCCAATGCTTCCCCGGTCGCCATCGGTAGGGGCAGGATGTCTTGGCGACGCGATTTGGTTCCCTTCAACACGACTGTTCCGGCTCGCCAGTCAATGTCACTGAGCATGAGATGTGCGATTTCGCAGGAACGCAGTCCCAGGTCAAGTGCGCAGCGCACGATGGCGTAGCTACGCTTGGGCGACCGAAGATCAGGGGTGAAGGAGTTCAGCAGCCGCTCGACTTCGTCCGGTGTAAGCGCTCGCGGTAAAGATGCCAGTTTCCAGTGGGCGGGTGACGATATGACTGCCGTCAATGCACCAACGCGATCCCCGCAGTTGCTCCGGTAACGGAAGTAGCACCGTAATGACGCTGCGAGCTGAGATGCGTTGGAGGGCGTTCGGTGCGCGTCCAACTGGCTGGCAAGGAAACGGCGAATTTCGTCGGGTCGAAGTTTGCCAATATCGACAGCCCGCTCCTTAAATTTCTGTCGTAATAGACGGCCAACAATACGAATTCGGTCGCTGCGTGTTCCAGCCGCCAGTCCTTTCGCGTCACGGAGATATTCATCGTAGCGCTGAAGTTCTTTGGCAACGTGGTTCTGTGACGTTTCGGCCGACTGTGCTTTCAGCGCGGGGGGTTGCTGCTTGATTGGTTTCATAACGGTCTCCTGAAGTGGAGTCCCCACTTCAAACGACCGAAATAATTATGTCTACCCCGCGCTACCGGTAACTACCCTCAAGCCCCTTACTGCAGACCTTTCGCCGTAACCCACTCACACTACTTTCCATAATCCAGAACTTTGCATAAGCAGCGGTTGCGGACGTTGGAAGAGCTAAAACAAGGTTGCGTTGAGCGGCGGCTTTCTGGATCTGTCACTCAACAAGGTCACTCGCTGGCGGCACCTCTCGCCACTTCTGTCGTAGTGTCAGCACGTTACGAGCAACAGATATCTTGGATTCAAAGACGGTGAGTCGGGTCTGACGTATCATTCAGGTCATGTTTTCCATTCTTCGCCTCCTCGGCCTGTTCCTGCCCGCGCTAGCCAGTCACTCCGCCGTCAACGATGTCATGCCCGGCGACTACTTTCCCCTGCAGCCGGGCCAGACCACCCTGACCGCCTACGCTTACGACCGCGAATTACAGGGCCCCTATGCCAGAGGCCGTCAAGTATTCGACGGCCACATTGACAACACCGTTCTCGCCTTGCGAGCCGCAAGGAGTTTTCAGATTGGCGATACCACCTTCGCCGGCGTGGCTGTGCTGCCTTGGTCAGATTCACGGGTAAGTCCGGCACCTTTGGCCACGGCTCTGGGCGCGAAAGCCAAAGGCTTGAGCGACCTGCGCGTCGGCCTCACCGCCTGGCTGATCAACGACAAGGCCACGGCCAATTACCTCGGCGTCAGCGGCATGCTGATCACCCCGACCGGCGATTACGGCGCCCGACAGGTGCTCAATGCCGGCGAGAATCGCTGGCGATACGTTCTCTCCGCTGGCTGGCAAAAGGACATCACCCCGCACTTCCTGATCGAACTTTCCCCCGAGATCGCCTTCTATGGCGACAACAATGACTACGCCCGCAACCGCAAGCTCGAACAACACAGCAGTGTTGCCCTGACCGGCTATCTGCGCTGGCGTGTCACCCCAGTCTGGCATGTGCATGTCGGCGGTCAACTCAATCGCGGTGGTGAAACGCGCATCAACGGTGTCGACCAGCGCAACCCGGCCAACAATGAGCGGGTGATGGCCGGCATGACTTGGTTTCTGCCTGAGCAGCAACAGGTCATTCTGCGCATCGCGCGCGACACGGAAATCGATAACGGCTTCCGTACCGACCGCGAAATCCTGCTGCGCTACCAAAAAGGCTTTTGATGCGCGCATTTCTGCTGGGGCTGATTGTCCTGTTCATATCGCCGCTGCTGCACGCCGAAGCCCCGCCGTTCATCACCTTTGACCAAGGTCAGATCACTGTCCTGAGAGATAAATCGAAGGAACTGACGCTGGACGGCGCCCGCGCGGCGCATACCGAGGGTCAGTTCAAGCCACTCGCCGGCAACCTGGGCCTTGGCTACATTCCGGATGCAGTCTGGCTACGCTTGCCCATATCGCAGGAAGACCCGGCAGCACGCTGGCTTGAAGTCATGCCGCCGTATCTTGACGACATCCGTCTCTTCCACCTCCGTCCCGACGGGCAAATCGACGAACGCCGCGCCGGCGACCGCCTGCCGCAGTCTGCCAAGGAGGAGCCTTACCGCGGCCATCTTTTCAAGCTCGATTTTCAAGCAGGTGATCACGAGATATTCATCCGCCTGCAATCCACCAGCACCATGGCCGCCATCGTCAAGCTGTGGCAGCCACGTGCTTTCGAGCAATACTTGCGCAACAGCTATTTTGGTTACGGCCTCTATTTCAGCTTGATCTTTACCGTGCTGCTGTTTAACGCCGCCAACTGGCTGGTATCGCGACGCGTGATTTTTCCCGTATACATCGGCTACCTGCTCATAGTCAGCCTGCAGTGGCTCGCTACCAACGGCTTTGTCGCCGAGTTTCTCCTGCCCGAGCGGCCTGATCTGGCCAACCTGACCCTGGGTCTGTCCCTCTCGCTGGGAGCAGCCATGGCGTGGCTGTTCTTTATGATGATCCTTGAGCTCAAACGATATCATCCCTATCTGTATCGCATCAGCCAGTTCGGTATTGCGATCAGCCTCGCTACCCTGGCGGCGACACTGCTTGGCTATTACCAGATATTCGCGCCCATCCTCCTGCTGATCGGCACTGTTTCCCTGCTCACCGTTCCATGGCCTATCTGGCGACTGTGGAAAACCGGTGAAATCTGGGCTCGCCTGCTCGCGCTGGCCTACTTTCTCTATGCGTCGCTAACCCTCTTCAACATTCTCAGTACGCTCGCTATTCTGCCGTTCACAAAATGGAACATCCATGCCGGCATGGCGAGCAACATCGTCCATATTCTGTTCCTGCACTTTGCCATCCTGCTGCATTACCGCCGCATTGAAGCCGCTCATATTACAGCGATCGAAAAGTCGGCGCTGGCGGAACAGCAACTTGCACTTGAGCGGGTTCATCGTGCCGAGCTGGAGGTGGCTAATAGGAAGCTCGACGTGCTGTCGAATATCGACGGGCTCACCGCGTTGGCAAACCGGCGTCGCTTCAACGAGGTGCTGAATGCAGAGATCTTCAGGCTCAAGCGCTCCGAAGCGCCGCTTTCACTGATCATGCTGGACGTTGACCATTTCAAGAAATTCAATGATCGCTACGGCCACATTTCAGGCGACAATTGCCTGATTGCCATCGGGCAGGCCATCGACTCGGCCGTCGGGCGGACATCAGATTTGGCGGCTCGTTTTGGCGGCGAGGAATTTGCCGTCATCGCTCCAGAAACGAATGCCAGCGGCGCGCGAAAGCTGGCCGAAAATATCCGGCAATCCGTCGAGGCGCTGGCAATTCCCCATGAAACTAACACAGCAGCCCCGCATGTCACGATCAGCATTGGAGTCGTGACCCGTTATGCGACAGAGCTGGATACACCAGACAGTATCATAAGCCTCGCCGATCAGGCGCTTTACCGAGCCAAGGAAGCTGGTCGGAATCGGGTCGAAGTGATGGTCAGAGACAAGGACGAAGACCCACGCAAGGGACGACCTGGACTGGTGCGGCTGGTCTGGAAAGATATCGCCGAAAGCGGCAACGAGGCGCTGGACCGAGAGCATCAATCCTTGTTCGATCTAGCCAATCAGCTCCTTTCCGCTGCCGTCGAGGGGGCATCGAAGGAGGAATGTACGGTTCTTCTGAATCAACTACTGGAAGCCGTAGTGACGCACTTCAGGGATGAAGAAGCCCTGCTGGCCACCACCCAGTTCCCTGAGATCGAACATCACGCCCGCTGCCATCAGGAACTGGTGGCAAAAGCCCTCGACATGGCGGCACAGTTTGAGAGGGATGAACTCCATGTCGGGGACCTGTTTAGTTTCCTGGCGCACAACGTCGTCGCCCAGCACATGTTCCGCGAGGACAGGAAGTTCTTTCCGTATTTGCAATCAACGGCATCAAGTACTGCATTGTAGGCATGGATCCGAAAGCCGCGACCGTCTCTTGAGGGGCTTTGCCGACATGAGTTCAAGCTGAATATGAATGACTGCAAACAGAGTGGACTGGCCAGCGAATATGTCATTGTCAGCAGGCGGCTCCCAGTCTAAAACGGCCCGACACCCTGTGGTCGTGCGATTTTTTGCCTGAACGCCTGCAATGCAGCGACTGCCGCTGGTCATGGCAATTCAGACGCGATGCTTTGAGAGGCGGCTAACTGAGTCGAGCAGTCGTACGGACCGTCAACCGACCGACAGCCCATAGGCCAGAACGGACATTGACTTAACGGTCTTACGCGCTTGATCTACGTCAACTGTCCAAGTTAACGGTGGACATATAATTCCCCTTCTAAATTAGGGGGCAAAACTGAACATCGGTGCCGTAGCACGCCAAACTGGGATTAACGTTGCTACCTTGCGCAAGTGGGAGGCGCGTTACGGTTTTCCTGTCCCACGGCGCACGACGGGTGGTCAGCGTGACTATGTGGAGGAGACGGTCGATCAACTTTTAGAAATTCGCCGCATGGTGGCTAACAATATGCGGCCTGGCGAAGCGATCAAGACCTTCCTGGCTTCCCAGCAGTCACTCGTAGGAACGAGCCAGAAGGTGGCTGCTCCTTCCCAAACCAAAAGATCTCGATGTATTGACTTGCTCCTGCAGGCAAACTCAATGGCTTTGCAAGGCTGGCTGCAGGAACGTCGGTACCGGCTGAGCACCATCGATTTCGTTGAGCAGGAAGCCGCGCCGTTGGCGCGGGAAGTCGGTGCCTTGTGGGCGAGCGGCCAGCTTCCAGTGTTTGCCGAGCACGTTTTTTCTGATGTACTGAACCATGTACTCCACATGCCACATCCACAGGAGCGCACGAACCAAGCCCCTCCGCGCATACTGCTGAGTGCGATCGCAGGCGAGCGGCATACTCTGGGTCTCGATATGGCGCGCGCCGTACTGGCATCCTTAGGTGAGGCATCCATCACCATCACAGTCGACTTGCCTACAGCCGACATCGTCGCAGCCGCTTCGAGCTACCGGGCGGCAGTCGTCGGCATCACTGCCAGCCTCGCCTACCCGCCGAAATTGCTAGCCGCCAGTCTTGCAGAATTGCGCCAGAAGTTGCCGGAGTCGATCCGCCTTTGGGCCGGCGGAGCCGGGGTGGTACGCCTGCCACGGTTGCCTGAGGGTGTCATCCAGATTACGAATATGTTCGATCTAAGGGCAAGTTGGGAGGGCTTGCCAGATATCCCTCACCCAGAACGAGTTTTGCTAGCTCGAGTAACGCCTCCTTCATGATCCCTATAGCTCAACCGACTCAGAATACCGCCACGCGACGCACCCACCTGCTGGTAGCGGGGTTGCTCCTGATCTTCCTTCTGGCGGGGGTGGTCTATCAAATCTGGCATGCGCGGCAGGAGGCAATTCGCGAGGCCGGACAGTTGACCCGCACCCTGACCGAACTGCTGGCGCAGCGTGTTGCCGGCGACTTTGGCCGACTAGATGCCCTGCTCGGATTTGCCGCCGGGGAGTTCCTGCCGGATCAACTGGCGGCTCTGCCGCGCGCGACACGCGAGGCGCAGGGCGCCCGTCTGGCCCGCCTGATCGCCGATTTCCCCGAAGTTGTCGGCGCTTATGTGTTCGATGCCACCGGCCAGCTGCAACTGGCTTCCGAGCCAGACACAACACCTTTCAACATTGCCGACCGTCCGCACTTCCAGGCTTTGCGCGACAACCCGCAACTTGACAGCGTGTTTGCCGATCCGCTGGTAGCACGCTCGACCGGGAAATTGGCCATCGTTCAATCGCGGGCGATCCGTGATTCGTCCAGGCGTCTCCTGGGCCTCGTTAATGCCATTTACCATCTGGATTCGCTCAATACGCAAATCAGTGACATCAGTGTCGGTCCCGGTGGCGTCGCCCTATTGAGAAGGAGTGACAACTTCAAGCTGGTGGCGCGCCATCCGCGTGGCAACGAAGCCGATTTCGGCCAGGGGCTGCCGGAACACAATCCGATCCGGCAGCGCATCGCTGGCGGTGAAATACAGGGCTCGCTGCAGTACGTTGCCACGACGGAAGGTTACCGCCGCATCGGTACTTTCCGGGCACTGATACAGCAACCCTTCTATGTCCAGGTGGCTTTTTCCGAAGCCGATTATCTGGCTGACTGGAAACGGCAGTCGCTCATCTTCCTGGGAGTATTCATGCTTCTCGGCGTACCGGTGCTGATTGTACTGATGCGCCTCGAACGCGCTCGCGTCCGCGAAGCGGCGGCAGCCGAGATCATGCTCGCCCAGCAGGAGCTTGTGGCAGAAAGCGAGCAACGCTTTCGCGACTACTCGACGGCGTCTTCCGACTGGTTTTGGGAAATGGATGCCGATCTACGTTTTTCGTATTTTTCTGATCGGGCGGAGAGTGTGCTCGGGGTCTCGCCGCAAAAACTCCTTGGCCGTCGGCGCGACGAAGTGGCTAACCTGGACGATCTCGAACAACGCGAGAAGTGGGAGGCGCACTTCAAGCTGCTGGAAGCGCATCAGGCATTTCGCAATTTCGAGTATCACGTCCACAATGAGTTGGGCGGGCGTTGGTTCAGTGTCAGCGGCGTGCCTGTCTTTGCCGAGCAGAACCGGTTCTGCGGTTATCGCGGCACCGGCACTGACGTCTCGGCACGCAAGAAAGCCGAGACTGAGCTGGTGGCCGCCCAGTTGGCAACCGAAGCGGCCAACGACGCCCTCCAGGAAAGCGAAGCAAGCTTCCGGCTGATGTTCGATGATGCGCCCGATGCCTATCTGATCACAGATCTTCAGAACGGAGGTATCCTCGCCTGCAACCGTGCCGCCGAGCGCATGTTGCGCGGCACGCGCGACCAGATCATCGGATCGGATCCGTCCGCACTATCCATCCCAGTGCAACCGGATGGGCGCCCGACCCATGAGTTCGTGGCGCAGAACATCGCCACCGTGTTGCGAACCGGACATCACCGCTTCGAGCATATTCACCGGCGCCTCGATGGTGAAGACTTCTGGGCGGAGGTCAGCATTGCGCTCGGTACATATCAAGGACGGCAGGTTTTATATGTCGCCTGGCGAGAAATTGGCGAGATCATTGCCGCCAAACGTGCTGCCGAAACCGCAAATATCGCCAAGAGCCGCTTCCTCGCCACCATGAGTCACGAAATACGCACGCCGATGAACGGCATCCTCGGCATGGCGCAAATGCTGCTGATGCCGGGGGTCTCGGACGCCGAACGGCGCGATTTCGCCCGCACCATTCTCAACTCTGGTCAAAGCCTGCTCAACCTGCTAAACGACATCCTTGACTATTCCAAAGTCGAAGCCGGCAAGCTGGAACTAGAGAGGGTAGTGTTCAATCCGGCCCAATTGGTCAGCGAAGTGCAGGCGCTGTTTGCGGAACCCGCGCGCAGCAAGGGCTTGCAACTCGATTCGGCGTGGCAGGGCGATGCTGTTAACTACCAGGGCGATGCCCACCGGCTGCGCCAGATGCTGTCCAACCTGATTGGCAACGCCCTCAAATTTACGGCCCGGGGCCAAGTACGCATCGACGCGGCTGAAATCCAGCGGGACGGCCATCACGTCGTGCTGGAATTTGCCGTCAGCGACAGCGGCATCGGCATTCCGATCGAGAAACAAGCCCTGTTGTTTAGGCCCTTCAACCAGGCCGACAGTTCGACCACGCGCCAGTTTGGCGGCACTGGCCTGGGCCTGTCCATCGTCAAGCAACTGGCGCACCTGATGGGTGGCGGGGTCGGCGTCGCCAGCGAACCCGGACAAGGCAGCCGCTTCTGGTTCCGTATCCGTGCCGAGATCTGCACGTCCGGCGAGCGGCGCCACAAGGAGCGCACCGGCGCTGCCGGGACGGCCAGCGTTCGGGCACCGCTGCACGGTACCTTGCTGGTAGTCGAAGACGACGCTACCAATCAAAAGGTGATTCGCGCCATGCTGGATAACGTGGGGGTCAGCACGGAGATGGCCGGCAATGGCCAACAAGCGATCGAGCGGATTGCGCGCGGCGAACGATACGACCTGATCCTGATGGATGTGCGGATGCCGGTGATGGATGGGCTGGACGCCACCGCGCAGATTCGCCAGCGTGAACGCGAACTGGGCGAACCTCGTCGCACCATCATTGCTCTGACCGCCGATGCCTTCGCCGAGGACCGCGAACGCTGCCTCCAGGCGGGCATGGACGACTTCCTGACGAAACCCCTCGATGTGGCGGTCTTGTCCGCTATGCTGCACGAATGGCTGGATCGCTCACCCCAAGCGGAGGGAAAGCCGCCGGCGAGCACAACGGTTGAAGCTACCGCTAGCGTTGCCGATAGCGCCGTCTCGTCAGCGCCGACTTTTGATGAGGCAGCCCTGCTCAAGCCGCTGGGTGGCAACCGCGAACTGGCGCGTCTGGTGATTGCCTCGGCGACCAAAGACTTTCCCCGCTATCTGGCGCAACTGGAGCAGGCCTGCTGCGGCGCCGACTGGCTGGCCGCCGAACGTCCCGCTCACACAATGAAGGGCTTGGCTGCGCAGATCGGGGGCGAGAAATTGGCCCGGCGGATGCGGGCGGCGGTTGAACAGCTCAAGCGCGGCGAGCCGCTCGCTGCGGACACCCTTGCGCAGTTAAAGACAGAATGCGCCGCATTGGCCTGCGCCTTGCAACAGTGGGTTGATACGACTCCTTGACGAAAGCACTGAACGATGAATAACGACTACCGGATATTTGTTGTTGATGACGACAACACTGCCCGTCTCTTGCTAAATGCGATGCTGGGCACGACCTACACCGTCGAGTGTTTCGATGCAGCCGAAGTCTGTCTGAAACGGTTGCAGGAACAGTGCCCCGACCTGTTCCTGCTCGATATCGGGCTACCCGGCATCGATGGCTATGAACTCTGTCGCCGCATCAAGGCGGATTCCGAGACGGCCCGGATTCCGGTGGTTTTCCTGTCCGGTCATGACAGTCCCGAGGACATCCTGGCAGGCTATGACGCGGGCGGCCAGGACTACATCGTCAAGCCTTTCGATGTGGTCGGCCTGCACCACAAGATCGAAAATCTCCAACGCATCGAACTGGATAAACGCAACCTGACGGAGCAGGCCAAGGCCTCGGACGAGTTGGCCTCGCTGGTAATGGCCAACCTTGATGAATACGCGGTGCTGATCAGGTTCCTGCGCACCCTGAACGAATGCAACAGTCCGGCGGCCATCGTTGACGCGATCTTGCGCGTGCTTGCCACTGCCCGCCTTGAGGGTGCGGTGCAGATCCGTCTGCGCCATTTCGAGAAGACCTACAGTCCTGCCGGTGAAAACTGGCCGCTAGAAGTGGCAGTGATGAACCATGTGCGCACACTGGACCGTATCTTCGAATTCAAGCGCCGTGCCGCCTACAACTTTGAACACATCACCCTGCTGGTCACCAACATGCCGGTGGAAGATGCCGACCTGTGCGGACGGATTCGAGACAACCTGGCGATCGCTGTCGAAAGTGCCAATGCCAAGCTGGCAGCCTTGCAGTCCTTCACCGACAACGCCACCCTGCGCGGCGAAATCGGCAACCTGCTGGCCGGCATCGGCGAGGCGGTCAGTAGCTTCGGCAAACGCTATGACGAGGCACGCTACCACAGCTCGGTGTTCACGACCCAATTCCTCGACGACCTGCTGGCAGCGTTTGCCCACCTGGGCATGTCAGGCCAGCAGGAAGAGGAAATTCTTGAACTGGTACGGCAGCGGGCCGAGCAACTGATTGATCTTTACGACATTGCTGGCGAAACCCGGCAAACGCTGAATCAGCTCGGCGAGCGACTGCACGGCATCCTTAAAGCCACACAAGGTTAATGGGATAAAAGAGATCATAGCCGGCTGACGGTAGCAAACAAACCCACGCATCGGAGATTGAAAAATGTTTAACTGGACCTCATCCTCGCCCCGAATTTTGCAAATGGTCTTGTCATTTATGGCCGTATGCCTTCTCTGCCTATGCGCGGCGCCCCCCTCGCAGGCCACAGAAAAACGCCTGGCCTATGTCGTCTCCGATGTGCGCATTCCCTTCTGGGACATCATGAAACGTGGTACCGAGCATCGGGCGGGCAGTCTGGGTTACAAGGTCGATGTCTACAGCGCCGACAACGATGCCAAGCGTGAAATCGAATTCGTCGCCAAGGCCATCAAGGATAAGGTGGATGGATTGATCATTTCGCCGACCAACTCCTCCGCGGCCGTGACGATTCTGCGGTTGGCCAAGACCGCGAAGATCCCTGTGGTAATCGCCGATATCGGTACCGACAGCGGCGAGTTCGTCAGCTACATTGCCTCGGATAACTTCGAGGGCTCCTACCAACTCGGCAAGCTGTTGGTCAAGGCCCTCCAGGCACGGCACTGGGAGAAGGAAAGTGTCGGCATCATCGGCATTCCCCAGAAGCGGGCCAATGGCAAGGCGCGAACGGCGGGTTTCATGAAGGCGCTGGAAGAGGGGAGCATCAAGGGTGGTGATCTGCGCCAGCAGGTTGATTTCTCCTACAAGGAAACCTATGACTTTGCCCGCGAGTTGATTGCCGCCAACCCCGATCTGCGTGCCTTGTGGCTGCAGGGATCGGACCGCTACCAGGGCGCACTGGACGCGATTGCCGCTGCCGGCAAACAGGGGCAGATCCTGCTGATCTGTTTTGATGCCGAGCCGGAGTTCCTCGACATGATCCCGAAGGGCATCCTGGCCGGTGCCGGCATGCAGCAGCCATTTCTGATGGGCGAAGAGTCCGTTGCTGCGATGGACGCGCACCTCAAGGGCCAGCCTGTCGAACAAAAGAAACTTCTGCCTGTTCTGCCTGTGTCGACGGAGAACATCAAGGAGTTGATGCCAGTGATCCGTCGCAACGTGTTGGGCAACCATGTCAAATAAGGCAATGCCGGGCCGAGCAACGGTACACCGCTCTCTGCTGGCCCTGTTGGCTGGCATGGTGACGGTTACCGTTGTTCTGGTGCTATCCATTCATGCCGCCCACCTCTACTTTTCGCAGAAACAGAAAATCATTGAAGAAACGCGAAGCGAAGTTACCTTAATCGTTACCCGCCTGAAAAATAATATCGCGCCGTTCATCGAGTCTTATGCCGCCAATGAATACGCCAAACTGGTAGCCAACGAGATCAGCTTGCGCCCATATCACGCCATCGTCGTCGAAGACTTCAGCATGGGTAAGGTTCTCGGGCAGACAGCGTTAGTCACGGGAAAGATCGATACCGGAAACCGGCAATATGCGGATATCGAGACGATTGAGGCCGATTACCAGCGTCTCCTCGACTTGGCGTACTTCAATGACTCCGCAGAAATCAAGTCGTCTGGCGGTGAGCGTATCGGCATCGTCTCGGTGTATCTCACCGACGAGGCCATGCAACGCCAATTGCGCCAGCTGTTGTTCGAAAGCCTGGCCGTGACGGCATCGATCGCCATCTTGCTGATCGGTTTGCTGGTGGTTTTTTCCCATCGTCTGCTCATCCATCCCATGCGCCAAATCGCCTTGGCAATCGGGCATCGAGACGGGGACGGGATTCCGCTATCTGCTGCACCGGATTTTGCCTACCGCGAAGTCGCTACGCTTACGGACACCATTAACACCATGCTGGGGGTCATCCGTCAATCTCGCGATACGCTAGAACAGGAGCGTCAACGACTGGAAAATGTCATTGACGGCACCAATGCCGGTACCTGGGACTGGAATATCCCGTCGGGCAAGCTGGTGGTCAATGAACGCTGGGCGCGGATGCTGGGATACAGCGTCGAGGAACTGTCGCCCGTGACTGTCGAGACGTGGAGCGGCAACGTCCATCCAGATGACCTTAAGGTCACCATGGATCAACTGGATCGGCATTTCAAGGGCGAAAGTTCGGAATTCAGAACAGAGATCCGCATGCGTCACAAGCAGGGGCACTGGGTCTGGATCCTGGGGTTGGGGCGGGTGCTTGAGCGGGCAGCGGATGGACAACCCTTGCAGATGTCGGGCACCCATATCGATATATCAGAACAGAAACAACAAGAGTTTGAGCTCAGTGAACAACGCCGGCGCCTGGATGACATCCTCACTGGAACAAACGTGGGGACCTGGGAGTGGAACGTACAGACCGGTGCCGTTGTGTTCAATGCACGCTGGGCAGAAATGATTGGGTACCGCCTGGCAGAACTCGAGCCTATCTCAATCGATACCTGGATGAGATTTGTCCATCCGGATGATCTCAAGGTATCCGGGGAACTGCTTGAAAAGCACTTTGCCGGGGAACAGCCTTTCTATGAGTGCGAAGCCCGCATGCGCCACAAGAATGGCCACTGGGTCTGGGTGCTGGATCGTGGCAGGGTTGCATCGAGGACAGAGGATGGAAAGCCCCTGCTGATGTCGGGTACGCATCAGGACATCACGGAGCGCAAGGAAGCAGAACAACGTCTTCGAGAGAGCGAACTGGTGCTACGCACCTCGATTGATGCCATCGGCGAAGCTTTTGTCATCTTCGACCCCGAAGATCGACTGATCTTTTGCAACGAGAAGTACCGTGAGGTTTATCCATCGGTAGCCGAAATTATCCGTCCGGGGACGACATTCGAGAAGATCGTTCGTACCTGGGCTGAACGAGGCTATGCCGATCTGGGGGATAGTGATGTCGAAAGCTGGGTAGCTGAACGATTGGCGAGACACAAGAGTGGTCAGATTTTGATTCAGCATACGGACAACGATCACTGGGTCAGAGTCGTCGAACGCGTGACACCGAGCGGTCACATCGTCGGGTTCCGCGTCGATATCTCCGAACTGATGAAGGCGAAGACCGAAGCCGAGGCCGCCCACGTGGCCACGAGCCGCTTCCTGGCCACCATGAGCCACGAG
>SXGT01615912.1_pt1 | contig 13832 bp, 17 predicted proteins | sample 3176221 | NCBI WGS metagenome assembly SXGT01 (sample SAMN11356862, study PRJNA531348) | freshwater metagenome | isolation source: freshwater sample F1-120 | place: China: Fuxian Lake, Yuxi | collected 2017-12-25 | reverse complement strand
GATCGCGGAAGGCGACACCGGCTCGCTCGGCGACACCTCGACGCTGGCCGACCCTTCCGTCGTGGACGATCTCGTGACCAACCGCGTCGGCTGACCGGCCGAATCCACCGCCCGGGCTTAAACATGGTCCGTTAACCTGCGAAAGCGATTGACGAATCGATCCGTCACGGGCCCAATCGTTTCCATCGTGGTTGGGGAACCGCGCGACAAGAACGGCGGTACGCGGGGGCGGCCGCCCACCCGGGTCAGGGGGTGGAATGGGCAAGGAAATGACGACCGGAGAGGTCGAGAACATGCTGTGGTCGGCCCGAAGCGCGGGCTCGCGAATGATCCTGCCGTGCGGGAGCGACCAGGTCTCGGTGTCGCTGCTGAAGGAACTGGGCCTGGTGCGCGAGCAACTGGGGCATCTGGTGCTGACCCCCCAGGGCGTCGAACGCCGCCGCCGCTGCTCGCCCTATCCGGCGCTGTCGGCGTAGCGACCACCCGGTCGTCCCCGCGAAGGCGGGGACCCATCTCCTAAGCTTGCCGGGATGGAAACAGCGGTGGGGGTCGGCCTCTTCGCCGCGCGCAACGGTGTGCCGAACCGCCCTCCGTCATGCCGGGCCGAAGCCTGATCCACGCGGCTTCAACCACCGACCACAGCCTCCCCGGCGAAGGCAGAGGTCCAGTTGGGCGACGCTGGTGATGAACGATGCCCGTCCTTACCGCAGCCTTCCCAACTGGGCCTCGGCCTTCGCCGCGGAAGTGCTTCAGCTTGGATGGACCAAAGTCTAGGGTACGATCCAGCTGGCTCGAACGGAATCGTGCCCCGGCAAAGGCCGGAGCCTTGGCTACCGAAGCCCTCCCGTTCGCCAACGCTTCGGCCTCGCCGGAGCACGGGTGGCACCGGGTTGATGGATCAAACGCCTCCACCGCGCCACCTACGACCGTCGCGACAGGACGAGCGGACCAACCCGCCCGCCCTCCGCGCTCGCGGCTCCCTACTTCCCCTTCTCCCCCGCATGCGTGCCGTCGTACATCGCCTGCGCGGTGCCCGAGCCGATCCGCAGCTGCGCGGCGCGGTCCTGGCGGCCGAGGGTGAAGTAGAGCGCGGCGGCGATCACGACGACGAGGATCGCGACCACCGGCCAGCCGCCGATCGAGGCGACGAGGCGGCGGCGGGGCGGGGTGTGCGGGCGGTCGTTCGGCATGTCTTGCTCCTGATCAAATCGGAGCGGCGAATGCCTTGCGCCCGGCGCGTGTTCCGGTCCGGTCGGTGACGTTTCTTTGCCGGGCTATTCGGCGGCGAGGTCGCGCGCGAACAGCGCCTCGGCCTGATCCAGCGCGCGCGGATCGTCGACGTCCAGCCACCAGGCGTCGCCGACGTCCACGGTGCGCGCGCCACCCCGTCCCGCCAGCGCCTCCACCCCGGCGGAGATCGACCCCGACCCGCCCGCGGCGATCGAGCCGCGCAGCGCGTCGTGGAAGCGGCCGTCGACCGCGAACACCCCGGTGTCGAAACAGTCGTAATCGTCGATCAGCTTGCCGATCGCGACGATCCCGCCGTCGGCATCGGTCTTCACCCGCGTCACGTCGTCCATGTCGACCAGCGGGTTGTCGAGCCGGCGGTCGACCCCGAGCGTCAGCGGCGCGTCCGGCGCGCCCGCCACCGCCGCCACCAGCGCCGGATCGACCAGATGGTCCGCCATCATCAGCAGGTGGCGCGCCGGGCCGATCCGCGCCGCGCCGGTCAGCACCGAATGGCCGTTGGGCAGGGACCAGTCGCCGGTGCGCACGCACGCGATCGCCAGCCCCAGCCGCTTCGCCGCGGCGGCGAGGTACGCCTCGATCCCGTCCGCCTCGTAGCCGGTCACCACGGTGAAGGCGTCCGCCCCGCCCTCGTTCGCGGCGAGGAGGACGCGTTCGATCAGCGGAACGCCCGCGACCGGCGTCAGCGGCTTCGACGGCGAGACCGCGCGCAGCCGGCTACCGAAGCCGGCCGCGACGATGAGCGCGTGCATCGGGGTCGTCCCCGCCGGTCTCGCGTCGTTATTCGGCGGCGAGGCGGCTGTCGGCGTGGATGAACTCGTCGGTCATTTGCGACGCGACGTCGTCGGTCACCTGCTCCGGCGGGTGCTTGCAGAAGAACGCCGACGGGCCGGTCAGCGCGCCGCCGATGCCGCGGTCGAGGCCGAGCTTCACGCAGCGGATCGCGTCGACCACGACCGCCGCCGAGTTCGGCGAATCCTCGACCGACAGGCGCAGCTCGAGGTTCATCGGCACGCCGCCGAACAGGTCGCCCTCGAGGCGGAGGAAGCACAGCTTGTTGTCGCCGAGCCAGGGGATGTAGTCCGACGGGCCGACGTGGATGTTCTCGTCCGCCAGGCGCTCGGCGATGACGGCCTGCACCGCCTCGGTCTTCGACTCCTTCTTGCTCGCCAGCCGGTTGCGGTCGAGCATGTTCATGAAGTCGGTGTTGCCGCCGGTGTTGAGCTGATAGGTGTGATCGATCGTCACGCCACGCTGGCCGAACAGGTTCGAGAGCACGCGGTGCACGATCGTCGCGCCGACCTGCGCCTTTACGTCGTCGCCGATGATCGGGAGGCCCGCGTCCGCGAACTTCTTCTCCCACTCGGGCCGCGAGGCGATGAACACGGGCATGCAGTTCACGACGCCGACGCCGGCCTCGAGCGCGCACTCCATGTAGAATTCGGTCGCCTCCTGGCTGCCGACCGGCAGGAAGTTGACGAGGATCTCGGCGCCCGTCTCCTTGAGGTGCGCGACGATCTCGGCCTTCTCGGCGTCGCGCGCCGAGGCGTCGATCTCGAACCCGCGGTCGTTGGCGGCGGTCAGCATGTGCGCCGCGACGCCGTCGAGCTTGGCGCCCATCTTCACGACGGTGCCGGTCTGCGGCACGTCGGCGTGGAACACCTTGGTGCAGTTCGGCTTGGCGAAGATCGCCTCGCCCAGGTCCTTGCCGACCTTGCGCGAATCGACGTCGAACGCCGCCACGAAATCGAGGTCGCCCACCTTGTAGCCGCCGATATCCTCGTGGATCAGGCCGTGCGCGGCGTTGGTGCCTGCATAATGGTACTTGCCCTGGACGAGGCTGCTCGCGCAATTGCCGACACCGATGATGGCAACCTTGATCGTGCTCATTGATCCCCACTTGCCGGTTGTGACCGGCGAAAGACACTTCAATTGCCGCTAGGTGACAGAAAGGCCGATTCTGTCAAGCGAAGCCAACAGGGTTAACGCCGGACGAACCGCGCGGTAAGAGGGGCTTGTGAACGAATTTCGACCGACTGTGGCGGGAAAGCCGCGGGAACTCCAGGGATTTTCCAACCGCTTGCTGTTCCACCCGCTGGCGGGGCGGCTGGCGCGGGCGCTGGTGCCGACGCCGGTGACGCCGAACATGGTGTCGGTCGCGGGCGCCGGGCTGGTGGTCGCGGCGGGCGTGCTCTACGCGCTCGTCGGCACGCCCTGGGCGATCGCGCTGGGGCTCTTCCTTCACCTCTCCTGGCACGTCGTCGACGGCGCCGACGGACAGCTCGCGCGGCTGTCGGGCCGCGCCTCCCCCTCGGGCGAGATCGTCGACGGCATGTGCGACTATTTCGGCCACGGCATCCTCTACGCGCTGCTCGCCACCCGGCTCGACGACCAGCTCGGCTGGATCGCCTGGGCGATCGCGATCGGCGCGGGGCTGAGCCGCGCGGTACAGTCGGTGTTCGCGGAGAGCCAGCGCCGCACCTACCAATGGTGGGTCTACGGCGTGCCGTGGCTGCAGAACGCCAAGTCGGACAAGGGCGGGCTCGGCGCCAAGCTGTCGGGCCTGTACCTGTGGGCCTGGCACAGGATGTCGGGGCCGACGCAGCGGGTGAACGCGCTGGTCGAGAGCGCCGCCGCCGACCCCGCGGAGCGCCGCCGCATCGCCGAGATCGCCTATGCCGCCGGGCGCACCACGCTGCCCGTGGTGGCGGTGCTCGGCGCCAACCCGCGCACGCTGCTGCTCGGGCTCAGCATGATCGCGGGCTCGCCCTTGTGGTTCTTCCTGATCGAGCTCGTGCTGCTAAACCTCGTCCTCGCCGTCGCGATCCTGCAGGCGGCGGCGAGCGGGCGGCGGATCGCGCAGCTGATCGCGCGCGGCAACCGGTAGGAGAGCGAGGATGGCGGGTCTGTGGTTCGAGGAGTTCGCGGTCGGGCGCCGGTTCGTGCACGAAGTGCGCCGGACGGTGACCGACGCGGACAACACCCTGTTCTCCGCGCTGACCTACAATACGGCGGCGATCCACATCGACCATGCCTATGCCGCGACGACCGAGTTCGGCCGCCCGCTGATGAACTCGCTCTTCACGCTCGGGCTGGTGATCGGGCTCAGCGTGCAGGACACGACCTTCGGCACCACGGTCGCGAACCTCGGCATGAGCGAGACCGTCTTTCCCCAGCCCGTGTTCTCCGGCGACACGATCCGCGTCGAGACCGAGGTGAAGGCGCTGCGCCCCTCCGCCTCGCGTCCGGGCCAGGGGGTGGTGACCTTCGAGCACGTCGGGCTCAACCAGCGCGACGAGATCGTCTGCCGCACCACCCGCGCGGCGCTGATGATGGCGCGGCCGCAATAATTTTCGCCGGTCGGGAACCCGATCGATGGCAAAGCATTGCGAGGCCCATCACCGTTAACGTGTGGTGAACGGGGAGTAGTCGATGCGTTTCATCATCCTCGCGGCGACCGCCGCATCCTTTGCCCTTGCCGGTTGCAACCGTGACGAACTGGCCACCGGAACCCCGCTCGCCGGTGGCGCGAGCGCGACCGCGATGCTGCGTACCGCCGCCGGTGCCGACGCGGGCCGCGCGACCGTGACCGAGGTCGCCGGCGGGCTGCGTTTCACGATCGATGCCAAGGGCATGCCCGAGGGCACCCACGGCGCACACATCCACACCGTCGGCCGCTGCGACCCGCCAACGTTCGAGACCGCCGCCGGGCATTGGAACCCGACCGCGATGAAGCACGGGGCGATGAACCCGCAGGGCCCGCACCAGGGCGACCTGCCCAACCTCGTCGTCGACGGCAGCGGCCGCGGCACGATCGGCGCGACCATCCCGGGCGCGACGCTCGCCAATCTGATGGACAGCGACGGCGCCGCCGTGGTGGTCCACGCCTCCGCGGACGACCTGCGCACCGACCCCTCGGGCAACAGCGGCGGCCGCATCGCCTGCGGGATCCTGCAGGTCAACTGACCCGCGCCACGCTACCGGGCCCATCGGGCCGCAAACTCACTGGCTCAATCGACGCCGCGACGAGCCCGGCACGGCGGAGGCGTGAAGCATCCGAGCGCCGCCGAACCGTCCGCTGGCGTTCGATTGATCGACATGCCCCATCTGTGCTCCGGCGAAGGCCGGAGCCTTGGCGAACGAGAGTGCGTCGACAGCCAAAGCTCCGGCCTGCGCCGGAGCACGATCCCGTTCGATCCTGCCGGATCGGCCTCAAGGGCGGATCGACATTCAGGAGATGGCGAGCCGAAAACGGTGGTTCCGCGGGACCCGGCGCCCAGCGTACTTCCGGGATCCCATCAAAGTAATACTTTGATGGGTGCCAATGTACGTGAGCACCGGAAGCACGCGGAACCGCCGTTTGCAGGCCGCCAGAACGGAATGGCGACCGCCCTAGATCGGCTCCCCCGCCGCCCGCGCCCGCTCCTCGCGGGTGCGCTCGGCCGCCGGGACCAGCCGGTAAGCCGCGATGCCCGCCGCGACGGTGATCGGCACGCTCGCCAGCAGCGACAGCATCCCGGTCGACAGGCTCCCGGTCAGCGTCGACACCCGCCCCGCCAGATACGGCCCCAGCGCCAGCCCGAGGAGCGTCGTGCCGATGAAGAAGGTCGCGGTCGCGGTCCCGCGCATCCGCGGCAGGACGAGGTCCTGCGTCGTCGCCGCCGCGGCGCCGAGGCCCCAGCTGGCGAAGAACTGCGCCGCGAACAGGCAGATGTAGAGCACCAGCGGGGTCGCCGTCGTGAAGCCCGCGACCATGAACGGGACCGGGATCACCGCGCCCGCGATCACCATCACCAGCCGCCCGTTGGCGCGGCGGCGGCGCAGCCGGTCGGCGAGGATGCCGCCGACGGTCACCCCCAGGAACCCCGACACCGCGCCCTGCCCGCCCAGGATCAGCCCCGCGGTCGCCGGCTCGACCCCCAGCACGCGCATCGCGTAGGGCGCCGCCCAGAAGCCCGCGGCGTAGCTCAGGAAGGCGTTGAGGCCGTAGGCGACCACCGTGGTCAGGAACGCCGGCGAGGCGACGATCAGCGCGAAGGTCGGCGGGTCGCGGTCGCGCAGCGCGCTCGCCCAGCTGAAGATCGCATAGACCCCGCCGCCGACCGCGACCCATTGCGCCACCGGCTCGCCGAGCGAGACCAGCCCCAGCACCGCGAGCGTCACCACCCCCGCCGCGAGCAGGTTCACCGCCAGCGCGCGCGTCCCCCGCCGCGCCGCGCCAATCAGCGTCAGCGGCGGCAGGATCGTGACCAGCTCTTGGAAGAAGGTGGCGAAAGGCGCCGGGTGCGCCGGGGTCTCGATCCCCTCCGACAGCCCGCGCTTGGGCTCGCGCAGCGTCGCGATCCAGGCGGCGAGGAGCAGGCCCGGGATGCCGACCGCGAGGAACGCCGCCTGCCATCCGACCAGCCCGAACGGCCCGCCCCCGGGATAGGCGCGGTTCCAGTTCTGCACGATCGTCCCGCCGATGAAGAGCGAGCAGCCGCCGCCGACGTAGAGCCCCGCCGAGTAGATCGACAGCGCGGTGGCGCGCAGCTTCTTGGGGAACCAGTCGGAGATCAGCGAATAGGCCGAGGGGCTCGCGGTCGCCTCGCCGATCCCGACACCGACGCGTGCCGCGGCGAGGTGCGCGCCGGTCGAGGACAGGCCCGACAGCGCGGTCATCGCCGACCATAAGGTGAGCCCGACCGTCATCAGCCGCACCCGATGCCAGCTGTCGGCGAGCCGGCCGAGCGGGATGCCGAACAGCGAATAGAAGACGCCGAACGCGGTGCCGTAGAGGAACCCCAGATCCTCGTCCTTGAGGTTCAGGTCGCGCTTGATGTCCTCGGCGAGGATCGAGATCACCTGGCGGTCGACGAAGTTCAGGATGTAGACGACGAAAAGGATCGTTAGCACGTACCACGCATAGCCGCTCGCGCGGGTCTCGCTCTGCTCGGTCATCCTCGCCCCTTTGCTCAACGGCTGCCCGGGGTAACAGAGCGCGGCGGTCGGGCAAGCGGTTTCGGGGGGGCGGGCGGTCGCGTGCCGTGCCGGGCACGTCAGTCCGCACTGGTAGGCCCGTACCGGCATCTACCGTTCCGCAGACCCCTCGGGCCGAGGTCCTCGCGGTGAGATGGACCCCGGATCAAGTCCGGGGTGACCGGCGTACGGGCTGAGCCGTCCCAAACTTCGTCATGCCGGGCTCGTCCCGGCATCCACGGTTCCACACGCCCTCGCGCCGTAAGGCTCGCGGAACCCTGGACCCCGGCACGAGGCCGGGGTGACGCGTGTGTGGGGCGAGCCGCCCCGAACTCATGCCGGACTCGATCCGGCATCCATCGTTCCGCAGGCGCCTCGGGGCGAGGCTCTCGCGGTGGGACGGGCACCGGATCAAGTCGGGGTGACGGAGCGTTCCTGACCGCGGCCAGCCCCCCCTCACCCCAGCTTCCACCGCGCCACCGCCTCGTACGCCGCGCCCTCGCTCCCCAGCCGGCTCTCGTACAGATACAGGTGGTCGAGCACGAACGCCGGGCTCGCCAGCCCCGCATGCGCCTCCACCCAGCGCGCCAGCGCCGCCGCGTCGTGGCCGGCGCGCGCCATCCGCGCGAGCGTCACGTGCGGCAGATAGCGGCGCTCGTCGGGAGCCACGGCGGCGCGGCGCAGCGCCTGGTCGACCTTGCGGTGGAGCGCGGCGAGCGGTTCGGGCGGGGCGACGCGCGCCCACAAGGTGTCCGCCCGCCCGCGCCGATCGAACGTGCCGACCCCGTCGATCCGCGCCTCCACCGTCGGGGCCGCCACGCCCGCGAGCGCGGCGGCGACGTCCTCCGCCTGCGCGCGCTCCACCTCGCCGACGAAGCGCAGCGTCAGGTGGAGCTGGTCGTCGTCCTGCCAGCGCGCGCCCGGCACGCCCCCCATCTTGTCGAGCAACAACAAGCGGATGGCGGGCGGCGGCCTCAGCGCGACGAACAGGCGGTGCATGGCGTCCCGATCCGGCATTGTAACGTTGGATTGCTACGGAACACCCGTCCCGGTGCGGCGCTTGAAAAGGGACCGCCGCGGCGCGATATTTCGAGCATCCGGCACGCATGCCGGACGAAGGAGCTTGGTGACAATGGCAAACTGGTCCGACCCCCGGCCTTCCGCCGCCCCGTTCGGGCGCGAGGCGGGCGCCGCGCAGGACGCCGCACATGATGCGGGCCTCCGGTCGTACATGCTGTCGGTCTACAATTACATGACGTCGGGCGTGCTGCTGACCGGCATCGTCGCGCTCGGCTTCGCGCTGTCGGGCATGGCGGCGCAGGTGTTCCAGACGCCGCTGCGCTGGCTGATCGTGCTCGCCCCGCTGGCGTTCGTCTTCGCGATGAGCTTCGGCCAGGGCAAGTTCTCGACGGGCACGCTGAAGGCGATGTTCTGGGGCTTCGCGGTCGCGATGGGCCTGTCGCTCTCGACCGTGTTCCTCGTCTACTCGCCGCTCGCGATCGCGCAGGCGTTCTTCGCCACCGCGGCCGGCTTCGCGGCGCTCAGCCTCTACGGTTACACGACGAAGAAGGACCTGTCGGCGTTCGGCACCTTCCTCATCATCGGCCTCGTCGGGCTGATCGTGGCGAGCCTCATCAACCTGTTCGTGCAGTCGGGCCCTCTCGGCCTCGTGATCTCGCTGGTCGGCGTGCTGCTCTTCGCGGGCCTCACCGCCTACGACACGCAGCGGACGAAGAGCATGTATTTCGAGGTGTCGCGCTACGGCCCGGACGCGGTCGCCAAGACGGTGGTGATGTCGGCGCTCGCGCTCTACCTCGACTTCATCAACATGTTCCTCTTCATCCTGCGCCTGTTCGGCGGCAACCGCGACTGATCCGGTCGGTTGTAGGACACATCGAAGGGCCCGGCGGGCGACCGCCGGGCCCTTTTCTCATGCGTGAAGGACCTGCATGCTGCTGAAGATCGAGGCGCTGCTCGACTACGCCTTTCCCGAGCCCGCCGACGTGCTGCTGCAGGTCGAGGCGGCGGCGATGGCGGACCAGCGGCTGGAGGCGCAATCGCTGGTCGTCGAGAGCGACAACCCGATCCGCGCCGTCGCCGGCGAGGACGGAATCGGCCAGCGCTGCTGGGCGCGCGCCGACCGGCGATTGGTCGCGCGCTACGAGGCGCAGGTGCGGGTCGAGCGCGCGGCCGTGGACCTCACCACGCTGCCCCCCACCCCGGTCACCGCGCTGCCGCCCGCGACGATCCCGTATCTCCTTCCCAGCCGCTATTGCGAGGCCGACCGCTTCGACCATTTCGTCCGCCGCCAGTTCGACGGCCTCGCCGGAGGCGCGCTCGCGCACGCGCTGGCGGAATGGGTGCAGGCCAACCTCGCCTATGACGGCAGCGCCACCGACGGCCGCACCGGCGCGCTGGAGACCTTCGCCGAAAGGCGCGGCGTGTGCCGCGACTTCGCGCACCTCCTGGTCGCGCTCGCCCGCGCGGCCGAGATCCCGGCGCGCTGCGTCGCCGCCTACGCCCCCGGGGTCGATCCGCCCGACTTCCACGCGGTCGCCGAACTGTGGCTCGACGGCGCGTGGCGGCTGGTCGACGCGACCGGCATGGCGCGCGCGGACGAGATCGCGCGCGTCTGCGTCGGGCGCGACGCGACCGACATCGCCTTCATGACCGTCTTCGGCACCGCCTGGCTCACCGAACAGCGCGTGCGGGTGACGCGCATCGGGTGAGGAACGGCCCCGCCCGGCAAGGCGTTGTTACAGAAACGACACGCAGCGGGAGACGAACCATGTCCGAAGGCCCCATCGACGACCAAGCACTCGACAGCCTCTCGGTCGCGCCCGAGGCCGGCAACGCCGGCGGCAGCAAGGACCCGCGGCAGGACGCGGGCCAGGACGAGTCGATCAACCGCCGGCTCGAGCGCGATCCGAACGATTCGGATGCCCGCCTCGACGCCGGGCTGGACGAATCGATGGACGCGTCCGACCCGCCCGCCTCGACCCAACCGATCCACCGCAACGATCCCGCCCCCTCCTCCGGCTACGATGCGGCCGAGGAGGCGGAACGCCAACGCGACGCCTGAGGCTCGCGGCGTTCCATCGCCAGTCCGCCACCTCCCCGGCGAAAGCCGGGGCCCAGGTGGGAAGACCGCAGTGGCGGCGCACAGTGTTCATCACGATCGCCTCGCGCCGCTACGGCTGCGCCGCGTTAACCATCGCGGCGCGCGCACCCAGACCTAACCTGTGGTATTTGCGCCGCACTCCGGCGCAACAAAACGGTCATCGTGACTCGGTTCGTCGCATCCATGTTGCGGTGCGGCACGACGCATGATCGATTTGTTGCGCCGGACCGTGCGGCGTTAAGGCGGGTGTTAACCATCCTGGCGCATCATGGCTCCGGTTCAACACACCGGGGCGGGGTGACGCGATGAGTGCCAGGATGAAGCCGGCGGAAGGGGCGATGACCCTGGCCGAGATGAAGGAATTCGCGGGGTTCGCGGCGGCGACGCAGCGCTATGTGCGGCGCAGCCTCGACATCGGGCTCGATCGCGAGGACGCGCTGCTGCGCTGGTCGCGCGACGTGGTCGAGGCGGCGAGCATCCGCGCCCAGGCGCGCCACTACCTGCGCCTGCCCGACCTGCGCGGCGCGATCCCCGACGACAGCGGGCTGGAGGCGGCGGAGCCGCTGATGGGGCCGCTCGTCACGCTGACGGCGTTCGACCTCGGTCAGGGCCGCATCACCAGCTTCTCGGCCTATCGCTTCCTCTACGAGCGGCTCGTCGGCGCGAAGGTTCGGCCGTGGCTGCCCGCCGCGTTCTGCGCCGCGGCGGCGATGCCGCACCTCCACCCCGAGCTGCGCCGCACGCTGCTGCAGTCGATCAGCGAGGCCGCCGCGACCGCCTCGGGCTGGTCGTCGCGCCAGCCGGCGTTCTTCCCCTATTGGGTCGAGAAGGTGGACGCGTCGGCGCTGCCGAACTGACGCCGCGGTTATCGTCCCAAACCCCGATGCTCTGGCGCGGCCGGAGCATTGGCGGCGTGGCGCCTGCTAGCGGCACGCCCGCCACCCCATGCCGCCGCGATCCGCCTGGTCGAGGTGGAAGTGGTCGCGGTGCGCCGCGTTATAGTCCGGCGACAGCACCGTCGCGAACAGGTCGCACGCCCCGTCGCGCACCTCGCGCAGGAACGCCCGCTCCTCGGGCGCGCCGTTCCAGTCCCCGACCACGCTGACACGCCGCCCGTCGGACAGGCGGAAGGCGGCGATGTCGAGCGCGTTGGCGGTGGCGTGCTCGCTCCATGCGCCGCCGTCGCGGCCGTACATGCGGCGGCAATTGTAGCTGCCGAAATGCTCGATCGCGGTCACCCGCGCGCCGAAATGGCGCTGCGCCGCGGGGGCGACGACGTTCCACTCCCACATCGCCAGCGCCGCCGCCACCGGGCAGGCGATTCCGACGTCGGCGGGCCGGAACGGCATCGTCAGCGCCCCCGCCGCGCGCAGCCGCACCGCATCGTCATAGCCGCACCGCGCGCCGTCGCGCCGCGGCGCCAGCGCCTGGTACCGCACCCCCGCCTGCTCCAGCAGCCGGCGACAGCGCGGGAAGTCGTCGCCCAGCCCGGCCAGCTTGCGCCCGGTGAACAGCCCCACCGGTTGCCCGAGATCGAGCGGCGTCCAGGGCAGGTCCTGCGGATGCCCGCGCATCCAGCCCCATCCGACCAGCCCCGCCAACCCCAGCGCCGCGACGACCGCCAGCGCGGCGACCGTGCGGCGGACGCGCCGGATCAGCCGCGCAGCGCGCCGGTCAGCGGCTCGGACGTGACGGGATAGCCGAGGTCGTCGGGGATGCAGAGGTGGGGCACTCCGTCGCGGGTCTCCGGCCACGGCGTCACCACGCGCACCGGCGTGGCGCGCGCGTGCGCCACCGCGTCCGCATAATTGTCGAACCGCGCCAGCCGCTCGAGGTTGCGGCGCGTCGGAAAGATGATCGCCAGCTTCTCCGCATCGGCGTCATTAAGCACCTGCTGCGCCGTCGCCCAGGCGAGCCGCACGTTCTCGGTCGCATCGACGCTCGCCGAGGGCGCGCCGGCGGGAAGCCGCGCGAGGAAGAAGCGGGTGTCGAAGATGCGCAGGTGCCGGTGCTGCGGCCGCCAGCGCGCGAACGGCACCAGCAGGTCGAGGTCGAGCCGCGCGCCCGCCTCCTTCAGCACCTCGCCGAACGGCGTGCCGGCGTGGAGCGCCGCGCGCATCCGGTCGAGCGTCGCCGCGTCGGGGGTCTCGGCGAGCCCGACGGGGAGCCCCGCCTCCTCGATCGTCTCGCGCACCGCGGCGATCTTGGCGGCGGCTTCCCAATCGTCGTCGACGAAGCCGAGCGTCTGCGCCAGCGCATGGTCGCCGGGATCGACCCGCCCGCCGGGGAACACCATCGCGCCGGCGGCGAACGCCATCGCCTTGGCGCGCTCGACCATCAGCAGCTCGGGTGCGCCCTCGCCGCGCTCGCGGAAGACGACGAGGGTCGCGGCCGGGATCGGGGCCGGCAGCTCGGACGGGTCGGCGAAGGCGTCGGCGACGGGGTCGTGGGCCGTGTCGGGGGCGGTCATGCCGCCACCTCGTAGATGTCGGGGCCGCTCGACGCCACCGCATCGCGACGAATGGCGGCGACGAAGCCGATCGAGGCGGGCACGCGGAAATGCGCCTCCAGCGCGTGCCGATCGCGCCACTTCTCGAAGAACACCAGCCGCATCGGCTCCTCGCAGTCGCGCGCCACCTCGTGGTGCAGGCAGCCCTCCTCGCCGCGCGACCGGCGGACGTGCGCCTGCGCTTCCGCCAGCAGGGTCGCGAAGGTGTCGGGACTCGCCGTCAGGCTCCCGGTGACGATCAGCATCCGCCTCTCCGTTCGTTTCCCCGCACCATCGGCCCCGCGGGGGAACGACGCAAGGGGCGGCGAACACGCGACATTTTTGTAGATGCGCAAATTGTTTGCGGCCGAGCGATGGTGTATCTACGCTGCGCCGGGTGGAGATCGTCTTCGACCCGGCGAAGGATGAGGCGAACCGGGCGAAGCACGGGTTGTCGCTGGCGTTCGGGGCACGGATCCTGGCGGACCCCCACCGCGTGATCCTCCCCTCGATCCGCCCGATCGACGGCGAGGACCGTTACAAGGTGATCGGCGAGGTGGAGGGCAAGCTCTACACCGGCGTCCACGTGGTGCGCGATCGCTCGTTACGCTTCATGTCGGTCAGAAGGAGCAACGATGGTGAGGAACGCGTCTATCGTCGGCCTTGAGGCCGATCCGCGCGACGCGGAGGATTTCGACGTCGCGGCGGCGGACATCGAACGGGCCCTTCACGAGCGTCGCCAGCGCGTCGGCCGCCCTGCGGGCTCGTCGAAGGAACAGGTGTCGCTCCGCCTCGATCGCGAGGTCGTGGAGCGCTTCCGCGCCGGCGGCCCGGGGTGGCAGACCCGCATGAACGAGGCGCTGCGCAAGGCGGCGGGTAGGCACCGTCGGGGGCGGGCGCGCCGAGGATCTTGCCCTCGAGGTCCTTGGGCTTGGCGATGCCGGATTTCTTCAGCGCGACGATGGAGAAGGCTGGGGTGTCGTACACCATCATCACCGCCTTCACCGGCAGGTTGCG
>SXGT01045051.1_pt1 | contig 13832 bp, 15 predicted proteins | sample 3176221 | NCBI WGS metagenome assembly SXGT01 (sample SAMN11356862, study PRJNA531348) | freshwater metagenome | isolation source: freshwater sample F1-120 | place: China: Fuxian Lake, Yuxi | collected 2017-12-25 | reverse complement strand
GCCACCGCCGATGCGGATCGACCACTGGTTCAAGAACAGGTTCTGCCACATCCCGCCGCCGTGCGCGTCGTCGTAGTGCAACATGGCGTTGGCGCCGAGCATCGCGAGCACGAGGTCGCCGTCGCGGGCGACGCGGTTGGAGATCGCGAGCTTCATCACCGAACTCTCCGGTCCGAGTACGCCCTTCTTGGCGTTCGCTCGCGCGCGGAGCCCGAGCATCCGCAACAACTCGAAGCGCGTGTAGCAGCGGGCCAGGTCCTGGCGCATCGTCGGATCGTCGGTGACCGCGCACTCGCGCGCGAGCGTGGCCAACGCCTTGAACCCGAGTCCCGTGCCGCCGGCACCGATCATCGACCGCTCGTGCGCGAGCGTGGTGTTCGCGACCGCCCAACCGCCGTTGAGCTCACCCAACAGGTTCTCGGCCGGGATGTGTACGTCCGACAAGAAGGTCTCGTTGAAGTGCGAGAACCCGGTGATCTGCTTGAGTGGCCGCACTTCGATCCCGGGCGACCGCATGTCGACGAGGAAGTAGCTGATGCCACGGTGCTTCGGAACGTCCCAGTCGGTGCGCGCGAGCAGGATTCCGTAGTCGGCGAAATGCGCGCCGCTGTTCCACACTTTCTGACCGTTGACGACGAACTCGTCGCCATCGCGCTCGGCGCGCGTCGTGAGCCCCGCGAGGTCGGATCCGGCGCCGGGTTCGCTGTAGAGCTGACACCAGATGTGCTCCCCCGAGAGGATCTTCGGGAGGAAGAACCGCTGCTGCGCCTCGGTGCCATGCGCCATGATCGTCGGCCCGACCATCTGGGTCGCGACGCTGAAGAATCCGATGGAGACCATGAACTTGGCCTCCTCCTGCAACCAGATCCGGAAGTGCTTCGGGGTGAGCCCGCGCCCGCCGTACTCGACCGGCCAGGTGAGCCCGGCCCACCCGTTCTCGAAGAGGGTCCGCTGATAGGCCCGGCTCTCCGCGACGTGACGGTCTTCGGCTGCCTTGGAGGTGTCGGTGTCGCCGAGGGTCGTGCCGAAGATGCCCTTCACCGGCCGGGGCTCGAAGTTCGCGGCGAGGAACGCGTGCGCCTCGGCCCGGAACGCGGCGAGTTCCGGGGTCTCTTCATCGGTGTCGGACACGGTGCTCCCTGCGGTCGGCGAACTAGAACAGATTCTACGTTTGTCGCCGGGAGCCACCTCCAGCCGTGACCACCACCGATCTCCCCCGGCCACTCCGGGCGCTCGCTCACCGGGATTTCCGGCAGTTCTTCGTCGGCGGGCTCGTCTCGAGCGTCGGCACCAACATGCAGATCGCCGCGCTGGCCTGGGTCGTCCAACGCGAGACCGGATCGGCGTTGCGCACCACGCTCATCGCCTTCGTCGGCGTCGTCCCGTTGTTGATCCTCGGCCCGGCGGGCGGCGTGCTCGCCGACCGCTTCGCGCGGCGGCGGCTCCTCGTCGTGACGAACGCCGTGATGATGCTGCTCGCGGTCGCGCTGTGGATCGCATGGGAGCGCTACCACGCGGGCTACACGGCCCTGTTCGTGCTGTCGCTCCTCTCCGGTGTGGTGGTGGCGCTCCAGACGCCCGCCTGGCAGTCGCTGCCGGCCGAACTCGTGCCCCCGACCGATCTGTCGAACGCGATCACGCTGAACTCGACACAGTTCAACGTCGCGCGTGCGCTCGGTCCGATGACGGCGGGAATCGCGATCGCGCGGTACGGAGCGGGGACGGCGTTCGGCCTCAACGCGCTCAGCTACGTGGTGGTGATCGGAGCGCTCGTTCGCATGTCGGCCGCGCCCGCGGTGGCTCCGATGACCGCCGAGGGCACGTTCGAGCGGTGGCGCGCCGGGCTGCGGTACGTGCGGTCACAGCGCGGTCTCGTCGTCGCGATCGGCGTGCACTCCGTCTTCGCGCTCGTCGGCGCGCCGATCGTGCAGCTCGTGCCCGACCTCGCGCAGTCTTCGCTGCACATCGACGCTGCCGCGTACGGACTCCTGCTCGGTGCGCTCGGGATCGGCGCGATCGGCGCGGCGATCGTGCACGGCGCGACCGACGAACGCGGCCGCGCGTCGAGTGCGCTCCGGATCGGGCTCGCGCTCGCCACGTTCGGCCTCGCCGGGCTCGCGCTCGCGCCGTCGTTGCCGTGGGCGATCGCGGCGATGATCGTGTTCGGTGCTGCCTACCTCGTGATCGTGGCCACCGACCATGGCGCGATCCAACGTCTCTCCGACGACGCGCACCGCGGGCGCGTCACGAGCGTCTGGTTGATGACGTTCGGTCTCTGCTTCCCGACCGGGGTCGTCACGATGGGGTGGCTCGCCGACCGCGTCGGGGTGCGCTGGGTGCTCGCCGGCGACGCGGCGATCATGGCGATGGTGCTCGTCGCCGTGAGCGTCCGCCGACTGCTCCCCGCGATCGACGCCTGAGCCCGAGACACGCGCGCCGCGGTCAGGAGAACAGCAGTTGGTAGTTCGCGCCGCGACGCAGGTGATGGCCTCCGTCGATCGGGAGCGCAACACCCGTGATCCACGTCGAACCCGGACCGACGAGGAACCGGACGGCAGCCGCGATGTCGTCGACCGTGCCGGCGCGGTGCAGTGGCATCTGCTCGAGGTAGTCGTCCATGAGTTTGCCGCCCGCGGTGATCGGCGCCATGAGGTCGTCGGCGACGATCCCCGGTTGCACGCTGTTCACCCGGATTCCGTGCACGCCCCACTCCTCGGCGGCGTAACGGGTCAACGTGTCGATCCCCGCCTTGGCCGCGCCGTACGCGGGCAGGAAACGATGCGGGAACGCACCCGCGCCGCTCGACATCGTCACGATCGACCCGCCGCTCGGCGTCTGCGATGCCATCCGCTTCGCCGCGTGCTTGATCGTCAGGAACGTTCCGGTGAGGTTCACGTCGACCGTCGCGCGGAACGCGTCGACGTCGGCGTCGGCGATCGCACCCATGTGCAGCGACCCACCCGCGTTCGCGAACACCGCATCGAGTCGACCGGTGACCGCCGCGGCCGCGTCGACCGCCGCGGCGATCTGGGCCTCGTCGGTGATGTCGGCGACGACGTGGCCGACGGTCGTGCCCGGCGCCGCCGACCCGGCGATCTCGGCGACCGCGGCGATCAGGCGCGACTCGGTGCGCCCGCAGATCGTGACGTGCGCTCCCTGCGCGGCGAGCAGCGTCGCCGCGCCGAGGCCGATGCCGCTGCCGCCGCCCGTGACGAGCGCGCCGAACCCCTCGATCGAACCCATGGTGGTGCTCCTCCGCAGAATCGTGCTCTGGTCACCGGTCGCTTGCCGGTTCGGTCGGGCCGGTCGGGTGCGGCCGGTCGGGTGCAGATGTTCACATGCCGAGATGCCCGCGCAGGTACCGGCCGATCTGCGCGATCGCGTCGGCGGCCTCGGGGACCATGCCGACGAACGCGTGGAACACGTGCACCATCTCGGGGAACACCACCAGCGTGCTGTCGACCCCGGCGGCGAGGAGGCGGTCGTGGATGCGGCGCGCGTCGTCGAGGAGCGTCTCGACCTCGCCGACGTGGATGAGCAGGGGCGGCAGGCCCGCGAGGTCGGCGTACAGCGGTGACGCGTAGGGGTCGCGCGCGTCGCCGTCGCCGATGAACCAGGCGGCGAGATTGCGAAGTCCGGCGGGATTCACCAACGGGTCGTCGTCGGCGAGCGTGCGCATCGTGTCGCCCGTCATCGCGATGTCGACCCAGGGAGAAATCGGTGCTGCGGCGGCGGGCAGCGGGACGCCTTCGTCGCGGAGCTTGAGCAGGGTCGCGATCGTGAGACCGCCACCGGCACTGTCGCCGGCGATCGCGAGGTGCTCGGGCGCGAACCCCTCGTCGAGCAGCCATCGGTACGCCGCGGTTGCGTCGTCGACCGCCGCGGGGTGCGGGTGCTCGGGGGCGAGCCGGTAGTCGATCGACAGCACGGGTGCGCCGAGTTCGGTGGCGAGGCTCACGCAGAGGTTGCGGTGCGTCGCGGGCGATCCGATCACGTAGCCGCCGCCATGGAGGTAGAGCAGCGCCGCGCCGGCGTCGGCATCGGCCGTACGGGTCCACTCGGCGGTGACACCCCCCGCGTCGACCGGTTCGCGGGTGACACCTTCGGGGAGCGGTGCCGCGATCGAGGTTGCGTCCATCGCGGCCCGCAACTCCTCGACGCTCTTGCCGCCACCGAGCAGGTCGGCCTCGCGCAGGAAGCCGACGACGACCTCGAAGGCCTCGCTCGCCATCGCGATCAGCCCTCGAGGCTGATGGCCTGCTTGGGGCAGAGCCGCACGGCCTCTTCCACCTTGGCGCGCAGCTCCTCGGGTGGCTCCTCCTGCAACACGTAGAGGAAGTCGTCGTCGCGCACCTCGAAGACCTCGGGCGCGATGCCCATGCACACGGCGTTGCTCTCGCAACGGTCGAAGTCGACGACGACCCGCACGACGGCCTCCTCGGGCTCGGTGTTCGTTCGGTGGTTCGCCACCGTCTCGGCCGGCGGCAGGGGCCGACCCTATCGTGCTCGGGGCGCTACCGAACCGGCGGTTGCGGCTCAGTTCGAGCGGGCGGCCCGCCACGCTGCGACCGTTCCGACAGCGAGCCCGAGCCAAATGATCGCGCCCACGACGAAGTAGGTGCCGATGACTGCCCACTCGTCGCCCCAGTAGTCACGGACCCACCATTGACCGAGGAGCGCTACGACCGGCGTGACGAGGAGCAACCAGATGACCGTCATCGCTGCAGCGCGCAGTTTCCGCACGCCACGATGGTGCCATTGGATCCGCTGCTCAGTCGAGAAGTTCCGCGATCTGGGACACCGACCAGGGATGATCGGTGACACCGGCGGCCATCGCATGCGTCGTCGGGGCCACGCCGGTTCGCCCGGCTGATCGCCCGCATTCTCATGCCTTCGACGACAAGGCTGAGGATCTGGGTCGCCGCTCGGGGCCGTGAACAGTTCGGCCCGCGGGCCCGCCCGCCCTTGACCGCCTTTGCGCCCGAGCGCGACCGCGGCGGGGTCTTACGGACCCGCACAGGATCGCGGGCAGACTGTGCATCGTGGGAAGGGCTGCGCTGTTCCAGTGGGATTACCACGCCTTCCCTGTGTGGAGCGGCGGCGAGTTGCCATCCGACCTTTCGTCTGAACTCCAAACGTGGTCCGACGAGGGGACGGAGCGTTACTTCGACCGACTCACGGGTGTGGCCCTGCCGGATGGCTGGGAGATCGAATGGTCCACGCGGGGGCGCGCTCTGGCGCGTCGGGTCGCGGCACATGTGGGGTCGGTCGACTACAAGAACGAATCCACGGGTCTGGTGGAACGGATCGAATCGAACTGAGGCACTCGGACTCCGATTCAAGCTGAGCCGCTCCCGAAACGGCCCAGCCGGCCGAATGAAGTCCCATGAACCAGAAGCACCCGGCTGCGGTCGTCGCCATGGTCCTCGCCGTCGTACTCGCCGGTGCCCTCGGCAGCTTCGCCATCTCGCGACCTACTGGTGACACGGCGAGCCGGACGACCACCGCGGCGGTCGCAGTGACCGACGAACGGACCGCAGGCTCCCAGGCGCTCGACGACACGACGACCGCCACCGACGCTGCCGTCTCGATCGCCGAGCCCGACCCGTCGGCCACCGAGGCCGAGACGGCGGCGCAGATCGCAGTCGCCGCGCGCGCGACCTGGCAGCAGGCCTCGGAGGCCGCGGCCGCGAGTGGCGACGCGGCCGGCGACGGCACGGTGACCGCCACCGAGAGCGAAACGATCATGGTCGAGATCGAAGACGTCGACCAGGCGATCGCGGCCACGGCACTGCTCATCGACCACTACGTCGCGGCCTACGCCGACGATGTCGACGCGACACTCACCGAACTCGAGGAGATCGAGGCCGCACTCGCCGAACTCGAGGAGTCGAGCACCGAGATCGCCACCGCGCTCGACGAGGCCGAGCCGCGCGTCGCGGCGGTCGATGCGTACGCCGGGCAGGCCGCCGCCGCGGCCGACGCGCTCGCCGGCCGCGCCCGGACATGGAGCGATGCGGCGAGCGCGGCTCGCGCCGAGCGCACCGCGCAGTAGTCCACCGCGCAGGAGTCCACCGCGCCAGCAATCCGGGCGCAGTAGTCCGGGCTGCAGTTGTGATGCGGGTCCCCGAGTGCGAAGATCGTCCCCTTTGGACCTTCGGGGGAACACATGGACGGCCGCGAGCACGCGGTTCGCAAACATCGGGGCCGCATCGTCGGGATCGCGATCGTCGCCGCAGCGTCGCTCGCCCTGTCGGGCTGCCAACTCGTCGCCTCGGAGCTGAGTAACCCCGGCGACGCGGCGTCGGCGATCGAGATCGTCGCGCCGCCGAACCGATCGCAACTCGCCGGGCTCGCGGCGATTCCCGTCGACATTCGCCTCGGCGATGCCGCGCCGGGCACCCTGCACGTCGAGTTGCACCGCAACGACGTCTTCACCGATCCGCTCGACATCACCGGGCATTTCGCCGTCGCCGCCGGCCACGCGACCGCGACGCTGACCCCCGACGACCTCGGCACCGGATTCGGGATGCTCACCGCGACGGCGCGGACAGCGGCCGGCACCGAGGTCGTCGCGAACATCGCCTACTCGCGCGAACCCGACATCGACACGAGCGCCGCCGACTCGTGCGAGTTCCTCGGCCAGAGCCACTGCCAGCTTCCGTTCCCGAGCGACCACTTCACCGTCGCCGACGCGACGACCGACACCGGGCGGCGCGTCGCGTTCACAGCCGACACGTTCCCCGCCAACGCGCTCGGGACCGCGTTCGACCCGACCGAATGGAACCGCAACGACGGCTTCAGCCCCGGGTCCGCGATCGTGGTGCACGTTCCCGGCATCGACCTCGCCGCGAGCGGCGCCGCGCCCATCACCGACATCGAATCCTCGCTCGGCGACGACAGCGCGTTCGTGCTCATCGACGCCGACACGGGAGAACGCTGGCCCCACTTCGTGGAGCTCGACTCGTGGGCAACGAGCGACGCGACGCGTGCCGTGGTCATCCGCCCGGCGCGGAACTTCCGCGAAGGACACCGCATCGTGATCGGTGTGCGTCATCTCGTCGACACCGGCGGCGAACCCATCGCGCCGAGTCGGGCGTTCCGCGTCTACCGCGACGAGCTTCCGACGTTCATCCCCGCCGTCGAGACGCGCCGACCCGCGATGCGCGACGCGATCGACGTGCTGCGCGCCGCCGGGGTCGACCGCCCGACGCTGACCCTCGCGTGGGACTTCACGGTTGCCTCGCAACGGAACCTGAGCGAACGACTCCTGCACATGCGCGACGATGCGTACGCGCAGATCGACCAGGGTGTCCCGGCGTTCACCGTCACGAACGTGCAAGAGAACGTGAACAGCCGGATCCAGCGCCGGGTCACGGGCACCTTCGCGGTGCCGCTCTATCTCACCGGCGCCGGCGCGCCCGGCGAGCGGCTCACCGCCGGCCCCGACGGGCTTCCCGTCCGCAACGGCACCTACCAGGCGAACTTCGTCTGCAACGTCCCCAAGTCGGTGTGGAACGGGAGCGGTGCCGCCACGCCCGGCCGCGCCGTCGTCTACGGCCACGGCCTCCTCGGCGCGGCGACGGAGGCCAACTCGTTCGGGACACTCATCGACAATCACGGGATCGTGCTGTGCGGCACCGACTGGATCGGGATGTCGACGAACGACGTCGGCAACGTCGCCAACATCCTCTTCGACCTGTCGAACTTCCCGTCGCTCCCCGATCGTTTGCAGCAGGCGCATCTGAACTTCCAGTTCCTCGCGCGCCTCATGAAACGCGCCGACGGCTTCTCGACCCATCCCGCGTTCCAGGCCGCGCCCGCGGAACCGTTGATCGCGACGGGCGCCGTCTTCTACAACGGCAACAGCCAGGGCGGGATCCTCGGCGGCGCCGCGACCGCGATCTCGACCGAATGGACGCGCGCGGTGCTCGGTGTGCCAGCGATGAACTTCAGCACCCTGCTCACCCGCAGTACCCACTGGGACACGTTCTCGCCCGTGTTGTTCACGAGCTACCCCGACGAGATCGATCGCACCGTTGGCTACTCGCTCATCCAGATGTTGTGGGACCGCGGCGAAGCGAACGGGTACGCCTGGCATCTCACCGACGACCCGTTGCCCGGCACGCCCGCGCACCAGGTGATGCTCCTCGCCGCATTCGGCGACCACCAGGTGGCGAACATCGCGACCGAGACCGAAGCCCGCACGATGGGTGCTTCGGTCTACCAACCGGCGCTCGCCGATGGCCGCAAGCCCGACGTCGAACCGTTCTGGGACATCCCCGCGATCACGACGAATCCGTTCACGGGCAGCGTGCTCGTGATGTGGGACTACGGCACCCCGCCGCCGCCGCTCGGCAACCTGCCGCCGCGCTCACCGGAGTACGGCGCCGACCCGCACGGCAAGGGCGGCGCGGAGCCTCGCGTCGCCCAACAGGTCAGCGACTTCCTCCGCATCGACGGGTTCTTCGGCGATGTCTGCCTCGGCCTGCCCTGCACGTCGAACGTATAGCCGCGACCCTCGACCGGATCCACGCCCCGACCTCTAGCCCGACCGCTACGCCAACCGAGCGAGGAGCCGACGCGCGAACAGATACGCGTCGCCGGGCCAGCGCGCCGAGAGGTAGCGGCCGTCTTCGACGACGAACGCGGGGCGGTCGTCGCTCGCCGTCCCGCGCTTCGAGAGCGTGCGCGGCCCGCGGACGAACTGCCGGCCCGGGTCGCGGAGCGCGGAGCGCACCTCGTCTTCCACGTAGGCCCGATAGGTGCGGTAGTAGCGGCCGAGTTTCCACGCGGTGAGGAAGTAGGCGCTGCGCTCCATGTACTTGGGGAGGCACGTGGTCCGAACATCGCGGAGCACCGGCGCGTTCGTCCGCGGATCGATGCTGCGGGCGAGCACGATCACACCGTGACAGATCGCCGCGACCGGTCGCTCGAGTGCCCAGAACGCGCCGACCTGTCGCTGCAATGTCTCGTCGGCGAGGTACTGGCGCATACCCAGCGCATGTCCGCCGGGCAACAACAAGGCGTCGAAGGACGCGACATCGCTGGCGCCCCACGCGAGGGGCGACCGAAAGGCCGGGTCGTCGCAGAGCGCCGCGTAGAACCGACGCGGTTCGTCGGCGGCTCCGAGGCGGCCGAAGACGACACCGTCGAGCAGGCGCGGGTCGGCACGGGGGACGACATCGCCGCGCTCGGTCGCGAACACGACCTCGTGGCCCGCGTCATGCAGCATCTGCCACGGCACAGCGACTTCGGTGACGTCGAAGTCGAGATCGGGGAGCGGGACGAGGACGCGTGCCATCGTCGCGCACGCTAGAGCCCTGCCCTCGGTCAGCCGCTACCTCGGTCAGCCGCTGCCCGGCTCGACGCGCTCGACGGAGTCGACCCGGTCGATCGATCGATCGAACGAAGCGACACGAGCGACGCCGGTGGTCTCGGCGCACGCGACGAGGTACGCCTCCGCGAAGTCGATCCGTTCGACTTCGTAGACCTCGATGGCGCGCAGGAGCAACGCCGGGTCGACACACACGATCGATTCCAGCGCGAGCAGAGAGCGCATCGAGTCGGCCACCCGGTCCCGCGGCGCCTCGTAGAACGACTCGAGGACGTACACCGTCTCGGCCACCACGAGATCCGTCAACAGGAGCGAGCGCGCGCCGGCGAGGAACCTGGTGGCGTGCGCCGCCATCTCGGGCGGGTCGCCCGTCAGATGACGAACGAGGATGTTGGTGTCGATGAACGCGGCACTCACCGCCGTATCGCAGCTCGATCGGTTCGCGTCCGACGGAGGACCTCGTCCCAAGCGACGTTGCGCTTCGCGGCGGGGACTCGAATCGTCGCGGCGAGCTCGAGGAACGGGCGAGTGCGTGCGAGCACCGCCCGGTTGCCCTCGACGCGGAACACGATCTCGTCACCTTCCCGGATGCCGAGCGCCTCGCGCACCGCCTTGGGCACCGTGACCTGGCCTTTCGAGGTGACTCTCGCGGCGGCTTCCATGGCGCTCCTTACTTCTTGGGTGAGGTAAGGATACCACCAACGAGCAAGGGGCCGGGGTTTCCCCCGGCCCCTCGACGTTCAGTTGGCCTTGCTCACGGCAGGTTCAGTTCAGTGCCATGTTCGGTTCGCCGTACGCGTTGAGCCCGGTGGCGCTGCGGGTGCACGTGCCGCCGCGCGGCGTGCCGCCGTTGTAGGCCTGGCGGAGGCAGTTGCGCAACGCGAGTTGGCCCCAGTAGCTCGGGTGCAACCCTTCTTGGAGCTGGTACGGGCCGAAGATCGTGCTCGTCGTGCGGATCTGGCTCACCCACTCGGTCTTGTCGACCGCGCCGGCGACCGTCCAGTTGGCGACGCCCTTCTCCTCGAGCAACCCGACCGTGTTCTCGCACAGTCGACGGCCGACGAGTGCGTTCGTCATGTTGAGGATCTTGACGTTGGCGAGGCCCGCCTGTGCGGCACCGTTCGTGACGGCCTGGTTCATCTTCACGACCGCGGTGTCGTTCGCCCAGTCGGCGTCCTTGTTCCACACGCCACAGCCACCTGTGCTCTGACGCGTGTAGCCCGACTGGGAGTAGCGGATCTGCGCGCCCCGCGGCAACGGCGACGAGTAGGTCTGCACGAGGATCGTGTAGGACCCATCGGCGTAGCCCGCGTTCAGCATCGCCGTGCGAACGTTGAGGATCGCGTTCTTCACGTTCGTCGTCTGCGCCGTCACGTTGCTCGCCGTGAAGTTCGACGACACGCTCGAGTCGTCGTAGCAGTAGTTCGGCCACCACGACGGCGAGAGCAAGAAGTTCGTGACGCACTGCTGTACGAGGCTCGCGAAGTTGAAGTTGTTCGCACCGATGAGCAGCGTCACGGCCTTCACGTTGTTCGTCGCCGCGAACTCCTGGAGCATCCGCGCCTGGCCCTTGCGACCGTTCGCGTCGGAGTAGAAGTCGATGCCCGGTTTGAAGTCACCGGACCCCGGCGTCTGGGTGTAGGTACGGGCGCCGGAGCAGGCAAGGTTCTTCGACATCACTCCACCGCCGATGTGGACCTCGGCCGCCTCCGACCGGTGGCAACCCGGGATCACTTCCGCGGTGCGGTTGGCGTTGTCGTAGTACGTGTCGGAACCGCCGGCATCGACGTTGTTCGACGAGTTGTTCGTGTTGCCGGCCCAGCGTCCGGCCTCTCCCGAGATCGCCGAGTCGCCCAGGGTCACGACCCAGGGCGTCCCCGATCCGGGACCGTCGGCATGCGCCGGATCGGCAGGGATCGTCATCGCGGCCGAAGCCGCACCGACGATGACACACGCGAGCACGGCGCGGGCGCGCCTCGAACCAGACTTCATCGTTCTCCCCCTTCGGGACGATCGTCCCGGCTTGCTCCCCCGCAGGTCGGTCGACCCGCCGGGCGAGTCTGCGCCCACGGAGCGTGGGAAGCAAGGATCGCGGCACGATGCTCAGATCGGCGGGATCGGGGCCTCGGTCGTCGTCGTCGGAGCCTCGGTCGGCGGAGGCGGAGCCGCAGTCGTCGTCGGAGCCTCGGTCGGCGGAGGCGGAGCCGCAGTCGTCGTCGGAGCCTCGGTCGGCGGAGGCGGAGCCGCAGTCGTCGTCGGAGCCTCGGTCGTCGTCGTGATCGGCGGCCACGGCGCGATTGCGAGGGCTCGCTCGAAGAAGGGATTGATGTCGGTCGGACGGAAGTGCTTCGCCGCGGTGTGGCCGCCCGTGTATGCAAGTTGGCTGAACTCCACGGGCCAGCCGGACGCGGTCATCGTGTTGAAGAACAGGAGCGAGTTGGCGATGCGGTGCACCGATGGGTCGTTGCCGCTCGCCGCGAGCCGGATCGGCACGGGCGCGAACTGCGACGGACTACAGGCCTGCGGATCGTGGCCGCCGTCGGGAACGTTGACCTTCGCGATCCATTGCTCGTCGCCGGGAACACACGGCGAGACGATGCCGTACACGGTACGGATCTGCTTCGCGAACGAGAAGTTCTTCGTGTAGCAGTACGCGAGGTTCGTGACGCCGTCGAGCGAGTAGGCGCCAGCGACCGGAATCGCCTGCGTCTTCGCCTCGAGCAAGAAGTTGAGCGCGACGACCCCGCCCATCGACATGCCGAACACGCAGAAACCGTTCGGGTGGGGAGTCCACGCCGTCTGCACCCAGTGCCAACTGTCGACGATCCCGAGGCGACTCGCCTGGCTCCCCCACTGACCGTTGCGACCACGGCCGGTATCGGTGATCGTCGATCCCTGCCGGCCGGCGACAACGGGCCAACCGTGGTCGAGCCACGAATCGACGACGTACGGGAGCGCCTTGCGCACACCGGTACGAGGGTTGATCTCGCCGATGATCGACGCCTCGGTACCGGTCGCGCCGTGGGTCACGAGCACCGTCGGCGTCGGCACGGCGACATCGAGCGACTGCGGAACGATGCACTGCACGTAGTGGAAGTCGTCGGCGGGTGCGCCGGCGAACGCGAAGAACCGCCAGCACGGGGTTCCCGTCGCGGTCGTGTACGCGATCGCGTCGCCGACCTGTCCGGGGAACACCGGCGGGGCGGCGAGCAGCGCACCGACGGCATCGCGACGCAGGAGCGGCCAGGCGGCGACGGCGGCGGCGCCGAGGCCCATCGTCCGCAGCGCCCGGCGCCGCGAGATCCCTCGACTCGTCACCAGTCCTCGATTCGTCACCGCGGCCTCGTTTCGTCACCGCTGCCCGCGCGTTGCGCGGCGCGGTGGCCACGGAACGAAGCAATCAGCCTAGATGCTTCGTGGCGCGCGTGTCACGCCCTCATGCGAATCATGCCCGCCGGCCGAGACGGCACATCGAGCGCACGCGGCGCGGCCCGACGACCAACCAGTCGGCAACCGCGTGGCCGCGCTCCGCGTGGAGTGCGAGCAGGTCGTGCCAGCGGGCGAGATCGCGGAGTGGCTCGACGTGGGCGCCACGACGTTCCACGTAGAGGCACCGGACCGACCGGCCCAGCCAGCGCGGGTCGGTGAGGACGAGTTCGGCGAGTTCGCGCAGCGACCCGGCGTCGGAGGCGATCCCTGCCACGAAACGATCGTCGGGGTCGAGGACGACGGCGGCGAAGGGGTACTCGTCGTGGACCGACGTGATCCGACGCGCGACCCATCGCCGTTTGATCGCGCCCCGGACCCGCATCTCCCGATTCTGCCCGAATCCGACGAATCATCACAAACCCGCAGGTCGATCGGCGCGACTACGGTGCGCGCCATGACGACGCCTGCCGAGACCGTGACCGCCTTCTGTGCCGCCTGGGAGACCGGCGACCTCGACGACATCATGGCGTTCTTCGCCGACGACGCCGTGTACCACAACATCCCCGTCGACCCGCTCACGGGTCCCGAGGCGATCCGGGCGATGATCGAGATGTTCACCACCGGGGTCGAGCGCATCGAGTTCCAGATCCGTCACCTCGCTGCGGCCGGCGACGTGGTGCTCACCGAGCGGATCGACGTGTTCCACCGCCCCGAGGGCACGATCACGCTCCCGGTGATGGGCACCTTCGAGATCCGCGACGGGCGGATCGCCGCGTGGCGCGACTACTTCGACCTCAACCAGTACATGGCACAGGTCACCGGCTGAGTACGACCGCGCGCCAGTCGCCGTGCGCGCGCACCTCGAGGCGCTTCGTACGTTGCGCGTCGCCGAGCGCGGCCGAGAGCGCGTCGCGGACCGCGTCACCCTGCTCGTCGCCGAGCATCCCGCTCACGATCACGGTCCCGCCCGAGTGCACCCGCTGCAGCAGGGCCGGCGCGAGCATCACGGGGAGGATCGCACCGCCGAGGTTCGCGACGACGACGTCGTAGCTCTCGGCGAGGTCGT
>SXGT01853346.1_pt1 | contig 13833 bp, 14 predicted proteins | sample 3176221 | NCBI WGS metagenome assembly SXGT01 (sample SAMN11356862, study PRJNA531348) | freshwater metagenome | isolation source: freshwater sample F1-120 | place: China: Fuxian Lake, Yuxi | collected 2017-12-25 | reverse complement strand
GTCGGCGCCGAGCTCCAGGCCAATGATGCGGTCCATGGGGTCGCCCTTGGCGGTGAGCATGAGCACCGGCACGCGCGCGGCGTCGCCGGGCATCGAACGGATGCGCCGGCAGACCTCCAGCCCATCGATGCCGGGCATCATCAGGTCCAGGATCACCAGCTGCGGCTGAATGAGCTGCAACTGCTCCAGGCCGGCTTCGCCATCGCTGGCGTGGGTCACCTCGAAACCCGACTGGCCCAGGTACTCCACCACCATCTGCGCGAGGCGGCCGTCGTCTTCAATCATCAGCAGGGGAGCGTTCATGGTTTTCAGTGTAGCGGCGGGCGCCGAAGCCCATCATCGTGTCAGCGCTGTGTGAAGCGGGCTTTCGGGTCACGTAAAGTCATGTAAATGGCACCGCCCACCCCGCCCCCCACCCTGCCTGCCAGTTCGCTGGCCGCCCTGCTGCGCCAGCAGGCCCAGGCAAGACCGCTGGCGACGGCGCTGCGCTGGCGCGAGCCGGGCCAGGCAGGCCCCGACCCGCGCTGGGGCCAGCTGTCGTTTGCCGAGCTGGCCCGGCGCGCGGACGCGCTGGCGCAGGGGCTCGCGCGCACTCACGGCGTGCGCGAGGGCGACCGCGTGGCCTGGCTGGGTTTGAACCACCCGGTGCAGATCGCCCTGCTTTTCGCGCTGGCGCGCCTGGGCGCGCTGCTGGTGCCGCTGAACCACCGCCTCTCGCCCGCCGAGTGGGCCGCGCTGCTGCAGGATTGCCGCCCCACCCTGCTGGTGCACGACACGGCGCTGGCCGACGCGGCCCGATCGCTCGCCCACCCCGCCACGCTCCACCTGGACGGCCTGGCGGTCGATCCCGGGGCCGGCGGCGCAGGCGCGCTGGGCAGCGCCGACCACCCGGCGCTGCTGGTCTACACCTCGGGCACCACGGGCGCGCCCAAAGGTGCGGTGCACACCCAGGGCAACCTGCTCGCCAACATGGCGATCGCCGCGAAGGTGCAGGGCCTGAGCGAAGACGACACGGTGCTCACCGTGCTGCCGCTGTTCCATGTCGGTGGCTTGTGCATCCAGACCTTGCCCGCGCTCTCGGTGGGCGCGCAGGTGCTGCTGCACAGCCGCTTCGACGCCGGCACCACCCTGCGCAGCCTGCGCGACGACCGTCCCACCCTCACGCTGCAGGTGCCCGCCACGCTGCAGGCGCTCACCATGCACGCCGACTGGCCGGGCTCCGACCTCACAAGCCTGCGCGCCATCTGGGCCGGCTCCAGCCTGCTGCCCGCCCCGCTCATCGAAGCCTGCCACGCGCGCGGCGTGCCGGTGTGCAATGTGTACGGCAGCACCGAGACCGGCCCGTTCTCCATCGCCCTGCCGCCCGCCCATGCCACCAGTCACCTGGGCGCCTGCGGCTGGCCCGCGCCCGGCGTACAGGTGGCGCTGCGCGACGCGGCCGGCGAGCCGGTGGGCGCTGGCCAGGTCGGCGAGCTTTGGCTGCGCGCGCCCAACGTGGTGCAGCGCTACTGGCCGGACCAACCCGCCTGCGACGCCGAGGGCTTCTTCCACAGCGGTGACCTCGCGCAACAGGCGGCCGACGGCAGCTTCACCGTGGTCGGCCGCGCCAAGGACATGCTGATCTCGGGCGGTGAGAACATCTACCCCGCCGAAATCGAGAACCTGCTGGTGCAGCACCCCTGGGTGGTCGAATGTGCGGTGGTCGGCCAGGCCGACCCGCGCTGGGGCGAGGCGGTGGTGGCCGTGGTGGTGCTGCGCGACGGCGCGGCCGACGATTGGGCGGCCGCGCTGCAGGGCTTTCTGGACGGCCGGCTGGCGCGCTACAAGTGGCCGCGCCGATGGCACCGCGTGGCGGCCTTGCCCAAGACCGCGCTGGGCAAGGTGCAGAAACCGGCCGTCAAGGCCCTGCTGGAAGCTTGAGCCTCAGGCCTTGGGCTCGACGGGTGCCAGGCGCGTGGCCAGCCAGATCAGCAGCAGCACCGGCACGCCCAGGCAGGCCGTGGCGATGAAGAAGGTCGGGTAGTCGTAGGCGTCGACGAAGGCACCCGAGTAGCCTGCCAGCCACTTGGGCGCGAGCAACATCATCGAACTGAACAGCGCGTACTGCGTGGCCGAGTAGCGCACGTTGGTCAGGCCCGAGAGGTAGGCGATGAACGCGGCCGAGGCCACCCCGGCGCTGAGGTTGTCGGCAGAAATCACCAGAATCAGCGCGGTCACGTCGTGCCCGTGCCCCGCCAGCCAGGCGAACAGCAGGTTGCTCGCGGCCGAGAGCACGGCACCCAGCATGAGCACCCGCATCACGCCCAGGCGCAGCGACAGCGCACCACCGATGAAGGCGCCAACCAGCGTCATGATGACGCCGAACACCTTGGTCACGGCCGCCACCTCGTCCTTGGTGTAGCCCATGTCCACATAGAAGGGGTTGGCCATGATGCCCATCACCACGTCGCTGATGCGGTAGACACCGATCAGCGCCAGGATCAGCAGCGCCTGCTTGCCATAGCGCCGCAGAAAGTCGGCAAAGGGCTCGATCAGAGCGCCGCGCAGCCAGTCAGCGGCGTTCTTCGCGGGTGGCAAGGCCACGCGCGCGGGTTCGCGCGAGAACAGCACCGTGAGCACCCCCACGAGCATGCTCGCGGCCATCACCAGGTAGGCGGTGGTCCAGGCCGCCTGCTGGTAGAGCGCGCCAGGCGCGGTGGCCCCGGCGGTGGGCGCGATTTCCGCGCGGGCGGCGATCCACAGCACGCCTGCCCCGGCCCAGATCATGGCCAGCCGGTAACCGGTCTGATAGGTGGCCGCCAGCGCGCCCTGGTGGCGCACGTCGGCCGATTCGATGCGGAAGGCGTCCAGCGCGATGTCCTGCGTGGCCGAGGCAAACGCCACGGCCAGGGCGCACCACACGACCAGCTGGAGCTCGGTGCGCGGATCGGCCAGCGCCATGCCCACCAGCGAGGCCATGATCAACGCCTGCGACAGCAGCAACCAGCTGCGCCGCCGGCCGAGCCAGCGCGTGAGCAGCGGAATGGGCAGGCGGTCCACCAAAGGCGCCCAGCACCATTTGAAGCCGTAGGCCAGGCCGACCCAGCTCAGGTAGCCGATCGTGGTGCGGTCCAGCCCGGCCTCGCGCAGGCGAAAGCTCAGCGTGCCCAGCACCAGCAGCAGCGGCAGGCCGGCGGAGAAACCGAGCGCGAACATGCGCAGGCTGGCCGGCTCCAGGTACACCCGCAAGGTTTCGCCCCAGCTGGGCCGAGGGGGGGTGACTTCAGCGTCCGTGGGAGCAGCCTGCGGCAAGGTCGGTGGCACGGACATGGATGTGGACAAAAAGGAAGAAAGGGGCAGGCACGAACGCCCGGCTTTGTCTATTATTCACGCATGTGCCTGCTCTGCGACCTGAAGTCCCCCGCCCCTGAGGCCCCACGGCCCGAACACGTGTGGTCGGCCCGCCGCGCCTTCGTGCTGGCGGGCACCGCCGCCGCCGCGGCGTCGGCCCTGCCGGCCGTCGCGCAGGTCAACGTGGGCGAAGGCTCCACGCTGCGCAAGCTGGTGCCGGCCGACGAGCTGGAAAGCGCCGCCGGCCAGCAGTACGGCCAGATGATGGCCGAGGCCAACGCCAAGAAGCTGCTGATGCCCGACGGCCACCCGCAGGTGCAGCGCCTGCGCACCATTGCGCGCCGCATCATTCCCCACTCGGCGCAATGGAACAAGCGCGCCACGCAGTGGAAGTGGGAAGTCAACCTGATCCAGAGCACGCAGATCAACGCCTTCTGCATGCCGGGCGGGAAGATCGCGTTCTACACCGGCATCCTGGAAAAGCTCGGCCTCACCGACGACGAGACCGCCATGATCATGGGCCACGAAATGGCGCATGCGCTGCGCGAGCACGCCCGCTCGCGCGTGGCCAAGAGCAACGCCACCGGCATCGGCCTGTCGATTGCGGCGCAACTGCTGGGCCTGGGCCAGCTGGGAGACGTGGCCGCCAACCTCGGCACGCAGCTGCTCACCCTCAAGTTCAGCCGCGAGGACGAGACCGAGGCCGACCTGGTGGGCCTGGAACTCGCGGCCCGCTCGGGCTACCAGCCGCGCGCCAGCGTGAGCCTGTGGCAGAAGATGGCCGCCAACGGCGGGGGCTCGGGCGCGAGCTTCCTCTCCACCCACCCCAGCGGCCCTGATCGCATCCGCGAACTGGAAGCCAACGTGCCCAAGGTGCAGAGCCTCTACGAACAGGCCCGCAAGGGCTGAGCTCAGGTCCCGCGCACGTACGGGTTGCTCTGACGCTCCCGGCCGAAGGTGCTCTCCGGCCCATGGCCGGGAATGAACACCGTGTCGTCTCCCATGGGCCAAAGGCGGCCCGTGATGCTGTCGATCAGCTGCTGGTGGTGGCCCTGCGGGAACTCGGTGCGGCCGATGCTGCCGGCGAACAGCACATCGCCCACGAAGGCGCGCTTGGCCTGCGGCGAATGAAACACCACGTGGCCCGGCGTGTGCCCGGGGCAGTGCCGCACGTTCAACGCGCAGTGGCCGATCTGCACCGTGTCGCCATCGGTCAGCCAGCGCGTGGGTGTGAAGGCCTCGGCCGGTGGAAAACCGAACATCGCGCCCTGCTGCGGCAGGCCCGAGATCCAGAACTGGTCGTCGGGGTGCGGGCCGATGATGGGCAGGCTCAGGCGGCGCGCGAGTTCGGCCGTGCCACCCGCGTGGTCGATGTGCGCATGGGTCTGCCAGATGGCCTTGAGGTTCAGGCCCAGCCGCTGCACCTCGGCCAACAGGCGCTCCAGGTCACCGCCGGGGTCGATGACCGCCGCGTCCATGGTGTCGTCGCACCAGACGAGGGAGCAGTTCTGCGCGAAGGCGGTGACAGGGACGGTGTGGTAGCGGAGCATGGCGACGGGAAAAGAAGCACGATTCTAGGTGGCATGCGGTACAACCCCTCCATGAAGAAGGCCCTCGTCCTGCTGACAACCCACGCCCTGGTCGCGCTCCTGGGCTTTGCCGCGGGCATCTATGTCCTGCCCCTGCTCATTGCGCCGCCCGCTCCCGAAGCCACCGAAGTGGGCGCGCTCGCCGCTAAAGCGCAGTTCAGCGGCCAGTTCCGACGCGACCTCGCCGGCAGCGACGCGCTGCACTGGGGCGAGGGCACGGTCTCGGTGGGGCCCACCATGGTCGCCCTCCAGGGCCGCCTGGCGCCCGGCCCGGACTACAAGCTCTACCTCGCACCCGCCTTCGTGCAGGATGAAGCCGGATTCCTTCGCATCAAGGCCGATTCGCTGCGTGTGGGCGACGTGAAGACCTTCGAGAACTTCATCGTCGCGCTGCCGCCCGGGGTGGATCTGGCTCGCTACAACACGGTCGTGGTCTGGTGCGAGACCTTCAAGGAGTTCATCTCGGCGGCAGCCTACCGCTGAGCTCGCGGCTCAGCGCGCAAACAGCTTCGCCACCAGCTCGCGAACCCAGCGGTGCAAGGGGTTGTTGTGCGTGCGGTCGTGCCACATGAGCACGACGTTGAGCCTGTCGAGTTGCAAAGGAGGCTCGAAGATGCGCACCGGCGCGATGTCGGTGAAGCGCTGCACCAGGCGCTCCGGCAAGGTCGCGATGAGGTCGGTCTGCGCAATCACGAAGGGGATGCCCAGGAAGGTGGGCTTGGAGAGCACCACACGGCGCTGCATGCCGACGTTGTGCAGCGCGTCGTCCACCAGCGCGTTGTACATGGTGGCGCCCTCGCCCGGCTCGATGGCGACGTGGCCGTATTCGCAGAAGCGCTCCAGCGACAACGGGCGCTCGAACATCGGGTGGCCCGTTCGAGCGATGCCCACCAGGCGGTCGGTGAACAACGGTCGCGTGCGGATGTTCTCCGGTGGCGTGGGGAAATAGGACAGCGCCAGATCGATGTCGCCCCGGCTCATGATCTCGCCGAGCCGGCGCGGGTTGGGGTTGATGAGGCGCAGCGAGACGTCGGGCGCCTCGCGCTCGAGCGCGGCCATCAGCGTGGGCATGACCACGAAATCGATGTAGTCGACCACGATCATGGTGATGACCTGGCTGGCATGCGCGGGATCGAACGGCGCCTGTTCGTGGATCAGCACGTCCACGCTGCGCAGCACCTGCTCCACGTGCGGAATGAGCTCTCGCGCGCGCACGGTCGGAATGAGCGCGTTGCCCGATTTGATGAGCAGTGGGTCGTGGAACATCACGCGCAACTTGGCCAGGGCCAGGCTCATGGAGGACTGGCTGATGTCCAGCAGGTTGGCTGCGCGCGTCACGTGGCATTCGCGCATCAGCGCGTCGAAGGCGACGAGCAGGTTCAGGTCGGCGTCGCGCAGTCGCATGGGCAAATCCTTGTGGTGGGGCTCTTGCCGGCCCAGTGTCTCCCGGCTCCATTGTGCCTATCCAGAGGTCGATAACGGCTATCGGCTGAGGCAATTGCCCCTTGGCACAGGCTGCGCCTTTAATGCGCTTTCTCGAGCGGGCATTGGAGACAACCACACATGACCCGCGTTTTCAAACGACGCACGTGCCGCCTGGGCCGTCGCGTCCGCTTCATCATCCGAGGAGTCAACCATGGGCACCATCCCCACCATCCGTGTCACCCGCGAAGAGATGCGCAAGCGCGTCGCCCTGTTCAGCGAGCTCAAGGGCTCTGACGGCGGCCTGCCGGACAGCCGCTACCCCAGCGCCGAGCGCACGCTCTACAACATCATCGGTTTCCAGCCGCCCGAGGGCGATCCGGACAAGCACTCGCCGGTGGGCGCGAACTCCGCACAAAACGCGGCGATCAAGATCAACGAAGGTTTCAACATGGGCATGTGCGAGACCTCGCCCGGCAAGGGCCCGATGATGCACAACCACGACACCAACGAGACCTTCATGCCGCTGACCGGCCGCTGGCGCTGTTCGTGGGAAGTGGACGGCCGGGTGGAAGCCTTCGAGCTGGGCCCACGCGACGTGATTTCGTTTCCCGCCGGCGTGCAGCGCCGCTTCGAGAACATCACCTTCGAGGAACCCAACAGCACGCATTGGCTGCTGTTCGTGATCGGCGGCAACCAGCCGGAGGCTGAGTTCTCGCCGCAGGCCATGGAAGAGCTGAAAGCCAAGGGCTACGTCGATGCCAACGGCAGCTTCTGAGCCCACCATGCGCGAGCTGCTGTCGCAACTCGAGGCCCGCCACGACTGGCGCTCGCTGACGGTCGATGGCCACGAGTGGCGCTGGCTGGACACGCAGGCCGAAGGGCCTGCCACCATCCTGCTGCCGGGCTCGGTGGGCGACAGCGCGATGTTCGTGCGCACCCTGCTCTCGCTCGGTCAGCGCCTGCGCCTGATCGCGGTGACCTACCCGGCGCTGTCCGACCCGGCGCAGCTGGCCGATGGCCTGGCCGCCGTGGTTCAGCACCTGGGCCTGCCGCCTGGCCGTGTGGTGAGTTCGTCGTTCTCGGCCTACTGGCTGCAGTTCTACGGCCTGCGCCATCCGCAGAATGTCACGTCCCTGGTCTTGGGCAATGGCTTCGTGGACGGCACCGACCTGGCCGCCAACCCGATGTTCGACCGGGCGTTCGTGGAGGGCATCAGCGCGCAGGACCTGCACAGCGAGTGGCTCACGCGCGTTCGCGCCGCGCCCACCGCGCCGCTGCAGCAATTGCAGGAAATCATGCTGGCCGAGCGGCAGTCGCCACTGAACCTGCAAGCCCGCTTCCTGGGCGTGGTACGTTCAAAGGCCTGCCCTCCCCTGCCTTTGCCCGACACGGCCATCACAGTGCTCGACTGCGACGACGACCCCCTGATTCCGCCTCACGTGCGCGAACGTCTGCGGCAGCAATACCCGGGGGCGCGCCATGTGAGCCTGCCCAGTGGTGGCCACTACCCCCATGTGCTGAACCCCCAAGGCTACGAAGACCTGCTCACCCATCCCACGTAACCCCGACAACCAGGAGACAAGAATGAAAATCAAACAACTGCTCACCCTCACCGCGCTGGCCGCGGCCATCGGCGGCGCCAGCGCCGCCAGCTTCACGCTGCGCATGGGCGGCGGCCACCCCACCGGCCTGACCTACGTGGGCGTGTACGACACCTACTTCGCCACCGAAGTCGGCAAGCGCGTGAAGGAAAAGACCGGTCACGACATCCGTTTCATCAAGGCCTGGGGCGGCAGCGTCGCCAAGGTCGATGGCGTGATCGAGGCCGTGCAGAAAGGCACGCTGGACATCGGCCTGTCGCCCATCGGCTTCGAACAATCGCGCGCCGGCCTGCTGAACTACAGCGCCTACGTGCCCTTCACCTCCCCCGACCCGGTGCTGCAGCAGAAGGTGTCCAACCGCATGATCAAGGAAGTGCCGGCCCTGCAGGCCAGCATGAAGCCCTACAACAGCCACGTGCTCGGCGCCATGACCTCGGAAGCCTATGGCGTGACGACCAAGTTCGACTGGAACAGCGTGGCCGAACTCAAGGGCAAGCGCATCGCCCTGGCGGGCACCAATGCCCCGTTGTTCATTCCGCTGGGCGCGGTGCCGGTCACGCTGGGCATCGGCGAGCACTACCAGGCGATCCAGAACGGCCTGGCCGACGGCAGCCTGTTCTACATCTCCGGCCTCGAGGCTTTCAAGCTGCAGGAAGTTGCCAAGGTGTTCAACAAGACCGGCTTCGGCTCGCTGAGCACGCTGGTCGCGTTCATGAACCTGGACACGCGCGCCAAGCTGCCCAAGGAGGTGGTCGCCATCATCGACGAAGTGGCCGAGGAGTCGTCCATGCGCGTGGCCGAGATCAGCAAGCAGCGCGACATCGAGGTGGAAACGCGCGCCAAGGCCGCGGGCGTCAAGGTCAACACCCTGCCCGACGCGGAGAAGAAGCGCTGGGCCGAGCTGCTCAAGGACCTGCCCGGCAAGGCCGCCAAGGAGCTCGACGGCAAAGGCCAACCCGCCACCGAGGTGCTCAAGACCTACGTGCGCTTCCTGAACGAGGCCGGCTACAAGTTCCCGATCGACTACCCGCTCTGAGCGACGGCACCGCGCTCTGGTGACCACCCTCCCATCATCCGGCCGGACCACCCGTTCATGGCTGATCTGGCTCACCGCGATCGCGTGCCTGCCGCCACTGGGCCTCAACCTGCTCGTGCCGCTGGATGCGGCACTGCGCGATGCCCTCGGGCTCACGGCGGCGCAGGGCCAGGCAGCGATCGCACTCTACGTGCTGGGGCTGGCCATCGGCCAACCCCTGGCAGGGGTGAGCGCCGACCGCTGGGGGCGCCGTGGCACCCTGGTGGCGGGGCTGCTGCTGGCCCTGGCCGGCAGCGCGGCGGCCGCCCTGGCGCCGGACGCCGGCGTGCTGCTGCTGGGCCGTGGACTCACCGGGCTGGGTCTGAGCGTGGTGCTGGTGGTGCCTCGCGCCACGCTGCGCGACCTGTGCAGTGGCGTGGCGCTGCAGCGCGGCATGGCCATCATCTCGGTGGCCTTTGCGCTCACGCCCGCCGTGGCGCCGGTGCTGGGCTGGGCACTCCTGGTCTGGGGCGGGGGCTGGCGCGTGGCGCTGGGCGTGGTCCCGGTGTTGATCGCGCTGGGCGTGGTGCTCGCCGGCTGGCGCCACACGGAAACCCGACCCAGCGGCACCACCCCGCCGGGCTGGGACACGCTGGGCGTGCTCTGGCACCACCGCGTGCCGCGCTGGGTGGCGCTGGGTTTTGCCGCGATCAGCTCGGTGTTCTTCCTGCTGATCGCCCAAGGTCCGGCAGCGCTGCGCGAGTCCGTGGGCCTGGACGGGCGCGAGATCGCCTGGGTGCTGGGCGGAACCTACCTGGGCTTTCTGGGTGGCAGCCTTTGGGCCATGCGCCAGGCGCGCCACTGGAATGGCCTGGCGCTGTGCACCTGGGGCGCCGGCCTGTCGGCGCTGGGCGTGATCGCGATCCTGGCGTGTGCCTGGTGGCCCTCGCCCCTGGCGTGGATCATCGGCATGCTGGCCTACTCGGCGGGCCATGGCGTGATCTTTCCATCGGCGCTGAGCGTGGTGATGCAGGCCCTGCCCTCGCGAGCCGGCATGGCAGCGGCCTTTACCGGCATGCTGCAAATGGCGGTGGGCGCGGTGGTCAGCGGTGGGGCCGCCCTGCTGCCAGGCACCGCCACCCAGAGAACGGCCGTGGTGGCGCTGATCATGGTCGGCATGGGCCTGCTCGCCCTGCTCGCGGCCCATCGCCAAGGCGCCAGCGCGCGCCGTGAAAAAGATGCGTGAAGCTGAAAAACAAGGAGATTGAATGAAAACCTGGACCGATCGGGCCCTGCTGGGGCTGCATGTGGCGGGCGCCGTTGTGCTCGCCATCCTGACGCTGGTGATCTGCTACGACGTGGCAGGCCGCCTGTTGTTCAACCGCCCCTTCGCGGGCACCGCCGAGCTCGCGGGCGTGGGCCTGGTGCTGCTGACCTTCATGCAGGCGCCATACGTGATCCGCGAGCGCAAGCTGCTGCGCGTCACCTTCTTCCTGGATCGGCTGTCGCCGGCGGTGCGCAGCCAGCTCAATGCCTTCACCTACCTGCTGGGCGCGGCGTTCTTCATCGCCATGGTGATCGCGTCCTGGGAGCCCTCGCTGGCCGGCTGGAACAGCGGCGAGTTCTTTGGCAACGACGCTTTCCGCATCCCCGCGTGGCCGCTGCGCTTCGGCTCCATCGTGCTGTGGGTGGTGGCCGCGCTGGTGTGCATCGGCTTCGTCGCCGAAGGCGTGCGCGGCCGCATGGGCGCCCAGGAAGAAGAACAACTGCCGGAATAGGAAACAGACCATGTCTCTCGAAATGTGGAGCGGCCTGATCGCGCTGCTCGTCCTCGTCGTGGTGGGCGTGCCCATCGTCTTCGCTTTCGCCGCCTCGGCCGCGCTGGGCCTGTACTTCGCGCTGGGCGGTGTCGACCCGATGATCAACCTGCTGCAGCAGTCCGCGCTCTCGGGCATCAAGGAATACAACTTCATCGTGATCCCCTGCTTCACGGTGATGGGCATGCTGATCGCGCACTGCGGCGCGGCCAGCGACCTGTTCAACGTGGTCAACCGAGGGCTGCGGGGCGTGCCGGGCCGCCTGGCGGTGGCGACCGTGGGCGGCAACGCGGTGTTCGCCGCCGTGACCGGCGTGGGCGTGGCCGCCGCCGCGGCCTTCAGCCATGTCGCTTACCCGGCCATGCGCGAGGCGCGCTACAGCCGCAGCTTCGCCACGGGCTGCATCGCCGGCAGCTCCGTGCTCGGGCTGTTGATCCCGCCCTCCGTGTTCATGATCGTCTGGGCCATCCTCACCGAGCAGTCGGTCGGCAAGCTGTTCGCCGCTGGTGTGTTCCCGGGCCTGCTGCTGGCCTTCATGTATGCCGTGTATTGCATGGTCTACGCCAAGCTGCGGCCTTCGGCAGCCCCCGAAATCGCGAGCGAGGACCGCGTCGCCCTCACCCGGGCCCAGATCGGCGGCTCGCTCGGCGTGGGCCTTCTGATCGCGGTGACGCTGGGCGGCATCTGGTTCGGCTACTTCACCCCCACCGAGGGCAGCGCCATCGGCCTGGTGGGCTCGGCCGTCCTGGCCTGGGCCAAGGGCATGCGCTGGCGCGGCGTGTTCGACGCTTTCGTCGAGTCCGGCCGCACCGTCACGCCCATCATGTTGTTGCTGTTGACGGCCACGATCTACAGCAAGCTCATTGCGCTCAATGGCGTGCCACAGGAGGTGCAGGGCCTGCTGGCGTCCATGGGCCTGGGCACCGGGGGCACGCTGCTGTTCATGGTGGTGGTGTGGTTCGTCCTGGGCGCGATGATCGACAGCATCTCCATCATGCTGCTGACGGTGCCGATCTTCTGGCCGGTGGCCACGGCCCTGGGCATCGACCCGATCACGTTCGCGCTGATCGGCATCCTGGTGATCGAGGCCGGCGTGCTCACGCCCCCCTTCGGCATCGGTGTGTTTGTGGTCAAGGCCGCCATCCCGGACCGCAACATCACGGTCAGCGAGATCTTCATGGGCTCGGTGCCGTACTGGGTGCTGATCCTGTTCCTGGCCTGGCTGATCTACGTGTGGCCACCGCTGGCGACCTGGCTGCCGTCGCACATCTGAGTGCGAACGGCGTCCGGCAGCAGCGGCGTGCTCAGGGCACGCTGCGCTGCTTGAGCGACAGCACCGACAGGCCGGCGGCGATGAAGGTCAGGCCCGCGCCCACGTTCACGCCTCGCACCATGCGCGGCCGCGCCTGCAGCCAGCCCGCCAGGCGGGACGCGAAGCCGCCCATGAGCGCGAAGATCACCGCCGTCATCAGCGCGAAGATCGCGCCGTAGACCAGCATCTGCACCACCACCGGGCCACGCCCCGCGCTCACGAACTGGGGCAGGAAAGCAAGCACGAACAGGCCCGGCTTGGGGTTGAGCACGTTGGACAACACGCCCGTGAGCAGCACCTTGCGCAGCGGCACGCGCGCCGAGGGCTTGAACGAAATCAGGTCACCGGCGACCAGCGCCTTGCAACCCAGCCACAGCAGGTACAGCGCGCCCACCACCTTCACGGCCCAGAACGCCTCGGGCGAGCCCTGGATGATGAGCGACAGGCCGAAGGTGGCCGCGAGCGTGTGGAACAGGATGCCCAGCCCCGCGCCGAAGGCCGAGAGTGCGGCGGCCAGTGGGCCCTGGCTCAGGCCCCGGCCGATGGCCAGGATGTTGTCGGGCCCGGGCGACACCACCACCAGGGTGCAGGCGGCCACGTAGGCCAGCAGGATCTCCGTCGGGAACATGGACCGCTCCTTCGCTCAGTGTTGGAAGTCGTATTCGATCGTCAGCGGCGCGTGGTCGGAAAACTTCTCGCCCTTGTAGATGGACTCGCTGCGCGCGAGCGCTGCCATGGCCGGCGTGGCGAGGTGGTAGTCCAGCCGCCACCCCACGTTGTTCGCGTAGGCCTGGCCCCGGTTGCTCCACCATGTGTAGCAGGTGTCGGTGGTGTCGGGCTGCAGCCGGCGGTAGACGTCCACCAGCCCGGCCTCGTCGAGCAACTTCGTCATCCAGGCCCGTTCTTCGGGCAGGAAGCCGCTGTTCTTCTGGTTGCTGCGCCAGTTCTTCAGGTCTTTCTGCTGGTGGGCGATGTTCACGTCGCCGCACAGGATGAACTCGCGCCCACCCTTGAGCGCCTGCAGATGGGGGTAGAAGCCATCGAGAAAGCGGTACTTGGCTTCCTGCCGCTCGGGGCCCGAGGAGCCGCTGGGGAAATAGACGCTCAGGATGGAGAGCTTGCGCTGGGGCGTGTCGAAGCGCAGTTCGGTGAACCGGCCCTCGGCGTCGAACTCGGGTGAACCGTAGCCGATGATCACGTCGCTCGGCTCGTGGCGGGTGTACACCGCCGTGCCCGAGTAACCTTTTTTCTGGGCGTAGTGGAAGTGCCCCTTGAGGCCGGCGATTTCTTCAAAGCGGCCGCTCACGTCGGCAGCCTGGGCCTTGACCTCCTGCACGCAAATACAATCGGGCCGGTGCGCGGCGAGCCATTTCTCCAGCCCCTTGGTGGTGGCGGAACGGATGCCGTTGAGGTTGAGGCTGGTCAGTTTGAACAAGGATCTCTCCATGGTGTTGGATACAGGCGCGGCGAAGGCCGGCGCGCCCGATGCTGCGCTCGCGCAGGAATTCGTGCAGTTTTGCGTCGATGCCGGCGTGTTGCGCTTTGGTGAATTCAAGACCAAGGCCGGGCGCATGAGCCCTTATTTCTTCAACGCCGGTCTGTTCGACGACGGCGCCAAGCTGGGCCGGCTCGCACAATTCTATGCAAAAGCCCTGGTCGCCAGCGGCATCGAGTTCGACATGATCTTCGGCCCGGCCTACAAGGGCATACCGCTGGGCGCGGCCGAGACCATCGAGCTCGCGCG
>SXGT01861329.1_pt1 | contig 13836 bp, 13 predicted proteins | sample 3176221 | NCBI WGS metagenome assembly SXGT01 (sample SAMN11356862, study PRJNA531348) | freshwater metagenome | isolation source: freshwater sample F1-120 | place: China: Fuxian Lake, Yuxi | collected 2017-12-25 | reverse complement strand
GTCCTCGAGCGGGTCGACGTCCTCGAGCGGGTCGACGTCCTCGAGCGGGTCGACGTCCTCGAGCGGGTCGACGTCCTCGAGCGGGTCGACGTCCTCGAGCGGGTCGACGTCCTCGAGCTCCGGCGGCACCTTCGCGTGCGGCCCCTGCGATCGCGCGTGGGCGTGCAACGGGTTCTCCGACCCGTGGGTGACGCAGGGCGCGCGTTGCGTGAACACGCGCACGACGACCGCGCTCCGCTGCGACGGGTGGTTCGATCAGGGGACGAGCTACAAGCTCGGGACCTGGATGGCGACGGCGGCCAAGCTCACGCTGAACTACCCGATGCTCGGCGGCGGCACGAAGGTCGTCGAGTGCTACCCGTGACGCTCGCGATCACGCTCACCTGACGAGCGGCGTCCCGTTCGGGTGGCGATCGAAGCTCCGCCCGGCCGCGTCGCGCAGCGGCGCGCACGCCGGATCGGCCGCGTCCGCCGGCTCGTTCCCGGGCAGGCGCGTGCAGCGGAAGTCGGTGTCCCACGGCTGCGCGAGCAGCGCCCGCCCGTCGCCGAGCACGCCCCACGTGTTCACGGGGCACCGGAACATCGCTGTGCAGTTCGTGATCGCGAGCGGCGGTCGCGCTCCTTGGCGCGGTCCGAGCAGGCTCGCCCCGGGGAAGAGATCTGTGTACTTTGCAATGAACGGCGAGCCGAGCGCGCCGTACAGATCCAGCACCGTCGGCGCGAGATCGAGGTGGGTCGTGAAGTCCGCCGCGCGGGCGCGGAGCGCCCCGTCATCCACGCGCGAGGTGAGGATCCACGCGGGGACGTGGATCTGCGCGTCGTGGAGCCCCTGCCCGTGGTGGATCGCGCCGTGCTCGCCGAAGGCCTCGCCGTGGTCGCTCGTGAAGACGATGGCCCAGGGCCGGGCGCCCTGGGCCGCGAGGAACGCGCGGACGCAGCGGGCGACGCTGCGATCCTGCTCGAAGATGGCGTTCCGGTACGCGCGGTGCAACAGATCGAGCTTGGACCAGGACACGGTGCGTTCCCACGGAGAGAACGGCGCGTGCGCGGGGTCGACGAAGTAGGGGGCGTGTGTCCCGGCGAAGTGGACGAACGTGAACGACGGGCCGTCCCGGCGCACGATCGTCTGCTCGCAGCGCGTGGCGAGCAGGCGGTCGACACCGAGCGGGAGCACGGTGTCCTCGTCCTCGACCTCGTGACCGACGAGATCCTCGACGGACACGAACACGTCGAGGAGGCGACGCACCTCCTCGCGCTCGAAGACCGTGCGCGACTGGGACGACAGGTAAGCCGTGTGAATGCGCTCGCCGCGAGGCGTCCGAGCGGCAGGCAGGAAGTCGAACAGCGTGGGGATGCGCGCGAGCTCCTCCTTCGCGCCTCCCTGCGAGCGCCCGGTGGTGAGCGCGGTGAACGAGACCGCGGTGTAGCTCGACACGGCGCGCATCTGCCCGAGCGCGACGCGATCGCGCGTCAGGGCGTGCGTCTCCGGGGCCACCTCGCAGGGAGCCGCCGGATCGCCGCACCAGTCCGACGCGCGGACGCTCTCGGTGAGGATGAAGAGCACGTTCGGCGCCTCCGCGCGGCGCGTGGCGAAGGTGGGGAGGGCGACGGCCCCCGCGACGACCGGCGACGGCCTCGCGAAGACGAGCGCGACTGCGCCGAACGGCAACGTGTCCATCGTGCCGGCGCCCACGGGCACGACGACGAGGGAGGTCGCGAAGCCGGCGAGGAACGCGGCGCGAGCCCCTGGCCCCACGGCGCGCGCGAGCCTGGCGCGGAGCGACGACGTGAACGCGAGCAGCGCGTAGGCGATCGCCGCGACGGCGAGCGTGGCTCCGGCGAGGGTCGGCGCGACGCCGCGAAGGACGCGCCGCACGTCGGCCCACGCGAGGAAGGCGCTCTCCGCGATCTGCCGGTCGAACGGCGCGTGGTAGTAGCGGAAGAGGAGAGAGTCGCCCGTGAGCAGGACCGCGAGCGCGAGCGTGACGCCGGCCCGTCTCCACCGGGTCGTCGCGAACGCGGTCGCGGCGCTCCACAGGAGGACGCTCTGCGCCGCGGCGACGATCCGTGGCACCGCCGAGAGGGCACCCGTGAGCGCGGCGCTCGGCCTCGCGATCCCTCCGCCGCGCGCCGCGAGATCCCAGCCGAGGCACGCGAAGACGAGGGCCGCCAGCGCGAGGCCCTCGAGCCAGGCGCGGCCTTTCTGGGTCATGGCGGGCGAGATGCGCTACGATACCACGGCAGCATGGCACTCCTCGACGACGTGAGGCTCGCCGTCGGCTCCCGCATCGCGGAGGGCTTCTTCAACGGGACGGCGCGCTTCGCGGGCTTGCACCCGAAGGCCCGGCCCGCGCGTCACGGGGTCGAGGTGCTGCGGGACATCCCGTACGTGGGCGACGGCAAGAAGGAGCACCTCCTCGACGTGTACCGCCCCGCTGGAGACCGGGGCGCCGGCGCGTCGCGCGACCCCGAGGGGCTACGCCCCGTGGTGCTGTACGTCCACGGCGGCGGGTTCCGCATCCTGTCGAAGGAGTCCCACTGGCTGATGGGGCTCGCGTACGCGAAGCGTGGGTACGTGGTCTTCAACATCAACTACCGGCTCGCGCCCCGCTACCCCTTCCCGATGGGCCTCGAGGACTGCGCGGCCGCGTTCTCGTGGGTGAAGGCGAACGCCGCGCGCCACGGCGGTGATGCCTCGCGCATGGTGCTCGCGGGCGAGTCCGCGGGCGCGAACCTGGTGACGGCGCTCACGATGGCCCTGACGTACGAGCGTCCCGAGCCCTTCGCGCGGCGCGCGTTCGACGAGGGCCTCGTGCCCCGGGCGGTCATCCCCGCGTGCGGCGTGTTCCAGGTGAGCGACATCGCCCGGATCCGGCGTCGCAAGCCCCGGATGCCCGGCTTCGTCGCCGACCGCTTGCACGAGGTCGAGCGCGCGTACATCGGGGCGCACGCCGCGAGCCCCGGGATCTCGCTCGACCTCGCCGATCCGCTCACGGTCTTCGAGCGAGGCGACCGGCCGGCGCGGAACATCCCCCCGTTCTTCCTGCCGGTCGGTACGAAGGATCCGTTGCTCGACGACACGCGGCGTCTGGCGAGGGCCCTCGAGGGGCTGGGCGTCCCCGTCACCGCGCGCTACTACGAGGGCGAGGTCCACGCCTTCCACGCGTTCTACTTCCGCGAGAAGGCGCGCGCGTGCTGGGTCGACACGTTCCAGTTCCTCGACGAGCACTGCCCGCGTCAGGATGGGGACGTAGCCCGAGGTTCGCATGAAGCCTGACAAGGCGACCGTGTACGAGGTTTTTTAGCTTGAGAAGCGCTACGTCGTGCCGCTCTTCCAGCGACCGTACGTGTGGAAGGAGGTCGATCCCTGGTCGCCGCCCTGGGAGGACTTCTCCCGCCACGAGTCCAGCGTCGCCTTCTGCGCCTCGAAGCTCACGCTAACGCTCTCGAAGGCCGCCGGGACGCTCTTCAGGAGGGCGGCGAGCAGCTTCTCAAATCCCTTCTGCTCATCGTCGAACACCATCACGAGGTGATCGCTCGGCTCGATCTCGTCGCTTCCAGGGAGGCACACGTCGCCCCTGCCCCTGCTCCCACACCCGCACCGCTTCGTCGTTCCCTCGATGCGCATTCGTCGGCCTCGATGGATCGGTCACCCCCCCTGACGCACCTTCCGCGCCAGCGCTCCCGGTTGGCCCTGCTTCCCGCGACGCGCTGTCACGAAAGCCGCGCGGTTGGGGGCATGACCGACCAACCGAGACAATCTCAGCTCCCCCATCACCGGCTCGCCGCCTTCCACGTCGCCGTCGAGCTCCTCTGCATCGTCAAGGGCGCCCAGATCCGCGACGCGAAGCTCCGCGACGAAGCCCTCCGCGCCGCGAGGAGCGCCTGCTGCAACGTCGCGGAGGGGGCGGGATGCTTCACCCGCGCCGACAAGGCCAGGGCCTTCACCATCGCGCGAGGCGAAGCCCTCGAAGCGTTCGCGGCCCTCGAGGTCGCCGCCCTCGTGGGGGACGCCGACGCCGCCCATGTCGAGCAGGCACTCCCCATCGCCAGCAGACTCTACGCGCTGCTCGCCGGTCTTGTCAGGTAGCCTGCAGGCTGCCGGTCGCGACGGCGCGACCGGTAGCCGTCCGTACTTCGGCCAACGCGCCCGCACCCGCAGAGGTGCGGGGGCGGGAGCACGAGCAGGAGCGGGGAGGGGGAGCGGGAGCGGGAGCGGGCGACGCCCTACGGGCTCCTACGCGGCGCGCGACTCGCCGTCCGCGAGCCCGTCGTGGCTCGCCGCGCCCGCGTCACCCGTGGGCGCCTGGCTCTCCGGGCGCGGGAACCGGGTGGGGTGCCGGGCGGCCGTCGCGAGAAACCGCGCGCGCACCGTCCACCGGGACCGGAGCTCGACGGCGATGCAGGCGAGGAACGCCACCATCGTGCTCAGGCTCCCCATCTCCAGGGCGAGGATCCCCATGTCGCGGTCGTGCTCCACCCGGCGCGCGACCCCGGCCAGGACGATCGCGAGCGCGAACAGCCCCGCCAGCGCGAGGGCGGGCGCGCCGCCGCCGGAGGCGTCGCGCTTGAACACCTCGTACTCCTCCTCGCACGCGCCGCACACGTCGTGGCGCTCGGGCGCGTGCCGCGAGCAGAGCTCGCCGTCGCACCGGGGGCAGCTCTGACCGAAGGTCCGATCGCCGCAGACGTAGCACTCGGTCCCCTCGCCCGACGCCACCGGGTCGATCGACGAGAGGCGCGGCGTCGACGGCCGCTCCGACTCGCCGCGCGGCTCGAGGACCGACGCGTCCTGGTAGAGGCTCTCGCCCTCCTTGCAGGCCCGCACGAGGCTCCCCCACAGCCCGTCAAGCGACTCGCGGTTCAGGGAGAGGTAGCTCGCCGACTCGTCGGCGGCGAGCCCCTCGAGGGCCTCCTCGGAAAGCGAGGCGCGCGCCTCCTCGGGGCTCGTGCGGAGGAGGTGCACCACGCGATCCGCGAGGCGGAGCACGTGCGTCATCGTCGCGACCCGCCCGCCCTCCTTGTACGCCCGCGCTACGCGGTGGTGCCACGCCACGACCTGCGGGATGGGCTTCGGGATCCGCCACTCCGAGAGGAGGTGGCCGGCGAGCACGCCGTGGTCGAACCCGAACACCTCGCGCTCACGGAGCGCGATCCCCTCCGCGGCGTCGGGATCGGGGTTCTCCAGCATCTCCAGGTACGCCGCGCAGTCGGACTGGAGGAGCATCAGCTTCCCGATGTCGTGGAGGAGCCCGATCGTGAACATCTCGTCCGGGTTCACGTCGCACCTGTGCGCGAGCCGGCGCGACACCGCCGCGACGCACGCCGTGTGCGTGAGGATCTCGATCGACGCGGGCGTGGGGTCGCCGACGAGGTCGATCACCGCCGCGGCGGTCGCCAGCTCGCCCACGTTCATCAGGCCGAGCATCACGATCGCGTGGTGGATGGTCTTGCAGGGGATCTTCGGCGCGTACGACGCCGAGTTCACGAGCTTGAGCACACGCGTCGCGAGCGCCGGATCGCCCTCGAGGTAGCGCGCGATCTCGGACACCTTGGCGTCGGGGTTCTTCGCGGCCATGAGGACGCGCTGCGCCGCCATCGGGAACGGCCGGACGCCGTGCATGCGCGCGACGAGGGCCGCCATGCTCTCGGCCGCCTCGCGCTGGGCCTTCTCGTCACCCTCGCCGGCGAACCACTCGTCCTCGATGCGGTCGATGAGGGTCTTCTTGGGAGGCATCGATCAGGGGTACGGCGCGCGTCGGCCGCGAATTCAGGGGCGCGGGGCCGCGCTGCCATTGCAGGATGGCCGCCGGAGGTTATCCTCCGGCGGTGGTGCTGAAGACGCTCTCCGCGAAGGTCCTCGGGACGGCCGCGGGGGTCGTCGACCGGGCGTTCGTGTCCGCGCTGGAGATCCGGAACAAGCGCGAGCGGGCCCGGGCCGTGGCGGTGCCGCACGCCGAGCGCGTCCGGCTGCTCGGGGAGATCGCGCGCGCGTACGGGCGCCCGGAGCACTTCGAGCAAAGGGAGGCCTTCTTCCCGACCCCGCCGGCGATCTCGCCGCGCCGGCGCCTCGTCCGCGCCCTCGAGGGCCGGCACCACGCCGACGGGGGCGTCTTCGACCTCACGTGGCCGTCCAGGTACACGCCGTGGGGCTCCGGCGTGCGGGACCGCTACCTCGCGCGGACGCGCAACCAGACCGCGCACGCCCGGGTGTACCTCGCCGGTCCGCCGAGGCCCGCGATCCTGCTGATCCACGGCTACATGGGCGGGCACTGGGCGCTCGGGGAGCTCGAGTGGCCCATCTCCTGGTTCTTCAGGCGCGGGCTCGACGTGGTGATCCCCCTGCTCCCGTTCCACGCCCTGCGAGGGGAGGGCGGAGCCCCTCCGTGGCCGGGATCGGATCCGCGGATCACGAACGAGGGGTTCCGGCAGGCCATCCACGATCTCCGGGGCCTGATGGCCTGGATGGTCGCGCGCGGCGCTCCGCTCGTGGGCGCCATGGGGATGAGCCTCGGCGGCTACACGACGGCCCTGCTCGCGACGATCGAGGAGGGCCTCGGGTTCGCCGCTCCGATGATCCCGCTCGCGTCCATCGCGGACTTCGCGAAGGAGCAGGGCCGCCTCGGCGATCGCGAGGACGCGGCCGAGCAGCACGCCGCGCTCGAGCGCGCGAACTGGGTCGTGAGCCCGCTCGCCCGGCCGTGCCTCGTGCCCGCGGGTCGGGTCGTGGTCATCGCCGCGGATCGGGATCGCGTGACGCCCAGGGCGCACGCCGAGCGCATCGGCGCCCACTTCGGCGCGCCGATCGTCACCATCCCGGGCGGTCACCTGCTGCAGATCGGGCGGGGAGGTGGCTTCCGCGCGGTGGCGGCGATGCTGGAGCGCGAGGGCATCATCGCTCCGCGAGCACGAAGGCGATCGCCTCCCGCATGATGTCCGCGATGTCGGCGGAGTAGAAGTGGCCCGCCTTCGGCATGACCCAGAGCTTCGCGGGGAACTTCTGCGCGGTGAGCCTCTTCACGGTCGCGCGCTCCCCCGCGACCTGCGAACCGTACTCCCCCGCGATGAGCGCCACGGCCTTCACGCCCGAGGCCTCGAGGCTCTTCGCGTCGAGCGCGACGTCGGCCTCGTTGAGGATCAGGTACGGCCACCGACCCGGGTGCCGACGCGCGATCTCCACGGCGGCGTACGCGCCGCGGGAGAACCCGGTGAGGATCGCCCCCTCGCGCACGACCTCCCCCGGATGGCGCGCCAGCACGATCTCGATCGCCCGCTCGAGATCCTCGTCCATCCGCGCCGTGCCCCCGGTCCAGGTCGGCGGGTTGTACTCGCCACCGCAGTGCCCGTCGCCCTCCGGGCACACGAGGAAGCCGAACTCGGCGGCCGTGCCGATCCAGTAGCCGCACGCGTAGCCAGGCGGGTTGCACACCCCGTGCAGGTTGGCGAGGAGGCGCGTGCCGCCGGGCTTCGCGCTCGCGGTGATCGCGTAGTAGACCTTGCGCTTTCCCTTGTCGTCGAGCGGGGTCTCGAACGGCCCGATTTCGCGGGTCACGGGCGCGCGGGCGTCGGCGATCCCCGCGTCGGACGGCGGCGCCGCGTCCGTGATCCCGTGCGCGCCGCCCTCGGTCGCGGGCGCGTCCACCTCGGGGGCGGCGTCCAGCCGGGGCGCGTCCGGCGCGCGCGGCTTCGTGCAGGATGCAGCGATGGCCGCCAGGAGGAGCGTCGTTCCGCAAAGCCGTCGTCTCATCCCGGTTCCAGAGTCTCGACGCAACCCCGTCGCCTGTGACAGGAAAAAGTGCGGGTTGACCCTCGGCGTGGCCCCGGCCAGACTTCACCGTTCATGAGGAAGACCGGTCTCTGCCTCGGGGTCGCCGCCTTTGCTGGCGTCTTCCAGGGCGCTGCGTGCCACCAAGACGATCCTCCTGTCCCCGGCCTCGAGGACGTCGTCTACGAGGGAGGCACGAACGACGAGGCCCTCGCCGCGTTCGGATCGCTCCCGCCGAAGTCCCCGTCGAAGCCGTTCGGCTTCACGCTGCCGACCGCCGGCGCCAGGCTGCCCCCGACGCCGATCCCGACGTTCGCCTGGGGCGACGCGACGCCCATCCTCGACGCCGGGACGGGCCTCTTCGCGCCGCCGCGTTCGCCGCCGGACGTGCCGATCCACTGGCTCGGCGGCCGCGCCGCGTTCGCCCACGGGGCGGCCTTCAACGGCAGGGCCTACCTCCTCCGGTTCGCCGTGCCCGCCAGCGACAAGCTCGTCCGTGTCTTCACGGCGCGGACGACCTACACCCCGGGCGCCGATGCCTGGAAGAAGCTCGTGGACGCGAAGGCGACGATCACGATCACGATCCAGAGCGCCCTGTTCGACAACAACGCCATCGCCCAGCAGGGCGGGCCGTTCGACGGCACGAGCGTCGCGTTCACGATCGGCCCGTGATCGTGGCGCTCCGAGGTCGAAGTGGAGGGATGACCGGGAGGGCGACGGGCCGCACCTCGCTCGGGAGCATGACGAGGTGGCTCCTGTCTCTGTGCATGCTCCCCGCGCTCGTGGCGGCGTGCCCGGGGACGGAGACGCGCGAGGTGCCGCTCTACGATCCGTACGTCGGCCCCGAGGTCTTCCCCACGCGACGCGCGAAGCTGCCCGCCGTCGTGGGCGATCTCGGCCTCGTGAGCAACACGGGCTCCGACACGATCACCGCCATCGACGTCGCGCAGGGGAAGGTCCTCGCCACGGTGCCCGTCGGCAAGAACCCGGTCGACATCGACGGCACGCACCACGTCGCCGTCGATCGCGGCAGAGGCTTCGCGTACGCCGCGTTCTCGTACCCCCCGAGCACGACCGCGACGGGCCCGCACGCCTCGCACGGATCGAGCACGCGGCTCGGCCTCGTGCAGAAGCTGAGGCTGGAGGACCTCGCCGTCGTCGGCGAGGTCCGCGTCGACCCGAACCCCGGCGACATCGTCCTGAGCGACGACGGCAAGCGCCTCGTGGTGACGCACTTCGACCTCGCGCGGGCCACGTCGGCGGACGCGGGCACGGGCGATCGCCGCGCGACGATCGCGCTCATCGACCCGGAGAAGATCCTCGCCGTGGGCTCGCCCGAGCCCGTGAAGATCGCCGTGTGCCCGGCGCCGCATGGCGTCGCGCTGTCGAGGCCCACGGGCGACGTCGCGTACGTCTCCTGCTATGGCGCCGACGCCATCGCCGTCGTCGATCTCACGAAGCCCTCGGCCACGCCGACCCTCGTGAAGCTCGGAGGTGCCGCGCAGGCCGCGCCGCTCCCGGCGATCTACGGGCCGTACTCCGCGATCCTCTCGCCGTCGGGCGCCGAGCTCGTCGTCGCGAGCACGGAATCGAAGGATGTCCGCTTCCTCGACGTCGCCACGCGGACCTTCACCAACCGCGTGTTCGACACGAAGGGCGCGCCCTTCTTCCCCGCGTGGGCGCCGGACGAGTCGGTCCTCTACGTCCCGACGCAGCTCCCCGACGGCGTCCGCGTGATCGATCCGAAGACGGGGCAGTCGAGGAGCGAGCGGGCGTTCACGGCGAGCGAGTGCCAGCGGCCCCACGAGGCCGTCCTCGGGACCGATCCGTCGACGGTCTGGATCGTCTGCGAGGGCGATCGGAAGGCGCCCAGCGTCGTCCTCGGCCTCGATCGCGACACGCTTGCGACGCGCGTGACCTTCCCCGTGGGCGTCTACCCGGACCGCCTCATCCTCGGGAGGCCACGCTGACACGGCGGGCCTCGCTCACCCTCGCGCTGGCCGTGGCCGCGCTCGTCGCGTGCGGCACGCGGACGGAGGATCGCGTCACGCGCCGGACCGCGGTGGAGCACGGGCGCGCGATCTACCTCGATCCGCGCGCGTCGCCGTCCACGGTCAACCGGTTCGCGTGCGTGACGTGCCACGTGGCCGAGCCGCGGGACGACGACGGCAAGCTCCGTCCGGGCGCCCCCCTCGCGGGCGTCCTCGCGCGGCCCACGTACTGGCACGGGCAGGAGGACGACGCCCTCCGCGCGATCAACGCCTGCCGCATCTACTTCATGGGCGCGCAGGAACCGTGGTCGCGGGGCGACGAGGAGGCGAAGGCCCTCTACGCGTACCTCTCCGGCTTGCCCGCGTCCGGGCCGCCCGTCGCGGTCCCGTTCACCGTCGTCGAGTCCGCCGTGGACCTGCCCGCGGGCGATCGCGCGCGCGGCAAGGTGGTGTTCGACACGGCCTGCAGCAGCTGCCACGGCGCGAAGCGCACGGGCGAGGGGCGCCTCACCGAGCGTGCGCCGAAGCTGCCGGAACAGACCCTGGCGGAGCACACCTACCTCTCGCCCACCGATCGTCGCGTGGTCTTCGTCGAGAAGGTCCGCCACGGCGTCTTCCTCGGTTACTCCGGCACGATGCCGCCGTTCTCGCGAGAGGTCATGTCCGACGCCGACCTCTCGGCCCTCCTCGCCTACCTCGATCTTTACTGAAGCCGCCCCGTTCCCGCTCGCGCCAGGGTATCTTCTTCTCGATGGCGGACGACGACAGACCGGAGGACCCAGGCGTCGGGCGTCGTGGCCTCGTCTCCTGGCTCGCGTGCGGAGGTGCGGCGGCCCTCGGCGTCGCGCTCGGCGCGCCCGCGGTCGTCTTCGTGACGAGCCCGCTCCGCGACGCGAAGACCGGCGGCGCGCGGTGGATCAAGACGATCCCCGAGTCTGCCCTGGCGGCGAACGCCGCGCGCAAGGTCACGATCGTCGGCGAGGAGCGCGACGCGTGGACGGTCCGGAAGGACGTCGAGCTCGGCAGCGTCTGGCTCGTGCGACGTCAGGGCGCCGTCGTCGCGTTCTCGGCGGTGTGCCCGCACCTCGGGTGCGCGGTCGCGCACGAGGCCGGACCCTCGCCCGGCTCCCTCGACGGCGCGCGCTTCGCGTGCCCGTGCCACACGTCGGCCTTCGACATGGACGGCAAGCGGCGAGAGGGGCCCGCGCCCCGCGGTCTCGACGAACTCGCCACGAAGATCGAGGGCGGGTTCGTCTGGGTGGACTTCCGTCGCTTCCGCATCGGCGTGACCGAGAAGGCCGAGCTCGGATGAGCCTCCGCGCCCGTATCGACGCGCTCGCCGACTTCGTCGAGACCCGCACGGGCGCCAAGAGGCTCCTCTCGCACGCCCTCGACGAGCCGATCGCGGGTGGCGCGCGCTGGGCGTACGTGTTCGGGAGCATGCTCACGGCCGTCTTCGGCCTCCAGGCGGTGACGGGCCTGCTCCTCATGAGCGCGTACTCCCCGAGCACACAGACCGCGTGGGCCAGCGTCCACCACGTCACGTACGTGACCCAGGGCGGCTGGCTCGTGCGCGGGCTGCACCACTTCGGCGCCCAGGCCATGATCGTCCTGCTCGGCATGCACCTGTTCCAGGTCGCCCTCTTCGGCGCGTACAAGCGGCCGCGCGAGGTCAACTGGTGGTTCGGCCTGCTCCTCCTCGGGGCGACCTTGGCGTTCTCGCTCACGGGGTACCTCCTCCCGTGGGACCAGAAGGGGTACTGGGCCACGCGCGTCGCGACGAACATCGCGGGCACCATCCCGGTGGTCGGCGCGTCGCAGCAGGCGCTCATCCAGGGCGGATCGGACTACTCGAGCCTCACGCTGACGCGCTTCTACGCGCTCCACGTCGGCGTGCTCCCGGCGGCGCTGATCGGCGCGCTGGTGGCCCACATCGCGCTGTTCCGGAAGCACGGGGTCACGCCTCCCCACGGCGCGGACCTGACCCGGAAGGACCTCTTCTTTCCGCGGCAGCTCTGGAAGGACGTGCAGGCCGCGATCGTCGTCTTCGGCGTCATCGTCTACTTCGCGTTCCGCCATCACGGCGCACCGCTCGACGCGCCGGCGGATCCCGCGAGCGACTACCCCGCACGGCCCGAGTGGTACTTCCTCTCGCTGTTCGAGCTGCTCAAGTACTTTCACGGGCCGCTCGAGCTCCTCGGCACCGTGGTGCTGCCGGGGCTCGCCGGGGCGTACCTCTTCCTCTTGCCGCTGCTCGATCGCAAGGAGAGCCTCCGTGCGCGCGATCGCGTCCTCCCGCTCCTGCCGCTCTTCGGCCTCGGCGTCGCCGTCGTCGTCCTCACGGTCATGGCGCTGCGGCACGACGCGCGCGACGAGAAGTTCCAGGCGGCGCGTCGGAGAGCCGACCTGAGCGCGGCGAAGGCGCTCGCGCTCGCGGCGAAGGGGATCCCCCCCGAGGGGCCCCTCGCGATGATGAAGGCCGATCCGGAGGTGCTCGGCGAGGCGCTGTTCACCAAGCACTGCCAGGGCTGCCACGTGCTCGGCGATCTCGGCTCGAGGGAGGAGGCGTCGGCCCCCGTCCTCGACGGGTGGGGCTCCGAGGCCTGGGTGCTCTCCATGCTCGACGATCCCGATCACGACGCGCGCTTCGGGAGGACGCCTTACAAGGGCATGATGCCCAGCATGACGCGCTGCAAGCCGGACGACGCGTCGTGCAAGCCCATGAAGCCCGAGGACGCGCGGTCGGTCGCCGCCTTCCTCGCGGCGGGCGCGGATGACGGGGCGCCCCCGCCCACGGACGCCGTCCGTCGCGACGCCGCGCGCGTCCGCTCCGGCGAGGCGATCGTGAAGACGCGCTGCACCACGTGCCACCTCTACAAGGGGGAGGGGGACGACGGAGGGGAGGGGACGGCCCCCGAGCTGTCGGGGTGGGGCTCGCGGGCGTGGATCCGCGCGCAGGTCATGAACCCCGCCTCGAAGGCGACGTACCGGGAGAAGGCCCTCGCGCCCGGGATGAAGAAATACATGCCCGCCTTCGAGGGCGAGCTGAAGCCCGCGGAGGCCGACGTGCTGGCGGCGTGGGTCCACCAGAGGGCGCGACGCTGATCGACGCGGTGGGCCATTGACCTCGGCGGGACGCGGGCGCAAGCTCTCGCTCCATGAGCAAGACGAGGAGCGAGGTGCTGAACGAGTCTCAGAAGAAGGGGGTCGTCGCCGCCGCCACGACGGGCGCCGCGGTCGCCGCGGGGGTCCTCGTCGCTCCCGTCGCGGGCGCGCTCCTGGCCTTGCCGGCCGCCTACTTCGGTTACAAGTGGTGGAAACACCGCAGCGAAAACGGCATTCGATTCTGAGCACACGCTGCCAACGAGGTTGACGGACCCGGTCGCGGGGGACAGACTGGGAACGTGTCCGAGGAGATCGCGTCGTGGCGGGTGGTCCGGACGCTCGGGGAAGGCGCCACGAGCGTCGTGCACGAGGTCCGGTCCGCGGGAGGTGCCCGGGGGGTCGCGAAGGTGGCCCGGTCCGCTCGCCGCACCCTGGACGACGACTGGGTGGCACGCGAGGCGATCCTGCTGGCGAGGGTGCGGCCGCTGGCGGGGCCCGAGATCGTAGATTCGGGGGTGTGGGAGGGGCGGAGCTACTTCGTCTCGCCGTGGCAGGAGGGCGACACCCTCGCTCACGTCCTCGCGACGCCGCGCGTCGATCGGCAGGACGTCGCGCGTCGGGTCGCGCACGGGGTCGCCCTCGCCCTGGCCGAGCTTCACGACGCTCGCGTATGCCACTGCGACGTGAAGCCGGAGAACATCGTTCTCACGCCGGGCGGTGACGCGAGGCTGATCGACTTCGGGCTGGCGCGTGTCGCCGGAGAGGACCTCGTGGGGTTGACGGCGGCCTGGGCCGCGCCGGAGCTGGAGACCACCCCCATGGCTGCACCGGCGCAGGACCTCTGGGCTCTCGGCGCGGTGCTCGAGAGCGTCCTCGCCGGGGCTCCCCGGCCCCGCCGATCGCGCCGGCCGGAGGCGGGGCCGGGCGAGGAGGCCCGCTGGGCGGGCATGCTCCTGTCGCGCTCGCCGGACGCGC
>SXGT01759945.1_pt1 | contig 13836 bp, 14 predicted proteins | sample 3176221 | NCBI WGS metagenome assembly SXGT01 (sample SAMN11356862, study PRJNA531348) | freshwater metagenome | isolation source: freshwater sample F1-120 | place: China: Fuxian Lake, Yuxi | collected 2017-12-25 | reverse complement strand
GAGCGGTCCCAGTTCTCGCCGAACTTGCAGCAACCGACACCGACGATCGCGACTTTGTCCCGGATCGACTCGCTCATGCGATTTCTCCTTGCGCGACCGGTCGGGCCTTCCAGAAATAGTTGGCCTTGCCACCGGCGTCGTGGATCTTGCGGAAAACATACTCGACCGGGAGGTCCAGGCGGACGTCCTCGGCCCGGACATCGACGAGCTGGATGTTCACCCGGCAGCCGTCGACTTCGGTGATGGTCATGATGGTCGGCGGCTCGGCCGCAGGGAAGAAGTAGTCGAAGGTGTAGGAGAGCACGCGACCCGTGGAGCCCGAGAGCCGGTGCGGCCGCCACTGGTCCTTGGCGCGACAGCGGTAGCAGACGCGCGGGCGCGGTAGGTGGACCTGGCCGCAGGCCGTACAGGCAGCACCGACGAATGAGATGTCGGCGTCGCGCTCGCGGAAGCGGATCGTGGCCGAGAGGCCAACGTCACCACCGGCCGGCCATTCGCGGGCGTCGAGCCGCCGGCCACGCAGGTAGGCGTCGTACGAGCGCAGGGGCCGGCGCCGATCGAGATGTCCCGACACGCCGCGGCGAGGGGGCAGGCTGGCGATCCCCGGCAGCACCTCGAAGGCCATCGCGTGCGCGCCGTCGCCGTAGCCCGCGACAAGCAGCAGTTCGCCGGCGCGTGCCTTCTCCAGCGCCGCGACGAGCAGCAGGGGGGCGAACGCCGCACCTGCGTTGCCGACGCGGCCGAAGAGCGGATCCTGGAGCTGTTCGGGCTTGAGCCCGAGCGGCCGCAGGAGGGCTGCGCTGGCGCGCGCGTCGGGAGTGAAGAGGGCGGCACGGCTCACCTGGCCGGGCTCGAGGCCGCTGCGCGTGAAGAGCGCCCGCAGCGCCTCGATCATGTTGGGCGTGTAACCTTCCTGGACGACGAAGCGGTCCTCCCAGGAATGGGTGAAATCCTCGCCCTCGAGTCGCCACAGGTCCTGCATCTCGTTCGAGATCGCCTGACTGCCGCGCAGCGTGGCGATGCCATCTCCGGCGCCGACGAGGAAGGCGGCCGCGGCGTCGCCGAGGTTCGCCTCGAGCGCACCGCGCGGCGCACCCATGCGGCAATCGCTCGCCAGCACCAGCACGTTGCGGGCGCGGCCGCTCGCCACGGCGTCATGGGCCCATTCGAGCGCTGTCAGGCCGCAGCGCAGGGACCCGGAGAGGTCGGCCGAATGGACGTCGCGGCGCAGATCGAGCGCTTTCGCGATCACCGCTGCACCCTGCTTCTCGCGCAGCGGATAGCTGGTCGAGGCGAAGAGGACGGCATCGACCTCGTCGCGGTCAATCGAGCCGAGGCAGTCGATGGCAGCCGCAACCGCCATGGTGATCGCGTCTTCGTCGTCGGCCGCGATGGCTTTCTCTGGACCGCCGTCCTTCGCCGGTCGGCCCGAGATCAGGGCCAGCGGCAGGCGAGTCAACGGGATGTAGGCGCCGAACGCCCGGATTCCACTCATGCGCGTTTCTTCCTTCCGAGGTCGAACAGGGCCGACGAGCGAGTGCCCGCTAGCATCCCGGTTTTATGAGGGAAACCGCGATTCCGCTTGCGCGTTGCGTCGCGATCCACGACGCAACGCGGGTGCGCCTCGCGAGCTGGAACGTCAACGGCATCCGAGCCCGGCTCGACCACGTCCTCGAGTGGCTTGCCGAACGCACGCCGGATGTGGTCGGCCTGCAGGAGATCAAATCGGAGGCCGCGGGCTTTCCGGCCGCGGCCTTCGCGGCCGCGGGCTACCAGGTCGCACTGCACAGCCAGAAGGCGTGGAACGGTGTGGCGATCCTGTCGCGACATCCGATCGAGAACATCGAATGCGGTCTGCCGGGGCGCGAGGAGCAGGGCGCGCGGCTGATCACGGCGTGCACCGCCGGTCTCGAGTTCACGAGCGTCTACATCCCGAACGGCAAGACGCTCGAGCACCCGGACTACCCCCTGAAGCTCGAGTGGCTCGCTGCCTTGCGGGAGCAGCTCGCACGTCCGCCCGCGACCGGCGCGCCGCGCGTGGTGGTGGGCGATTTCAACGTCTGCCCGAGTCCCCTCGATACCTGGAACGAGGCCGCCTTCCACGGCCAGATCTTCCATACCGACGCCGAACGCAGCGCCATCGCTGCTCTCCATGCGACGGGTCTGGTCGACGCGTGGCGGCTGGTCCATCCCGACGAACCCGGTTTTTCTTGGTGGGACTATCGCGATGGGGCGCTGCATCGCGGCCACGGCCTGCGCATCGATTTTGTGCTGTTGGGCGAGGCTCTGCGTGGCCGGGTCGAACGCGCCGAGGTCGATCGCGACTACCGCAAGAAACGCGAGGGACGGACGCCCTCGGACCACGCGCCGGTGATCGTGGACTTGCGGGGCGGGGCCTGATGGCCGGCGTGGTGCTGGCTTCGGCATCGCCGCGGCGCAAGGACCTGCTGGCGCGTCTGGTGTGGCCCTACGCGATCCGGCCCGCGGATCTCGACGAGACGGCACTCCCCGGCGAGCGCCCGCGCGCGCATGTCGAACGACTCGCACGCGAGAAAGCCTGCGCCGTGTCACGCGAGCATCCGGGCGAGTGGGTGCTCGGTGCCGACACGATCGTGGTGCTGGGCGAGCGGATTCTGGGCAAACCCGAAAATGAGCGGGCGGCGAGCGCGATGCTGAGCGCGCTCGCGGGCCGGACGCACGAGGTCCTGACCGGCGTGAGCTGGGTCCGTGGCGGCACGGTTCGCGCTTGCGCCGTTGCGTCGAGCCAAGTGCAGTTTCGGCAGATGGCCGACGCCGAAATCGTGGCCTACGCCGCCACCACCGAACCGCTCGACAAGGCCGGAGCCTACGCCCTGCAGGGCGGTGGCGGGGCGTTCGTCGCCGGAGTGGAGGGCGAGATCAGCAACGTGATCGGCCTGCCGCTCGAACTCACGGCCCGGCTCGCCGCCGAGGCCGGCGTGCCCCTGCCCGAAGGCGAGCTGCCGCCCGAGGCCATGGCCCCCCGCTGGCGAGCGACGCGCGATGAGATCGCGGGCCTCGCCGTGGCGAGTGGCCGCGCCCCGGGCGATGTCCGCCTCGTCGCCGTGAGCAAAGGGCAGTCCGACGACCGTGTCCGTGCGGCAATCGATGCGGGTGCCGGCGACCTCGGCGAGAATTACGTCCGCGAAGGCGAGGCGAGGCGGGCCCGGTGTGACCCGGAGCATCGCCGGGCCTGGCATCTGATCGGAGCCCTTCAAACCAATAAAGCAGCCAGCGCGGCCCGCGCCTTCGACCTGATCCACACCCTCGATCGCGAGTCCGTGGCCGAGGCATTGCTCCGGGCTGCTCCGGGCCCGCTCGCGGCGCTGATTCAGGTCAATGTCGCGGCCGACCCGGCCAAGGCAGGTGTGACGCCGGACGAACTGCCGGCGCTGGTCGAGCGGCAGCGGCAGCGGCCCGGCTTGTCGCTGCGTGGCCTCATGACCATCGGTCGTGCCGGCGCGTCAGTGGCCGAGACGCGCCAGACCTTCGCCGGCCTGCGCGAGCTCCGCGACCGCCTCTGTGAGCGCGGGCTCGGCCCGCTGCCTGAGTTGTCGATGGGAATGAGCGGAGACTATGCTCTCGCCGTCGCCGAGGGGGCGACGCTGGTGCGGATCGGTACGGCCATCTTCGGCCGGCGCGGCGCGGGCCGGCGAGCAGGGAGTGTGGAGGGTTGATGCGCATCGGATTCGTGGGAGCCGGCAACATGGCGTGTGCGCTGGCGGGCGGCCTGCGCCGCGCCACGCCCGAGGGCACGGCGCGCGTCTTCGCGATCGATCCCCTGGCCGCCGCGTGCGAACGCTTCGCCGCCGAGACCGGTGGCGAGATACTCCCCGATCTCGAAGCACTCGCGGCGGCGACCGACGTGCTCGTGCTGGCCGTCAAGCCACAGATGATGCCGGCTCTTCTGCCCGAGCTGGCGCGGGTGGTCAGCGGGGGAGAGCATCTCGTCGTCTCCATCGCCGCCGGAGTCACGCTCGCGACGCTGGCACGTTCGCTCGGCGAGGCTGCGCGGCTGGTGCGGGCGATGCCCAACACCCCGGCGCTGGTCGGGCGCGGCGCGACGGTGCTGGTCGCTGGCGGTCGCGCCACGCCGGACGATGCGGCGCGGGCACGGGAAATTTTTGCTGCCGTGGGCCAGGCCTGGGTGGTCACCGACGAGAGCTTGCTCGATGCCGTCACGGCGGTGAGCGGCAGCGGCCCCGGCTTCGTATTCGCCTGGGCCGAGGCGTTCATCGCGGCGGGCGAGGGCGTGGGCTTGCCGGCGGATCTGGCCGTGGCGCTCGTCCAGGCCACCTTGGTCGGCTCCGGGATCCTCTGGCAGGAGGGCGAACGCACGGCCGGCGAGCTGCGCGCCATGGTGACATCACCCGGCGGCACGACTCAGGCCGGCCTCGAAGCCCTCGCTGCGGGAGGATTGGCGGCGGCGGTCCGGGCGGCGGTCGAGGCCGCAGCCCGGCGTTCGCGGGAACTCTCGGGCGGCTGAGAGCAAGGAGGATCGTTCGTGTTCATCATCTCCAACTTCGTCACCGCGTTTGCCCAGCTTCTGCAGGCCGTGCTGCAGATCTACTTCTACGTCGTCATCGGGGCCGTGGTGGTGAGCTGGGTACGGGCGGATCCCTACAACCCGATCGTCCGCTTCCTCTACGGCGCGACCGAGCCTGTGCTGACGCGTTTGCGCCGGGCACTGCCTCTGGTGTTCGGCGGCATGGACTTCAGCCCCCTCGTGCTCCTCCTCGCGATCCAGTTCCTGCAGGCCTTCCTGGTCCGTTCGCTCTTCCCGATCGGGGTGGGGCTCGGTGGACAAGGTGGGTTCTGAGGCCTAAGTTCCGCCCGATCAGGAGCCGTTTGCCATGCCGATCTACGAATATCGCTGCCCCAAATGCGGGGACTTCGACATCATGCAGAAGATCACGGAGGGTCCCCTCCGCAAGTGTCCGACCTGCAAGGCGAAAGTCACCAAGTTGATGTCCAGCACGGCTTTCCAGCTGAAGGGCAGCGGTTGGTACATCACCGACTACGGCCGCGGCGGCAAGAAGGGCGGCGGCGAGGCAGGGAAGAGCGAGACCTCGGGCGCCGCCGGCGCCGACAGCGGCTCGAGTTCGACCGAGAAAACCTCGGCCAGCACCGACACCAGCTCGAGCGAGAAGAAGCCCGCCAAGGGCAAGGCGAAGAGCGGCGGCGAGTCGTCGGCCGCCGCCTGACGGGTTCTGAATCCCGTCACCCCTGTCTCCTGGGTGGCGTCTCCGGGACCGACGCGGTGGCGATCCGATCGGCGCTGCCCCCTCGCGCTGATCAGACCGGGCTACCGGGACGATGGTGCTGAGTCACGCTGATCTCTCGCCGACATAGGATCGGCCTTGAGGTTCCCGGCAGCCGTTTGGGGCCGAGGGATAGCGGATCGCGGCCGTCGCTGGCGCTCGCGTGCCGCGGCCGGTCCCTTGGGGAAGCTCGGCTGTGGGCTGCAATCCTCCGCCCGCATCGATCGCAACACGGTCTCGGGCGGCGCGGCTGCCGCCGGACCCCCGCCTGTGCGGAGGCCCGAGCGGCGCCGGTATGCGGGCGCCTAAGCAGCCTGTGTCGAGCGCGTGAGTTCGGTGAGCTTGCGCTCGAGCGTCGCGACCTTGCGTGTGAGGCCGTCGAGATCGTTGTGGGTCGCGATCTGCAGACGTTGGGCGGTGCGCTCGATGGCGGTGGCCCAGGTTTGGTCAAGCACGGCGATCTGCTTGCGCAGAAGCTCGGGCAGGCGACTGAACTGATCGGCCTGGGCGAGGGCGGCTTTCTGCGCGTCGGCCAGGTTCTCGCGCACCAGCTTGACGGTGGCCTCCGAGCGGGTCTGCGCTTCGTGTAACGCGGCCTCGGATTGCGAGCGCAGCGTAGCGGCGGTGTCCTCGACCAAGCGCTCGGCTCGGCCGCGCAGTTCGCGCGCGCGCGCAACGGCATCCGTGATGGGCGTCCAGCGGTTGGCTTCGTGGTTCGTCTGCGTGGTTTCCATTGACGGTCCTCCTGCTACCCGACTAACACGGCGCGTCATCAAGGCAAGGGGACAAGCGCGGCCGGGCTCCGGGGGGGAAGTCGAGCCCTGGGAGCAGGGACCGGCTCTCGGATCGGGTCCAAGAAAAGGTCGCGGGTGGAACGTCAGGGCCGCGCCCGAGCACTGACGTCCGATCCCGGCACCGTGCCGGCGCCTGGCGATCGCGATCAGCTCGCAACGCACCCCATCGGGAAGTCGTGCACCACGCCCGCGCGGTCCTGCCGCTCGCTCAATGACTGCCCCTCCCGCCGGGCGCTCACGCCGGGTAAATCGCCACGCCTTCCCGGGCGATTTTTTCGAGCAGTCGCGGGTTGTGCGTGCGCTCCATGCGGACGATGTCGAACTCGTAAATGATGGGCGTTTGTTCGATGGCGTCGGTGAGTTCCGACCACTCGGCGGCGGTGGCGTCCGGCGCGGAGATCGCAAGATCGATGTCGGAAGCACGGCGGGCGTGACCGGTGGCGCGGGAGCCGAACACGCGGACTTCGCGCACGCAGGGAAACCGTTCAAAGGTCTGGCGGAGTATGGCCAGGTCCTGGTCGCGGAGAGCGAGCGGCCTCATCCGGTTAGTCCCACTGGAGCGTTTGGATTTTCTGCGCCATGCCGCCGAGCAGGTGGACGTAGGTACCGGTGGCGAGTTCTTCGTCGTAGGCGTGGCTGGTGAGGTTGCGGTCCTCGAGCATCTGGAGCCAGGCGTCGGCGTCATCGGGCGTGGCGATTAGGTTTTCGGCAAAGGCCTTTTTCAGCGTCGCGCGCGGCCCGCCACACTCGTGGCCCTGACGTTCGAGGTAGAGCTTGAGGGTTTTCCAGATCACCTCGAATGTAAACTCGAACCGCTGGATCGTGGCGTCGCGGATGAGTTCGCTTTCCGGCTGGGCGACGGCTTGGGTGAGCCGGGCCGCGCTTTCACGCACATCGCCCTGGCGCTCGATGAATCGTTCTTTGCTCATGGCTTGCGTCTTGGTCGTTCGAGCTTGGCGCGTAATAGCGGTTTTCAGGTCCCCGCGCATCGCTGCGGGTGAGCTGCTCCAGCCAGGGAGCATGGGGTCCACCTCACGTGTGGTCACCCTCGTCCGGGGTTCAAGAAAACGGCTCAAGGGGTCTCTGCGGGGTATCGGAGGGCAGCCATGGATCGTCGGGGGCAGTCCGGTGTCAGGTTCGGTTGCGGGCGGTAGATCTGGAGGCCCTGCTGGCCGGGGCCGGGTCACCGCGCGCGAGCGATCCGGGGACCGGTGGAGCGGCTGGATGCTCCGGCTGGATGCTCCGCTGCGCCCGGCGCCCGGACCGTGCTAGGCGGCAGAAGTCAGGCCCGCCTGCGCCCCGCCGATGCTCCCCTACGCCAGACCCTCGATCACCGATGCCGAAATCGCCGAGGTCGAGGCCTGCCTGCGCTCGGGCTGGCTCGCCACCGGGCCGCGGACCGCGCGCTTCGAGGCCGCGCTGGGCGAGCAGGTCGGTGGACTCCCGGTGCTCGGGACGTGTTCGGGGACCGCGGCACTCCATCTGGCCCTGGCCGCTCTCGGGATTGGCCCCGGCGACGAGGTGATCACCTCGCCGATGACCTGGGTCTCGACGGCCAACGTCATCCTGCACGTCGGTGCCACTCCGGTCTTTGCCGACATCGAGGCGACGACGCTGAACCTCGATCCGGCGGCGGTGGCGGCAGCGGTGGGACCACGGACGCGCTGCATTCTGCCCGTCCACTTCGGCGGCGCGCCCTGTGACATGGACGCTCTCGAGGGTCTGGCGCGCGAGCATGACGTCCTGCTGGTCGAGGACGCCGCGCACGCGCTCGGCGCGGCATATGCCGGCCGGCCGATCGGTTCGATCGGCGATGCGACCATGTTCTCGTTCCATCCGGCAAAGAATCTGACCACAGGCGAGGGCGGGGCACTCGTCCTGCGCGACGCGGCGGTGGCCGCGCGCGCGGCTCGGCTGCGCTACCACGGTATCGCCCAGGATCCGGGCGCGCGCTCGTCCGGACGCGGCCCGGCCTCCTACGACGTCGTCGAGGCCGGCTTCAAGTATGCAATGAGCGACCTTCAGGCAGCCCTCGGTCTGGTCCAGCTCGCCCGTCTCAAGGAGATGAACCGCCGCCGCGCCGAACTCGCAGCGCTCTATCTGGACCGACTGGCCGACGTCGCGGGGGTAGCGCCGCTCGCGCTGCCCGACGCCCGCCACCGCCACGCCTGGCATCTGATGGTTGTGCGGGTCGAAATCGAGCGGCTGCGGGTCGAGCGCGATGATCTGGTCGGTCGTCTGCGCGAGGCCGGCATCGGTGCCGGGGTCCACTTTGTGCCGCTTCATCTGCAGACGCTCTACCGGCCTCTCGTGCCGGCCGGCGATGCGTTCCCGGTGGCGACCGATGCGCATCGGCGCATCCTCACGCTGCCGCTCTTCCCCGACATGGAGACCTCGGACGTCGATCGAGTGATCGAGGTCTTGACGCGAATCCTGCGCGAGACGGAACGTGGCACGGCAGCGCGCGCCGCGGCGCCGGCGGAGGCGTGATGGACACCGGGCGGCTCACCGCAAACGTGGCCCTCGACGCGGAGGACGCCAGGATCGAGCTCTCGGTCGTCGTGCCGGTCTTCAACGAGGACGCGAACCTGATGCGGCTCCACGCCGCCGTGACCCAGGCGCTGGAGGGCACCGCCTTCGAGCTGGTGCTGGTCGACGACGGCTCGAAGGATCGCTCCGTCGAGATCATGCGGGCGCTGGCGGCGGCGCATCCCGCGGTCGCGGTGGTTGAGCTGGTTCGGAACTCGGGCCAGCACGCGGCTGTTCTCGCTGGCTTCACCGTGGCGCGGGGCGATTACGTGGTCACCCTCGACGCCGACCTGCAGAATCCGCCCGAGGACATTCCGCTCCTGCTCGCCGAGTTGCGCCGCGGTCATGACCTCGTCGGCACCTACCGCGAGCGCCGGCACGACGGTTGGCTCCGCCTCCGTATTTCGGAGGCCGTCAACGTCGTCACCCGGGCGAGTCTCGGTGCGGGAATGCGCGACTACGGCTGCATGTTGCGGGGCTACCGGCGCGACGTGGTCGAGGAGGTCCTTGCCCTCGCCGAGCAGGCGGCTTTTGTGCCGGCGCTGGCGATGACGATTGCGGGGAATCCGGTCGAGATTCCCGTGCAGCACCGCGAACGGGAAGAGGGTCGCTCGCGCTACTCGCCGCTCAAGCTGATGCGTCTCGGTCTCGACCTGATCACGGGATATTCGCTCTTGCCGATCCAGCTCGTCTCGTTGCTCGGCGTGGTGGTGGCCGTGCTCGGGTCGGTGTTCGCCGTGTTTCTCTTCGTGCGTCGACTCGTGGTCGGCCCGGAGAGTGAGGGGGTCTTCACGCTCTTCGCGATTCTGTTTGCGGTGCAGGGAGTGCTGCTCCTCGCGGTGGGGCTGGTCGGCGAATATGTCGGCCGGATCTATGCCGAGGTGCGGCGGCGGCCGCCTTTCCGGATCCGGCGCGTGACGCGCGGCGGAGTCGAGGTGGCGGCACCGGGGATCGCGCGTGCGTAGCGTCCTCTTCGCTTACGGGGCGGTCGGCCATGCCGCGCTCGAGGAGCTGTTGGCGATCGGTGCGGAGATCGCGCTGGTGGTGACCCATGCCGACGCGCCCGGGGAGAATATCTGGTTCCCCTCGGTGGCGGCCCTGGCGCGCGACGCGGGGATTCCGGTGCGGGTGCCCGAGAACGTGAACGGCCCCGAGGTTCAGGCACACCTCGATGCGCTGGCGCCCGATCTCGTGCTCTCGGTCTATTGCCGCAGCATGCTCTCGCGCCGTGTTCTGGAATCGGCGCGCTACGCGGCGCTCAACCTGCATGGCTCGCTCCTGCCTCTCTTCCGCGGCCGCTGCCCGGTGAACTGGGTGCTGGTCAAGGGCGAGAGCGAGACCGGGGTCACGCTCCATCACATGGACGGGAAGGCCGACCACGGCGACATCGTGGCGCAGCGCCGGGTCGCGATCGGCCGCACCGAGACCGCGCTCGGGCTGACGCAGCAGCTCGCCGCGGCTGGGCGCTCGCTCTTGCGCGAGACCTATCCGAGGCTGGTCGATCGGACGGCACTCCGGATCCCGCAGGACCATGCGCGGGCGAGCACCTTCGGCGGGCGAGGGCCCGCCGATGGCCGGGTCGACTGGGCGGCCCCGGCCGAGTCGATCCGAAATCTGGTCCGGGCGGTGACTCATCCGTGGCCGGGCGCGTTCACAGAGTTCCGCGGTTCGACCTTGCCCGTGTGGGCCGCCGAGACCCATCCGGCATGGACCGACAGCCAGCCGGGCGAATTGCGGCTTGTCGAGGGGCGGGTGCTCGTCGCGACAGGCGAGGGCGCGCTCGAACTCTGCGCTGTGGCGGGCCGGGGCGATGCGCCGCTGAGCGGCGCGGAGTGGTGGGTCGCCGCCGGGGTTCGACCGGGCGAGCGACTCGGTGAGCTCTCGCCCGCGATATCGACTCCGGGCAGGAGCGACGTCGCCACAGACGTCTCCTCGGCCTCGGGCGGATGAGCCCGCCGAGCCGCGTCGAGCCGGCGGGGATCACCCCGGGGCCGCCCGCGCCGGGAGTCGCGGGGACCGCGGACCGAGCGGGCTTCGCGCTCAAGGTCGACGTCGATACCTGCGAAGGTCTCGCGCACGGCGTTCCGCGCCTGCTGCGTCTCCTCGAGCGCCACGCCGTTCGCGCCTCGTTCTTCATCGCCATGGGCCCCGACCGCAGTGGCGTGGCCGCGCTGCGAGCGTTTCGCCAGCGGGGCTTTCTAGCCAAGATGATTCGCAGCCGCGCGCCCTCGATGTACCCTTGGCGCACCATGCTCGCCGGGACGTTGCTGCCCGCGAAGCCGATCGCGGCATCGCTCCCCGCGCGGCTGCGCGAGATCGCCGCAGCCGGCCACGAGGTCGGCGTGCACGGCTGGGATCACGTCCGCTGGCACGATCACCTCGAAGAGATGGCGGCCGAGCATGTCGCTCGTGAAATCGATGCCGCACGCGAACTCTTCGCCGACATCATGGGCGTCCCGCCGCGCGGCTTCGCCGCACCGGGCTGGCAATGCAGTGCTTCGAGCCTGCGCGCGGTCGATGCGGCGGGCTTTGCCTACCGCAGCGACTCGCGCGGGGAGCGGCCCTGTCGCCCGGTCAGCGCAGGCTACGTCGCCCGTGTGCCCGAGATCCCCACCACCTTGCCGACCCTGGACGAAGTCCTCGGCCGAGAGGGCCGCGACCCGGCCACGCTCGCCGCGCGGTATGAGCAGTGGATTCGCTGGGACGCGCTCAACGTCCACACGATCCACGCCGAGATCGAGGGCGGGCCCTGCACCGAGCACCTCGAGCGCCTGCTCGCTCGCGTCGTGCCGCGTCTCCCCGTCGTCACGCTCGAGGAGGTCGCGGCTTCTCTCTGCGACGCGACCTTGCCCGATGTCGAGCTGCGGCGGGGGCGACTCCCCGGTCGGGGTGGCCTGGTGAGCATGACGGGCCCGACGACATGAGACGAATCTCGTTCCTGACTGGCTGCGGCGCGCTCGGACTGGTCGCACTCTACACGCTGGGCATCTGGGGCTACCCGCTGCAGGATCCCGACGAGGGCCGCTACGCGGCGATCCCGCTGGAGATGCTGGTGAGTGGCGACTGGGTCACGCCGCGCTTGAATGGTGCCAGTTATTTCGAGAAGCCGCCGCTCCTCTACTGGCTGGTGGCGAGCTGTTTTTCCGTCTTTGGCGTGAGCGAGGGCGTGGCCCGGCTGGTGCCGGCCGCAGCGGCGATCTTGACCGTCGCCATTGTGTGGCTGCTGGGACGTCGGGTGGCGGGTGCGCGAGCGGGCGGGCTGGGGGCGGCCTTTCTGGCCACGTCGCCGCTCTTCTTCGTGATCGGCCAGACGCTCGTGATTGACGGTCTGCTGACTCTCCTCTGGACCGCGACGCTGGCGGCCGTCTGGATGTCGGCCACAGCAGCCCAGGAGAAGCGGCGCGCCTGGGCGCTCGTCGCGGCCGCGGCCTGTGCGCTGGGTGTGCTGGCGAAGGGACTGGTCGCGCTTGCGGTGCCCGGCCTCACGGCTCTGGTCTGGCTCGCTCTCGAGCGGGATTGGCGAACTGCGCGTGGGTTCCTGCGCCCGGGGCCGATCGCTCTGTTTCTCCTCCTGACCGTGCCCTGGTTCGTGCGCGTCGCGCAGGCAAACCCCGATTTTCTCGAATTCTTTTTCATCCGCGAGCACTTTGGCCGCTACATGGCCGGGGTCGGCCACCGCGAGGGCCCCTGGTACTACCTGCCGGTGCTGGCGGCCGGGCCTCTGCCGTGGACGGCGTTGGCGCTCGGCCTCGGGCTCTCGCCGGCGGGCCGGGCGGCATTTCGGGACATCCGCGGTAAACCGCTGGTTCGTTTTCTCGGCCTCTGGACCCTGACCGTGATCGGTTTTTTTGCTCTCGCTTCGTCGAAACTTGCGCCCTACGTCCTGCCGGCGTTTCCGCCAGCGGCCCTGCTGGCCGGGATCTGGGTCGACCGCGTCCTGCGCGAGGGCGAGGGCCTGCGCGCGCCGCTCCGCTCGATCGGTGCCGGGATGGCGTGGTTCGGGCTCGTCGCGTCGGGGCTCGGCGGGCTCGGGCTACTCTTCGCGGCCTGGAATGTCCTCGGGGCTGTCTTCGACGCCGCGGATGTGGGGGCGATCTCGCGCGCAACGCTCGCTGCCGGAAGTGCCGCTGCGGCCGGGGGCTGGCTCGTGTGGCGGCTCGCGCGGACCGCGACCGATGGCGGTGCCTTTGCGCTGCGGGGCCTGATCGCGACGACGGCGCTCGTCCTGCTCGCGGTCACGGTGGGGCGAACTGTGGGCAAGACGAGTCGCGCCATGGGGCTCGCGCTTCGCGCACAGGCGTCGCCCGACGCGGCGGTGGTCGCCTACGAGCGCTTCATGCAGAGCCTCGGTTTCTATGCCGGGCGGCGGGTCGTGCTGATCGACAACTTCGGCGAGCTTCGGCCGTCGGAGGCGTGGACGCCCGATCGCGACGACTGGTTCTGGCACGGCCCAGAGAAACTCCTCGCCCTCTGGGCGTCGCCGACCCCGGTCTTTCTGGCGACGGGGAACGACGAGCTCGAAGCCCTCAGCAAGATGCTCGATCCGCCGCCGGTCGTCCTGGTGCGGGAGCACCGGCGCGTGCTGGTCACGAAGCCCGCGTCGCGTGGGTCCGCCGCCGCGGGAGATGACGCTCAACGTCTGGCGGGTCCGCAGGACTCTCGTTAAAGGGCGGCCGGGAAGGGGAACGTCGGGGGATGGCGATGGAACGGCGGCAGGTGCTGCTCGGGGCCGATGCACGGCCCGGGGGCGCGGATCTGCGGGACTCTTTCTTTACGTCCCGCTACCAGGACGCACTGGCATGGGCGCGGAAATTCGCCTTCTTCCAGTATCCCTTCGTCACCGCGTGCTGCGGCATGGAGTACATGTCGGTCACTGGCCCGCGTTACGACACCGATCGCTTCGGTCTGACCCTGCCACGGTTCACGCCGCGCCAGTCCGATCTGCTGCTCGTCGTCGGCACCATCACGCACCGCCAGGCGCCGATCCTGCGCCGGGTCTGGGAGCAGATGGCGGATCCCAAATGGGTGCTCTCGTTCGGCAACTGCACCAATAGCGGCGGACCTTACGACAACTACGCCGTGGTGCAGGGCATCGACACGATCGTTCCCGTCGATATCTACGTTCCGGGTTGTCCGCCGCGCCCGGAGGCTGTGATCGACGGCCTGCTGAAGCTCCAGGAGAGAATTCAGCGCGAGCGAGCGAACCAGCCGGTCGAGAACATCCACGGCAGCGT
>SXGT01108883.1_pt1 | contig 13836 bp, 7 predicted proteins | sample 3176221 | NCBI WGS metagenome assembly SXGT01 (sample SAMN11356862, study PRJNA531348) | freshwater metagenome | isolation source: freshwater sample F1-120 | place: China: Fuxian Lake, Yuxi | collected 2017-12-25 | reverse complement strand
AGGCAGAGGCAGAGGCGGTGCCGGGACAGTCCTGGCCGCCTCGATCGCGGAAACCTCATGCCCATGGCAGCCAGACAAGGCGCGCGGCAGCGGAGCTCGCAGCATCAATCCTCGCCATGCCAGGCGTCCTTCGCGGGCGAGTTGGTCGGCCACCTGCCTGACCAGGCATTCATGCGGATCGCGGGCGGTCTTGTTGGCGGTGTGGGCCTGAGCGAGGGCGTCAATGCCGGCGTCCGTCAGGCGTAGCGTTTCATGGCCATGGCTGCCCACACACCGCTCCAGGCAACCCGCTGCCAGCAGCTCCACCTCGATCATGTCGGCGCACGGCCAACCGGCCGAGCGGTAGATCTCGCGCAGGCGGCGCAGGTGCGCTCGCTTGAGGGGTGGCGCGGCTGTGGGGTCTGACGTTCTGGCAGCGGTTTCGGGCGGTGCATTCATGGGGTGCATCCGTGGCGTATCGATGGCGTATCCACGGAGGTTCCAGGTGGCTGCGGTCCGGCGGTGGTGTTGTTGGCGGTGGGGCTTTGCAGCGCCTGGGTGAGATGTTGAGCCAGCCGCCGGGGCTTGAGGAGCTGGATATATATCCAGTGTACTATCCGCTCCCCGCTGTAGCCCCGTTACAACCCCGCAGCGAGGAGTCACCGTGTCAGACACCAGCCTCTCCGAACCCGCACTGCTCAAGCAAGAACCGCTCATGGCGTTCGGCTTGGCCACGAGCGTGCACGCCGGCTTTCCCTCGCCGGCGGCCGATTTCTCGGCCAAACGCATCGACATCATGGAGCGGCTGGTGGTGCATCCGCAAGCGACCTATGCGATGCGTGTCAGTGGCGAATCGATGCGCGAACTGGGCATCTTCGATGCGGATGTGCTTCTGGTGGACAAGGCGGTCAAGCCCAGGCACGGCATGGTGGTGATTGCCATCGTGGATGGTGAGTTCACCTGCAAGCAGTTGCACCTGCGAAACGGCCGCATGAAGCTCAAGGCGGCCAACCCGACCTACCCGGACATCACACCGAAGGAAGGGCAGGAGATCGAGATCTGGGGCGTGGTGATCGCATCGATCAAGCAGTTTCAGGTTTGATGGGCGGCAAACCAAGAAGCAGAGAAAGCCATGGCAGCGCCGCTGTTTGCCCTTGTCGATGGCAACAACTTCTACGTCTCCTGCGAGCGGGTGTTCCGGTATTCGCTGAAGAACACGCCGTGTGTCGTGCTGTCCAACAACGACGGCTGCGCGATCGCACGCTCCAACGAGGCTAAGGACCTGGGCATCAAGATGGGAGCACCCTGGTTCCAGATCCGGCACTTGCAGGAAAGCTCTGGTCTGGTGGCGCTCTCCGCCAACTTCGAGCTCTACGGCGAGATCAGCGATCGCATGATGAGCGTGGTGGCCGCACTCGGCCATCGACAGGAGATCTATTCCATCGATGAGTCCTTCATCGACCTCAGCGGGATTGCTGGCGATCTCACCAAACGGGCTCGCTCCATCCGTGCCCGTGTGAATCAGTGGGTGGGCATACCGACCTGTGTGGGCATCGCACCCACCAAGACCCTGGCCAAGCTGGCGAACCACATCGCCAAGCAAGCTGAGAGGAAGCCCGGCAGCTACCCGACCGAACTTGCTCAGGTTGCAGACCTCTCCCGACTGTCCGTGGGTGATCTCGATGCGCTGCTGGCCGTCACCAATGTGAACGAAGTCTGGGGCGTGGGTCGGCGCATCGCGGAGCAGCTCAAGGCCCAAGGTGTGACCACGGTGCTGGATCTGAAGCGCATGAGCCCATCATCGGCCCGCGCGGGCTGGAGCGTGATCTTCGAACGCACGGTGCGCGAGTTGCAGGGTGAGTCGTGCGTGGATCTGGAAGACGTGGCGCCGGCCAAGCAGGAGATCGCCTGTACCCGGTCGTTCGGCGCTGCGGTGCGTGAACTCGATGAGCTCATTGAAGCGGTATCGGAGTTCAGCAGCCGCGCTGCGCAGAAACTGCGCGCTCAGGCTGGCGTGACCAGTCAGGTGCTCGTGTTCATCCGGACCAGTCCGTTTCGTCAAACGGCTCAATACAGCCGCTCGCTGGTGGTGCCGCTGCGCCGTCCCACAGCGGACACGGCAGCGATCACCGGCGCTGCCGTGATGGGGTTGAAGGCGATCTTCAAGCCGGGCTTTGACTACGCCAAGGCGGGGGTGATGTTGCTGGACATCGATTCGTCAAGGTCGGAGCAGTTTGAGCTGGACCTTGGCGTTGAAGGCGGCGAGCCTGAGGCTGTCAGCCCACCCATGACATCTGGCTCGAGACCGAATCTCATGGCGGCCCTGGACTCGCTCAACGCGCGCTATGGACGAGGAACGCTCAAGCTGGCCAGCGCAGGCTTGGGTAGTGCGCCGCGCAACTGGACCATGAAGCAGGAGCGGCGTACGCCGGCGTACACCACGCGCTGGGAGGACATGCCTGTGGTCAGGGCGTGAGGGTGACTTCGCGACAGTTGGGGGGCCTTGGTCTCGGGCGAAAGTTTTGATTTGGTCGGCTAAAGACTGACTGCAGCCGGCCAGGTTTTTCAGCCCAATGACAGCCGCCGCCGAAACCTGCCATTCGTCATCGTGCGAGGCGACTGGCCGCTACACTTTCAGCAGCGGCTACTCAACAGCGACGGGCCGCACAAGGTACCGAGCGGCTCCTAGGCGTCAAAGCGATCGGCTCCCCGCTGACGCGGGTCTTGTCCAGGAGGCGGTGGCCATGCGTTAACGAACTTTGCAGCAAAAGCTCCAACGGCAGCTAAGGATCGCCACGGCGAGTCGGCGGGGAGACCTCACTGACGCCTCTATGAAACGTCGTGCACGGGAGCGGTGCAGGTGAACCGCAGACAGGCTATTCATTCTGTTCAAAATTAAGGGGGGCGAGCAAGCGATGAAACTGTCGGAGCAGCTTGAAGAGGTCATCGCGGAACTTGACCGCCTACATCCCGAAGGGAACCTCGCATTTCCCGGCATCCCCTGGGAAGATGGCCTGCCTAACTTCATCACAACCCAAAGCGGCTATGAGCGCCATTTTTCCAAGGTCGCGCAGAAAGGCCTGCATCAGCTTGCAGCGATGCTCCACGCGGATGACCCCGAAATAGCCAAGGTCATCGAGCGCGACAACTTCTCGCAGATCGTCCGCAAGGCCGTGGCTGACCTGCACGCGGACGGCGAATTTTCCGGCGGACAGGCATTGCCCGACAACATGCGGAAATTGCGGGAGCGTTTGAAAAATGACGTGGCGCAACTGCACACGACCTTCACACACTACTTTCCGTCCTGGACCCTCGGCCTGGAGCGGGAATCCCCATTTGTCATCGGCCCTGTGACACTGATGACGCGTGAGCAGTGGCTGGAATCCGTTGACTTCCACGAGAGCGTAAAGGACTGGTTCCTGAACGCCAAGGAAGCAAATCACAACTGGAAGCACCTGGTCCGCCAGGCACTCGGTAGCGGTGTTGACTCCACCACCGACCTCCCCGGTCTCGCTGGCGACATCTATCCAGCGATCAAGGGTCAATCCGCAATCGTCAAAATTACGCTGGCCGGGTATGAAAAGGACCTCTCGCGAAAGGTGGGAGGGTTGATTTGCAAATCTGCTCTCGACAGCATCTCACTTGCCTTCGGCGGCGGAGACTTTTTCTTCAAGCAAGCCTTGGGGGACGAGCGCATGCCGCCAGTGCATACAAACAGCCTTCTGGAAACGGATGGAAGTTTGTGGACAACTGGTCACAGCACGGGGCCAAGATTCGTACATCAACCCCCCGCACGGCTCCAGAAATATGCAAAGGACAACAGGGAAATCTTCGAGGTGTTCGGTGCAATCCTCAAAGGCTTGAGTGATCCCGGGACCGTGTCCCATCCGAATCTCTGCAATCGTTGGGCGACCGCCCTGGAATGGCTTTCAGAGGGCAGCAGGGAGAAGAACGAGGCTGTCGCTCTTGCCAAGATTGCCACGTCCATTGACGTTCTGGCCTGCGGCGGAAAGTACGCCGGCATCCTTGCCATGCTCGGGCACCTGACCGGATGGAAGGAGGATACAGTCATCGTCAAAAGCCAGTCTCCTGAGACTCTCAAGGCTGTGGTCAAAATGATCTACGACAGCGGCCGATCTCAAATTCTTCACGGCACACACTACAAGCGCCTGTTGTCTTTCTCGAAGGAGAAGGGGTATGCCGCGCACCTTGCACGGATCGCGTTGATTGAATGTGCCTTTCGCCTCGTTACCTACACGGGCGCGGATGAAGATAAGGCGTTTCGGACAATGCCAGAAGCGCCAAAGGCCCCCTAGGAACCGCATCTGACGTCGACCGCCAGACGCTTCGCCCGACCTTAGTCGGGCGGCGGCAACGGTGCAGGTCAGCTTGGCCGCTGCACCCCGCACGCTGACCTAGGTTGACAACTAGGTCGGAGGCACGTCTCAGACGCAACCGCTGCGCAGCCGCCCTTGGATGGCGGTGCGGCGGCTAGAGACCGGGTACGGCCGTACGTTGACGTCGCGATGAAGAACCGTAGCCAATCGTGAGCTGACATTCGCGCTTCGGAACTAGCACGCCCAAGGCAGTCATGTGCGCTCGCATTGCTGCGCATGCCAGTGGCTGGTTCGGCGGCAATGCAAAAATCTGCAACACATCGATTCAGCCGGGTCCTGAGTAATGAGGGCTGCAAAGTCCTCACCCTCTCGCGCCAACAGAGGCGCAACAACCCTTGGAGCTTTTGATATGCAAACAACCGATACCACCACGGTCGAAACGACCGAATCCTCAATCAACTGGTCCCCTGATGCACCGCGCGGCGGCCGCACAGTGCTGAACCGCATCCTGAAGGAGAACGCGGCCGTCCCACTGTTCTTTGCCCAGACTCTAATCGCGTCACTGCGGGACGTGGGCTACAACCACACCACGTCTGCGCTTTGCGAACACGTCGACAACGCCATCGAAGCCGGAGCGACCGAGGTCCGACTCTTCTTCCGTCAGACCGGCAGGAAGGGCGACTATCAGGTCGACGTCGCCGTGTACGACAACGGCCGCGGCATGGAGCCCAACGTCCTCAAGGTCGCCACGTCGTTCGGTGGCTCGATGAACTACAACAACCGCAACGGCATCGGCCGTTTCGGTATGGGCATGAAGACAGCTGCGCTCAGCATGAGCCCGGTGATGGAGCTGTACTCCTGGCAGGAGCCGGGCAACATCTACAGCATGATCCTCGATGTCGAGGCTATCGGGAAGGATCGATCGAACGCGGTCAATCTGCCAGATCCGACGCTGAACACGGAGCTGCGAGCCGAACTCGCCGAGTTGTTCATCAAGCCCATGGGCTGGCCCACCGATCACAAGGAACAAGATCTCTTCGCCACCGATGCTGAAGACCTGGCCGAACGTCTAGGGTCGCACGGCACGATCGTCTACATGCTGGCGTGCGATCGCCTTTCGTCGCGCAAGGCCCGGACCTTGGGCGAGCATGCGGTCAGCGAGATGGCCCGCATATACCGGCGAGCAATCTCTGGCGGCCTGCGTCTCTACGTGAACAACCGCCGAGTCGAGGCCTTCGATCCCACGTATTCGATGGCCAGTGCAAGGCACACCAAGGCGCTGACGTATGGCGTGCCCACGACGAGCCGGTTGGTCCTGTCGCGCCCCATCGACATCCCGGTCTCGGAGAACGAACCGGCTCGGACGAGTCAGATCGTCGCCAAGGTGTTCGCGCTGCCCATCGAGGAATGGTCAGGCCTCGATAGCAAGACGAAGAAGAACGATCTGCGAATCTTCGATGGCCTGACCGTCTCCATCCTGCGCAACGATCGGGAGGTATTCGCCGGCCCGCTGCCGAAGCTGACCACGCAGCACAGCGTGACGAACTGGTACCGCGTGCAAATCGACTTCCCAGGCGTCCTTGACGAGGCCTTCGGTGTCGCGTCGAACAAGCAGGGCGTCCGCATGAAGGACTACGTGCTCGACAAGATCCGTGCGGAGATCGGGTCGGACATCGCCAAGCTGAACGACGAGATCAAGCGCTTTCAGGCTGAAAAGGCCAGCCGCATCGAACCTGCGAAGGCGACCGCGAGCGAGCAGCGAGCCAACGAGGTCGACCAGCTGCATGCCAAGCCACTGTCGACAGAACTAACGCCCGAGGAGCAGCAGCAGCTCGATGCCAATCTACACGGGTTGGCTGTGACGCTGAAGCGTGACGAGGAAACTGATGAACAGGCGTTCGAACGGGTCAAGAAGTCGACCTACCTCATCGACTTCAAGCATGACGAGTATTGGCCCTTCTATCACGTTGATCACAAGTTTGGCCGAATCATTCTGACCATCAATACCGCGCACGCCTTCTTCGAAAAGCTGTACAACCCGCTGAAAAACTTGGCACGAAAGCCGGTCGAAGAGGCGTTAGAAGAAGGTCTGACTCTCGAGACGAAGCACATCGACGAAGGCCCCCTGGTTGCCTTGGAGTTGCTGCTGCTCTCGCTTGCCCGAGCCCAGGGTGTACTCGGTATGCGCAGCGATGAAGCCAAGCAGGTGTTCGATCAACTGCGCCGGGAGTGGTCGGAAACGTATCGCATCCAGTTGACCGCGTGAAGCCGGGATTGGGGCCGGCGCAACAACCGCCGATCTTCGGGTCCTGATAAGTGAAGGCCGTTTCTCCGCCTTCACCCCCGGTGGAGGCGCCCTAGCAGCGGCTTGCCCCGCTTGCAAAAGGTGTTTACACTTTCTGCGTCAACCCCACAGGGTCGATCGCTCACGGACGGCACAGCGTCCGCCCGTGAGATCCCGATTCTGGAAAGGTCCGGCGCTTTTCAACCCAACCGCGGCAAAACTGTCCGCATAGAAAGGGGTTCGACCATGGCGGAAATTCCGCATCCCTGGGGCGCATATGTGCGCCTGCAATCCAAGCTCTCGACTACCACCTCTATCATCTACGCTGGTTCTCTTGAGGCGGCCCTGAACGTCATCCACCAATCCGACTTCAGCACCGAAGAGCTCTCGGAGGACGACATGCTTCGCCTCGCTGCGAACGCAGCTCGGCAAGAGCGGCACCGCAGCAAGTTACGGCGCCAGGCGCAAGCCGCTGCGCTCGAAGAAGAGACTGCAGCCCGTGGCAATGATGACGACGGCGTGTCTACCGGCGCGCCGTCCCTTGACGACCAGCTGCACGCGCGCCTCGAGTTGCGACGCATCTGCTCCCGGTTGCCCGATGACGACTGGGATCTGTTGACCGCCGCCGCAGCAGGCGTCCCGTATAACGAGCTTGCCGTTTCGCATGCGTCGACGTCGACCGCGCTTCGATCGCGCGTGTGCCGGTTGCGCCGGGCGCTGATGGCGCGGCGCAATGCAGGGAACGGGGCAACTCATGACCTCGCCTGAACTCACCGGCGGTGCCGGATTCACCTATGAAGACGCGGTAACGGCGCAGTACCTCGCGGCGATGGTCAGCGCCACGACGGCGGCGGCCCTCGACGCAAGGATCGTGCAGCGGGTCGCCCAGCAGCAGGCCGACTTCGGCGAGCCGCTCGACGACGTGATCGTCGATGCCGCCTCATTGGCGGACGGAACGGTCATGCGGCTGTCGCTGCAGGTCAAGCGTTCGCTCACGATCTCGGAGGCGGAGACCAACAGCGACTTCCGAGAAGTGATCCAGCGCAGCTGGCAGACGTTGCAGAAGTCCGACTTTCGCGAGCACGTGGACCGCGTCGGAGCCGTCACGGGCTCGGTGGCGGAAGCGACGTCCCGAGCTTTTGCGACGTTGTGCGAATGGGCTCGGGCTTCCGACACAACTGCGGCCTTCATGCAGCGCTTTGTCGAAGGCGGGAGCGCTTCGACCACGCACCACGCTGTGGCCGAAGCGGTTCGAACGGTTGCACAGGACACAGGTGCACCACTGTCCGACCATCAGCTTCATCGCTTGCTTTCGCATTTGGTGCTGATCCGGTTTGACTTCCTTCACGTAGGATCAACGCACGAAGCGGAGGCCATTGTCAACCTGCAGAGGGCGCTGGCGCCGCAGCAAGTGGTGCGTGCTGGCGATTTGTGGGATTTGTTGCGCCAGTTCGCTCGCGATGGCGCGGGCTGCAGCGCCGTGCACACCCGTGCATCGTTGGTATACGCACTGGCTGGCTGGCGCTTCGCGGGAGCGCCAGCGCTCGCCGGCGACATGCAAACCCTGCGCGACAGCACGCGCCACTGGCTCGACCAGCAGACAGACGACATCGGCGGGACGCACCTCACGCGCCAGGTGCTGCGCGACCAGCTCGGGGCTCAGATGGCGACTCATCGCCTCACGCTGATCAAAGGCCAGCCCGGTACCGGCACGACGGTGCTGCTGCGCGACCTCGTGCAAGAGCTGGTTGCCGATGGCACCACCTTGCTCCTCACCGCCAACCGGCTCTCTGGCCGCAGTTGGTCGGAGCATGCCCGCGCGATCGGCTTGATGACGATGTCGATCGAGCCGCAGCTCGTGGAGGTCGCCGCCACCGGCCATGCCACGCTGCTGATCGATGGCTTGGACCGCATCGCACCTGAACAGCGTGCAATCGTGACCGATTTGCTAGGCCAGCTGCTGACGAACGCGTCGCTGGCCGACTGGCGCGTGGTTGCCACCACGCGGGACGCCGGCATCGAGCCGCTGCGCAACTGGGTGCCTCCTGCGCTGCTCTCCAGCGACGGCGTAGGCTACGTTGAGGTGAAGAACTTGACGGACGAAGAGGCCAGCTTGCTTGCGGATTCGCTGCCTGCGCTGCGACCACTCCTGACCGGCGGAGACGAGCGCGTGCGCACGCTGGCACGCCGCCCGTTCTTCGCGGCTGTGCTGGCGAGGGGGTTTTCGCGGGCGGCTTACGCGTCCGGGTTCGCTCCTCAGTCGGAGGTGGACCTCGTGGATGCGTGGTGGGCGCGGGGTGGGTACGACGCCCAAGCGTCCCAGACCCTGGCGCGGCAGCGGGCGCTGATCGAGCTGGCGCAGCGCAGCGCGCCAGACCTGGGCCGCAATGTCCGCATCCGCGACCTGTCGACGGCGACGCGGGACGTGCTCCCGGTGCTGGAGGAGGACGGCTTGGTGCAGCAGGTTCGCGCGGGCCATACTGCGCAGTTCAGTCACGACATCTTCTTCGAGTGGTCGTTCCTCCACCTGCTGCTGGATCAGGGTGGCGACTGGATCGCGGCCCTGAGCGCGGCCGGCGAACCACCTGCCTTGGCGCGGGTGGTGGAGTTGCTATCGCAATCGACCTATCCACTCCCTGACCAGTGGCCGCGCGAACTCCATGCGCTTGAGCGGTCTCAGGTGCGACCACAGTGGTTGCGCGCTTGGCTAGTGGCGCCCGTGTTCAGCCCACGCTTTGCCGAGCACGCTGACATGTTCGCTGCGACATTGGCGGCGGACGGCCATCGGCTCTTCGGAAAGCTCTTGGTGTGGATGCAGGCCGAGAAGACGACGCCCAATCCCATGGTGCTGTCCGGAGTCATCGGCGGCGATCTGGACGCCGCCGCGCGTATCCGCATCGCGGACTCGCTGGGATGGCCGTCGGACTTCGCGGCATGGCGCCGCCTGCTCACGTGGGCGATGGAGAAGATCGACTCGATCCCGGACTCACATTTGAGGGACCTGGTGACCTTGTTCGAAACTTGGCAGGTCGCTGGCGCGGACCACCCTAACGCAGTTTCACAGCACATCGTGGCGCAGTGCGCGACCTGGCTACACGCCATCGAGGATGAGCATGTGGACCGCCGATTCAGGTACAGCAGGCCGGCGAGCGATGCCGTACCGCAACCGCAGGTGCCCGCTCAGCTTGAGACGGAGCTGCGCGCGTTGTTGCTGCGCGCAGCACGCGCCTATTCGGATGTGGTGGATGCCTATCTCACGAAAGTCGAGACAATCGAGCGCTGGTCCGATAGCGCCTTCCGAGAGCTCATGATCTATGCGCCGGTGCTTGCACAGACGCATTCTGCTCAGCTCGCGCGGATCGCTCGACGCTGGTTCATGGAGGAACTGCCGGATGACACATCGGCGCGGTGGCGATACGAGGCGCTTGAAGAGGGTCACCGGCGCAAGGAAGCCGAGGCGATTCCGCCAGAGAAACGAACTCGATTTGACAAGCTCGCTCTCTCGAGCATGTCGTTCATGCGCCACTCGTTCTCCGATCACGATCGGCGGCGGCTGTCGATCGGTGGCGACCATCAGGGCTTCTTCCCTGCCTCGCCTCTGCGAGAGCCGTTCCACTCGCTGCTCATACACGATTCGGCGACGGCTCTCGCACTGATCCGCGACGTAACGAACCACGCCACCACGGCGTGGTGTCAGTTGCATCGGCACCGGCATAGAAGCCCGACACCATTGCCTCTTGAATTGGTGTTTCCGTGGGGGCATCAGGAGTATTGGGGTGACGACCAGCACTACTTCTGGTTCCGGGGCCATGGCGGGCCGCAGGTCGTGGAGTGCGCACTCATGACGCTTGAACGCTGGGCCATCGCGCAGCTCGATGCAGGACGCCCGTTTGACGAAGTGCTGCGACAGCTGGTGGAAGGGCACACAAGCATCGGCGTCCTGGGGATTGCGGTGCACCTCGCCGTGCGAGCCAAGCAAGTATCGCCAACGACCTTGGCGCTGCTGCACAGCCTCCGGCTGTGGCGGCTTGACCTGCAGCGCATGGTTCAGGAGCAGCAATTGCAAAGCGCGGGGCTGATCGGGTTCGAAAAGGGAGGCATCGAATCGGTTCACCGGCAGGCGGTCGCCGACAGCAGCCAGATGAAGTCGCGCCGTTCGGAGCTGCGCGACCTGGTTCCATTTTTCGTCCTCGGTGGTGACGCGGTTCTACGAGACGCGTGCCGCGCGGCGCTCGACGACTTGCCGAACCGGCTGGAGTTCGCATACCAGGAAGAGGCGCAGAACCCCGAGTATGTGACCGAACTGCGCCGTAAGGCCGAACTCTGGTCGGAGTTGGGCCACGTCGAGAACTACACCGCCGAGCCGATCACCGGCCGCGACGACCTGGTCCAGATTTCAATGAGCAGTCCGCGGCACGAAGCTCCCGAAGTGCAAGCGGCCCTGCAGCACCATGCCCAGGTTACGCGCGAGATGGAGTTGTGGCTTTGGGTTGATAGGTGTTTCGCGTCGCGCCGCTGGGCGCCGGGTTTCTCGGTAAACGAAGCTGTCGATCGTGCAAAAGAGCTGGAGGAAGTGGCCGCTAAAGGGCAGTCAACGTCTCTGATGCCCGGCAGCGGGCTCACGGAAGGTGCGATTGCGGGGACGGCAGCAGCCGTGATTTGCTTTGCCGGTGCGAACGGGCATGAGATCTGGGCCGATACCACGATCGAGAGCTTCCGCATTGCGCAGGATGAGATGGCCGACGACACGTTTGCCGGATCGGTGATCTCTTGGCACCCGAAGATCTTCGTGGCGTATGCGTTGGCCGCGCGCATCAAGTCGAATCGCGAACATCCTGGCGACCGCGAAGCGCTCTATCACTTGATCGCGCACCCGCTCGATGCGGTCTCGTTCGTCGCACTGGCAGGTGTCGCAGGCTGCTGGAAACGCAATGAGCGGTTCGCCTGGTGTGGCCTGAACCTCGGGCTGCGGTTGGCGCAGCTTGTGAGCAGACGAGACATGTACCGGATCGACGCCGAAGCCCGGCGGCAGATGGAGTCAGACCGTCGTGCGTCGGCGTTGTCCGCAGCCCTCGATGAGTGCCGTACGCAGGGACCTCTGCCGGCCTGGGTGTGCCCACGACCTTCGTGGGTGCAGGCTGTACCGGACGTTAAGAATCTTCAGGCCTTGGACGAGGTCGAGGAAGACGGATGGCAGAGCACCGACGATCTGTGGGACGGCCAGCACGCCGCGAAAGTCTTGCAGCAGGTCCCAGTGGCGGCGGTCATGTCAAGCGAGGGCTGTACAAACTATGTTGACGCCCTTGAGGCGTTTGTCGGCTGGACGCTCGACACGATCAATCCTATGTGGCGAACCGAGGGGCACCACGGCCGCGAGCGTGGCGATGACAATCTATATGAGTGGAAGGATCAGCTGGGTCGGATGGTGGCAAGCGTTGCACCCCATCTTCCCGCCAACGAAACCATGCAGAGGTTGCTGCGGCCGATCCTTGCGCAGTCTGACGAGATCGCAATGCGGCTGCTAGCGCCGCTCGCTCAAACGCTTGTCTGCGGCGAAATACTCGATGCGCCGGAGATACGGGATGACACCCTGTGCCTGCTGCAGGCAGTGCTCGAACGAACGCTGGAGAACGGCGACCTGCACCGCACGTCATACAACGACGGGCGCATAGGTGGCTTTGATCTGCCGGAGCTGGTCAAGACGCTGCTCTTTGTGGGGGTCGAACACGCCCCCGGTGCAGCTCGATTCGCCAATGACAGCTGGGACGACCTTGGTCAGGTGATGCCGCTTGTAGACCGCATGGTGCGTGTCGCTGGCTGGCACCTCTATGTCGCGCGCCAGTTCGTTGCGCTGTGTGAACGTTCCGGTGCCGCCTACCCACCTGACACGTTTGTCGACCAAGTGCTAGCGCAGATCGTCGATGGGCGCCTGCCTGCGGGCTGGAAGGGCTCCTCGGTACCAGCTGCGATCGCGGCTCTAGTGCAGGCACACGCCGACCGACATCATCCTTTGCCAACTGCTTTGGCCCGCAAGCTGCTGCAGGTGCTTGACGCGCTTGTCGATCTTGGCGATCGCCGTAGCGCAGCCCTGCAACAGAGCGAATCTTTTCGTGGCGTGCGGCTCGCAGCGCCAGCCTGAGGCGCGCTGCGCGAGTAGTCGCTCACCGTTGCCGTTGTCGATCGAGCGCTGGCAGGTGACCATCCGCTGGGTGCCGACACGAGGTCGTCGATGCTGCCCGCCGCCAACGTCGGCTCCCTGGCCACCAAGAGCCATCTGCGTGGAAGCAGCGATCGTCGGCTGTCGCTGCACTGCTGCCTCTCACCTTCCAAGGGTGGACGACAGCCATCAGTATTCACTTCATATTCTCCGAGACTCGCCGAGTACTTAGTGCACGGTCACCGCAAACCGCTGCTCAAATAGAGCGAGAAACCCCGTTTGAGTTTGCAGACTTCCGAGGTCTGCCCCTGCTTCTTTTGAGCTCGACAGCAGGTGGTGCCACCTTGGAACAAACGGTCTCGCGAGGTGGCTCGCCAAGGCCTGCGACAAAGGCTTCGAGATCTGAAACTCGAACCATCCTTCGGCGTCCGATCAGGAAGGTCGCAACTGGAAACCTTCCGGCAGAAAGCCAGTTTTTTGCTGTCTGGTTGGCAATACCAATTGTTCGGGCTCCCTCAAGGTAGGGGATCAGTAACGCTGTGCTCATGGCTCTTCCTGGCGGCGCGGACGCGCCCAGTTTCAACGAGCTGACGGGTTGAGACTGACAGATGATCGATCGAGACACGTGAAGTGTTCGACTCATCGACATTCCACGACATTGGGAAATGTTGATGCCGCACATGAGTGCGCGATTGAGCATGGAGTGGGAGGGCTTGTGTCGGACGGTCAGCTTGGGACATCACGACGATCAAAGCCTCGAGTCCGTTGAAAACGGACGTTCAATTTATCCACATTCAGATGGATGACTGCACGCAGAATACCACACGCGCCGATGGCATCGGCTCAGGTGGTGGCAGCCACCGAAAGTACACTCCCGACGTACTGGTACAGAGCCTGACATCAAGCGCTCTCACAGCGACGCTTCCACTCTGCTTGCATTGAAAGTGGGGACAAAACCGGGACGATCCTCCAGGTACTTCAAAGTCCTTCAAAGTATTTCCCGGGACAAAACGGGGACACTGATTTCCGTTCGGGCAAGAAAAAAGCCCGCTGCTTTCGCACCGGGCTTTATCTAAGCT
>SXGT01868353.1_pt1 | contig 13838 bp, 11 predicted proteins | sample 3176221 | NCBI WGS metagenome assembly SXGT01 (sample SAMN11356862, study PRJNA531348) | freshwater metagenome | isolation source: freshwater sample F1-120 | place: China: Fuxian Lake, Yuxi | collected 2017-12-25 | reverse complement strand
GGACGTGGACGTGGAGTGGAGTGGACGTGGACGTGGAGTGGAGTGGACGTGGACGTGGACGTGGACGTTCTACTCCGCGCTCACTTCCACGCCGATGCCCACCATGTCCCGGCTGTGACCGTGCACGCCGGTGTTCGCCGGCAACGCCTCGGTGGCAAGCGGGTTGTCCCACAGCAGGCCGGGGGCGCCGGCGGTGGTGTCGCGGGCGAGGTGACGCGACCAGCCCAGCGTGATCACCGCGGCCCCGGCCGAGATCTCGGCGCCGAGCGCCACGGTGTGGCCGCCGCGCTCCACGCCGCCGATGGTGGTGCCCTGCACCGACTGGGCGGCGCCGCGCCAGCCGTAGCCAGCCGACATCCACACGAAGCCGGGCAGCACCTCGACGTCGACGCTGGCGCGCGCGGCAGCGTGGGTGCGGCGGCCGATGCGCGTCGTCATCCCGTCGATGGGCGCGCTGGCGCCGGATCCGTCGACGACCCGGGCGCCCGTGATCTCCCAGTCGTCTCCGGTGCCGCCGGGATACGTCCACGCCGTGGCGCCGCCCTCGACGGCGTAGCGCTCGCCGACCCAGCGCACGCCGGCGTGGAGCACGAGCGGCGAGGTGAAGCGGCCGCGGGCGCGGGCACCGCCGGCCTCGACCGTGGGCGCTTCGACCGGCGCCGGCGGCGCGCGGGCGACCTCGATCGTCGCGGCGCCGGTGGCGTCGACGTCATCGGACCAGCTCGCGCCCAGCGCCAGCTCGATCGGCACGTCGACGGGCGCGACCAGGGCGCCGAGGGCGCCACCCGGCACCAGCGCGTCGCGGGCGTCGACACCGACGATCACGTCGCGCACCGGCGTACCGAGCGGGAGATCGCGGCCGCCGAAGCCGGCCCACATGCGGCGGGTCTCGGCGGCGTCGACGCGGGCCAAGGTCGCCGAGGCCCCGATCGCCAGCCACTCGGCGGGGCGAGCGGCGGCGCCGATCGCGGCGGTGCGTCGTGTCCAGCGGGTCTCGAGCGCGGCGTAGCGGTGCGGGAAGTCGCTCATCACGGTGGCCACGGGCAGGCCGGGCTCGGGCGCGGGCAGGCGGCGATCGAGCGACGCCGTGGTCGCGATCGCAGCGCCGACCACCAGCGGTCCGAGCGTGGTGATGGCGCCGGCCAGCGGCACCAGCTCGGTGGGGCCGCGATCGGCGATGCGGGGATGGTCGTCGCCCTCCAGCCACACGTCGTCGTCGATGAACAGGCCGGCGAGCTGGATCCGGTGGGCGTCGCGCCGCGCGATGGCGGCCGGGCAAGCGAAGAGCGCCCCCACGCCGTCGTCGGAGACCAGGGCCGCACCGGCGTGCCCGACAGCCCGTGGTGACACCAGCCCCAGCTCGCCCTCGGCGGCGACCGGGCGCGCTCCGGCGGCGACGGCGACCAGAGCGTACGTCAGCAGCCAGCGTCGAGCGAGACCGAGCGATGCGAGGCGGATCGGGGCGCACGCCCGAAGCGCAGGGAGGCGCGTGGTGGCCCCACGAAACGAGCGAGCATCGGACGTACGACCCGAGGCGCCCGCAGCGCGACGGTCGCAGCCGGCGATGGCTGCTGACGTGCGCTCTTCCGTCGCGAGCGCAGCACCGGGCCGGCAGATCACGGCACGGACGATAACAGAGCCAGTGGGAATCCAAGGCCTTCCGAGATCAGGCGCACATCGCGCGGGTTCCGCGTGGATTCCGGCGGCGAATGTCGTCTGGAGGGATCGAGACGTGAGATGCACCGTGCAAGATAGCCCCACGATCGGGACTCGGTTCCCGGGGACTGCCATGGCGAGCTGGGCGCACATCCACGGACTCGCCGAGCGCGCAGGCGCCGGCGACCGTACGGCGTGGCCCGAGCTCATGGCGGCCCTCGAGCCCAAGCTCCAGGTGCTGGTGCGCTACCAGAAGATCGGGCGGCTGCGCTCGCGCGACGAGGATCTGCGCAACGTCGTGGTGGCGGTGTTCGACAAGCTCGAGCGCCGCGACTTCGAGGCGCTGCGCCGCTTCGCCGCGATGGACGGCCGTCCCAGCTTCGAGGCGTGGATCCGGCGGGTGCTGCGCAGCGTCGCCATCGACTACCTGCGCGGTCACGCCGAGTACCGGCGGGGCGACACCGGCTCGGGCTCCAACCCGCAGTGGGTGTCGCTGGCGACCCTGTCGAGCGGCGACACCGCGTCGCTCCTGGCCGCCGGCGTGAGCTCCGGGCTCGAGCGGCGCCGCGAGGTGCTGGCCGCGCTGGCGGCGACCGTGGCGGCCTGCAAGGACGTCGCCGGTCACGCCGAGACCATCGCCGCCGTCGCCGAGAAGCTGCGCCTCGACCCCTTGCACGTGCGCCGCGCCGCCGAGCGCGGTCCGCGCATGCAGGAGGTCGTCGAGCTCCTCTTCGCCGGGCATCGCCACGACTCGATCGCCGATCTCCTGGGGCTGTCGCGCCGGGAGGTGGAGCTGGCGGTCAAGCACGCCGAGGAGCTGCTGGTCGCGCGCTGGCGCGGTGCGAGCTCCGACGGAGACTCCGATGACCGATCTGACCAACCCGACCGACCCGATCGAGTGTGACGACGCGCTCTTGCTCTCGGCGGCCGCCGCCGAACGCACCCTCGAGCCGACCGCGAAGACCGCGCTCGACCAGCACCTGGCCCGCTGCGCCACCTGCCGCGACGCCTCGGGTGAGCTGGCCGAGGAGGACGAGTGGGTGTCGGTGGTGCGGGTGCCGCTGCGTGCCGTCGAGCGCGCGCCCGACCCCGACCTGGCCAACCTGCCCATCGTCGATCCCAGCCTGTACGCCTGGGGCGAGACCATCGGCCAGGGCGGCATGGGCCGCGTGGTCGCGGCCCGCGATCGCCGGCTCGGCCGCAAGGTCGCGATCAAGGAGCTGCTCTCCGACCGGCTCGAGACCCGCTTCGCCGCCGAGGCGCTGATCACGGCGCGCCTCCAGCACCCGGCCATCGTCAACGTGCACGAGGCGGGGCGCTGGCCGTCGGGCGAGCCCTTCTACACCATGAAGCTGGTCACCGGCTCGTCGCTGTCGGAGACGATCCGCGAGAAGAAGACGCTGAGCGAGCGCATGGCGCTCCTGCCCAGCGTCATGGCCGTGGCCGACGCCATCGCGTATGCCCATAGCGAGCGCATCATCCACCGCGATCTCAAGCCGTCGAACGTGGTGCTCGGTCCGTTCGGCGAGACCGTGGTGATCGACTGGGGCCTGGCCAAGGATCTGAGCGACGCCGGGGCGACACCGCTGGGTCCGTTCCGCGACGCCGGCGACGGCGCCACCCAGGCCGGGCTGGGCACACCCCAGTACATGCCGCCCGAGCAGGCGCGGGGCGAGACTCCCGACGAGCGCGTCGACGTGTACGCGCTGGGCGCGTCGATCTACCACCTGCTCGACGGCGAACCGCCCTACGGCCGCGGCACTGCCTCGGAGCTGCTCTCGCGGCTGGCCAAGGGCGCGCCGCCGCCGATCAGCGAACGTCAACCGGCGGTGCCGCCCGACCTGGCTGCGATCGTCGACAAGGCCATGGCCCGCGACAAGGCCGATCGCTACGCCGACGCCCGCGCCGTCTCCGACGATCTGCGCCGCTTCCAGGCCGGCCAGCTGGTCGGCGCCTTTCACTACTCGCCGTGGGCGCTGGTCCGGCGCTGGGTCGGGCGTCACAAGGCGGCGGTGGTCGCGGCGGTCCTGGCGGTGATGGTGGCCGCCGCCGGCGCGACCTTCAGCGTGCGCAAGATCCTCGTCGAGCGTCGTCGCGCCGAGGCGGCGCTGGTCGTGGCCGAGCGCGAGCGGGCGGCGGTGCTGCTCGAGCAGGGCCGTGCCGAGCTCCTGGCCGGACGGCCGATGCGCGCGCTGCCGTATCTGAGCGACGCGTACGTCCACATCGACGATGCGCGCACACGGCTGATGGTGGGCGAGGCCGGCGGCTCGGTCGACCCGCTCCTCGCGCGGCTCCCGCTTCCCTCGATCATCGACGCCGTCGCGGTGTCGCCGCGGGGCGACCGGGTGGTGGTGGCCGCGGGCGACCAGCTCGAGATCCGCGGCTTCGACCCCGATGCCTCGCCGACAAGGCTGCTCGGGCATCGTGCCCAGGTCACCGCCCTCGACTGGAGCGACGACGGCAACGTCATCGCCAGCGCCAGCGCCGACAACTCGGTGCGGCGCTGGGGCGCGGACGGCACCGCTCGTGGCGAGTTGCTCGATCACGGCAACGCGGTGCGCACCGTGACCGTGCACGACGGACAGGTGCTGAGCACCGGCGACGACGGGACGGTGCGGGGCTGGGACGGCGGTAGCGCCAGCACGCCCCGCCTGGTCCTGCCCGAGGAGACCAGCCTGGTCGCCGTCGACCGCGCCGGTTCCACCGCGCTGGTGACGTGGCACGATCACGCGGGCAAACACGTGCGGCTGGTGGGCGCCGGCGACGACCTGCTCTTGCCCGACGACCTGATCGCGCCCGACGTGGCGGCGCTGGGCAGGGACCTTGCGGGCGGCGGCCTGGTGGCGGCCATGGCCACCGGATCCGAGCTGGTGTTGCGATACGGCGGCGCCAGCCCGGGCGCCCACGGCTTGCGCGGACACACCGCGCCGATCACGGCCCTCGCCTTCACGCGCGATGGCGCGAGGTTGCTGTCGGGTGACGCCTCGGGCGCGCTCCTGGTGTGGGACGTGGCCCGCGCCGCGTTGCTCGGCCGCGTGGTCGGGCACGAGGGCGCGATCCGCTGCCTCGCCGTGGATGCCCTGGGGCGGGTCGCCGCCACCGGTGGTGCCGACGGGACCGTCCGGGTGTGGCGCCTCGACGGCATCGCCGTCGACACGACGGTTTCACTGGGCGAGGGATGGCGAGGCGACGACGTCGTGTTCCTCGGTGGTGAGGCCGTGCGCGTACAGGCCAGCTCGCCGGCCGGCGACCGCGTGGTGAGGTCGCGCGGCGGCGCGGTCGAGATCTTCGACGCCGCCCGCGGCACGGTGATCGCGCGCCGGGATGGCGTGACGTTCTCGTCGGTGTTCTCGCCCGACGGCGGCGAGGTCGCCAGCGTCATCGGCGATCGCGTGGTGGTCTGGAACGCGGCCACGGGTGTCGATCGCGTCACCCTGGTCGGGCACACCAACCTGATCACGGCGGTGGCCTACGCCGCCGACGGGTCGCTGGTGACGGCGTCGCGCGACGGAACCGGGCGCATCTGGAACCCGGACGGGACCGAGCGCGCGCTCCTGCGCGGCCACAGCGGCTCCATCGAACACCTCGCGGTCGCGCACGGCGTGGCCGCCACCGGCGGCTTCGACGGCGCGGTCCGGATCTGGCGGCTCGTCGACGGTGAGCTCCTCGCCAGAGTCGCGAGCCACGCCAGTCCGGTGGACGAGCTGGTGCTCTCGGCCGATGGGAGGCTCGGAGCCAGCGCCGGCGATGACGGCGTCATCGAGCTGTGGAGCGTGTTGGAGGCCGAGGGCACGGTGACCATCGTGTCCGATCACGGGCCGGTGGTCGGCCTCGCCTTCCACCCCGGCGGGCACTTCCTCGCCGTCGCCCACGCCGACGGCGTCACCGAGCTGCGCGACGTCGAGCGCGGCGTCGTGCTGGTCCGCCGGGCCGCGGTGACCCACGACGTCCGCATGATCCGCTTCACCAGCGACGGAGACCTGCTGCTGGCCGAGAGCACCGTGGTCCACCGCTGGCGACTCCGCTTCGAGACCCGCGCGCCTGACGTGACGCTGCGGACGCAGGCGGGGTTCGTGAACTGGGTCGTGCTGAACGGGCGACTGGTGCCGTTTACCCGGACGCCGCCCGGGCGGCGCCCGCTGACCGTGCCCGCCGACATGACCTATGACTTCTCCGGGGTCACCATCCGCGCCGCGGTCGAGCGGCCCGAGGATCCCGCGATCAAACACGCGCTGGGCGTGGCCACCACCAGCATGGCGGTCGACCGCGCTGTCGCCCAGCTCGAGGCGGCGACCGCTGGCGACGTGCGCGAGCGCGCGCGCTGGTACGCGGCCCTGGCCGATCGGCTCGCCGACGCCAGCCGCGTCGACGATGCGATCGCGGTGAACGAGCGGCTCCTGGCCATGGCGCCGCCTGCGCTGGCCGCGTCGGCGCACGCGCAACGGGGCCGGCTGGCCCGCATCGCCGGTGATCCCGAGCGCGCCATGGCCGAGGCGGTCGCCGCCGGCTCCTCGAGCGAGGCGCTGGCCGAGCTGGCCGCGCGGGACGACCGGCTGTTCGCGCGTTCCCAGGATGACCGGTACGGCCGGGCAGCGCTCAGCGGCTATCGCGCCATCGCCGCCGCGGGCGGCGCGCCGGCCCAGGGTGCCTCCGTCCTCATCGCCGATCTCGAGCGCCGCCTGGCCGGGCCCCGAGGTGCCGGGTCTCTCGACAAGGCCTCCATCCGGGCCGCGTTCGTGGAGCGCGTGCCCGCGTTCACCGCCTGCTATCGTCAGGTGCTCGAACGTGAGCCGACGACCCGCGGCACCATCACGATCAAGGCGACGGTGGGCAACGACGGCCGCCTGCTGGCTCACGAGGTGTCGCCGATGCCCGGCCCGCGCGGCCTCTCGGCGGTGTCGGCCTGCGTCGAGGGCGTCGCCGCCACCGCGGTCTTCCCGCGGATGCGCTGGTCGTCGACCACGGTGATCTACTTCCCGCTGGTGCTGCGACCCGAGCCGTGAACTACATCTGCCCCGGACCGCCGCTGCCACAGGGAGGCGGATACGGAGCGAGAACGGCCGTTGATGGGGCGATGTCGGCAACCAGGGTAAGTCCACGGAATGGCGCGTGGCATCCAGCTTGCTGATGCCGTGCTGTGGGAGCGCGACCGCACGCCGTGGGGCCGTGGCGGTGTGGTGGCTCTCCCGAGAGGCACATGCGTCCATTCGCCTGGCTTACGTCTGCTCTAGCCCTCGCGCTGCTCGTCGGCGCCACCTCGCTCGCCAACGCCGACAGCGCGCCGCGCACCCACGACGGGTTCCACCTCCAGATCTCGGAAGGGCTCGGCTACTACAGCGTGTCGAACGACGCGCAGCCGTTCTCGGGGCTCACGTTTCCGACCCAGATCCTGATGGGCGGCACCCTGTTCTCGCACATGGCTTTTGGCGGCGGCATCCTGGTCGATTACTCGCCATCGCCGTCGACCGACACGCCGGGCGTGAGCTCGCAGATGATCATCGGCCTCGGCCTCTACGCCGACTACTACCTCGATCCGGTGAAGAACGGCCTGCACGTGCAAGGCTTCCTCGGCTGGGGCGGCCTCGAGACCTCGTTCGAGGGCAACGTCGGTGGCAGCGACCCGACCGGCCTCGTCACCCACGTCGGCGTCGGCTACGAGATGTGGCTCAACGATCAGTGGAGCTACGGCGTGATGGGCCGCCTGGTCTACGCGCCGGTGTCGCTGGGCGGTAACTCGTACACCACCATCGAGCCGGCGGTGGTCGGCACGCTGACCTGGCACTGATCGTGCGCGCGTCCGTCGTCGTCGTCGCGGCGGCGCTCGCGACCGCGAGCGGCTGCTCGTTCATCACCGTGCGCGGGCCGCCCCGCGATCGGCCGCCCGGCGCCGTGCCCGACTGCACCACGGCGCCGGTGGCGCCCGCCGTCGACCTCGCCCTGACCGGCCTCGCCCTCTTCGGTGCGCTGGTGGCTCACCAGCGCCTCGACGAACCCGAAGGCGGCGAGTTCCCCAACAACGACTTCCTTCGCATGCAGCGGACGTTCTCGATCCTCGGCGTCGTCCTCGAGGGCGCCTCGACGGTCTACGGCGCCGTCAAGATCACCCAGTGCCGGAGCGAGCTCGCCGCCCGGCGGACGATGTCGCCGGGCGCGCAGGGCGAACCCGCCTCCAGGTGATCAGTCAGCCGCGCATTCGCCGTCGCAGCAGCGATCCTGGGCGCGCTTGCACGAGGCCTTGGCGGCGCCGCAGCGCTCCTCGGCCCAGGCGTCGCCGGGGAGCTGGGCGGCGAGCTCGCAGATCGACTCGGCGTTGTCGCAGATCGAGGTGGAGAGCTTGCACACATCCTCGCAGCGCTGGCTGGGAACGTGTTCGCAGGTCGTGCGGACCTCGGCCATGGGCGTGGCGGCCATCGACGCGGCCATGGCCTCGTCGGGCTTGTCGATCGAGGCCGCGCCGAGATCGCGATCGATGGCGGCGTCGAGCTCGGCGATCTGCGCGCGCAGCTCGTCGGGGCGACCCGACAGCGGTGGCGCGCCGGCGTCGGTGGTGGCGGGTGACATCTTGGCGTGGCGGCCGCTGGCGGCACAGGCCACCAGCAGCGCCGAGCCGAGCCCCACGGCGAGCGCGAGGGCGAACGGAACGACGCGAGCGGTGAGGCGAGGCGAGGGTGGGGAGATCATGGCGAGGCGGGCTCCTGAGGAGGTAGCTGCTTGTCGCAGCGGCAGCATCGCTCCTGGGCCTCGCGGCACGAAGCCTTGGCGCTGTCGCACTTCTCGCGCGCCCAGGCGTCGTCGAGCTCCTCGGCGATGCCGCAGATGTTCTCGGCGTTGTCGCAGATGGCGTCGCCCAGATCGCAGACGTCGCCGCAAGCGCCGCGCGGCGCTCGGGGCAGCACGCAGGCGCGGGCCGCCGTCGTGACCGACATGCGGCTCATCGCCATCACCGCCGATTTCTCGGGCTCGACGTCCATGCCGGCCTCGCGCCGCCAGTCGCGGATCTGGGCCCACAGCACGGTGATCTCGTTGCGGCGCGCCTGCTGCTCGGCCCACGGTCGCTGCTGGCGCGCGCCGCCGCATGCCACCATCCACGCCGCGGTCGCACCGACCGCGAGCGCGGCGCACAGGGCCGTCGCCCGCACTACTTCCCCTCCAGGATCTGCTTCTGCAGGGCCTCGTTGATCGCGATCGACTTGTCGAAGGCGACGATGGCCTGCTTGCGCACCTCGCGGGCTCGATCCCCGTCGGCGGGCTGCCCGGTCGAGACCAGGAGCTCGGCCTGGGCCTGGAGCACCTCGCCCTTGACGGTGTAGAGGTTGGCGACGAAGAACGACTCGCGGGTGGCGGCCGCCAGACCTTCATCGACGATGCTCATGGCCGCATCGACCTGGCCCTGGGCGACCAGGAGCTTGGCCAGCATCGCGCGGGCGTCGAGCTGGACGTCCTCGGCCTCGGGCGCACCGGCCGGGAAGGGGATGGCAAGGATCTGGCGCACGGTGGTGGTGGCGAGCGGAAGCTGGCCATCGCTCATGTAGACCCGGGCCTTGTGGTGAAAATTCTTTGCCTGCGACAGCGCGATCATCAGCGACTCGTCGATGGCGTCCTCGGGCGCCGTGATGCGAGTCACGGAACCCTCGCGGCGATCGCTTTCGCCCGAGCAGGCGAAGCCGAGCGCGACCAGCACGCCACCGACGAGCGCGGCGAGGATCAGACGCGACATCTGGCGCGTGGGGCGGGTCATGGGCCACCTCCCTTGGTACCGGGGCTACCGCGGCGGCGGGTGGCACCGGACAGGGTCCGCTCGCGGAAGCCGGCGAGCCGATCGGCGTAGATCGTGTCGATGCGTGACACGGTGGCGCCGCCGGCCACATCGAGCGACGGGGCGCGCGCGATCACGCCGATCAGCGCGTCGGCAGGCCGCGAGCGCAGGTGGGTCGCCACCGGTGGGGGCGCTGCCTCGACGTCCCGCGACGGCGCGGGACGTAGCACGAGCACGAGCACGGCGGCGGCCGCCACCGCGCTGGTCACGCCGGCGATGAACCACGGCGCCAGTCGGCGCGCGCGGACCCGGGCGAGCGGCACCACCCCCGCCACCGGCAGGGACGGATCGGTCAGGCGCGACCCGCCGCCCTTGCGTTCGATCGCGGTGGCGAGCGCGGCCTCGACCACGCTGCGGGTGCGGGCGGCGCCCAGCTCGACCGGGCGCGTGGCGGCGCGGATCACCGTCGCCACCTCGAGCAGGGCGCGTTCGTCGGCGGGGACCGCCGCCGGCGGCCGGCCGGCCACGACCTTGTCGATCAGATCGCCGAAGGCGCGGGCGCGCGCCTTTTCGGCGGCGTCGGCGACGTCGTCGGGCGCGGGCATGGGGGAAGGGGTGTCGTCGTCGCGAGTCATGGCCTGGGGTCCGGTACGTCGGCGCGGTCGCCGAACTTCTTGCGGAAGGCGCGCACGGCGCGGTGGAGCAGCACGTCGAACGTGCCGACGGTGACCTCGAGCCGGCGCGCGCATTCCTCGCGCGACAGCTCCTCGATCAAGCGAAGCTGGATGGCGGTGCGATAACGATCGGGGAGCTCTCCGAGCGCGAGCTCGATGCGGCCGCGATGGGACGTGCGCTCCTCTTCGGCCATCATCATGGCGTCGGGGCTGGCCTCGGGATCGGTCTCCGACGGCAGCTCCTGGGCCAGGGCGTCGGCCAGCCGCCGCGATCGCTTCGACGCGCGGTGCACGTCGTAGACCTTGTTGATCGCGATCTGGCGCAGCCACGGGTAGATGGTCTTGCCCTGCCAGGTGAAGCGATTGATCTTCTCGACCGCGGTGGCGAGGGTGTCGCGCAGCACGTCCTCGGCGGTCGCGGCGTCGCCCAGGCGCGGCAGGATGACCGTGCCGTACAGGGGTGGGGCGTAGCGTTCGAGGAGGGGCCGCATGGCGTCGAGGTTTCCGCGCTGGGCCTCCTCGACCAGGCGTTGCTCTTGTTCGAGCTCGGCGCCGGGTCCTGGCACGGGTTCAGCTTCGGAGGCCAAGTGCCGATCCTGTAACGCGAAGTGGCTGCGTCATCTTACACGTCCGCGGCGTAGCGGACGGCCATCAGGTAGAGGCCTTGCGGCGGGGCGGTCTGCCCGGCCCGGGTTCGGTCGAGACTGGCAAGGATCTCGGGCATCTGCGCGGGATCGAGGCGTCCCTCGCCGACGTCGACCAGCGTGCCCACCAGGATCCTGACCATGTTGCGCAGGAAGGCGTTGCCCCGGACGTCGACCGCGAGGACGCCGGGCTCGGGCCCGGACAGCGTGACCTCGTCGATCCGCCGCATGGTGGTGCGGGCGGTACAGCCGGCGGCCCGGAGCGCGGCGAAGTCGCGCTCGCCCGGGAAGGCGGCGGCCGCCGCGGTCATGGCAGCCACGTCGAGCGGCTGGGGGCGGTGCCAGGTGCGCGTGGCCTGGAGCGCCGAGCGGTCGGGCCGCGCCAGCAGCAGGTAGCGGTAGTGTTTGCCCTGGGCCGAGAAGCGCGGGTGGAAGTCGGCGTCGACCTCGCGGGCGTCGGTCACGGCGATCGCCGGCGGCAGGAGCGAGTTGAGCCCGCGCCGCACGCCGTGGAGCGGGATCGACCGCTCGGTCGAGAAACACGCCACCTGCCCGAGCGCGTGCACGCCCGCGTCGGTGCGCGACGCGCCGGTGAGGCTCGCCGGATGATCGAGCAGCTTCGACAGCGCTGCCTCCAGGTGCTCCTGCACCGTCGGCGCGTTGGCCTGCCGCTGCCACCCGGCCAGCCCGGTGCCGTCGTACTCGACGGTGATCCTGATCTGCCTCACCGACATGCGTCCTTCGACTCCGGCCTCGCTCCGCTCGGCCCTCGCTCAGGACGACCGGGTGCCGTGCCCACTGTTCTCTTCTCGGCACACGCGCGAGGTCTTCCCGCGACGCGCGAGGATACCCGCCAGCGAGGCGCTGGGGCGGAGGCCGAGCCGCAGCGTACGTCGTACGTGAGGACGAGGAGGGGACCCAGCAACGAAGCTGGCGGGTACCGCAGCCGTCGCCCCCGTTGCAGCACCCAGCCTCTCAGAACTCGAAGTCGATGCCGGCGGACCATGTCGTGTCGCCGAGCGAGAGCTTCTTGGCGCTGCCGAAGCCGTCGACCCAGCCGGTGGCGATCTCGGCGTAGAAGCCTGCGTGCTCGAGGCCGCTGTCGCGCATGGAGCGGGCGGCGTCGGGATCGACACCCTCGGCGCGGATCGCGATGCCGACGGCGCCGACCAGGCCGAGCGAGCTGCCGATGGCGCGATCGCAGTTGGTCATGTTCTCGGGACAGGCCTTGGCGAGATCACCGTCGGGGCGCCTCACCCACCACAGGTAGTACGCGCCGCCGCCGCGCAGGTACGGCACCACCGGGATGTTCCAGTTGTCGTGGAGCTGGCTGAAGCGCCAGATGGCGGTGAGCTCGAAGGGGACGATCTTGAGCGAGTTCTCGTTGCCCTCGGCGCGTTCGTCCATGGTGTCGGGGATGTAGGCGTCGGCGGTCTTGCCGAAGTAGCCCACCGACAGACCGCCGCCGAGCTGCCCGAGCCGCGAGCCGAACACGCGGTGCAGGTCCATGGTCGGCATCCAGCTGCCGCTGCCGAACATGCGTTCGTACGGCCCCGGCGACGCGAAGCGCTCGTCGTCGATCGACGGCAGGTACGGCCCGAGGCGGACGCCGAAGTGCCACTTCGGGCCGCCGACCTCGGCGCTCTCGGCGGCGAGGTCGTCGTCCCAGTACGGGGTGACGCTCTGGGCTGCGGCCAGCGCCGGGGCGAACGCGATCGCCGCGCCGACCGCGAGCTTGAGGCGGCGGCGGCGCAGCCACACCAGCGCGGCGGCGATCGCGAGCATCGCCGGCAGGCCGATCGCATGCCAGCAGAGCGCGATCGCGATCAGCGGCAGCATCACCACCGCGAGCACCACGCGGGCGATCACCGACTCGCGCGCCGCGGCGGCCAGGGGCGCGCCCCACGCGTAGTAACGCTCGACCAGCCAGCGGCCGGCCACGGTCTGGCGCAGCTCGTCGCGCCACGCCCGCAGGGCGCCCATGAGCCCGCCGCGGCCGCCGCCGTACGCCGACTCGATCAGGCACAGGCCACCCTCGATGTCCGGATCCTCGCCGTTGAGGTCCTCCCAGAAATCGGTGACCGGCTGGGGCGAGATGGTGCGCGGCACGAACACGGCCGCCGGGTTGCCGGCCTTGTCGACCGAGACCAGGACCACGATGTACTCCTCGCCGTTGGTCAGGCCCTCGAGGGTGATGCTCGAGGTCGTGCCGCCCGTGGCCTGACCGCACACGTAGAGGCTGTCGAGGAAGGCGAGGTCGCCGAGATCGGCCGCGGCGATCGGTCGGCCGGTCTGCACGTCGTCGTTCGCGATCACGGCGGCGGCGATCGTGGTCGAGAGCGCCGCGCCGCAGATGCTGTCCTCGGTGTCGTACTGGGCCTCGTGGGTCGCCTCGTCGTGGGCGAAGCCGCCGGCGCCGGTCGAGCACAGGGCCTGGAAGTACTGGATGTCGCCGGCCTGGCTGGCCAGCGCCTCCCACTCGAGCGAGAGCTGGCCCTCCTGGCCCTTGACGGTCAAGGTCGTGGGGACCGGCGGGGCCTTCATGTCGACGTCGATCGCCTCCTCGACAACCTTGGTGATGGTCGCCTCGCTGTCGGTGCTGGTGTAGAGGCCGTAGGTGACGGACGACAGATCCTCCGAGCAGGGATTGGCGTCGGCGTTCGTGCCCGGGGTCAGGAGTTCGCCGACGCCGACGAACATGTTCTCGGTCTGCGCGATCGTGACCGCGTCGGGGATTCCGTCCAGGCGCGTGCAGCGCATCTCGCGCGTGGTCCGATCCATGGCGTTGGCGCAGTCCGATCCTGCCCACGCGAAGATCTGGGTGCCCGCCGAGTCAGCGGGCGCCGTGCCCATGGCCCAGGTCGCCTCGAACATCACGTTCTGGGTGAAGCCGGCCTCGTCGCACTTGCAGCGGGCCTTGTTGAACTGGCGCGGCTTCACGTCGGGGCCCGGTGCGCCGAAGCGAGTCGCCGTCGTCGACCCCGCGTCGTCGAGCGTCATGGGCGTCTTGAGCACCAGCTTGATCGAGTCCGCAGGGACGTCGGCGCCGGCTCGGCTGACGAGGACGGCGACGAGCGCGGACGACAGAACAAGCCAGGTACGCATCGG
>SXGT01791022.1_pt1 | contig 13839 bp, 10 predicted proteins | sample 3176221 | NCBI WGS metagenome assembly SXGT01 (sample SAMN11356862, study PRJNA531348) | freshwater metagenome | isolation source: freshwater sample F1-120 | place: China: Fuxian Lake, Yuxi | collected 2017-12-25 | reverse complement strand
CCAAACTCGCAGCGAACTACCGCCTCCAGGAAGGGGTCCAGATGGGCCTCATTACCATCGACACCTACCGCATCGCCGCTGTCGAACAACTCAAAACCTACGCCGAAATCATTGACCTCCAGATGAAGGTTGTCACCTCGCCAAGCGAACTGAAAAAAGCCCTCGACGAAATGAGCCACCTCGACCTCGTCCTGATCGATACTGCAGGTCGCAGCCCCAAAGACGAACTCAAGATCCACGAACTCAAAGCACTCCTGTCTCCTGCGTTCGTCGACGAAGTTCACCTCGTCCTCTCAGCGACCTCCAGCCTGAAGTCCCTCGAAACAATCGTCGAACGCTTCTCGGTCGTGAAACTCGATTCACTGATCGTCACCAAACTCGATGAATCGGTCGCCCCCGGCGTCCTGTTCTCCCTGCAACAACGCTGCGGCCTGCAATACAGCTACCTGACGACCGGACAGGACGTCCCTGAAGACATCGAAGCCGCCCACGGATCAACCATCAGTCAGCTGATCATCCAACACTGCAGAACACAAGACGCTCAATCATCTGCCGCCACCACCACTCAATATGGAAGGGCCGCCTGATGTTGGTCGATCAAGCCTCCGTACTACGATCCAGGGTCCGTCAGCAAACCGCCCAGACAACTTCCAACCGCTGGTCGCGATCCGAAGTTGCTCCCGTCGAGATCAAGTCCCCACGGACCATCCTCGTCAGCAGCGGCAAAGGGGGCGCCGGTAAATCCAGCGTCGCTCTCAACCTGGGACTCTCTCTGGCGCAAACCGGCAAACGAGTCATGCTCGTCGATGCGTCCGCAGGTCTGTCTCACCTCGACCTTCTCTGTGGCCTGAACGCCTATTGGAATCTCGAACACGTCATCACCGGCTCTCGCTTCCTCAATGATGTTCTCCTGAACGTCATGGAAAATGTCGACCTCGTCACGGGACTGTCTTCCGCCATCGAAACCGGCCTGCGAGTCCCTGCTCAAAAAGCCAAACTGACTTCTCAACTTGACCGCATCGCGGGCAACGTCGACTTCGTCGTCATCGATTCCTCCTGCGGCCTTTCCTCACTCAACCGACAGCTCATCAATGCTGTCGATCTCGCCTACATCGTCACGACTCTCGAAACCACCGCCCTCGCCGATTCCTACTCGATGCTGAAGTCCTTAGCTGGCCAGCAACTGGAAACTCGCATCGAACTGATCGTCAATCGCAGTGATGCCTCTACAGCCCAGGCCGCCTACGCCAATCTGAAACAAACGATGACGATGTTCCTGCATCGAGACATGCCGCTGGCTGGCTCGATTCCAGAAGACGTCCACGTTCAAAAAGCGGTGATGAGCCGCTACCCACTGGTGATCTCCCATCCGGAGTCACCAGCCGCTCAGGCGATCAAGCAATTGACTCGTCGAGCCGTCTCTTCGATGGGACGTCAACGCGATCAGGGGCCGTTCTTTCGGCGTCTGATGAGTTGATTGCTCCGCTCGTTTCTTCCCACCTCTTTCCCACTTCCTTACTCCCCCTCTTCTACCCGCCTCTCCTCCTTTCCCGTTCGAATTTCCCCTCCTGTTAATCTTTACCGATTAAGCAAATTGTTCCTGAAAAACTGATTTTGACGTGTCGGGTTAGCCGATATCTGATGCAGAGCATGCCCGTGCTCAGGTCCACCTGTCGACAGTCAGAACTCACCCGAGTCCTGACCCGATCGCGGACTGCCATCACGGAAAAGAAATGCCACAGCGACTGCTGACGATGACGGATCTGACCCAGGTTGATGCACCAAGCCAGGTTGACAGTCACTCATAGCAGTCACTCGTTCGACGAGGGACCGCAATCGCGATCATCAAAGAGAATTTGACTTCGTTCAACCTCTCTTCGACTTACCTGGTGCCAGTCCATCATGACACTGCAATTCGGATATCGATGTGCCCTGATTGCGGTCGTGGTCACGTTGATGAAAGCCTGCCTCCTCAAGGTCGATTTGATCTCCGGAATGCAGGTCGCCTTGATCAACCTGATTATCTATTTCCTCCTCGGCATCGGAATCGGCTGGCTGGCACGCCATCTGGTTCATGAAACCGTCCAGACGGAAATGGCGATCAAGACCTCAACCATGACACTCGACGCCTTTCTTCCCCCCACTTCTGACGGATGAATCACACACCTCTCAGCGACTTCACCACCTCATTCGAAGTCACTGATCGATTCATCCACGACCACACAGAAGTCTGATACTTCCCTCTCAACCACCACAAAATTGTCATAGACAGAGCATCGCGGAGACCGTCCATGGAGGAAAATATGACCACCAAGGTGACTGCTGATGTTACGGACGTCTGGCTGGAATTTAAGCAAGACCAGTCGAATAAACGACTCCGTAACAAACTCATCGAGCGTTACCTTCCGTTGGTTCGCTTCAACGCAGAAAGAGTCTGGCAGAAACTGCCGGACGGCGTTGACCTGAATGACCTGATCTCTGCAGGAGTCTTCGGCTTGATGGATGCCATCGAAGCCTTCGACCTCAGCCGCGGAGTGAAGTTCGAAACCTACTGCGTCCCCCGTATTCGCGGAGCCATGCTCGACGAACTGCGCACCATGGACTGGGTCCCACGCCTGGTCCGCAGCAAAGCCAGTAAAGTCGAAGCAGCCCGTAAACAGGTCGAAGCCGAAGTTGGTCGCACCCCGACCGACAACGAAATCGCAGCCAAACTGGGCCTGCCGACCGAAGAATACGAGAAGATGAAAACGGAAGCCTCCGCCGTCAACCTCGTCTCACTCAATAAAAAGTGGTACGAAACCGACAGCTATAAAGACGTCCGCGAAGTCGATATTCTCGAAGACGCCAAAGGCGAAGACCCCACCGGCGGTATCCAGAAACGCGACGTCATGAAACTGGTCACCAAAGGCCTGTCTCGTAACGAGCGTCTCATCATCATCCTCTACTACTATGAGGAACTGACGATGAAAGAAATCGGCACCACTCTGGGACTTTCGGAGTCGCGAGTCAGCCAGATGCACTCAGGCATCGTCAACCGCCTGAAAGATCAACTCCGACGACGACGCCCAGAATTCGCCTAAAGTCTTGCCCCCTCTCCCCTCGGGAGAGGGCCGGGGCGAGGGCTCTCGGATCGCCTGATCGATTAAAAATTCCGACCATGAACACAGCCTGGATGACCAAACGTCATCGAGGCTGTGTTTGTTTTTGCGCCCGCTGCTGTAACAGCGCCTGATACGCTTTCGCTCGATACGCTTCAATCTGCGGCCGCTCGTACGTCGCTGGCGGCAGCCTCGCCAAAAGGGCATCATACGCACGCACGGCCTCTTCATAGCGTTCCAGATTCGCATACGTCCCAGCCAGCGTCTGTCCAAAATCCATCCGCAGCGGCTCAAGTTGACAAGCCTTCTCGAAGTGCTTGAGCGCTTCATCGAACTTGCCAAATGCCATGTTGTAAGCCCCCAAGTCGTGCTGGATGTCACCATCACGCGGATTCAACTCCTGGGCTTTATAGAAATGCGCTCCCGCAAGATCCATCTTCCCGCTGATCGCATAAAGACGTCCCAGGCTCTCATGCGTAATCGCATCGCGATCATTGTACTTCAATGAAGTTTCCAGCGTTTTTCGCGCGAGATCATATTGCCCCAGATCCTTCTGGGCGTTCCCCACGTTCCGATAGACCTCCGCGAACTCCTGATCGGGAGGCAACGGAATGATTCGCTTCAGCAGGTCCAGACCTCGTTCAAACGCGACCAAAGCCTTATCAGGCTGCTTGAAGACATTGTAGTAATGCCCCAGGTTGCGCCATGCCCGATCATTATTCGGAGCAGCTTCAACGACACTTTGCCACAGCGAAATCTCGTCTCGATAATCCAGATTCCGCTGGTAAGTCAAATACCCCAGACCCATCGTCCACGCCAGCATCACACAGCCATACCCGGTCACTCCAAAGTCAGGCAGACTCTCTCGAAACAACTTCGAAAGCCCAAGACAGATCAGCGCGACAACACTGATCAAAGGCAGATACATCCGATGCTCGAGCGCCATATCGTTGATCGGCATAATGCTCGACGTCGGCGCCAGTATGAAGAAGAAACTCAGAATCAAAAACCCGGCCGTCGCTCTCAACCAGCTTAGATACATCCCGCAGGCAAACACACCAGCCAGGATCACACCCCAGGTGACATAGATCGCAGAATTATTCTCAACCAGCCAGCGATAATCCAGACACAACGGATCAGGCCAGACAGCCAGCTTCACGTAAAAAGGAATGATCTCCAGTTGTGTCCGAAAATACTCCCATTTCGTGAAGCCCTCAAAATGAAACCCGGCAGAGACCGTCGGATCCTGGACCACTTCACTGGCACCGCTACTGCTCGCCACCGACGAAACAGCCACCGTAACCGGTCGATGGAGAACCGGCACCAGCGCGTCATACAAGCCATAAAACCCGACCAGCGTCAGCCCCGCGTAAAACCACCACCGACGCGCAAGAATCTTCCCAACTGAAGGCTCCAGAAAAACATAGTCCAGCAGCATAGCAACACCGGTCACCGTCACCATGACCTGCTTACATCCCATTCCCAGCCACGCACAAACCAGCCCTGCCAGCAGCCAGAGCTGATATCGCCCACCATGTTGAACAGCATGAATCAGACACAGCAGCGTCATGAGGAAGAACATCCCCATCATCGATTCACAGCGCTGGATGACATACGTCACCGCCTGCGTATTGAGAGGATGCACCCCCCAGACAGATGCCACACTTAACGGCAGCATCCATCCCCAGACCGGCTGACGCTCGACCAGACCAGACAGCTTGATCTTCGTCAGTCGTCTCACGATCTCAAACAGCGTCAAGACGGATAACACATGGGCAAACAAATTCACCCAGTGATAACTCCACAACTGAAATCCGCTGATCTGGTAATTGCACCACAACGTCCAGCGAATAAACGGCCGATCAATCGCCGGTCGAAACAGACTCGGCATCTCCGGCTTAATGATCTCCGCACTGTTCTTGATGAAAGGATCATCATCAAAAATCGCGATCCCATCGTAAGCGTTCGAATAGGCCGCAACCGTCACAACGATCAGAAAAAAAGCACACAACCCCCATCGATTCCACGAGAATGAAGACTCGGCGGGAATCAACGGCGTTCTCAAAGCCTCAGACGTCTCAGCAGTCGTCACGGCTGTTCTGGATTTGTGCTTGCTCATCAAGAATCATGATGAGAACAGACGTCAGACTTTGCAACGCAGACAATGCACATCCGTGGATGAAGAATCCGTGAAGTCCACCTCTGCATCATCTCGTCACCATCAAACCGACACAGCGACCTGACGGGTACATTCGGTGATCAGACCATACAGACGCTGCTTATCGACCGGCTTGGTCAGATACTCCGTGCAACCAGCGGCCAGACATTTGTCCCGATCCCCCGTCATCGCATGGGCCGTCAACGCAATGATCGGAATCTCATAACCTTTTTGACGCAGTGTCGTCGAAGCCGTATACCCATCCATAATCGGCATCTGCATATCCATCAGCACCAGTTCGAATGGGTTTCCAGCCAGCTCAGCCGCCTCGACTTCTTCCACAGCAGACAGCCCATTGTCGACAACCGTGATCGTACAGCTCGCCTTCTTGAGCAGGAACGTCAGCAATCGCTGATTATCCAGCCCATCTTCTGCCAGCAAAACCCGGCAGTTCAACGCAGGCCCGTCTGTGTTCGGCTTCGGGGCAATCGGTGCAGCCACAGCATTCAACGGATGTTCGCTCAGATTCGGCACAGCAGCAACACTCGAATCATCGTCAGCTTGATAGCAGATCGTAGGAACCCGTTCACAAGACATCGACACGACTTCGCCCACCGAAATCGTCACGATGAATTCACTGCCCACATTCTGAACGCTGCTGACCTGAATGTCCCCACCCAGCATGTTCGCCAACCGCTTACTGATCGCCAGCCCAAGACCCGTCCCGCCAAAGCGTCGAGTCATCGAATTGTCAGCCTGCGTGAACGGCTGGAACAGTTTGCTGATCTGATCGGGCATCATACCAATGCCGGTATCTTTAATTCGGAACTCCAGTCTCGCCTGATTTTGTCGTAGATCCAGACCGTTGAGCATGCCGGTCGACCACACCATCCGAGTCGCAATCTCGACACATCCCTTCTCCGTGAACTTCACTGCATTTCCCAGCAGATTCACCAGAATTTGACGCAGACGCATCGGATCGGTCTGAATCATGGAAGGCATCTCACCATCGAACGTCGCCTTGAGAGTCAGCCCTTTTTCGACCGCACGGTTCTTCAGCAGCGTGACAATATCACCAACAAGGTTCGAAGGAGAGCATTCAATCAGCTCAATATCCATCTTGCCCGCTTCAATCTTCGACAGATCAAGCAGATCGTTGATCAGATTGAGCAGGTACTCTCCGTTACGCTTGATCGTCTGCAGATATTCAGCCGACGCCGGTGTATGCTCTTCTTCGAGAACGACATCCGTATAACCAAGAATCGCAGTCATCGGAGTACGGATTTCGTGGCTCATATTCGCCAGGAATTCACTCTTCGTACGAGTCGATTCCTCCGCACGCTGACGTGATTCCGCCAGCTCGTCCACCAGTTGAGACAGGTGACTGGCGTGGGCTTCTTCCTGTTCCTTGGCGTCTTTCAGTTCTTCCGTATAGCGCATCAGCTCCTGTTCGATTTCCTTACGACAGGTCACATTCTCAATCGTTCCCAGGTACACAGTCTCATCGGGCAGCTGCACCAGCTTCAGTCGGAATCGCAACCAGACAGGACCTTCTTCAATATGGCTCGTCGAACAGTATTCACCGAGGAAACAGCGATTCGCAGTTTGTGAAAAGACAAACATGCGCTCTGCTTCCAAACGGTAGTCCTGTCGAATCATGTCCGTCCAGTGCACCGGATTTTCGCTGCTCGCCCATTCGAAATCCGGAAACAGATTCTGCAGATACTTATTCGCACTGAGAACATTTCCCGTCAGCGTCATTTCAAACATCCCCAACGGCAACGCCTCGCTGATACATCGCCGGCGTTCTTCCTCACGTCGTGTTCCAGAAATCATCTCTTTCAAACAGGCCGTCTGACGTCGAGAGTTTTCAAGAAACTCATCAATCACTTCCATCGAATTCTTACGGAAGAAGTGAATCAGCAGGCTCATCACCGTGCCCAACAGCAGCAACTGGCAAATCAAAAGCAACGCATCCTCGCGTGGAGCAATCCCATACAACCCCGCCGCTAAAGACAGACATCCAGCCAGCGAAATCACGAGGTTGACCGTCGAAAGATGGATAATCCCCATCGACATCAGGCTCCCCATGAAAAACACCTCACTGGCCAGCGTTCCCGAGGTCACCACCAGCCTCGCATAGAGCGCGACATTGAGCATCGTCAGCAAATGCGTATGCCAGGAAACAGCCGTCGGGGCCGCCCAGGATTTCAAGACAAGTTCCAACAGCAGAAACAGAGAACACCCCATCAACATTTCGAAGATGGTAATGTGGGCAACCATCGCAGTACGTTCACCAGGATCCAGTGATGCCAGGTTTAACGCCACCAGACCGACATAAACCACAAACAATAGCCGATTGACCAGCACCACACGCAATTGGGCCAAATTCAGAATTCGATTCCGCAGTGACGGAGTCGTCTGGCAGGTACAAGCTGCATCTGTGCAGTCACTTGCATCTTGCAATGACCCGCATGAACCAACATCAGTGACGCATCGGGATTTCATAAAGTGATACTTCTCAGACGCAACTTACCCGAACCGGGTGAAAGCCAGGGAACCCCGTACGCCTCCCCGACGTCATCGTCTGAAAAGGAATCATCAAGTTTCTCTGGAGAGGAATGAAACGCGACAGACGAATTCCAGCATTTCGTATCAACTTGCCACATCGCTCTTTACGACTGGCATGTCGTTCGAAATAATGAAACTCGCGCACGATTCTTTCAGTAACCATAGGTTGCGTTTTGGAAACATCAGGCCTTTTGTCAGGGAAATCAATCTACTCGACGAATTCAGCACGAAAAATCGTCAGAGACGGGATTTCCAGACTGAATACTTGTGATCCACCCCTGTCGCTGTTAGCCTGTTGGTAACCGCAGATTCAAGACACCGTCCCACCTCCTCTCGTTGCGACGCTTTGCCGATCGCGATCAATGCCATGATGGAATTGTCGGAATGAATGAGCTCAACAAGTCGGCTGAGCATTCCTCATATCGTGTTCGTCTCTTGCTCTTGAGCCTCACGGTTCTCGTAGCTGGCTTATTCACATTGCTCAGTCCAGAATCTGGATACGCACAGAATCCCCCAGATGCCCCCGCTGCAGTCCCTGCACCGACCGGCTTTAAAGACGTCACTGCCTATCCCCCGCTGCCAAAACCATTCTCTCGTGGGAATTTCACCCCACAGGGCGGCAGCAAAACAGGCCCCTACCTCAACTTCTTTATCCTGGCCTTCCTGACCGCGATTTTCCTGCTGTGGTCATGGTCAACCAGCTGGGCCTATAAAGACGGTAAAGCCCTCAAACTCAACACCGACCAGTGGTGCAGCATCATGCTCGTCGCTGGCTTCGTCACCTTATTACTGGCCTTCCAGCTTCCCAATGCCCTGCTGGCTTGTCTGGTCGCCGTCCTCGGATACGCAGTCCCCATCGGCGTCTACGTCAAAGAGCGAAACGACGTCGTCCCCGAATCGGCCAAGGTCCTGACCCCCAAACACATTCGCAATCTCTCGATCCGCTTCCTCGCCCGCATGGGGATCCGCGTCGGAACCACCAAAGCCATGGAATCGGCCATCGGCCCACCGATCTCCTTCATCGGGAAATCAGCCTCCGGCCCAGACCGCGGTGCTGACCGCAATCGACAGGTCGAAACGTCCCGCGGCTATCTCTCTGCCAAAGAACTCATTTACGACGCCATTCTCCGACGCGCGACCGACGTCCACCTCGAACCCAAAGAAGACGAGGTCTCCGTCCGCCTGCGGATCGACGGCATCATGTACCCGACCGAGCCCTACGACAAAGGCACCGGCGAAGCCATCATCAACATCTTCAAAGTCCTCTCCGCCATGGACATCACCGAACGACGTCGTCCTCAAGACGGCTCGTTCCGAGCCGAAATGGACCTCCGGGAAATCGACTTCCGCGTCGCCACGCAGGGAACACGCTTCGGCGAAAAAATGGTCATGCGTATTCTCGATCAAGGCAACTCGGTCACCAGCCTCGCTCAACTCGGTATGCGTAAGCAGGTCCAGGAACGCCTCGCCAAGGTCATCTCTCAACCGCACGGACTCTTCCTCGCCAGCGGACCGACCGGGGCAGGTAAGTCGACGACACTGTACTCGGCGCTCCACGAAATCGACGCGATGCAGACCAACATCATCACCGTCGAAGATCCCATCGAATACAAGATGGCCAACGTCACTCAGATCGAAATCAACAAGAAGTCCGGCCAGTCCTTCGCCACCGCACTCCGCAGTATCCTGCGTCAAGACCCCGATGTCGTCATGATCGGCGAAATTCGAGACAACGAAACCGCAGGCATCGCCTGCCAGGCCGCCAACACCGGTCACATGGTTTTCTCGACCGTCCACGCCAACGACACCTTCTCCGCCCTCTTCCGCATGCTCGAACTCGGCGTCGAAACGTACGTCGTTGCAGACTCCGTTTCAGCGATCGTCGGTCAGCGCCTCGCACGGCGTCTTTGTCCGGATTGCAAACTCCCCTACAAGCCAAACCCCGAGTCTCTCAAGGCAGCCAACATCTCGACCACCAAGATCGAGAACTTCTTCAAGCCGCCCACCGATCGAGAACTCGATTGCACAACCTGCGGCAACCTCGGCTACAAAGGGCGTGTCGGAGTCTATGAGTTCCTCGAAGTTAACGACCGCATTCGTGACCTCGTCCGCGAAAAAGCGCCGATGAACACGATGAAAGCCGAAGCCCGCAAGAACGGAATGCTTTCGATGAAAGAAGAAGGCCTCCGCCTCGTCGTCTCCGGCCTGACCTCGATCGACGAACTCCTCCGAGTCGTCAAATAATCATTCTTTTTATTCTCCATCCTTTTAACTGAGCCCTGAGTCCAACTCATGATCGACCTCCTGTTACTTGTGATCCTCGGCGTTGTCACGTGGTGCGTGGCCAGCGAAGGACCCTGGGGAGCAGCCTTCACCTTGATCATCGTCCTGATCTCAGGATTGCTGGCGATGAACTTCTTCGAGCCCCTCGCCGTTGTCCTCGAAAAGACCCTTGACTTGGGAAGCGACTGGAAGGCCCGCTGGGACTTCATTGCCCTTTCCCTCCTGTTCGCAGGGGGAATCTTCGGACTCCGCGCCGCCACCGATTACCTCCACCCGGGCTTCATTCCCGTCCATCCACTGCTTCATGACGGACTCCGCTGGGGAGCAGGCCTCCTGACTGGCTATGTCACGATGGCCATCCTCCTGACCTTCGTTCACACCGCAGCACTCCCCCGTGACTTCCTCGGCTTCAAACCCGAACGCAAAAACCTGCTCGGCATCGCCGCTCCCGACCACCAATGGCTCGGCTTCGTCCAATACGTTTCCGAGAATGGCATGTCCCGCGGCAAAAATGGCCCGATCTTCGATGGCCCCGAATATGCCGTCATCGCCGGACAACCCCCTCAGATCTGGCCTTCCTTCCCCATCCGTTATGCCTACCGCCGCGAACAAATCGGCGGCGGATCTCAAGCCGCCGCGCCCGTCGACCCACTGCAGCAAATGCAACCCGTCAACCGCCGCCCCGCCCCAGGCTCCGGCTTCTGATACCGATCTAAGAATGATACTGATATAAGAACCATGAAAATGACCTGAGAATGATGATGTTCGAACCCACATTCGTCTCCCCGCTCCCATCGCTGGCCCAGTCAGCAAGAGCGGCTCGACTCAATGTGGCTCGTCTCCTCCTCATCATCGTCGCCCTCGTCAGCTTCGTCGAAGCAGGACTTTCATACCGCTTCAACTTGAGAGAAATCGACCGCGGACTCGCAGGCGAAGTCCAGGCACTCCGAGACACCGGATTCTTCGTCGATCAGACCCAACTCGCCCAGACGCGCGAACGTATGCGCAAAGTCGCTCACCTCAACTTCGCGATCTTCGCCACCCTCTCAACCATCTATCTCTTCTCGGGCCTCTTTATCGCCAGCGCCCCCGTCGCACTACCACTCCTCTCGCTCATCCTTTACATCTCGTCCTGGGCCATCTTCTGCGTCATGGACCCCGCAAATCTCTTCCAGTCGATCGTCATCAAGCTCCTGGTCATCCCCTTCCTCTTCCGCATCTGCCTGACCGGCTATGCCTTCTCCAAAGGCGAACAGACTAGCGAACTCAACTCGATTCACACCTCCCTCCGCGGTCGCCCCACAGGCTTCCTCATTGTCCTCCTCGCCTACGGCGTCCTTCTCTTCTCCACCGTCCTCACCTTCCTCTCTCTGACCCTTCAGGAAACCTACAACTACGACATCGACGAAACCGCGATGTTCCTCGGCTCTGGCGCCTTCTGCATCACCCTCGTCGCTTTGACCTCGTACCTCGTCGCTCCCGTCCCCAAACTCCCCGCACGTTCCGATCTCTCCAAACGACTCGCCTGGTCCCTCGCGTTACCCGCCGTCGCAGCTTCGGTCGCCTTAAGTATCAGCTACACCAACCTCCTCAACAGCTATTTTCAAATCCCCACCACCTACACCCTCGGCTCCCTCTTCGCCAGCAATCCCCTCTACATCATCGCTTTCTACTGCCTCATCCCCGCCACCTATGAAGAATTCTTCTTCCGTCGCAACATGCTCAACTACATCGTCCCGATGACGAATCCCCATACCGCCATCTGGCTCGTCGCCGCCGCCTTCGGCATGTCCCACCTCGGCCAGATCTTCTCGATCCCCTACCTCATCGTCGCCGGCGCCCTCTTCGGCTACCTTCGCTACTTCTCCCGCTCGATGACCCTCCCCATCATCGCCCATACCATCCACAACTCCGCCATCTTCCTGTGGCATTTTTCTCACACACCCTGATCTCATACCCCCTTGATCTCATTTATCCTGAGCGAGGCTCCCATGGACATCGCCGACGAACTCAAACCTCACCTGGCCGCCGCCCGCTCCACCTACGGCGAAAACGAAGTCCACGCCTTCCCTTCCCGCGAAGGCGCCAAGCTCTCCTGGTCCGAACGCCTCAACCACTTCTGGACCTCCTCCAACAATCAGGCCGGCGTCATCATCACCCCCGAAGGCCTTGCCCTCAAACAAGGCAACATCCTCGGGTATGCATCGTGGTCTGAAATCGAGCGGGTCTCCTATCGGGAGCACAAAGCCTTCCAACTCACCGATCCCAACAACCACCTCACCCTCACCGTCCCAGGCTGCGACATCCACCTCCCCGACATCTACACCACAACCCTCGAAAACCTCCACCAACTCATCCTTGAATACTGGAAAGTGTCACCGCGATCCGAGTCGGTCTAAGCGACGAAAGCCCCCTCTGATTTCTCATCACGCAGGAACCTGTCTTACTTCTGCTCCAGACGTCACATACTTTGAAGAGTTGGAGGTCATCCGTCGGGTGACTCTCAGAGGACCGGCTGAACTGACCCGGCCAGTTTTACAACTCCGATAAGGTTCACTCTGATGTCATTCGATAAGATCTTCTTCGACAGCTGGCAGGGCATCCTGCGAACGTCCATTGTCGGCGTCCTGGCTTATATCACGCTGATTCTCGTCATTCGGCTGGCTGGAAAACGGGTCCTTTCGAAAATGAATGCTTTTGATTTCATTATTACGATCGCCTTGGGTTCGATGCTGGCGACCATTCTCCTCAATAAAGATGTCGCCTTGGCAGAAGGGGCCACCGCTCTCGCCTTGCTCGTCGGACTTCAATATCTGATTACCTGGACCAGCGTTCGAGCCCCATGGGTTCGGAAAATAGTAACCGGTGAGCCAGCCCTGTTGTTTTACGAGGGAGCATTTTTAGAGAGTGCGCTTCGCCGTGAACGAGTGACAGCGGATGAAATCCTGGCGTCGATCCGTGAAGCCGGACTGTCTGATCTCGAGCAGACAACTGCCGTCGTACTTGAGACGGACGGCTCATTCAGCGTCATCAAGAATTCTCTTCCCGCCGGTCAACAGCGCACCAGCCTTGACGGGATGTCGATCCCATCTCGGGCGTAAACAGTCAGCACTCCCTGCTGGCAGCCCTTGAGATTCGAGCCATTCAACTCAACCGGTATCCTTCCGCCCCGCGCCCGAAATCCATAAAATGAACACTCACCCCGTCCCTTCTCCCTTGAGGGGAAAAGGGGGCAGCACAACACCTTAGGTGTTTACTGAACACAGTGCTGACGGATGAGGGTGAGCGCTAGGCAAGCGTTCGCTTCCCTAGCGCAATCTACGCAAGGTGACACGCTCCCCTCTCAATCAAAAACCCAAAAAACATCCCATCACCCTCGGTGACACTCCATGTCCTCGGCGGTGAACCCTCTCCAAATATCAAAGGCCTTTACATGTCCCAGTTCCGCACCGAAGTCGACTCCATGGGCGAAGTCAAAGTTCCCGCCCAGGCCTACTACTCCGCTCAAACCCAGCGCGCCGTCGAAAACTTCCCCATCTCCGGCTGGCCTCTCCATGCTGACCTCATCCACGCCATGGGTCTCGTCAAATACGCCTGCGGCATCGCCAACCGCGATCTCGGCAAACTGACCGGCACTGGCAAGAACCCCCTCAGCGACGCCCAGGTCAAAGCCATGCTGACCGCCGCTCAGGAAGTCGCAGCCGGCAAGTTCGACAACCAGTTCCCCAT
>SXGT01697251.1_pt1 | contig 13840 bp, 8 predicted proteins | sample 3176221 | NCBI WGS metagenome assembly SXGT01 (sample SAMN11356862, study PRJNA531348) | freshwater metagenome | isolation source: freshwater sample F1-120 | place: China: Fuxian Lake, Yuxi | collected 2017-12-25 | reverse complement strand
GCTGTCGCAGGCCGGACGCAGCCGTTCGAACAGCCGCATCTTCTGCTCGATCTCCGCCACCGTCGCCTCGCGTCGCCACGCGCGCGCCATGAAGGCAGCGATCAGGGCCCGTGCGCGCGCGGACTCGTTCGCTGCCTGCGGTGTGTCGAAGAAGATCCGCGTGTGCGACGCCGGCGGCCACTGGTCGTAGACGGGACCGGCCACCTCGACACTCTCGACGTGGATGGCACCGCCGGACACCGACGCGTTGACGAGCTTGATGAACTCGGACGGGCTCGGGATGTCGCCGAGCCTGGTGACCTTGCGCACGAGGTTGCGCGGATAGATCTGGCTCAGCGGCACGTCCCATTCGTAGTCACGCATGGCATCCGGCGCGTTGGCGACGACGACGTCCTGCCCGCTGATCCGCACCGAAGCCTGCGAGTCGTTGCTCGCCTGCCAGCCGAACACGAGCTGCAGGCTCGGCGCCTGGCCGTCGTTGCCGCTGGCTCGCGCCGCCCGCACCCGCACCCGCAGCGTGCCGTCGTCGGGAATCTGGTCGCCAAGTTCGACGATCAGCCCGTGCCCCTTGGGGATGACGGCCACCACGTCGGAGTTGACCGGCCATTCGCCCACCAGCGGTGTTGGCGCCCACGCAAACCTGGCGCCGTCGTAACCCCACGACTGCGACGCCATGCGACCGGTCCACCGGTCGAGGTAGTGCGCACCGCCCGGTCGCTGCTGGTGCCGCCTGGTCCGCTGCTGCAGCTCCGCCTGCAGCTTCTCGGGATCGCCCTCGTGCTTCTTCTGCAGGTTCTCGAACTCCGCGTCCTGCCGCTTCCACTCGACTGCCGCCGCGGACTCCATCGCGACCCGCCAGACGATCGGCGTCGGGCGTTCCCCGGCGACGGTCGCGAGCTTCAGGGCGCGGCGCGCCGATTCGAGGTAGGCCCGGAACTGGATGCCCGACAGGTGCAGCACTTCGGAACTGTTCTGGAAGCCGTCGGCGGACGTCGGATCGGGCGGCAGCGGGTCGGCGAAGTCGAACGGCAGGCCGAGCAGGTCCTGCAGCGCGTATTCGTACTCGTAGCGCGCCATCCGCCGGAACGACGAGTGCTCCTTGCTCGCCCGGCGCATGGACGAAGCCGTGTGGCTCTCGGTGGCCAGCCATTCGATCACCTTGCTGCGTTCCGCGGCCGGCAGTTCCTCTTCGTCCTCCGGCGGCATCTCGCCGTTGGTCAGCACAGCGAGCACGTCGAGCCAGCCGTCGACGTCGGTGCCGTGGAACAGGTCCGGGTCCAACGTGTCGATGCGCAGCTCGCCTTTCTGTTTTTCGGGCCCGTGGCAGTGCACGCAGGCCTTCGCGAGGATCGGCTCGATGTCGCGGCGGAACGTCTGCAGATCGGGTTTCGGCACTTCGCCGGGAGCCCGCTTCGCCTCCGGCCGGAGGAAGCTCGAACGCGCGGCACCTTCGGCCTTGAGCGCAGCGAACGAAGGCGGCGAGCCGGTATCCGACTGCGCGATGGCGACGCCAGACAGCGCACCCAGCAATCCGACCAGCTGGCAGAGGAGGCGTTGCCTGGCGATGGACATGGACGCTGCCAGTCTATGCCGGAGTCCCGGCGCGACCATGCCCGCTTTGCGCGCGCACTCCAGGGCGGATCGGCGCGTGGTGACCATGGCAGTGGGCCTGCGGCGCCGCTAGCCTCTGCGCGCCACATGGTGCACGTCGTCTTCGCCATTCCATTCGCGATGGAGAACACCCTGCGCTTCGCGCGCGCAGCGGCGGCGTTGCCCGGGGTGCGCCTGTCGGTCGTGTCGCAGGACCCGGCCGACAAGTTCCCCGCCGACTTCCGGGCCCTGCTCGCCGATTTCGAAGCGGTGCGCGATGCGCTGCTGCCGGACGAACTGGAACGCGGCGTGCGGGCGCTGGCGGCGCGCCAGGGCCCCGTCGAACGCCTGCTCGGCGTGCTCGAACCGCTGCAGGAGCCGCTCGCCGTCGTGCGCGAACTACTGCGCATCCGCGGCATGGATGCCGCGACCGCGCGCAACTTCCGTGACAAGTCGCGCATGAAGGAACTGTTCGCCGCGCACGACCTGCCGTGCGCCAGGCACGCCTTGGTGGCGTCGACCGAACACGCGCGCGAGTTCGCGCAACAGGTCGGCTTCCCGCTGGTCGGCAAGCCGCCGGCCGGGGCGGGGTCGAAGTCGACGGCGCGCTGCGACGACCTGCCGGGCCTGCTCGCGTTCTTGAAGCAGAGCCGGCCGGCCCCTGGCCGCGAAGTCCTGGTCGAAGAGTTCGTGCTCGGTCGCGAGTTCTCGTTCGACAGCGTGACCCTGCACGGCCAGCACTGCTTCCACAACATCTGCTGCTACTTCCCGACCCCGCTGGAGGTCATGGAGAACCCATGGATCCAGTGGTGCGTGGTGCTGCCGAAGGACCTCTCCGGGCCGGAGTTCGCCGACATCCATCGGCTGGGCCCGCGCGCGTTGAGCACGCTCGGCATGTGGACCGGCATGTCGCACCTGGAGTGGTTTCGCCGCAACCACGGGTCGATCGCGATCGGCGAAGTCGCGGCGCGACCGCCCGGCGCGCAGTTCATGACGTTGATGAGCCACGTCACCGGCGCCGACATGTATTCGACGTTCGCGCAGCTGATGGTGTTCGAGACGTGGACGCCGTTGGTGCGCAAGTTCGCCGCCGGCTGCGCCTACCTGCGCGGCCAGAGTGCTCCGAGTGCTGGCCAGCGACGCGACGCGGTGGTGCAGCAGGTGCACGGCCTCGAGGAAGTGCGGCAGCGACTCGGCGACCTGGTCGTCGAAGCGCGCCTGCCCGTGCCCGGCAAGCCACCGAACACCAGCTACGAAGGGGACGGCTACATCATCGTGCGCCACCCCGACACCCAGGTCGTCACCGAAGCCGTGCAGTGGATCGTGCGCACGGTACGCGTCGAGCTGGGCTGAGTACGCTTCGCCGTTCCCCTCCGTTACCACGCCTGTCGTCCCGCGAACCATGCACGTCGTCTACCTGAGCCCTGGATTCCCCGCCGAGATGCCGCTGTTCGTGCGCGGCCTTGCCCAAGTCGGCGCCAAAGTACTCGGTGTCGGCGACCAACCGGCGGGGGCCTTGCCGGCAGACGCGCGCGAAGCGCTCAGCGACTACCTGCAGGTGTCGTCGTTCGGCGACGAAGCGAAGGTGGTGGAGGAAGTGCGCGCCTGGCTGCGCGGCCGCGACGTCGCCCGCGTCGAGTGCCTGTGGGAACGCCTGATGTACCTCGCCGCCCGGATGCGTGAAGCCTTCGGCCTGCCGGGCATGTCGCGCGCGCAGACTGCGATCTTCCGCGACAAGGAAGCCATGAAGGTGGCGGTCGAGAAGGCCGGCCTGCGCGTGCCGCGGCACGGCCGGGCGCGCAGCACGCAGGAAGCCTGGGCCGCGGTCGAACGCTGCGGCTATCCGGCGATCGTGAAGCCGATCGACGGTGCGGGCAGCAAGGACACCTACCGCTGCAACGACAAGCAGGAGTTCGCCGACGCGCTGGCGAAGGTGAAGCACATCGACGAACTGTCGGTGGAGGAGTTCATCGAGGGCGAAGAACTCACCTACGACACGGTGTGCGCCGACAGCCGCATCCTGTTCGAGAACGTCGCGTGGTACCGGCCAAAGCCGATGATCCTGGCGCAGAACCCCTGGATCTCGATGCAGAACGTCGTGCTGCGCGACCTCAGCCACGAGTTCCCGCGGCCCGGCGTCGAACTCGGCCACGGCGTGCTGAAGGCGCTCGGCTTTCAGACCGGCTTCACGCACATGGAGTGGTTCCGCACCGCGAAGGGCGAGGCAGTGTTCGGCGAGATCGGCGGCCGGCCGCCGGGCGCGCGGCTGGTGCACGCGATGAACTACGCCTGCGACATCGACCTGTTCCGCGGCTGGGCCGAAGCGGTGTGCTACGGCCGCCTGAGCCAGGACACCTCGAAGAAGTACACCGCTTCGATGATCTTCAAGCGCGCCCAGGGCGAAGGCACCGTGCGCGCGCACCAGGGCCTGCGCGAGCTGATGCAGAAGTACGGCCAGCATGTGGCGACGATCGAGCTGACGCCGATCGGCGAACCCAAACGCGACTGGAAGAAGGTCGTCGTGGGCGACGGCTGGATCGTGGTGCGCCACCCGGACCAGGCCACGGCGCTTCAGATCAGCGAACGCTTCGTCAACGACCTGCGCATCGTGGCCGAATGAACGCGATCGCTGCGCGCTGCGTAGGGCTCGCCGCTCTGCTCGGCGCGGTCGGCGCGTGCAGCAAGGCCGGGAGTCAACCGCAAGGCCCCGCACGCCCGCTGCCGCGCGTGGCCCTGACGGTGGTCGCCACGCAGGAACTGCCGCGCAAGGTCGCCGTCACCGGCGTGCTCGCCGCGCAGGAAGAACTCGTGCTCGGCCTCGAAGTCGCCGGCCGGCTGCAGTCGCTTGCCGTCGACGTCGGCGACGTCGTCAATGCCGACACCGTGGTCGCGGCCTTGGCGCCGCTCGAGTTCGCACTCGCCGTCACGCGCGCCGAGGCAGTGCTCGCCGCTTCCGAGTCGCGCCTGGGCCGCGGCAGCGGCGTCGATCTCGAGGGATTTGACGTCGAGGCCGTGCCCGCCGTGTGCGAAGCGAAGGCGGTGGTCATCGAAGCCAGGCTGCACCGCGACCGCACCGCCCAGATGGTGCAGGAGAAGATGCAGCCCGACTCGGCACTCGAGTCCGCGGCGGCCGCACTGCTGGTGGCCGAGAGCCGACTGCAGCGCGCCCGCGACGACGTGCAGAGCGCGATCGCCGACGTGCGCCTGCGCCGCGTCGAACTGCAGCAGGCGCAGAAACGACGGTCGGACAGTTCGGTGAAGGCGCCATGGTCGGGCCGCGTCGGCGTTCGCCACGCGACCGCCGGCCAGGTGCTCGCCGCCGGCGCGCCTGTGGTCACGTTGTTGCGCATCGACCCGCTGCGCCTGCGGCTGCGCGTGCCCGATCGCCTCGCCACAGAGACGACGATCGGCCAGACGGTGGAGTTCACCGTCGATGGTGACACCGCCGCACCGCGCACCGGTCGCATCGTGCGGGTCGGCCCCGCCATCGACCGCTTCGACCGGACCCGCTTGCTCGAAGCGGAAGTGACGAACCCCGACGCGAGCCTGCTGCCGGGCGGTTTCTGCCGCGCGCAGATCGTCGTCGCCGCGGCCCAGACGGTGGTCGTCGTCGCCAAGGCCTCGGTGGTGACCTTCGCCGGCGTGCACCGCGTGTTCACGGTCGGCCCGCGCGGCGGCGACAAGGACCCCGCCGACACGACGCCGGTCGCCAAGGGCGTCCTGGTCGAACTCGGCCGCGAGTTCGACGGCCGCGTTGAAGTCGTGCGAGGCCTCGCGGCCGGAACCTCGATCGTCGCCGACGCGACCGGCCTGTCGCCGGACCTCCCCGTGACTCTCGGCCCCTGATCCCGCCCCGTGCGCAAACTCGCCGAAGTCTGCATCGAACGCCCCGTCTTCGCGACGATGCTGGTGTTGGCGATGGTGGTGACCGGCGCCGTCGGCTTCCACTTCCTCGCCGTCGACCGGTATCCGGCCTACGACCTGCCGACCGTCACCGTGCGCACCGAGTTGCCGGGTGGCGCCCCCGAAGAAGTCGAAGTCGCGGTGACCTATCCGATCGAAGAGGTCGTCAACACCGTCGAGGGCATCCGCGAACTGCGTTCGATCTCGGGCTCCGGCACGTCGTTGGTGATGATCACGTTCGATCTCGGCCGCGACATCGACACCGCGGCGCAGGACGTGCGCGATCGCGTCGCGCAGGTGGTGCGGCGTCTGCCCGATGACGTCGAACCACCGGTGATCGGCAAGTTCGACAGCGACAGCGGGGCGGTGCTGACGTTGGCGCTGGCCGGCGACCGGCCGCTGCGCGAGTTGACCGAGATCGCCGACAAGCGGCTGAAGCGGGCCCTGGAACGTGGCCGCGGCGTCGGCGAAGTGCGCCTGGTCGGTGGCCTCGAACGCACCATCAACGTGTGGATCGATGCCGACCGGCTCGCCGCCTACGACCTGCCGGTCGAAGTCGTCAGTCGCGCGATCCGGGCCCAGAACAGCGACAGCCCTGGCGGCAACGTCACCGACGACGACCGCGAGCGCACCCTGCGCACGATGGGGCGCCTCGTCGATCCGGCCGCGTTCGACGGCCTCGTGATCGCCCGCCGCAACGGCGTGCCGGTCGAACTGCGCGACGTCGCCCGCACCGAGGACGGCACCGCCGAACCCCGCTCGATGGCACGGCTCGACGGCGTGCCGACCGTCGTGCTCGAAGTGCGGCGGCAATCGGGTTCCAACACCGTCGCCGTGATCGACGGCGTCAAGGACACCATCGAACGCCTGCGCGCGTCGTTGCCGCCCGACCTCCGGCTCGAAGTCGTGCGCGACCAGTCGCGCTACATCCGCGCCGCGCAACACGAGATCGAACTGCACCTCGTGGTGGGCTCGCTGCTGGCGGCGCTGGTGGTGCTGGTGTTCTTGCGCAGCTGGCGGGCGACGCTGATCGCCGGACTTGCGATCCCGGTGTCGGTGGTCGCGACCTTCGGCGTGATGTGGACGCTCGGCTTCACGCTGAACGGCGTCACCATGCTGGCACTCGTGCTGATGGTCGGCGTCGTCATCGACGATGCGATCGTCGTGCTCGAAAACGTGCAGCGCTGGGCCGACACCAAGCACGTGACCCCGTTCGTCGCCGCGCGCGAAGCGACGCGCGAGATCGCCTTGGCGGTGCTGGCGACCACGCTCAGCCTGGTCGTCATCTTCGTACCGGTGTCGTTCCTGTCGAGCATCACCGGCCGCTTCCTCTACCAGTTCGGCATCACCGCGGCGGTCGCGGTACTGCTCAGTCTCGTGGTGTCGTTCTCGCTGACGCCGGCGATGTGCGCGCGGCTGGTGCGCAAGACCACCGCGGCCGGTGGCCTGCGCGAAGGACTCTGGGATCGCCTGTACGCGCGCGCGCTGCAGGTGTGCCTGCGGTGGCCGTGGAAGTGCGTTCTGGTCGCCGCCGCGGTGGTGGCCAGTTCCGTGCCACTGGCGAAACTGGTGCGGCAGGACTTCATTCCGGCCGACGTCGACGAAGGCGAGTTCGAGATCAACGTTAACGGTCCCGACGACGCCAGCCTCGGCGCGATGGACGGCGTGATGCGCGCGATCGAAGCCGAACTGCAGCAGGTGCCCGCGGTGCGTGTGGCGCTGGCGCAGGTGGGCGGCGGCTTTCTCAGCGGACTGTCGAACGGCAGCGTCTACGTGCGCATCGCGCCGCACGACGAGCGCCGGTTCTCGATGGCGCGGCTGTGGCGGGGGCTGCTGCGCGGCGACCCGGGCGAAGCGTTCCGCAACAACTACACGCAGACCGAAGTCATGGCCGAACTGCGCAGCCGCCTGCGCAAGTTCCCCGACGTGCGCATCTCGGTCCGCAACCAGCGCAGCTTCAACCTCGGCGGCGGTCCGTTCCCGCTCGACTTCGCGATCCGCGGCCCGGACCTGCAGACGCTCGCCGACCAGGTCGAACGCCTGCGCAGCGAAGCGCTGCGCAGCGGTCAGATGGTCGATCTCGACACCACGCTGCGGCTGCGCCGGCCCGAGCTGCGCGTGCAGATCGACCGGCCGCGCGCGGCCGAACTCGGCGTGTCGACGCAGGAAATCGCCAGCACCTTGCGCCTGCAGGTCGGTGGCGCCACCGAGGTGTCCCGCTTCCGCGATCCGAAGCTCGACGAAGAGTACGACGTGCGCCTGCGCCTGCGCGAAGCCGACCGCGACCGTGTGCAGCGCATCCGCGAACTGTTGGTCGGACGCGCCGATGGCAGCACCGTGCGCATCGACAATCTGGTGCGCATCGAGCCGGCGACCACGTCGTCGCGCATCGACCGCATGGACCGGCAACGGCAAGCCAGCCTGCGCGGCAGCCCGGCCCCGGGCGTCGCGTTGGCCGACTGCGTGGCGACGTTGCGCGGCCTCGCCGCCGGCATGCAGCTGCCCGCCGAGTACTCAACCGCCGTCGCCGGCAGCGCCCGCGAACTGGAGCAGGCGGGCATCGAGTTCGTCGGCGCCTTCCTGCTGGCACTGGTGTTCATGTACATGGTGCTGGCGGCGCAGTTCGAGAGCTTCGTGCAACCGCTGCTGATCCTGCTGGCGATCCCGATTGCATTACCGTGCGCGCTGCTGTCCCTGTTGCTGGCCAACGAGAGCCTCAACCTCTACTCGGCGCTCGGCATCCTCGTGCTGTTCGGCATGGTGAAGAAGAACGCGATCCTGCAGATCGACCACAGCAACCAACTGCTCGCCGCTGGCGCAGCGCCGCTGCAGGCGGTGGTGCAGGGCAGTCGCAATCGCCTGCGGCCGATCCTGATGACGACGCTGGCGTTTGTCGCCGGCATGCTGCCGCTCGCAATCGGGGCGGGTCCTGGCGCCGAAGAACGCAAAGCGATCGCGATCGTGGTGATCGGTGGCCAGACCTTGTGCCTCGCCATGAGTCTGCTGCTGACGCCCGTGGCGCAGCTGCTGTGGCTTCGCTTGCAGCGTAAGCTGCTGCTGCTGTGGCTGCGCTTGCAGCGCAAGCTCTGACTCACGCTGCGTTCACGCGCCGGCTTCGAACGCAAGCGGGTGCGCCAGCCAGAGGCCGACGTCGGTCGATGCACGCAACGCCAGGAACGCCTGCGCCAGCCCGTCGAGTTCGTCGCGCGCGAGCAGGCGGCGAGCCAATGGGAACAGGATCTGGTTCTCCTTCAGGACGTGCGACCGCACCCGATCGACGTAGGACGCCACGGTAGTGACGAGGCGCAAGCGATCGCGGGCCTGCAGGGCACTGGCAAGCCGATCGCGAGCGAACTGGATGCGGCCGTGTTCGTCGCGCAGCACCGCCGTCGGCCCCGAACTCGCCGACAGACCGGCCCGCTCGAGCGCCGGAAACAGCAGCGCCTCCTCCTTCTTATGGTGCACGCCGGCATCGAAGACGTCGGCGAACTGCAGCAGGTCGTGCCAGAACGCCTCGCGCAGGACGCCATCGGTCTCCAGGCGGCGACTCTCCCGATCCACTTCGTCGAGGACCTGCAGGATGGTGCGGTGCTCGCCCAGGAGGACGGTGATCGGGTCGGCGGCGGGTGGCTCAGGGGCTGCGGTCACACGGCAAACCTAGCGCGCCTGCGTTTCCTGACGACCGGGCCGAAGGGCGCAGAGGGGGAATCCGTGGACGCGCTTTCGCCTGCATGGGTCTTCGTCCGTAGACTGCGGCGCTCGTTCCCCAACATCCCATGAAGACGTCGATCGCCCGCGGCCTCGCTCCGCATTCCTCGTTCGCCCGCACCGCGTTGCTCGCGGTCGCCGGCCTGTTCGCCCTGCCCTGCGTCGCCCAGGAGCGCAAGGAACTGGGCCGCATGTGGACCTTCGAAGCGGCTCCGCTCGGCTGGTTCCAGCAGGCCTACGACTGGCAGCCCGACGCGAAGTGGCTCGAGCACGCGCGCATGAGCTCGCTGCGGTTCGGTCGCGTCGATGCGAAGGCACCAGACGGCTACGCATTCTTCTGCTCGGCGTCGTTCGTCAGCCCGCATGGCCTCGTGATGACGAACCACCACTGCGCCCGCGACGCGATCGCCGCGGTGCAGGGCCAAGCCGACTGGCTCAAGGACGGCTTCTACGCCGGCGCGTTCGAGAACGAAGTCAAGCTGCCCGGGTTCGTGATGACGCAGATGATCCGGCAGCAGGACGTGACCAAGGAGGTCAACGACATCGGCCGCGAGGCCGTGCTGGAGCAGGCGAAGAAGACCGATCCGAACCATCTGCACCAGGTGATCGCCCTCTACCAGGGCGGCAACTACCAGCTCTACAGCTTCCAGGTCTTCGACGACCTGCGGCTCGTCTGCGCACCGCATGGCCAGAGCGCCCACTTCGGCGGCGACCCGGACAACTTCTGCTATCCGCGCTGGGGCTTGGACTTCACGTTCGTGCGTGCCTACGCCAACGACAAGGCGGTCGACAGCTCGGCGCACTTCTTCCCATGGAAGACGGCGGGCGCCCTGGAAGGCGACCTCGTGTTCGTCACCGGCAACCCGGGCCGCACCGGCCGCCTGCAGACGCTGGCACAGGTCGAGTTCATGCGTGACCACGGCTTCCCGACGCGGTTGCAGTCGACGGTCGACCAGCTCGCCAGGCTCTACGCCGAAGCCAAGGATCCGGCGAAGGAGCGCGTGCTGCGCGCCGACATCCTGCGGCTCGAGAACACCCGCAAGGCGGTGGCTGGCTACCTCGATGGGCTGAAGAACCCGCGCATCATCGCCATCAAGCAGAAGGCCGAGTCGTCCCTGCGCGCCGCAGTCGCTGCCAAGCCCGAGCTGCAAGAGAAGTACGGCGACGCCTGGGACAAGATCGCCGAGCTGCAACCGAAGAAGGTCGAAGCGCTCGGCAACGCCGAGAAGACGGCACCGCTGGCCAAGGAAGAGGCCGCGCAGAACAAGCGCATCGGCGAGGCGTGCTTCGCGGTCTACGGCAACTCGATCCCGCCGGACGCGACGATGTCGCTGCGCCTCTCCGACGGCGTCGTCAGGGGCTACTCCTACAACGGCACGCTGGCGCCGTACTTCACCACGCTCTACGGCCTGTTCGCGCGGCACCACGAGTTCGGCGCGCACCACCCGTTCGACCTGCCGGCCGCCTGGTTGAAGGCCGAGAAGTCGCTCGACATGAAGACGCCGTTCAACTTCACGGCGACCTGCGACATCATCGGCGGCAATTCCGGTTCGCCGATGATCGACAAGAACCGCAACGTGGTCGGGCTCATCTTCGATGGCAACATCGAGAGCCTGTCGAACAACTACGTGTTCGACGATGAAGTCGCGCGCACCGTGTCGGTGCACCCGGCGATCATCATCGAGTCGCTGCGCAAGATCTACGCGGCCGGCAAGCTCGCCGACGAGCTCGAACAGAAGAAGCCCGGCTCCGGCAAGCGCTGAGCCGGCGCGCGACCGCTACTCGGTAGCGGGTAGCTCGCCATCGGCAAGCAATCCGTGCCGGCGCCAGACGGTACGCAGCAGCCACGTGCGCGGCGCGGCTACCGGGCGATCGATCGCGTCGAGGCCGCGCACCTGCATTCGCTCGCGGAAGCCGTCAAACCACGGCTCTGACGAGCTGATGGAGCGCCTGTGTGTGCTGGTGCCGAAGCCCCGCAAACACTGGTGACCTATCACGGAGTGCTGGCAGGGGCTATCCTGTGGTCCTCGTGTACCAAGACTTCGCCGGTTCGCTCGCGTTCGCCATGGGTCTCGTGCTCGCCAGCGCGGCCGCTTCGCAGTGTCTCACGAGCTGGGCCCCACTCGTCGCGTCCGCGAATACGGGACCCGACGACGCGGTGTATTCGCTGGTGGCCATGCCGAACGGGGACGTGGTTGCTGGTGGCTACTTCGTCACGGCAGGCGGCGTCGCCACCAACAACATCGCGCGGTGGAACGGTGCAACATGGACTCCCCTCGGTGGCGGCACGAATGGCAGCGTATCAGCCCTCGCCGTGCTGCCGAACGGCGATCTGATCGCGGGTGGCGGCTTCACCACCGCCGGCAGCGTCGCCGCCATCAAGATTGCCCGCTGGAACGGCAGCCAATGGTCGCCACTCGGCGCTGGCATCATCGGCGATGTGCGCGCGCTGCGTGTGCTGGCGAACGGCGACGTGATCGTGGCGGGATTCTTCAACACGGCGGGGGGCGTACCGGCCAACAACATTGCGCGTTGGAACGGGATCACCTGGTCGCCCCTGGGTGCGGGCACCAACGGTTGGCTGAACGCGCTCGCGATCGCCGACAACGGCGACTTGATCGCCGGGGGCAACTTCGCGTTCGCCGGGGGAAGCGCCGCGAACAGCGTCGCGCGGTGGACGGGTGCGACCTGGTTGCCGATCGGCGCTGGCCTCTTCGGCGAGGTGCGCAGCCTGGCGATCCGACCAAACGGTGAAGTGGTGGCCGGCGGCTCGTTCAGCGCAGGCGGCGCCTTTTCGCCTCACGTCGCGCGCTGGAACGGCTCGTCGTGGTTGCCCATGGGATTTGGCATGAACAGCTACGTACTCGCGTTGGCCACGCTGCCGAACGGCGACGTCCTCGCTGGCGGCATGTTCACAGTCGCCGGCGGCCTGCCAGCGAGCTTCGCGGCGCGTTGGGACGGCAGTGCCTGGTCCGCGCTCGCCGGCAGCCTGAATGCGACCGTCTGGACGATGGCGTCGTCGCCAGGCGGTGAGGTGCTCGCCGGCGGGTCATTCCTCTTCACCGGCGCGGCGGCCGCGCGGCGCGTAGCGCGGCTGACCACGACGTGCCCTACCGCGACCACCATCGTCGGTGCCGGTTGCACGTTTGCAGGCAACACGACGGCACTGGCGGCGACTTCGCCGCCTTGGGCTGGCAGCACGTTCCGTTCGCGGGCGACTGGCTTCGGCACGAACGCGCTCGCCGCCGTCGTTTATGGTCTCGCGCCGCTGGCGATACCGATGCCCAGCGTGCATCCGTTGGGCCACCCGGGCTGCATGCTGCGCACGACGGACGACATCCTGCTGCACTTCGCCCGCAGCGCGGGCAGTGTCGACTGCGAGATCGCGATTCCCCCGTCGCCGGCGGTCGTCGGCGGCACGTTCTGGCACCAGGTCGTCCCGGTCGAACTCGATGTGCAGAACGACATCGTCGCGTTGACAGCGACGAATGCGTTGGCGTTGACGATCGGCTGGCTCTGAACCTCAGCGGGCCGAGATCACCCGCGCAACTCCGACGTCGACGGCAGCACCCTGGACCGTTGGCACAGGTCTGCACTGCGCCACCGCCATCGGCGCGAAGCAGGCAACGGCGACGGCGTTCCCTTCCGAGCATTGGTAGAGCTTGGGGCACTCCTATGCACCAAGCCGCCGAGTCATCAACCCTGGGGCGCGCCACTCAGCGATCGAGCACGAGTCGCACTCCCGTGACCTGGAAGCGCGTGTCCGCCGGCCAGAAGTTGCGGTAGTGCAGCCGCGCTTGCCCACGCGGCGTCGCGAAGGAACCACCGCGCAGCACCCTCTGGTTGTCCATGAACTTACCGTTGTATTCCGTCAGCGCGCCGGGGAACGGCCGGTAACCCGGATACGCCTCGTAGTGGGAAGTCGTCCACTCCCACGGCGAATCGCGGCGAATCACCCGCCGATTCGGATCGCTACGGCGGTGCTGGTGGTGGCGCCGAGGGCGTTCGCGGCGGCGTCGAACACGAATGCCTGGAGTCGATACTCGAGGCCGAGCAACGTGCCGAGGTTGGGGATCGCGACCGGCCACGTCGTGCCGCTGCGCAGTTCGTGCGCGTCGATCGCGGTGTGCAAGAAACAGCCCGGCATGCCGAAGGAGCTGAGGTCGATCGGCAGCGGCTGGCCGTTCCACGTGGTGGCCTCGGCACCGAGCATGCCGACGAAGGGTGCCCCAATTGGCAATCGCGCGAGGTGCAACGGCAACGTGGTGCCGACGCGCGGCGCGTCTTCGCCGTGCAGCACGACTTCGCCGGAGCTGCCGGAGCAGCCGACGCCGAACGGACGCAACCGCGCCGCACCGGCGACACCAAGAACGTAGTCACCAAGGCCGTCGCTGCCCGCGAACGCGCCTTGCGACAAGTCGAATGTTCCCGTGCCCGACACACCCAGCGCTGCGATCGGCACCCAGACATTGGTGGCGGGATCGAGTTCGTGGGCGGAGTTGTAGTTGGCGGCGACGAGCCGATCGCGCGAAACGTCGTAGGCAATCACGCCGGGCGGAGCAGCGATGGGGGACACGTTCCAGTTGGACCCAGCCCACGTCCAAAGAGCCGATCCGACCTGCAGCAGGCACTGGCCGAG